>Ga0209347_1005958_pt1 | contig 11176 bp, 9 predicted proteins | sample AutmiccommuBRH23_FD_187382 | JGI IMG/M metagenome (GOLD analysis project Ga0209347, IMG submission 187382) | Deep subsurface microbial communities from Mt. Terri, Switzerland - Autotrophic microbial communities BRH/23 (SPAdes) (version 2) | ecosystem: Environmental > Aquatic > Deep subsurface >...
ATCCGATGCCAGTACATATTCAGGTGGCCCGCGTGACCGATCGCATCGTGGCGCGCAGCCGTGACAGCCGCGACCGTTACATGGCGTTGATGCGCCGCGCTGCGGCCGAGGGGCCGCGCCGTGGGCATCTGAGCTGTTCGAACCAGGCCCATGCCTATGCGGCGATGGGACAGGATCAATCGACCATGGCCACGACCCCTGCCCCCAATATCGGGATCGTGACCGCCTATAACGACATGCTGTCGGCGCATCAGCCCTTCGAGCGGTTCCCCGACCTGATCCGGCAGGCTGCCCGGCGTGTCGGCGCCACGGCGCAGGTGGCCGGCGGCGTGCCCGCCATGTGCGACGGGGTCACGCAGGGTCAGACCGGGATGGAACTGTCGCTGTTTTCGCGCGACGTGATCGCATTGGCGGCGGGCGTGGCGCTGTCGCACAACACGTTTGATAGCGCGCTCTATCTGGGTGTCTGCGACAAGATCGTGCCGGGCCTGGTGATCGCCGCCGCCACGTTCGGCTATATTCCGGGTGTGTTCCTGCCGGCGGGACCGATGGTTTCGGGCCTGCCCAATGACGAGAAGGCCAAGGTGCGCCAGCAATTCGCGGCCGGACAGGTGGACCGCGCGGCGCTGATGAAGGCCGAGATGGCGTCCTATCATGGCCCCGGCACCTGCACCTTCTATGGCACGGCCAATACCAACCAGATGCTGATGGAGTTCATGGGGCTGCATCTGCCCGGCACGTCCTTCGTGAATCCCGGCACGCCGCTGCGCGATGCGCTGACAACGGCGGGCACGGAACGCGCCGCCGCGATCACGGCGCTGGGGAATCACTATACGCCGGTCTGCGACGTGCTGGACGAGCGCGCCTTCGTGAACGGGATCGTGGGGCTGATGGCGACGGGCGGGTCGACCAATCTGGTGCTGCACCTGCCAGCCATGGCCCGCGCCGCCGGGGTGATCCTGACCTTGCAGGATTTTCACGACCTGTCGCAGGTGACCCCGCTTCTGGCCAAGGTCTATCCCAACGGGTTGGCCGATGTGAACCATTTCCACGCGGCCGGTGGGCTGGGTTATACGATCGGGCAACTGCTGGAGGCGGGGCTGCTGCATCCCGACACGTTGACCGTCGCGGGCAAGGGGCTGGAGCGCTATACGACCGAGCCGAAACTGACCGGGGCGGGCCTTGCCTGGCAACCCGGCAGCCGGGAGAGCCAGAACACCCGCATCCTGCGCCCGGTCAGCGATCCCTTCGATGCCACAGGCGGATTGCGCCAGTTGGACGGGAATCTGGGCACGGGCGTGATCAAGACCTCGTCCGTCTCTCCCGACCGCCATGTGATCGAGGCCCCCGCCCGCGTGTTCGAGACGCAGGAGGCGGTGAAAGCGGCGTTCAAGGCCGGGGAGTTCACCTCGGACACCGTGGTGGTGGTGCGCTTTCAGGGGCCGCAGGCCAATGGGATGCCGGAACTGCATGCGCTTACGCCTGTTCTCGCCGTGCTGCAGGATCGCGGGCTGAAGGTCGCGCTGGTCACCGATGGGCGCATGTCCGGTGCTTCGGGCAAGGTGCCTGCCGCGATCCATATCAGCCCCGAAGCCGCCGCTGGTGGCGCGCTGGCGCGTCTGCGGGACGGCGACATCATCCGGCTGGATGCCACCACGGGCGAGATCGCCGCGCTGGTGCCCGATCTGGAGACTCGCGCCCCTGCCACCCCGGATCTGAGCGGCAATGGCACCGGCGTCGGGCGCGAGCTTTTCGCCATGTTCCGGGCCAATGTGGGCCCGGCGGCGACTGGCGCGGCGGTGGTTGTCTGACATGCCGCCCCGGCTTCTTCTTGCTGCAAATATCCATGCGCCATCCGCCCCGGGCGGCGCGGCCCGAAAGGACGGACCATGACCCCGCATCACGCCTCGGACGCCACCTTGACGCTGTGCCGGATGGCCCCGGTGATCCCTGTTCTGGTGATCCGCGACCCCGCCCATGCCGCCCCGCTGGCCCGGGCACTGGTGGCGGGCGGCCTGCCGGTTCTGGAGGTGACGCTGCGCACGCCCGCAGCCCTTGAGGTGATCACCGAAATGGCCCGAATCCCCGGTGCGATGGTGGGCGCGGGCACGGTGCTGTCGCCCGCCGATGTCCGCGCCGTGATCGCCGCAGGGGCCGGGTTTGCCGTGTCGCCGGGGGCGACGGACCGGCTGCTGGCAGCCTGCGAGGAGGGCGGGCTGCCGATCCTGCCCGGTGCCGCCACCGCGACCGAGGCGATGGCGCTGCTGGAGCGGGGCTATACCACGCAGAAGTTCTTTCCCGCCGAGGTCGCAGGGGGTGCGGCGGCGCTGCGCGCCCTGTCATCGCCCTTGCCGCAGATCACCTTCTGCCCGACGGGCGGGATCGGACCGGCCAATGCCGCCGATTACCTGTCGCTGCCGAATGTCGCCTGCGTGGGCGGCAGCTGGGTCGCGCCTTCCGACATGATCGCGGCGGGCGACTGGGACGGGATCGAAGGGCTTGCCCGCGCAGCATCCGCCCTGCCCCGGTCCGCGTGACGCCGCGACCCGATCGTTCAGATCTTTGCCCGGATGCGCCGGTCAGTCGCGCGGACGCGACCGCCAGCCGCCGCGCCGCCCGGTGCGGGTCATGGCCTGCAAGCCTTCGCGCATCACCTGCGTCATCGGATGATCCGGTGCATCCGTGGCATAGCGGTCCACCAGCACCGCCAGCACGGCGCGGCTGTCGGCCCCGTCCGGCAGGCTGAGCGCCCAATCCAGAAAGATCGTGCGGCATTCGCCCGCCGTGATCCCCTCGATCCGGTAGGCTTCCGAGATCAGACCCTTGGGGTCTTCGGGCGTGCCCTTTCTCATAGGGCCTCCCCTGACCCGGTGCCAAGGGCGGCATGGATCGCGGCATCGGCCCCGGCCGCCACCTCGACCAGCGCGGCCTCAAGACCTTCCAGCGTTTCGAACCCAGTTTCGCGCAGCAGCATCCGGCATCCTCCCTCGCCGATCCCCGCGGGATCAAGCGGCTTGTCGCTCAACAGCTTGGAGACAAGCTGCAAGCGCCAGAACAGCAGATAGGCCTCGGTCAGCGCTGCGCCAGTGGCGTCATCCAGCCAGCCGCAGGCGACAGCGGCCCGCAATCCGGCACGCGCCTGCCTGTCGGTGGACCCCGCCATGAGGCTGCCCGCCTGACCGATCAGTTCCACATCCTGCAGCCGGCCCGGCCCCAGCTTGGCGTCCCACGGACCTTCGGCCGATTTCGCCGCCGCGATCCGGGCGCGCATGGCGGCGACATCCTCGATGATCTTGTCGCGGGGATGGCCGCGTGCCAGCACGGCTTGCCGGACCGCCTCGACATCCTCGGCCAGCGCGGCCTCGCCCGCCACGGCGCGCGCGCGGGTCAGGGCGAGGTGTTCCCAGATCCAGGCTTCGTTCATCTGGTAGTCGCGGAAACTGGTCAGGCTGGTCGCCACCGGCCCCTGCGTGCCCGAGGGGCGCAGGCGCATGTCGACCTCATAGAGCTTGCCTTCGGCCATGGGTGCCGTCAGCGCCGTGACCATCGCCTGTGTGAGGCGGGCGTAATAGGGCCGGGCCGCGAGCGGGCGGCGGCCATCCGAATTTTCGACCCCGTCCGCATCATAGATCACGATCAGGTCCAGATCCGAGGTCGCGTTGAGCCGCCCTGCCCCCAGCGACCCCATGCCCAGCACCATGGCGCCGCGCCCCGGCGGGGTGCCGTGTTTGGCCGCGAATTGCGCCACCACCACGGGCCAGAGCGCGCGCAGGACCGCCTCGGCCAGATCGGCATATTGGGGGCCTGCGGCCTCGGCGTCGATCAGGCCGCGCAGGTGATGCACACCGATGCGGAAATGCCATTCCTTGGCCCAGCGGCGCGCGGCATCCAGCTTGCGCTCGTAATCGGCCTCGCCCTCGAGCCGGGCCGACAACTCGTCCCGCAGCGCCTCCATCCCCGGCCATGGCGCGAAGAAGCCGCCGCCGATCACCGCATCGAACACACCCGAATTGCGCGACAGATGCTGCGCCAGCGCGGGCGAACTGCCCACGATATCCACCAGCAGGTCGATCAGTTGCGGGTTGACGTCGAACAGCGAGAAAAGCTGCACCCCCGCAGGCAGGCCCGACAGGAAACCGTCGAAGGCCAGAAGCGCCTCGTCAGGTTTGGCGGCGCGGGCGAGGCGGGACAGGATCTCGGGGCGCAGGCGCTGAAATATCTCGACCGCGCGGGCCGAACGCAGCGCGGGATAGCTGCGCCAGCGGCTGGTCACTTCAGTATCCAGCGTGTCGGCCACCTCGGCAGAGACCTGCGGCGAGGGGGTGATGCCGCTGCCGGCGAAGAAGCCTTCGGTCAGGTCATGCACTTCACTGATGCGGGATTTCAGATCGGCTTCGAGAGCGGTCTGTTCCATGCCCATGAAGGCGGCCAGCCGGGCAAACCCCTCGTCGCTGCGCGGCAGGCTGTGGGTCTGGGCATCGTTGATCATCTGCAGGCGATGCTCGACCTCGCGATGGGCGCGGTAATGGCCCGTCAGGGTATGGGCCACGTCATCGGGAATCCAGCCCTTGCGCGCCAGAACGGCCAGACCCTCGACCGTGCCGCGCACCCGCAAGTCTGGGTCGCGGCCACCGGCGATGATCTGGCGGGTCTGGGTGAAGAACTCGATCTCGCGGATGCCGCCGCGTCCCAGCTTCATGTTGTGATCGGTCAGCACCACCGGCCCGCCCAGCCCCTTGTGCGCGCGGATGCGCAGGCGCATGTCATGGGCGTCCTGAATGGCCGCAAAATCAAGATGCTTGCGCCAGACGAAGGGGCGCAGGGTTTTCAGGAACCGCTCGCCCGCTGCCAGATCACCCGCCGAGGGGCGCGCCTTTATATAGGCGGCGCGTTCCCATGTGCGGCCAAGGCTTTCGTAATAGCGTTCTGCCGCTTCCATCGCCATGCAGACCGGGGTGACGGCCGGATCGGGGCGGAGGCGCAGGTCGGTGCGAAAGACATAGCCCTGCGCGGTATTGTCGTTCAGGATCGCCGCCATCTTGCGCGTGGCCCGGATCAGCGAGGCGCGCGCCTCGTGATAATCGTCGGGGGTGAAGCGCGTCTCGTCGAAGAGGCAGATCAGGTCGATATCCGAAGAGTAGTTCAGCTCATAGGCGCCCATCTTGCCCATGGCCAGCGCCACCAGCCCGCCGCCGGTTTCGGCATCATCCTCGGTGGCCCCCGGCAGTTTGCCGCGCTTGATCTCGGCGCCGATCGCGGCGCGCAGGGCAAGCTGGCAGGCCAGATCGGCAAAACGGGTGAGCGCACCTGTCACCTCTTCCAGGGACCACGCGCCCGACAGATCGGCCAGCGCGGTCAGCAGAGCCACGCGGCGTTTGCCCTGACGCAGCGCATCGGCCAGCGCATCGGGCGCGGTCTGGGACAGATCGTGGTGCAGCGCGGTCAGCGCGCCCTCGGGATCGTCCAGCGCGGGCATGATCCACGCCGCTTCCCGCTCGATCAGGGTTTTCAAATAGGGGCTGCATCCCCCCGTCCCTTCGATCAGACGGGCGATATCGCCCTGCGCATCGGGCACGGCGGCGCGGGCCTCGGCCCCCCGGTCTGGGTCGTATGGATGTGGCAGGCGGGTCAGGCGGTGTGCAATGGACATGGGCGCAGCTTGATATCAGCGCCGCGACAGGGTCAAGTGGCTGGTCAATCGCACAAGGCTTTGCAATTGTGCCGCAAAACGCGACCCCAAGCGGAGGACTCGAGGATGAGCAAGAGCATGGCCCGCGTGCGCCGCGCATTGGAGGCAGCAGGGCTTCCCGCCGATATCCATGCATTGGGTGAGGCGCGCACCGCCGCTCAGGCCGCCGCCGTGGCGGGCTGCGCCATCGACCAGATCGCCAAGTCCATCATCTTTGCCGGGCAGGACAGTGGCCGCGCGGTGCTGTTTCTGACCGCAGGGGGCAATCAGGTCGATACGGCCCGTGCCAGCGCCGTGGCCGGAGAACCGCTGGGCAAGGCGGATGCCGATCTGATCCGGGCGCAGACCGGATTCGCCATCGGGGGCGTGGCCCCTGTGGGGCATCTGAACCCGATCCACGCCTTTCTGGATCCGCGTCTGATGGAATTTGACGTGATCTGGGCCTCCGCAGGCACGCCGCATCATATCTTTCCCATCGCGCCCGCCGATCTGCACCGCTTGACGGGGGCGCAACTGGCTGATTTCACGGCGTGATTCATTTAATGTAAATTTCTTTTACATAGCCCCTTGCAAGCGGGCCTCGCCATTCCGATCTTGGTGATGTGAAGACGATTTACATCAACCCTGCAATGGAGTGTCCGATGAATACGACAATGCCTTATGCCGCCCCTTCTGCGCAGCCGATGGGCTGGCTGTCCCGTGCCGAGGCCTGGCTTGATCACAAGGGCAAAGGTGCCTGGATCGCCGTCATGGTCCTGGGTTTCATCTTTGTCTGGCCGGTTGGCCTTGCCATTCTGGCCTATATGATCTGGAGTAAGCGCATGTTCAGCAAATCCTGCCGCAACCGTTCGATGGCCCGTCAGGGGTTCTCGGTGATGCAATCCTCGGGCAATTCGGCCTTTGACAGCTACAAGGCGGAAACCCTGCGCCGTCTGGAGGAGGAGCAGCACAGCTTCGAAGCCTTCCTGCAACGTCTGCGCGAGGCCAAGGACAAGGCCGAGTTCGACGATTTCATGGCGGACCGCGCCCGCAAGGCCAGCGCCCCCGGCGCGGATGACACAAGCGACCGCGACCAGGCCTGAGCGCCACATGACAGCCGGATGCCGCAGCATGAACCTGCGGCATCCATGACCCATTCCCAGTACGAGAGACAGATGAGCCCTTTCATATCCCACCTGCCCGACCCGGAGATGCAAGCCGAATTCTATGCCGATGTGCCGATGAAGCGGTTGGTGGCCTGGCTTGCCGATACCGTGCTGATCGCGCTGATCAGCCTGCTGATCGTGCCCTTCACCGCCTTTACGGGGCTGTTCTTCTTTCCGCTGCTGATGCTGGCTGTGGGCTTTGCCTATCGGGTGATCACCATTACCAACCGGTCCGCCACTTGGGGGATGCGCCTGATGGCGATCGAGTTCCGCGCCGCGAATGGCGAAAGGTTCGGTCTGGGACTGGCGGTCGCGCATACGCTGGGTCTGTCGATCTCGTTCGCGATGCCGCTGTTGCAGGTGGTGTCGATCATTCTGATGCTGACCACGGCGCGCAAACAGGGCCTGACCGATCATCTGCTGGGCACGGTCGCGCTGAACCGGGCTGCGGCCTTCTGATCCGCGGACGCGCCCTGATCCTGGGGGCTGTTCATGGCGCGCCTGGCCCTGCATCGCGCGCCACATTAACGCGGTATTTATTCAACTCTTGGCGGATGGAGACTTCGTTGCTATCGTCCGCTCAGAACCGCCTCAAGGGACATCATGCGCCACACCCTGCCCATTGCGCCGCAATTCTATGTGACGGCCCCGCAGCCATGCCCCTATCTTGACGGGCGCATGGAGCGCAAGCTGTTCACGGCCTTGCAGGGAGAGGGCGCGGAGCGGCTGAATGACAGCCTGTCCAAGCAGGGATTCCGCCGCTCGCAGAACGTGCTTTATCGCCCGTCCTGTTCGGATTGCGCGGCCTGCCTTTCGGCGCGGATCCGCGTGGCGGATTTCACCCCGTCGCGCAGCCAGAAGCGCACGATCCGCCGCAATGCAAGGCTGGACCGCCGCGCGACCAGCCCCTGGGCGACCGAGGACCAGTATGACCTGTTCCGCCGCTATCTGGACAGCCGCCACGCCGATGGCGGCATGGCCGATATGGATGTGTTCGAATTCGCCGCGATGATCGAGGAGACGCCGATCCGCACCCGCGTGATCGAATATCATGACACGGAAAGCCGCGACCTGACCGCCGTCTGCCTGACCGACGTTCTGGATGACGGGGTCAGCATGGTCTATTCCTTCTATCAGCCGGACCGCCCCGGCGACAGTCTGGGCACCTATATCATCCTTGATCATATCCGCATCGCGCAAGAGGCCGGTCTGCCTTACGTCTATCTGGGTTATTGGGTGCCGGGCTCGCCCAAGATGGGCTACAAGGCCAAGTTTTCTGGGCTGGAACTTTATGTCGGCGGCAAGTGGCAGAAGATGCGCGATCCGGCCGATTACACCGCCGAGATGCACCCGCTGTCCACCGATCCGATTGCCGAACAGGTGGCCAATATCTCGCTGCCCGGATCGGTGCCCGCGCGGTCCTGACGGCCCGGCCCTTGTGCGGGCCCGCCCCTCTTTCCTGACCCGAAGTCAACCGCCCTGCCCGGTCGCAGCCGCCCCGGATGTCCGACTTTGGCCGGATTTCGCCGGTCATAATTGCTTTCCTGACGTTTCAAGCCCCCGAAACGTAATAAAGATACAAAAATAATCGCGCCCGCGACATTAAATTCACCGAAATGGCGGTTGACGCTGCCGTGCAGCACTCATAATGTCCTGCCACGCAAGAAGGAGCCCACCCGGCTATGACACGTCTCGTGATCATCGTAAGGACATGGCGCATGGGCCGGTAACGGACACCCAAAAGGTACCCCATGCGCCCCCGACAAAATCGGGGGCTTTTTTATGCGAATGGATGACGTCGACAACGGAGCAAAGCACATGACACGTCAGATGACCGGAGCGAGAATGGTGGTTCAGGCCCTCAAGGATCAGGGTGTGGACGTCGTATTCGGATATCCCGGCGGCGCCGTGCTACCGATTTACGACGAGATCTTTCAGCAGAACGAGATCCAGCACATTCTGGTGCGGCATGAACAGGGCGCGGTCCATGCGGCCGAGGGCTATGCACGCGCAACCGGCAAGCCCGGTGTGGTGCTGGTGACTTCGGGCCCCGGAGCGACCAATGCGGTGACGGGTCTGACCGATGCGCTGATGGACAGCATTCCGATTGTCGTGCTGACCGGACAGGTGCCGACCTTCATGATCGGCAACGATGCCTTTCAGGAGGCCGATACCGTCGGCATCACGCGGCCCTGCACCAAGCATAACTGGCTGGTCAAGGACACCGAGAAACTGTCCACCGTGCTGCATGAGGCGTTTCACGTCGCCATGACCGGCCGCCCCGGCCCGGTGCTGGTGGATATTCCCAAGGATGTGCAATTCGCATCCGGCACCTATCACGCGCCGCAAAAGGGTGGCTCGCGCCGCTATCAGCCGCAGGTCAAGGGCGATCTGGACGCGATCACCGCATTGGTGGCCGCGCTGGAGACGGCCAAGCGCCCCATCTTCTATACCGGCGGCGGCGTCATCAACTCGGGCCCTGCTGCCAGCCAGTTGCTGCGCGAGCTGGTCGAGGCGACAGGCTTTCCCATCACCTCGACCCTGATGGGTCTGGGCGCCTACCCCGCATCGGGCAAGCATTGGCTGGGCATGCTGGGGATGCACGGGCTTTATGAGGCGAACATGGCCATGCATGGCTGCGATCTGATGATCAACATCGGCGCGCGCTTCGACGACCGGATCACGGGGCGCGTGGATGCGTTCAGCCCCAATTCCAAGAAGGCGCATATCGACATTGATCCGTCCTCCATCAACAAGGTGATACGCGTCGATATCCCCATCGTGGGCGATGTGGCCCATGTGCTGGAGGATATGCTCAAGATCTGGAAGGCGCGCGGGCGCAAGACCAACAAGGAAGGTCTGGCCAAGTGGTGGACCCAGATCAATGAATGGCGCAAGGTTGATTGCCTGAAGTTCGAGCAGAAGGGCAAGGTCATCAAGCCGCAATATGCGCTGAAACGTCTGGAAGAGCTGACCAAGACCTATGACCGCTATATCTGCACCGAAGTGGGCCAGCATCAGATGTGGGCGGCGCAATACCTGAATTTCGAGGGGCCGAACCGCTGGATGACATCGGGCGGTCTGGGCACGATGGGCTATGGCTTCCCGGCCTCGATCGGTGTGCAGATGGCGCATCCCGATGCGCTGGTGATCAACGTGGCAGGCGAAGCGTCGTGGCTGATGAACATGCAGGAAATGGGCACGGCGATGCAGTTCAACCTGCCCGTCAAGCAGTTCATCCTGAACAACGAACGCCTTGGCATGGTGCGCCAGTGGCAGGAATTGCTGCATGGCCAGCGCTATTCGCATAGCTGGTCGGAATCCCTGCCCGATTTCGTGAAATTGGCCGAGGCTTTCGGGGCCAAGGGCATTCTGTGCACCGATGCCGATGATCTGGACGATGCGATCATGGAGATGATCAATTACGACGGGCCGGTGATCTTTGACTGTCTGGTGGAAAAGCACGAGAACTGCTTCCCCATGATCCCCTCGGGCAAGGCTCATAACGAAATGCTGCTGGGCGATGCATCGACCAAGGATGTGATCGGCGCGAAAGGGGCGGTGATGGTCTGACCCTGCCCCGCAGGACCGACCCCACCGACCCGGACATCATCAAAGGACCAAGACCATGTCTGCACTACAGATCAAGAAGGGCGCGACCAGCCATTCGGCCTATAACCTGCGGTCAACATTCTCGGATGTCGAGGAGCGTCACACGCTAGCGGTGATCGTCGATAACGAGGCGGGCGTTCTGGCCCGCGTGATCGGCCTGTTCTCGGGGCGCGGTTACAATATCGAAAGCCTGACCGTGGCCGAGATCGACCATACCGGGCATCTGAGCCGGATCACCATCGTGACCACCGGCACGCCGCAGGTGATCGAGCAGATCAAGGCGCAGCTGGGCCGCATCGTGCCCGTGCATGAGGTGCATGACCTGACGGTCGAGGGCGCGGCGGTCGAGCGGGAACTGGCGCTGTTCAAGGTGGCGGGCACCGGTGACAAGCGGGTCGAGGCGCTGCGTCTGGCCGATATCTTCCGCGCCAATGTGGTGGACAGCACGCTGACCAGTTTCGTGTTCGAGATCACCGGCGCGCCGGAAAAGATCGACGCGTTTGCGGAACTGATGCGCCCCCTTGGATTGCAGGAAGTGGCGCGGACCGGCGTGGCGGCATTGTCGCGCGGGACTGTCTGAAACTTCATCCTAAACTTCAGAAAGGCGCGACAACCTTTTGGTGTCGCGCCTTTTTTTCATGCCTCGACTGTCACCAACCTGTAAAGGTGCCATGTGGCATGGCCCAGCAGCGGCAGCACCAGAAACAGGCCCAGAAAGGCCGGAATCAGG
>Ga0209347_1005959_pt1 | contig 11175 bp, 8 predicted proteins | sample AutmiccommuBRH23_FD_187382 | JGI IMG/M metagenome (GOLD analysis project Ga0209347, IMG submission 187382) | Deep subsurface microbial communities from Mt. Terri, Switzerland - Autotrophic microbial communities BRH/23 (SPAdes) (version 2) | ecosystem: Environmental > Aquatic > Deep subsurface >...
TGAATAGATATTTTTCATCGACCATAATTCTTCTTATTGTGCAATGATCTTCATAAGATTCATTTATTAATCCATCTATTTCCGATTCAAGATATCTTTTTGCAGGATCAAACTTTTTTATAAATTCTTCGATAATAATTAAACGCTTCTTATGTTGAATGGGTAATTTTGTAAGTGTTCCATTTTTAAAGAAAGTATTGATCACTTTGCTTTTTGAATCTTTTGATATTTTTTCAAAATGAGTAGTATCTGTTTTTCCAAGATTCAATAGTTCTTTAAGAGTTCTGTCAAAAATCGCTCTATTCAGGGAATAGTTTACATAATACTGCTCTTTTTCACTTTTGACTATCCCTGCTTTTTCCATCTTTTTTAGATGAAACGAGATAGTAGATATCGACAAATCGAGCAATTGTGCCAATTCTTCCACATATCTCGATTTTTGATATAACGCCTTAATTATACTGATTCGGGAAGAATCGCCTATAATTTTGATGATTTCTAACTGATTTTGAGCCATTTTTTATACTTTTTATCTATTTCTATATTTATCGAATTAAAATATACTCGAAAAATTTGGTTTTGTCAATATGATTTTATATATATCGAAATAAATTTACTATTTTTCACAATAAGGGATATTTTATCCCGTTTTTAATAAGAAGTCTATAAAAATCAAAAGCTATTTCCTCTTTATTGCAATAAGTGGAATAATCGGCTATACATATTACCATTAGGGTAACATATCTTGAATTGTGTATCTAAAAAGTTGATAAATTTAAAATTTCTTTGGTAAAGAGGTAATAAAATAGTGAGATGTATAATCTAATAAGAGTTGCTTAAATAAAATCCGGTTTATGCGCATAGCATTTAGGATTTTTATTTCTGCCGATTTTTTGATCATTTATTTAGTGCAATAAATTTTTATAACCGGAAGAAAAGAAATTAATAAAAATAAATGAAAAAATATGATGGTAACCTTGACAAAAAGAGAAAAGAAGTCTATTTTTGGAGACCTTTTTATTCCGCGGTAGCTCAATGGCAGAGCATGCGGCTGTTAACCGCAGGGTTGTAGGTTCGAGTCCTACCCGCGGAGCGGAATCTAGCTAAGGGCTTACTATTTTAGTAAGCCCTTTTTTTATATACTAAATAACCACTCCGACAATTTACAATCTTATTTAGGTTGCCAGAAACATCTTTTGGGAGAAATTATCGCACCTTCTTTCTTTAATTGCTCCATTGTCTTATCAACAACCTTTCGATCAAGACCCGTTAATTCGGTAATCTTACCTGCATTTAATGGTACTCCTTCTTTTTTCATTGCTTTTAATATTACTTCTTTTGCTTCCATCTTTTGCTCCGAATGAATTAATAATTTAAGTAAAAGATAAATATATGCTTAAGAAGTGTCAATCGTATATTAAAGAAGAAGACACTAATAAATTTTAATGAAGATTTGATTATATTTAAAAGACTGGTTTGTCGGAAAATCCGTCTGACCACTGAAAATATTTAATTAACAAAAAGAATACTGATAAAAAATGAGCGATTTAGAAAAACTAGGTTTCGATAATTGGTTTCAAGAAAATATTGATTTAACGAAATTAAATGACCGTCAAATCGTTAGAGTAATTTCGGTAAATAAAAATAGTTTTATTGTTACTAATGGGATGAACGATATTTATGCTGAATTAACCGGTAAGTTTTTATTTAATTCCGAATCTCCCGAAGACTTGCCAACCGTGGGCGATTGGGTTTATGCCCAATTATTCGATAATGATACTTTTGCCGTTATTCACGAAATTCTCCCCCGAAAATCCCTATTGAAAAGGAAATCCCCGGGTAATAAAATCGATTATCAATTGCTCGCAGCAAATATTGATAAGGCAATAATAGTTCAAGCACTCGATAACAATTATAATTTGAAAAGACTTGAACGCTATTTGGTGATGATTAATGAGAGTCATATTACGCCGATAATATTTTTAAGCAAAAGCGATCTTCTGAGCGAAGAGGAAATTAATAAAAAAGTAAGCGATATAAACAAAATAAATCCGGGTATTAAAATCGCTGCATTTAGTAATAACCACTTGACGGATATCGAAACTATTAAATCATATTTTCTTCCTAAGGAAACCTATTGTTTGATCGGTTCATCTGGTGTAGGAAAAACAACATTATTAAATAATCTAATTCATCAAGACCTATACAAAACTCAATCGATTAGAGAAAAGGATGGTAGAGGTAAGCACACGACTACACGCCGAGAATTAATTGTTATTGATAATGGAGCAATAGTAATAGATAGTCCGGGTATGCGCGAACTTGGAATTATTTCAGCCGAATCGGGACTCGAGGATACTTTTAATGAAATTGCGGAACTTTCAAGTCAATGTAGATACGACGATTGCACACATACAATTGAGAAAGGATGCGCTATATTGAAATCTCTTGAATCGGGAGAAATTTCTCAAGAAAGATATGATAATTATATTAAGATGTATAAAGAATCGCTTTATAACGAAATGTCATATCAGGAAAAAAGGGCAAAAGATAAAAAGTTTGGCAAAATGATCCACAATTATTTGAAGAACGATTTTAAGAAATAACCCGCAATTAACAAAATTATTCTAAAGAGATTAAACTATTCTTGTTAGAATTTTCTATTTCCAATCTGATACTCTTGCGGAGTTTTATATTCTGAGAAATCAATTCGTGTAATAGCATTTGTATTTCAATTATAAAATAGTCCTTTATGTAGTCTAAATCAATCTCAGATTTTAGGGGATATTTACACTTATAAAATCTCATCGTATTTCGATATCAGTTAATGAAACCAATTCCACAATTTTTTGGGTAAAATTTTGTATTTTTTTTAAGAGACGGATTACCCTTTAGCTATGCTATCCATTTTTGAGGCGAGATTGAAATCAAGAGAGGTTATTCCTCCTGCATCGTGAGTCGAAAGCTCCACTTTTACTTTATTATAAGAATTCGACCAATCGGGATGATGATCTAAAGACTCTGCAACAATTGCTGCCTGAGCCATAAATCCGAATGCCTGAACAAAATCATTAAATTCAAATTCGCGAAAAAGTTTATCTTTTTTTAATGACCATTTAGTATGTTTTTCCAAGAAGAGATCTATTTCGGTTTTGGTTGCTTTTTTTTGTGCCATTTAATTATTCCTTTTCTTTAATTAATATTGATAAAAGAATTGATATCGATAACGTTACAAATATAACCAATAATGATATTGCTGCTGATATTTCAAAGAAAGCAGAGATCAACATTTTGATTCCGATGAATAGGAGTATAAACGAGATCCCGTATTTAAGATAATGAAAAAGATGAATAATCCCGGCGAGCGCGAAAAACAGCGAACGTAACCCGATTATTGCAAAGAGATTTGAAGTAATGGCAATGAAAGGATCTTGAGTAATTGAAAGGACTGCGGGAATCGAATCGAGTGCAAAAATTACATCTGTCGATTCGAGCATTATAAGAGTAATAAAAGCTATCGTAACGTAAATTTTATTATTATGCATTACAAAAAAATGTTTATTACTTGCTCTGGTATCAATACGTAATATTTTTTTTGCAATCCGTACGAATATATTATTCCCCGGCTCGGATTCTTGATCACCCGAATAGAGTATCTTGAAGGCGGTATATAATAGTATGGCTCCGAATACATAGCTCATAAATGCAAATTTATTAATCAATTCCACGCCCGCAGTTATGAACAAAATCCTCAAAATAACTGCACCGATAATTCCCCATAAAAGTATAGTCGGCTGGTATCGGTCTTCTATATGCATAGCTGAAAAAATCATAATGAAAACAAATAGATTATCAACCGAGAGAGAATACTCGATTATATAACCTGTAATAAATTCGATTGCTTTAGTTTGACCCGAAGGGAGGAAAAGATAGATTGATAATCCGAATATTAGAGCGGTTGCGATCCAGATGGCAGTCCAAATTAATGCTGATTTTACTCCCACTGCTCCGGAACGATGATCTGTTACGAACATATCAATTATAAATACTGCCGAAAATAGAACTACAAAGACAATCCAAAAGAGAAGATATATATCCATATTTTTATATTAATACCATTCTATAAGTAACCCATTCATTTCTTTAAGAATAAATCTATTATTTATTTCAACTACAAGAAAGATAATAGATTAAATTCATACTGAAAGATATAATAGAAAGTTCCGAATAAAGATGCGAAAAATATTTCAGAATAGGACAAGAATATTCTATATTAGCGAAATATTTTTAACATTTTCTCACAGGTCATGCTATGCAAAAAATAATTTCAAAAATTGTTTTCGTATTATTTTTAAGTGCATCTTTTATTTATTCGCAAGATGCTACGTTTAATAAAATAGTAGAATTAGGAACGAAAGATAATCAATCAATGCGACATTTAGATTATCTAACAAATGTATTCGGCGGCAGAATTACCGGCTCGAATGCTTATAATAATGCACGTGATTGGGTAGCTAACGAATTAAAGAATTGGGGCATGGAAGTGGAATTTGATTCCGCAGGAGTAGTGCCCGTTGGTTTTAATAGAGGTCCATGGTTCGGAAAAATTATATCTCCTGAACCGATGCTTCTTGAATTTGCGACTCCATCATACACCGCCGGCACTAAAGGCAATCAAAAGGGACATGTAGTTATTTTGCCTTCGGATGAAAAAGAATACAATGCAATTAAAGGGAAGCTAAATGGTGCTTGGGTATTAATCGATGGAATTAATGATGGATTACCACGCGACAGAGATTCGATCAGTCCGATTACAACCAAACTAACCGAAGCCGGTGCACTCGGAACAATTATGCTTACAAAATCCCCTATTCGCGTACTTGACGCAAAGACAGTAACCGCATGGGACAATCTTCCAAAACTATGCGATATAAGACTACTTGACACAAACTATAACAAAATAAAATCACTCGTTGCCGAAGGTAAAGAAGTAATTTTAGAATTTGATATTAGAAATAATTTTTATCCGGGACCGATAACTTTTAGCAGTGTAATAGGAACTATTAAAGGTACGACTTATCCGGATGAATATATCGTACTCGGAGCGCATCTCGATTCTTATGATGTAGCAAGCGGTGCAGTGGATAATGGTTCGGGTGTAGCAAGAATGATGGAGGCAGTTCGTTTATTGGTAAAATCAAAAGCAAAATTAAAACGCTCATTAATAATTCAATTATTTGCCGCCGAAGAGAGAGGATTGCTTGGTTCGAAAGCATGGGTAAACGGTCATAAAGATTTGCTCCCAAAGATAACTGTAATGCTTAATCATGATAGTGGTACAAATCCCGTTATTGGACTTGGCGTTCCCAAACCGATTTATGATGCAGTTCGTCCGGTGGTAGCACCTATTGAGAGTTTGAAACTTGCTTATCCATTTGCTTTAATTGAGACAGGAAAATACCGCAAAGCAGGAAGAGGCGGAACCGATAGTCATTCATTTAATATGGAAGGAGTGCCGGCACCATGGCTTATAACACGAGGACCGCATCAATACGGAACAATTTGGCATACGGATTTAGATAGTTATGATCAGATAATAGTAGATGCTCAAGAGCAGTCATCTTTAATGATAGCTCTTCTCACCTATCAAATTGCTAATATGGATAAGATGCTTCCGAGAGAAGGTTCATTTTTAGAAGATGGAGTTTATGCAGATTTTAATACAAGTAAAGGAAGATTTTCGGTTAAGTTAGAATATGAAAAAGCACCTATGACGGTATCGAATTTTGTAGGATTAGTTGAAGGAAAGATAAAGAATGATGCAGTAGCCGAAGGGAAACCATATTTTAATGGAACATTATGGCATCGAGTAGTACCGGCTCAATTAATTCAAGCGGGTAAATCAGCCGGTACAGGATTTCAGAGCCCCGGATATATGTTCCCGAATGAAATTGTAGATGGATTAAATCATAATGAAGCCGGAGTAATTGCGATGGCAAATGCCGGACCAAATACTAATGGAAGTCAATTTTATATTACATTATCCCCAGCCGAAGCATTAAACGGAAATTATACCGTATTTGGTCATGTAATAGAGGGAATGGATGTAGTAAATAAGATAGCACAAGATGATAAGATTCAGTCAATTTCTATAACAAGGATCGGCGAGAAAGCATTAAATTTCAAGCCCGATACCGAGTCGTTTATGAAATTAGTAAAGGATGCCGAGAAGAAGTAAGTAAGATTTCGATAAAAGTGAAGATATTTTGAGAACTCTTGATGAATCCGCATAGAATCATATCTTTGTCATCGGTTCATAGCGATTCACTTGTGTTGATGATAGACTTAGTTTTTATATGAAGTAACACATTTTTATAAGATCTTAATGCCACCCATAATAAGGTGGCATTTTTTTATCAATTCTTCTATACCATTCGAGAATAGATTTTTCTAAATTATGAGAAGTTAATAAGACCTTTTATCGCATCTTTCTCAAATCCTATTATTATCCCTTAAAATGCGCTAAAAAAGTTATTTAATTAGTTATAACGATCAAAATTAATAGGAATGATTATTGCAGCAATCGGGTATTCTAAAAAATAATTGCTTTGAGGTAAAAAAAATAATGAGTAGTATTGAAGAACTAAAATTAAAAGTTCAAGAGAAATTCAAGAATTGGGAAGAAACCAATTACAAAAAATCCACGAACAAATTCCCCGAAAGATTAAAAGAATTTACAACACAATCATTTACCAAAGTTGACCCATTATATTATCAGAATGATTTAGCGGAGAATTATAATGAGAAATTAGGATTCCCGGGAGAATTTCCATTTACAAGAGGAATTCAGCCAACTATGTATAGAGGCAGATTCTGGACAATGAGGCAGTATGCAGGGTTCGGAACCGCTAAAGAATCGAACGAAAGATACCGTTATTTATTAGGACAGGGACAGAGTGGCTTATCGGTAGCTTTTGATCTACCTACTCAAATTGGATATGATAGTGATGATCAGATGGCATTGGGCGAAGTTGGAAAAGTGGGTGTGGCAATTGATACCTTAGCAGATATGGAAATTTTATTCGATCAAATTCCGCTTGATAAAGTATCCACCTCAATGACAATAAATGCTCCGGCAGCCGTATTACTTGCAATGTATATTGCGGTAGCCGAAAAGCAAGGAGTAACAAAAGACAAAATTAGTGGTACTATTCAAAACGACATATTAAAAGAGTATATAGCACGCGGAACTTATATCTACCCTCCGAAACCATCGATGAGATTAATCACAAACATATTTGAATATTGCGCTAAAGAAGTGCCAAAATGGAATACAATTTCCATTTCAGGGTATCATATTCGCGAAGCCGGTTCTACAGCCGCTCAAGAAGTTGGCTTTACAATTGCAGATGGTATCGAATATGCAAATGCAGCTATAAAAGCAGGATTAAGCGTAGATGATTTTGCCGGACAGTTATCTTTCTTCTTTAATGCTCATAACGATATGTTCGAAGAAGTGGCTAAATATCGTGCAGCACGCAGATTATGGGCTAAGATAATGAAAGAGAGATTTGGAGCAAAGAAAGAGAAATCATTGATGCTTCGTTTTCATACTCAGACTGCCGGCTCCACTCTTACGGCTCAGCAGGTGGACAATAATATTATACGTGTTACAATTCAGACTTTAGCGGCAGTATTGGGCGGGACACAATCGCTCCATACAAATTCACGAGATGAAGCATTGGCACTCCCGACAGAAGATTCGGTAAAGATTGCTCTACGCACTCAGCAGATAGTAGCTTATGAAAGCGGTATTACAAATACTATCGATCCACTTGCCGGCTCATATTATGTAGAAGCATTAACAGACCAAATCGAAAAAGAAGCAGAAGAATATATTAGTAGAATCGATTCTCTAGGTGGAATGATTCCGGCAATTGAGCAAGGATATGTCCAAACCGAAATTCAGAGATCTGCTTATAAATTCAATCAGGAATTAGAAGCAAACGAGAGAATAGTAGTTAGCTTGAATAAATTTACAGAGAAGGAAGCTCCAAAAGGTAAACTTCTAAGAATTGATGAAAAAGTTCAGCAAGAACAGATTGCGTTCTTAAATAAAGTGAAAAGCGAAAGAGACAACGAAGCAGTAAAAGAAAAATTAGCAACATTAAAAACTGCCGCTCAGGGTGATGATAATTTAATGCCCCTAATTCTTGATGCAGTAAGAGCTTATGCAAGTGTTGGAGAAATTTCGAATGTATTGCGTGAAGTTTATGGCGAATATAAAGAACATGTAGTTATATAAAATAGGAAACAGAAAATGAAACTAAACAAAATAGAACATATAGGCATTGCGGTAAAAGATTTAGATGCGGCAATTAGATATTATCAAAGAGTGCTCGGATTAGAATGTTATAATATTGAAGAAGTGAGAGATCAGAAAGTAAGAACCGCATTTTTTTTGGTAGGCGAAACAAAGATTGAATTATTGGAATCGCTTGAAGATGATGGACCGATAGGAAAATTCATTGAGAAAAAAGGTGAAGGCGTTCATCATATTGCATTCGCAGTTGATAGCGTTGCAGATTCATTAAAAGAGGCAGAAGAAAAAGGGATTCAATTAATTGATAAGTCCCCGCGCAAAGGCGCAGAAAATATGAATATAGCATTCTTACATCCAAAAAGTACATTTGGTGTATTAACGGAATTTTGCGAAGAAGGCGAATAAGAAAATAATTATTAGAATAATAAAGGAACTTAAGGAGTTCAAATGACAATTGAGGATAAAATAAAAGAGCTTACGGAGATGCGCGCCAAAGCAAGATTAGGCGGAGGCGAAGCTCGTATTAAATCACAGCATGAAAAAGGTAAATTCACTGCACGCGAAAGAATTGATATGCTTCTTGATGAAGGAAGTTTTGAAGAATTTGATATGTTCGTTTCGCATAGAACAGTTGATTTCGGTCTTGATAAGCAATCATATCTATCGGATGGAGTTGTTACCGGTTATGGTACAATCGATGGAAGATTAGTATATGTATTTTCTCAGGATTTCACGGTATTCGGAGGTTCACTTTCAGAGATGTATGCGCAAAAAATATGCAAGGTAATGGATATGGCTATGAAAGTAGGCGCACCTGTAATAGGTATTAATGATAGCGGTGGCGCACGTATTCAAGAAGGTGTTAAAAGTCTTGGCGGATATGCGGATATTTTTCAGCGTAATATTATGGCTTCCGGAGTGATACCACAGATATCGGCTATTTTTGGACCATGTGCCGGTGGTGCTGTTTATTCACCTGCTCTTACAGATTTTATTATCATGTCCAAAGAAACAAGTTATATGTTTGTTACCGGTCCTAAGGTAGTAAAAACAGTAACAGGCGAAACTGTTACAGATGAAGAACTCGGCGGAGCGCAGGTTCATGGTTCTAAATCAGGAGTTACACATTTTGTTGCAGATGACGAACAAGAAGGGATCTTATTAATCAGGAAATTAATTAGTTATATGCCTCAGAATAATTTAGAAGATCCGCCGGTATTACCATGTGATGATCCGATTGATCGCCTTGACGATTTATTAAATACTATTATTCCTGAGAATCCGAATAAACCTTATGACGTAAAAGATGTTATTCATTCGATTGTAGATTATAATGAGTTCGTAGAAGTCCAGAGACATTACGCACCAAATATCATAACGGGTTTTTCAAGATTCAATGGAATCCCTGTTGGCATAGTAGCAAATCAGCCTGCATATTTAGCCGGAGTATTAGATATCAATGCATCTCGCAAGGCAGCACGCTTTGTCCGTTTCTGCGATGCATTTAATATTCCCGTTGTTACTTTAGTTGACGTTCCCGGTTTCTTACCCGGCACAGCACAGGAATACGGTGGAATTATTATTCACGGCGCTAAATTATTATATGCTTATGGTGAAGCGACCGTTCCTAAAGTAACGGTGATATTAAGAAAAGCATATGGCGGTGCTTATGACGTAATGAGCTCGAAGCATTTAAGAGGCGATATTAATTATGCTTGGCCTACTGCAGAGATTGCCGTAATGGGTCCAAGAGGTGCTATCGAAGTGCTTCACGCAAAAGAACTAAAAGAGATCACCGATCCGCAAAAAAGATTGGAATTTGTAAATGAAAAAGAAGCTGAATACAAAGCCAAATTTGCTACTCCTTATGTAGCGGCAAAATATGGTTATATAGATGACGTAATAGAACCAAGGAATACGCGATTTAGAATAATTAGAGCATTACAGGCATTGGCAACTAAAAAGGATAGTAATCCGCCTAAAAAACATTCCAATCTGCCGCTTTAGGAGAAAAAAAAGACAATGACAAAATTAAAAATGAAACACGTATTATTAATTCTGATGCTTCCGATATTAATTGTTTTAGTTTCTTCATGTTCGATTGCCGAGAAGAAAACAAAAATAGAATTTGGACTTGAAGTGGGTGAAACCTATTCAATCCAGATTTCTAATTCAATAAAGAGCAACGAAGAATTAGATAATACTATAATTAAGAAAGATGAAAAAGTTTTAGCTGGATTTTCATTTATTCCTACTTCAATATCACCTGAGGGTGAAATAAAATTAAAAGGATCAATTAATTTTATTGAAGTATTGAAAGAAGGGCCGCTCGGACAGATTGCATATAATTCTGAATTGGACAGCGCTGATATTCCACTGATGGCTAAACCATATTATAATATTCTTAACAAGGAGTTTTCGCTCAAGATATTAAAAGATGGGACGGTAAATGCGGTTTTTGGAATGGATTCGATAATCGCTCACGCAATGGATTATTTTGAAATAGAAGAACCCCAGCTTATTGATTATCTAAAAGAATCGTTAGAAAATCAATTTAGTAATGAAGTTCTATTTGAACAATTTGAAAGAATGTTCGCCGTATTTCCGACAAAACCGGTGGGAATTAATGATACTTGGACAAAGAAAGTAAAACTAAGTGCAAAAACTCCATTTATAATAGATAATGAATATCGTTTATTAGAACGCAATAATGGTGTAGCAATAATATTAGTTAATTCAAGAATTGCTTCCGATAAAGATAGAATCAAAGCAAATCCAAGAAGATATATTGATCAAGATTTAGTAGGAACTCAAATCGGGAAAGTACAGATTGATGAGATAACAGGATGGAT
>Ga0209347_1005961_pt1 | contig 11170 bp, 8 predicted proteins | sample AutmiccommuBRH23_FD_187382 | JGI IMG/M metagenome (GOLD analysis project Ga0209347, IMG submission 187382) | Deep subsurface microbial communities from Mt. Terri, Switzerland - Autotrophic microbial communities BRH/23 (SPAdes) (version 2) | ecosystem: Environmental > Aquatic > Deep subsurface >...
TATACAATATGTCTAGATAATATTTTAACAATAAATTTATGTTTAGCTTACAAGACATTCATTCACATAAATCCTTAAAGTTTGACTCATCAACCCAAAATAATAACCGCGGAAGGGTGCCGCGGTTATTATTTTTTTAATATTAAATTATGCTTTATCCACGTCCTCCAAAACTTCTTCTATTATGTGAAGTGCTGCATCTAATTCTTCCATTGTCACATTCAATGGAGGCACCAGTCTTACAACATTTTGCCCTGCTCCCACCACCAGCAGTCCCTTATGAAAGCATTTTTCCACGAACTGCTTCGTGTCTGTACTAAGAGTTATACCCAACATGAGTCCCATTCCCTGGATCCCTTGGATATTCGAATATTTATCTTTCAATTCATTAATTTTATCTATGATATACTGACTCTTCGCTTCAACCTTTTCAATTACTCCACCACTGATCAATTCCTCCAAAACAGCACAGCTTACGGCACAGGCCAATGGATTTCCACCATAGGTACAGCCGTGATCTCCGGGTGTAAAGGCATTGGCTGCCTTCTCCACTGCCAATACGGCACCGATGGGAAAACCGCCTCCCAACCCCTTAGCCATACAAATAACATCAGGAATAATCCCGCTGTTTTCATAGGCAAAAAGTTTGCCTGTTCTGCCGATTCCGCATTGAACCTCGTCATATATTAAAAGTGCATCATAGTCATCACACAGTGTTCTTGCTCTCTCGAGAAAATCCTTCTGTGCCGGTATGATCCCGCCCTCACCCTGAATGGGTTCTATTATAACGGCGCATACATTTTTATTCATTTTTTTAGTTAAATCATCCATATCATTAAACTTCACTGCCTGAACCCCATCCATAAGGGGAGTAAAGGATTTTTGATATTTTCCCTGCCCCGTCACCGCTAAGGCTCCCATGGTTCTTCCATGGAAGGAATTATCCATATACAATAACTGATTTTTTTCGGAATCTCCATTGGTTTTTCCATATTTTCTTGCTAATTTTACTGCTGTCTCCACGGCTTCTGTACCGCTGTTGCAAAAAAATACCTGATGATGATTACTGTGAGAAACAAGCTTTTCAGCCAATTCCATTTGAGGAATATTCCAATATAGGTTTGAGACATGCATCAGCTTATTGCTTTGCTCCATTAATGCGTTAATAATGGCAGGATGATTATGTCCCAGACAATTTACTGCAACCCCAGCCACAAAGTCAAGATATTCCTTTCCATCGGTGTCATATACCTTTGTACCCTTTCCTTTTTCCAGTACCACATCGAATCTTCCGTAAGTGTTCATGATATTGCTTTTACTCATCACATAGACCCCCCTTTACCATTGTTCCGATTCCCTCACAGGTAAATATCTCCAAAAGCAGACTGTGAAGCAAACTACCGTCAATCAAATGTACGTTTTTCGTTCCCTTTTTTATGGCATTGATGCAGCACTCCATTTTAGGAAGCATACCACCTTGAATACTGCCATTTTTTATATATTCATAGATTTCTTCCACAGTAAGAGCGGAAATAAAAGTGGAAGGATCATTTACATCCCCGTACAAGCCGGGGACATCGGATAATACGATCAGCTTCTCAGCCGCTAAAGCAGCACTCACTGCCCCGGCCACATAGTCGGCATTAATGTTATAGACATTTCCCTGCTGATCACATCCTATGGGAGAAATTACAGGCAAATATCCTTTTTCCAAAAGATCAAAAAGAATCTTGCCGTTTACACTGACCACATCTCCCACATACCCTATGTCAATTTGTTCTTCACCTTCATACAGGTATTTCTTTTCTGCTTCGATTAATCGATCGTCCCGTCCACTGATGCCTATTGCGTTTATTCCGTGACTGCATAAGTCCGATGCCAGGTCCTTGTTGATGTGGCCCGAAAGAACCATTTCAACAATTTCCATGGTTTTCTTATCGGTTTTTCGTAAACCCTTAATAAATTCTGTCGGTATGTTCAATTGGCTTAATAAGCCGGAAATCTTCGGTCCGCCTCCATGTATAATAACGATCTGAATCCCCACCAGTTTCAGCAGTACAATGTCTTCAATGAATGCTTTTTGGGCTTCTACATCTTTCATAATGCTTCCCCCATATTTAATGACAAAGGTTTTTCCCCTGAACTTTTTTATATAAGGTAAAGCTTCGATTAAAATTTTCACTTTCACAAGATCGGTCACTCCACTACCCCCTTTATTGATAAATATGTAAATCATTATACATTTTATTCTATATTGATTCAATAATTTTTCAATAATTTTTTAAAAAATATTGTATATTTATTTCTGCTTGTGTATAATTATTTCTATATTGAACATTGAGGTGAGGAAATGATTAAAGCAGGTATTATAGGAGGTACTGGATACGCCGGACAAAATCTTGTCTGGTTATTAAGTCGACACGATAAAGTAAAACTGGAATTCATTTGTTCTCATAATAATACAAATACACCTTTTTCACAGGTCTATCCAAACTACATGGGCTTTATGCACGATGTGTGTATAGATATTCAGTCGGCTCTAGAAAAGCTCTCCCTTATTGATGTATTGTTCATTGCACTGCCCCATGGAAAATCCTTTGATATCACCCAACAAGCCCTGGAAGCAGGAGTGAAAGTAGTGGACTTAGGTGCTGACTTCCGATTGAAGGAACCTGGGCTGTATAAACTTTGGTATGGATTGGATCATATTTGCCAAGAACTGCTGTCTTCAGCTGTCTATGGATTGCCAGAAATTAACAAGACCTCCATTATCGGGGCTGATCTTGTTGCCAATCCCGGGTGTTATCCTACGGCAAGTATATTAGCCCTGACACCCTTGCTGTCCGAATCCCTGATTGATCCCCAATCGGTTATTATTGACGCAAAATCCGGTGTTTCCGGTGCGGGAAGAACAGCCAATATTGGGACTCTCTACTGTGAATGCAGCGATTCAATCAAGGCTTACGGAGTTGCCAGCCACAGGCATACCCCTGAAATAGAACAGGAATTGTCAAGGGCTGCCAATCAGCAGATAGCTGTATCCTTTACCCCCCATTTGGTTCCCATGAACCGTGGTATTCTAGCTACCTGTTATGGTACCTTATCTAAAACCGTTGAACAAAATACATTATATGATCTATTCCGGGAGTTTTATCAAGGAAAAAGCTTTATAAGAATCTGTAATGACATACCGGAAACAAGGTGGGTCAAAGGTACAAATATCTGTGATATAGGTATCAGAATTGATAAAAGAACCAACAGGGTAATCGTGATATCTGCCATTGATAACCTGATAAAGGGTGCTGCGGGCCAGGCAGTACAAAATATGAATATACTGTTTAACATGAATGAAACCGATGGCTTAGAACTCTTGTCCATGGTTCCGTAATTATAGTTCAATTTTATGAAAGGATGATGAAAATGAAAATATTAGAAGGAAAAAGTCTTACGGATGTCCCTGGTTTTAAAGCTGCAGGTATCTCCAGCGGAATTAAAAAAAGCGAAAAAAAGGATTTGTGTATAATTTATAGTGAAACTCCATGTACAGCTGCTGCTACCTTTACCACCAACAAGGTAAAGGCTGCTCCATTGTTGGTTAATGTAAAGCATCTTCAATCGGATGCCATTCATGCCGTTGTGGTTAACAGCGGAAATGCCAATGCTTGCACCGGTTCACAAGGCTTAAAGGATGCAGAAACCATGGCAGAGGTTACTGCCAGCCAGTTGGGTATAGCCCCCGAATCGGTTCTTGTCGGCTCCACAGGTATCATAGGCGTACCTTTACCGATGGATGTAGTAACAAATGGGATTAAGACTGCTTGCGGCCAGCTGTCCTTTGATGGAGGCCATGATGCTGCAAAAGCAATCATGACGACGGATACGTTTCCTAAAAAAATAACTGTCGAATTCACTATCAAAGGTAGGACTATTTTTATCTCAGGTATAGCCAAGGGTTCTGGCATGATCCATCCCAATATGGCTACCATGCTTTCCTTCCTTGTTACCAATGCAAATATTGAAAAGACCATTCTGTCTGCGGCTTTAAAAAACAGTGTGGAAGACAGCTATAACATGATATCAGTAGACGGGGACACCAGCACCAACGATATGGTGGTGGTTTTGGCCAACGGTACTGCAGAAAATCCGGTCATTGATCAGGAAAATGATGATTATATATTATTTAAAGAAGCTTTAGATTATGTGAACAAGCAGTTATCTAAAATGATTGCAAAGGATGGAGAAGGGGCTACAAAACTCATTGAGGTCACCGTGCTTCATGGCCAAACTTTACAGGACGCCAAACTTTGCGCAAAATCCGTAACATCCTCCAGTCTGGTGAAATCAGCCTTTTTCGGAAGTGATGCCAACTGGGGAAGAATCATGTGCTCCCTGGGTTATTCCGCCGGTAATTTTGATCCGGAAAAAGTTGACATAGCCTTTGAAAATTCCACAGGCCATATTGATCTGGTCAAAGATGGTATCAGTGTATTATTCTGCGAAGAACAAGCGAAGAAAATTCTTTCAGAGGATACTATTAAGGTAATCATTGATTTAAAGGACGGAGATTACAACGCCACTGCCTGGGGCTGCGATTTAACCTATGACTATGTTAAAATTAACGGTTCCTATAGAACATGATGAAAAGCTTGCCTCAATGGCAAGCTTTTATAATTATATTGCGACAGGGGACGGTTCTCCTCCGTCGCATTACTCTTTCCTTTTGGCATAAAGATATTTGGTACTAATTTATTGATAATTACCCTTTATTGTTAATAAAATATTCCAATGTAGAACGAAATAAGGCTCTTTCATATGGATTATCGCTTTGCAGGCTTATTTGATGACCCTTTGTTAAAAGGACATGGAGGAAAGGCAGCAGCTGTTCTTCATAGATCTTCATAGATTCCACAGGCAGTACCCCCGGCCATCCGTTATTACTAATGGTTAGTCTGCGATTTTTTGTGGAAACTTGACGGGGTATTCTATTATATTCTTCTGCATCAGTTTCAAATACGAACTTGTCTAAAGTACCTGTGGGCAAACCTTCAATGGCTTTCACCTGCATAGGCTCCACTGAGACATCATAGGGATCTGCCGTTAAATCCAGTATCACAGCATCTTTTTTCATCATTCCGATTAATTCATTGGGAACAATATATTTCGAAAAATCTACCCTGCTTGTTGCATCAATCAGTAAATCCGTGTCTTTAAAGAGTTCTACAAGAAGATGAATATATTTCGTTACATCCCTTCCTAAATATTGAACCATCACTCCCGGAATATCTTCTTTTCTTAACCGTTTTAACAGCTCCCGGTCCCCTAAAATCATGGAAGCTCTTCCGGCTTGAATTCCTAAATTACCCATTCCTATAATTGTTACCCTAATAGGTCCGCGATCTTTTGAAAAGAAATCTTTTTTATGCCTGCTCATTTCTTTAAAGGCCGTCTTCACCCCACCCAATGCCGTCAGTTCATATGTAACCACCATACGTGCATGCTGATCATCTACAATAGAATCCATAGAATAAGAGATGATCCCTTTTTGTCTAAGCTTATCTACCAGCTTGGGACGGGAATCATAATGAAGCATGGAAATCAGACCGGCCCCATTTTTCATGAATTCTAACTGGTCCATATAAGGCGCCTTCAAAACGATTACCAAATCCTGGCGATAGACCTCATCATGGGAGGCAAAATGAAGATGTTTATTGGCCCTTAAGTATGCCTCTTTTGATATGGACATTTCTTCCCCATAGCCTTCTTCTAAGACAATATCTACGTCGTAGGATCTAAGTTTCTCAATAAAGCTTGGAAGAAATGCCCTGATTTCACCCTTTATCCCATGTAAATTAGGTAATCCTAAGGATTTTATTTGTTCCATTACTACCCCTCCTAGGCCAACAGCATAAAACAGATCTTATATTTTTAATATGACATTCAATACAAAAATATATACTACATACTTTTTGAAATACTCTTCAAGTATGAGTGTCAATTGAAAAAAAGCATTTTATGCTTGAAGATTAAAGGAAATGCTTTTTTTCTTCCCAGGGAACTAATAGGTGCAAGCACCCGGCCGCCTCACCGTCTCGGCGGCGCTCGTAGAACGGCACCACTTATTCGTGGTGCCACTCGCCCTAGGACGCTCCGCTGTGACCCTCCAAATATTGGACATAAAGGGGAAGTCCCCTTTAAAAATCCCCCATGTTAAGAAAATTGAAGACCATAATTTTCTTAACATAAAAAAAGCTGTCCATGAAATCATAAACAGCTTTTATCAAATACAGTTATATTAAGTTTTTTTCAATATCTTTCAGAAATTCTTTGCCCACACCAATCTGGCGCATTACTTCTTCAGGTGCTGTTCCTCCAAAGGAATCTCTTGCTGTCACACAATCTATGTATTCTAAACCAGGTAAAGCATCCCTTGCCAAAGCCGGGTCAATCTTTTTCAAATCGTCATCTGTTAATGAATCAAAGTCCATGTCCTTTTCTTCGCAATATTTTACCATTTTACCAACGATTTCATGGGCTTTTCTAAAAGGAGTGCCATTTTTAACAAGATATTCTGCAACATCTGTGGCATTTAAAAATCCCTTTGTCATATGAGTAATAATTTTCTCATAGTTGAAAGTAGTTTGCTCCAGCATCTTAGCAAATATGAGCAAACAGTTCTTCACTGTTTTTACAGTATCAAACAATGCTTCCTTATCCTCTTGAAAGTCTTTATTAAATGCTAAAGGCAGTCCTTTCACCACTGTTAACAAGGTTATTAAGCTTCCGTATACCCTGCCGGTCTTCCCTCTAATTAATTCAGGTATATCCGGATTTTTCTTTTGCGGCATGATACTGCTTCCGGTACAGAAACTATCATCGATATGGATAAACCCAAATTCTTGAGAATTCCATAAAATGAATTCATCTGAAAATCTACTAAGATGCATCATGCACATGGACGCAAAACATAAAAATTCTATGATAAAATCCCTGTCGCTAACGGTATCCATTGCATTCTCAGAGACATGTTTAAAACTCAGCAGCTCCGCCGTCCTATTCCTATTAATCGGCAATGTTGTACCTGCCAAAGCACAGGCCCCCAGCGGGCAGTAATCTACCCTTTCATAGCATTCTAATAATCTCTCTATGTCCCGTCTGAATTTTTGAAAGTACGCCATCAAATGAAATCCGATGGTTACAGGCTGTGCATGCTGCAAATGGGTAAATCCGGGCATAATGAAGGACTTGTTCTCATTTGCTTTTTCTAATATTGTGTTCTCAAGTTCAATTAAAAGCTGCAGTATGATTTTTATTTGATCTTTTAAATACATTCTTGTATCTAAAATTGCCTGGTCATTTCTACTACGGGCAGTATGCAGCTTTCTTCCCACATCCCCTAACTCGTTAATCAATACCGATTCCACCGCCATATGGATATCTTCATGGGCTGTAGTGAATTGTATATCTCCTGCTTTTATACCTTCTTTAATCTCTCTTAAGACTGTGATAATCTGCTTGCATTCCGCTTGGGATACTATGCCCTGCTCTGCAAGCATTGTTACATGAGCCACGCTTCCTTCGATATCATATTCATATAATAGGCTGTCGAAAGTTATTGAAGCATTAAATTCTTCTACTAGCTTATCCATTGCTTTAGAAAATCGTCCTCCCCAAAGATTACCCATTAAACAGTCTCCTTTCATAAATCATAAATAATTTATCCTGCAATATCCTTTATGCTTTGAAAAGGATTATTGTCTTTGTATTCTTATAAGTTCTTCACTTCAAGCTTTTCAATATCATCTAAAGTAAGATTTGGTATTCTTAAACCTCGGGTTTTTGATAATAAAACAATCGAGATGATTAATGCAGCTATGGCAACAAATAATACGATAACACTGTCGGTCATTCCTGCAATAATATAAGCAATAAAACTAACAAGGCCATTGATTAATGCATACGGTAACTGGGTCTTAACATGATCGATATGGTCACACCCTGCACCGGTTGAAGACAAGATCGTTGTATCCGATATAGGAGAACAATGGTCACCAAACAGCCCTCCTGATAGTACAGCTCCTATACACACATACATAGGTGCTTCTAAAGTGAATGCCATAGGAATAACAATAGGCATCATAATTGCAAATGTACCCCAGGATGAGCCCGTTGCAAAAGATATAATTGCGCCGATCAAAAATACTAATCCGGGAACTGCCCATGCAGGTAAAGCACCCTGTGTAATATCAATAATGTAGTTTGCAGTTCCAAGGGCTTTTCCCACTGCACCTAAGGACCAGGCTAAAACTAAGATTACCGCAACATACATCATTTTACTCATTCCATAATAATAGATGTCTAGACTTTCACTCCATGTTTTAACCTTATAATAGACCATAAGAACCATAATGGTAATTGCAGCAAATAAATAACCTGTACTTAAGGCTGTTCTAAATGCAGTTCCCGACACTTTTTGGAACGGGAACCCGGATGGAGCTAAAATACCGTACAAAGTTACAAACAACACAATCAACGGCAGCCATATGATTATGGCCTTGCTGCTGTGATTATCAGTTTGTGATCCTCGCCGGAGGGGATTGGCATCCGGCCAGTACAATTCTCCTGTTTCCTGAATCCTCTTCTCTGCCTTAGCCATGGCACTAAACTCATAACCTGTATAAGCTACGATTGGAACCATTAAGACTGCCAAAATCGGATAAAATTGAAAGGGTATTGCCCGAATAAATGCAGTCCAATCGGATTCAAGAATATTTAGAGCCTCATATTCTTTTTGAATAAGTCCCATTACATATACACCCCAGCCAATAAATGGAACCAGCACTGCTACAGGTGATGCGGTAGAGTCCAATATCCAAGCCAATTTTTCTCTTGAAACCCTTAATTTATCAGACAATGGTTCAAATATAGGCCCTACAATAAGCGGTGTCCCTAAGTCAGAAAAAAATACAATAATCCCACCGACCCATGCAGAGAGCTGCATTTTGAATCTGTTATTAATAACTCCCGCCACCTTTAAAGCAAATGCCGCGGCTCCTCCGGATTTTTCCATAAGTCCAACAAAACCACCAATAAAAACCAATAATACTAATACTCCCGCATTATAGCTGTCCGTTAATTGAGTAAATAAATAGTCACTAACCATTGTAGTCATACCAGTAATAGGATTGCCTCCAACCAAAATTAATACACCTAAAAAACGCCCAAAAATAAAGCCGGTATTACATTTTTCAATTTAATTGCAATCACTATGGCTAAAATAACCGGTAAAACTGATAGAATCCCCATGTGTTCCATTTTTGACCCTCCCTTTAATATTTTTTACTCCAAGATAGCAGCAACTGTATTAAATCACCCCACCTCCTTTAATCAATACTTTTTAAGTTGTGCATGGTATTTTATATATGCAAATCATATGCCAAATTTTTCATCTGCATTTTCTCTCATTGTCTGTATATTCATCAATAAATTATGAAAAAGAAAGGTACAAAAGGGAAAAAATGTATCCCATTTATACCTTTGTTAAATGTTTTAATGCTTCTCTTCCAAAATCTGTTATCCTTGTACCGCTTCTTCCTCTGCTTATTGTCACCAATCCATATGTTTCAAGCCTAATTAGATTATTTCTGATCTCCTGTTCTGATAAATAAATCCCTCTTATTCTTGCATGATCCGAAATACTCCTTCTTCCCACTCTTTCCTGTTTCATATAACTCTCCTTAAGTATCTCCAGTATAAAAATATAATCTGTTAAATGTTCATGTTTAAGTTCCAAGAGCTTATGAATCGTATTTTCTTCTTCACTTTTAAGGTTATATTCATTTTGATATACTACCGGTTCAAATGGCAGGTCTTGTGGATAGATGACATCCTTCCCTAAGTTAGCGAGATATTCAACATAGTTCTTTAATTCCCTTATATTCCCATCCCATCTATGATTCATAAGTTTTTGCTTTGCAGCTTGTGATAAACGAAAATTTGTCTTAAATTCTTTTTTAAACGCGTCGATTAATAATAGAATATCTTCATTTCTATCAATCAATCTTGGAATTTTTAATGGCAGAACATTTAACCTAAAATATAAATCATTTCTAAATTTCTTTTCTTCAATCAATTGTTTCAAATTACAATTTGTTGCTGCTATAATTCGTACATCTATATTAATAACACTGTCGCCACCAATTCTCATTACGTTTCTCTCTTGCAATACTCTTAACAATCTTGACTGTAATGTAATGGGCATTTCCCCTATTTCGTCCAAAAAGAGCGTTCCTTTATGGGCCAATTCAAATAGTCCTATTTTCCCTTCTTTTCGAGCTCCTGTAAATGCACCGCCTTCATATCCGAATAATTCACTTTCCAGTAAATTTTCCGGTAAAGCGGCGCAATTAACTGCTACAAACTGATACGCTTTTCTAGGAGATTCATTATGTATTGCCTGGGCAAACAACTCCTTACCCGTACCACTTTCTCCGGTAATCAAAATTGATGAGTCGGAGGAAGCCATTCTCTTTCCTATATCAATCGTATTTTTGACTGCAGCACTTTCCCCTAATATATGATGGAAAGTATATTTTGCTTTATGCCCTTTACCTATCAATTGAGCCCTTAACCTATGCTGGGTTCTCTCAATGTCTGTAAATCTGTTAGTAATTGTGGCAGTACCATGTAAAATACCGGCATTCATAATGGGTACCACAGTAAATACAATATCATGACCATTGATTTTTACCAACTGATTCTTAATTAATTTGCCTGTCTTCAATACTTTCCCATAGGGTATCTCAGGCAGCACTTTCATACAATTATAGCCTACTATTTCTTCTTCCTTGTATCCGATAATCTCTTCAGCACTTTTATTGTATGTGAAAATTAATCCATTGGCATTTGTTATAATAATTCCTTGATCCATAATCTTCAATAACACGTCTAATTGACTATTCAGGCTATTATTTATTCCAAGTACTTTTTCCAGCCCAAAGCTGATAGGAGCAATTTCATTAAAATACTTTCTTATTTTAGGATGGACTAATTTTTCCTCTATGTTTAACTTAACGGTAATATCCACAATGGTACTTATATCTAGAACTCTATGACCAATATCAATTATTTTTTCTGCAGTTTCAGGTACATGTCTTGATTCACCCGGAGTAAT
>Ga0209347_1005963_pt1 | contig 11168 bp, 7 predicted proteins | sample AutmiccommuBRH23_FD_187382 | JGI IMG/M metagenome (GOLD analysis project Ga0209347, IMG submission 187382) | Deep subsurface microbial communities from Mt. Terri, Switzerland - Autotrophic microbial communities BRH/23 (SPAdes) (version 2) | ecosystem: Environmental > Aquatic > Deep subsurface >...
CGGTCGTGCCCGGGCAGGCGGCGCGCTGTTATCTGCACGGAGACGAAGCGGACCCTGAGCGGCTGTAAGAATTGAAAATTGAAAATGGAAAATTGAAAAAGGACGCCATGAACACGGTCAAAGCGAGGTTCGTACGTATCGCCAGTTTTTCAATTTTCAATTTTCAATTTTCAATTTCTGCCAAGACTGAGCGCAGCGACAGATGAGCGACAAACCCTTCATTCCCGGCGACGACAAGGTCGCACCCGCGATCACCGGCGGTCTGCCGACGCCGGCGGATCAGACGGCGCGTCAGATCGACCGCGACGCGCGGCCGACGCATGATCCGTCCGAGGAGTCGGAGCCGCAGACGACGCCGAAGGTGCCGATGGGGAAGGGCGAGCCTCTGCTCGTGGTCCGCGACCTCAGGAAGTACTTCCCGGTCAAGCGGGGCGTGCTGGCGCGTGTCGTCGCGCAGGTCAAGGCGGTGGATGGCATCAGCTTCGGACTCTCGCGCGGAGAGACGCTGGGACTCGTCGGCGAATCGGGATCGGGAAAGACGACGGTCGGACGCTGCATCCTGCGTCTCATCGAGCCGACCTCCGGCTCGGTCGAATTCGAAGGCACCGACGTGCTGGGGCTCGACTCGGGTGACATGCGGCGGATGCGGCGTCACATGCAGATCGTGTTTCAGGATCCGTATGCGTCGCTCAACCCGCGGATGACGGTCGGCGCGATCGTCGGCGAGCCGCTGATCATTCACGGCGAGATGTCGTCCGCCGATCGCGACGCGAAGGTCGCGGAGCTGCTCGAGAAAGTGGGGCTGAGCGCGGACTACCGCAAACGGTACCCGCACCAGTTCTCCGGCGGCCAGCGTCAGCGCATAGGCGTGGCACGCGCGCTGGCGACGAATCCGAAGTTCCTCGTGCTCGACGAGCCGGTGTCGGCGCTCGACGTTTCCGTGCAGGCGCAGGTCGTCAATCTGCTGCAGGACCTGCAGGACGAGCTGGGCCTCACGTATCTCTTCATCGCGCACGACCTCTCGGTGGTCGAACACATCTCGACCCGCGTCGCGGTGATGTACCTCGGCAAAGTGATGGAACTCGCCGACCGTACGTCTCTCTACGAAGATCCTCTGCATCCCTACACGAAGGCGCTGCTGTCCGCGGTTCCGGTTCCGGATCCGACGGTGAAGAAGACGCGCATCCTTCTGCAGGGCGACATTCCGACGCCGCTCAATCCTCCGAGCGGCTGCGTGTTCCACACGCGTTGTCCGATCGCGCAGTTCCCGATCTGCAAGACCGAGGTTCCGCCTCTCGTCGAGCACAAACCGGGACAATTTGCGGCCTGCCACTTTGCAGGTGACCCTCTCCCGGAGACGTCCGATCCGGAAGGACTGAAGAAGCAGGGCAGCGACCCGACCCTCCCATCGTGACCCGCGAGGCCGGCGGCCCGTCCTACGGACTGGCAGGCTTCACGGCGACTCGCACAGCGCGCGACGCACGCGATTGACCAGGATGCGCTGCGTCGCACGGCCCCATCACGCGACGGATAGAATGCGCCCGCCTTCGATCTCGCCGTGCGTCGAAACCATCGACGCATCGCTGCGTAGTAAGGCCGTGTTTGGGAGGATTTGCATGACCGCAGTTCGACGGTTGATCACGATTTTCGCGCTTTCGCTCGCCGCGAGCGCTCTCATGGCCCAGGAGGCTTCGGTCCGGCGGACGACCGAGCCCGTCGCCGCCGAAACCGATCAGGATGTCAACGACCCGCGTGCGCTGCGGCTCTCGCTCGACGAGGCGCTCAGCACCGCGATGACGCAGAACCTCGGCGTCCAGATCCAGCAGTACGACAATCGAATCGCGGGGCAGAATCTTCGCGGCTCGTATGGACTGTTCGACTGGATCGCTTCCGCCAGGGCACAGCAGTCGAGTAACGAGACTCCGACTTCGAACCCGTTCACGGCCTCGGCGCAGCGGAACACGGTGCTCGACGCCAGCGTGAACCAGATCATCCCGACGGGCGGCCAGTACAGCATCGGCTGGTCGAACTCGCGCTCGTCCATCACCGGCGGTCAGAACTTCGTCAGCCCGCAGTACCGAAGCGGGATCGGACTCTCCTTCAATCAGCCGCTCATGCGTGATTTCGGCGTCGACATCACGCGCCGCGGCATCACGATCGCGCGCAACAACCTCGACATCACCGAGGAGTCGTTCCGCACCGGTGTGATGAACACGGTGCACTCGGTCGAGCAGGCGTACCTCGACCTGATCTATGCGCGGCGCGCGGTCGAAGTCGTCAAGGAATCGCTCTTCCTCGCACGCGATCAGGCGCGCATCACCCAGATCCGGATCGACGTCGGCGCTTCCGCGCCGCTCGACATCCTGCAGCCGCGAGTGCAGATCGCGACGACCGAAGAGTCGCTCGTCGGCGCGGTCGCCAACGTGCGCGATGCCGAAGACCGGTTGCGCGCCCTGCTCAACCTGCCCGAGAGCGAGTGGGATCGCCCGATCATCCCGACCGGCGACGTGAGCTTCGAGCCGATGGCGATCAACGTGGAGCAGGCGGTCAGCCAGGCTCTCGCGAACCGGCCGGAGATGAACCAGCAGAAACTCACCACCGACAACCTGCGCGTGCAGGCGCTCTATCTGAAGAACCAGACGCTTCCGACGCTCGATCTCGATCTGAGCTACAACCTCGCGGGCCTGGCCGGCCGTCGCCTCGAGCTGGATGAGAACGGTCAGCCGACGGGTGGTATCGAATCGACCCCGTACTCGGACACGCTCTCGCAGGTCTTCGGTCTCGACTTCCCGAGTTGGACCGTCGGCCTCAATTTCGGAGTCCCCATTCTCAACATCGGCGCGAAGGCAAACGCCCGGGCTGCCGAACTCGATCTCGAACAGTCGCGCAGCGTTCAGGACCAGACGAAGCAGAACATCGCCGTCGAAGTGCGTGCGGCCGCGCGTGCAGTCGATACGTTTGCGCGGGCGATTGCGGCCTCGCGGGCGGCGCGTGACGCAGCCGAACGCAACGTCGAGGCAGAGCGGCGCCGCTACGAAAACGGAATGACCACGAACTTCCAGGTCCTCGAGGTGCAGCAGCAGCTCTCCGACTCGCGCGTGCGTGAGCTCGCGGCTCTGGTCAACTACAACAAGGCCGTCGCTGCGTATCACCGCGCAGTGGGCGATATCCTCGAGGCGCGCAACGTCCGCCTGGTCGAGCCGGAAGAGGTCGACGAGCCGCGCATCTTCGGCGCGGGACTCGACCGGTATAGCTGGCTCTACTACGGCAACCGCGAGCGCACCGAGGAAGAGAGCCAATGACCCATGATGCAATCCCTGGCGTAGAGCTTCCCCCGCAGCCTCAAAGGAAGCCGAACGTCTTCGAACGAATCGCCGGTGTGTTGTTCTCTCCGGGCGAGACGTTTCGCGATATCGCCCAGCGGCCCGACATCGTCGGGCCGCTGCTGTTGATCGTCATTTTTGGCTTCGTCGCGACGGCGCTCATCCTGCCGCGCTTCGACTTCGAGTCGATGACAGCGCAGCAGACCGCTGCGGTGAAGAAGCAGAACCCCAACATGAGCGAGGACGACGCCGAACGGATCGCGAAGTTCGGCCGGGCGTCTGCGACCGTGATGGCCTGGGCCTCTCCGCTGCTGCAGCTCGCGTGGTTCGCGCTCGTTGCCGGCGTGCTGCTCCTCGCGTTCCGGATGTTCGGTGGGGAGGGGACATACAAGCAGGCCTACTCCACGACGCTCTACAGCTGGATGCCTCGCGTGCTGCAGAGCATCGTCATGGTGATCGTGGTCCTGGCCCGAGGGTCGGTCGACCCGCTGACGATGGCGACGACGGTGAAGTCGAACCCGGCGTTCCTCGTCGACATGACCGAGCGGCCGGTGCTCTTCTCGCTGCTCTCATCGTTCGACGTGTTCGCGATCTGGAGCATCGTTCTGTTCGTGATCGGTTTCTCGGAGGTCGCGAAGACGTCGAAAGGGAAGGCTGCCGCGATCGTCGTGTCGCTGTGGTTCGTGACGATCGCGATCAAGATCGGATTCGCTGCTTTGAATGCCTCCCGCATGGGATAAGGACCCTCGAACGATGACCGCACTTCCGGATACCGCCGCGCACAACCTCATCGAGATGCACGGGCTCACGCGCGTGTATGACCTCGGGCCGCAGCAGATCTTCGCACTGAGCGGCGTCGAACTGACGATCGAGCCGGGCGAGTACGTTGCGATCATGGGCCCGTCCGGGTCCGGCAAGTCGACGCTGATGAACATCATCGGCTGTCTCGATACCCCCACCTCGGGTACCTACCTTCTCGACGGCGTGCCGGTCGAGACGCTCAACGACGACGAACTGGCGGCGATCCGGAACCGGAAGATCGGCTTCGTGTTCCAGACGTTCAATCTGCTCGCGCGCACCACGGCGCTGCAGAACGTCGAGCTGCCGCTCGTCTACGCGAAGATCTCGCGCACCGAACGGCGGCAGCTCGCCGAAGAGGCCCTCGTTGCCGTCGGCCTCGGCGACCGGATGAGTCACCAGCCGAATGAGTTGTCCGGCGGACAGCGCCAGCGCGTCGCGATCGCTCGCGCTCTCGTCAATCGGCCGTCGCTGCTGCTCGCGGACGAGCCGACCGGCAACCTCGATTCGAAGACCGGCCGCGAGATCCTCGACCTGTTTCACGAACTTCACGCACGCGGAAACTCGATCATCATGGTCACGCACGAGGATGACGTGGCGCGCGAGGCGAAGAGAGTCATCCACATCCGCGACGGCAAAGTCCTCGACTAGTCGACGGGTCGACGAGGAACCTACGCTCCCTCCTGGTCGACTGGTCGACTCGTCGACTTGTTGACTCGTCTGGCACGACACGCGAAATGACCCTTCGCAGGAGGTGGTTACACCACTCGTGCTCAGCCGAAAATTCGCCCTTCCCGTTGTGCTCGCCATCCTTCTCGGCGCGACCGTTCAGGCCGCCGAGCGCATGCCGCTGTCCGACGTTCGCAAGGGAATGAAGGGCTACGGACTGACCGTGTTCGAGGGGACCGAGGTCGAGAAGTTCGATGTCGAGATCCTCGGCGTGCTCAACAACATCGGCCCCGGCCGCAATCTGATCCTCGCCAAGGTCGATTCTCCCGTCGTGCGCCGCGCGGGAATCATCGCGGGCATGAGCGGCTCGCCCGTCTTTCTCGATGGGAAAGTCATTGGAGCGCTGGCGTACGCATGGCAGTTCGCGAAGGAGCCGGTTGCGGGCATCACGCCGATCGACGAGATGCTGCGCATCGGTCAGGTGACGGCACCTGCGGGCGCATCACCCGCTGCTGATGCCCGGCCGCGCATGACTGCTACCGAGCTTCTCACCGCGATGGCGAAACTCGAAACGCAGCCTGCGTTCGAGAAGCTCGTGAGCGACATGGTTGCGCATCCGTCGGGTGCGGTGAGCGGAGCGAAGCGCGTCGCGTTGCCGATGTCGATGTCGAGTTTTTCGCAGGAGACCATCGAACGCTTCTCTCCGTATCTCGAGCAGCTGGGATTCGTCGCTGTGCCGGCAGGCACCACGTCGACGTCGACGGCTGTCGCGACGAAAACGACGTTCGAGCCGGGCGATCCGGTCGGGGCGGTTCTACTCAACGGCGACTTCAACGTAGCGGCCAGCGGTACGGTCACTTTCATCGAGGACGATCGCGTTTACGCATTCGGTCATCCGTTCCTCGACATGGGCGAGATCAACTTCCCGATGGCAACCTCGGAGGTCGTGACGGTGCTGCCGAGTGTTGCGAGCTCGTTCAAGTTCTCGAATACCGGCCCGATCGTCGGCGTGCTGCGTCAGGACCGCGCGGCCGGCATCATGGGCGTGCTCGGTGAGTCGCCGCAGATGATTCCGGTCGACGTGACCCTCAACGGTGCGGGTCCCGTCCACAACTACAAAGTCAATCTCGTGCGGCACTCGCACCTGTCCCCGCTGATCCTCGCGATGGTGGCCGACTCGATCGTCGCCAGCGCACAGCGCGCGGCAGGGGAGCGCACGGTTCTGATGGAAGGGGAGATCCGGGTCAAAGGCTTCGCGCCGATCCGGGTTCGCGAGGGGTGGGCCGGCCAGCAGGCACGTTCCGCGATTCCGCAGTATCTCGCCGTGCTCTCCGGCTATCTGCTCTCGAATGAGTTCAGCCCTGCAGAGATCGAGAGCATCAGCATCCGTCTTCGTCACGAAGACGATCTCCGGATCGCGAAGCTGATGGAGGCCTCGCTCGTGCAGCCCGCGAAGGGACGCATCTCACCGGGCGACACCGTTCAGGTGCGCGCCGTGCTCAAGCCGTTCCGCGGCGAGTCGTTCATCGAGACGTTCGACGTTCGCATCCCCGAGAGCCAGGCGCCGGGGAGCGCGTATCTCATCGTCGGCAGCGGCTCGGTGATGAACGCGATCGATTTCACATTCGTGCCGCCCGATCCGCGGACGCTCGAACAGGTGCTCAAAGTGATCGAGCGGCTCCGTCCGTCGACCGACCTGACCGTCGGTCTCTACACGACGAACGAAGGAGCCGTGACGTCCGGTGTGTATCTGCCCCAGCTGCCGCCGTCGATGCGCGCGGTGGTCACGGCCGACACGTCGAACGGGGCGCAGGCGCCGGTGAAGTACCATCCGGCCGGCCAGTTCACGCGGTCGCTCAACTACATCGTCGACGGCGCTTTGAAGATCGACCTCAACGTCCGCCCCGCGATCTAGCAAGACTCAGCAAGCAATGCGACAGGGGATCGGACCCGATCCCTGGGTTGCGTTCGTGATTAGCGAAAGGAAGTACATGCGCCGACTTCTGCTCCTGACCTCGGTTCTGGTCTTCAGCGTCAACGCCTTCGCCGTTTCGCCGCAGTTCTGGCGGGTCAACACGGCCGAAGAGTTCCTTGCAGGCGAAGCGGAAGGCTTTGCCATCACCTCCCGCGGCGAGCTCCGGCCCGCACCATCGACGAAGAAGCTCGCTTCGTTCACCGACCCGTTCGTTCTCTCGCAAGCTGCGGCTCCGAACGGCGACCGGTTCTTCGGCACGGGCAATGACGGGAAGGTTTACCGCTTGCGCGGCAGCGATCTGTCGGTTCTCTTCACCGCGCCTGAGCCGGAGATCTATGCCGTCGCGTGGTCCGGCGGCGCTTTGCTCGTCGGGACGTCGCCGAACGGCAAGGTTTATCGAGTCGATCCGGGCAGCGGCGCGCACACCGTCTTCTTCGATCCTCAGCAGGCCTACATCTGGGCGATCGAGCCGACGAGCGACGGGGTTCTCGTCGCGACCGGTGTCGAGGGACAGCTGTTCCGCGTCGATGCGTCGGGCAAGGGGACGGTGATCTACGACGCGCCGGACGCCCACATCCGCAGCCTTGCCGTGCGGCGCGACGGGACGATTCTCGCCGGCGCATCCGGGAAGGGGAGGATCTACGAGATCGCTCGCAACGGCACCGCCTTCGCGATCTTCGAGTCCACGCTCAACGAAATCACGGCTCTGTTCGTCGATGCGAACGGAACCGGCTGGGCCTCGGCCGTGAGCAACGTCCTCCCGTCGGCAGCGCCGCCGAAGAAGGCGCAAACGCAGCAGCAACAGCAGTCCGGCACGGCTGCGTCGGGCGAAGCGAAGACGGAGAGCGAACCGTCGGCGACCGTCGACGTTTCGTTCTCGTTCGAAGACACGACCGCGACGGCCGCGGCGCAGTCGGGTACCTCCGAGGTGTACCGGATCGATCCGGATGGATTCGTCGACACGGTGCGCAAGTTCGAGCGCGAGATGGTCTATGCGATCACAGGCGGGACGAACGGCGGCGTCCTTCTCGCGACCGGACCGAATGGCCGCATCTACGAACTGCGCGACGGCGAGGTCTCGCTCCTCGGCGCGGTGCCGGAGAAGCAGATCGTGTCGGTCTCCGGCAGCGGCGCAGGTGCCATCGTCACCACGACGAACACCGGCGCGGTCTATCGCCTCGATGCTTCTCCCTCCGTTCCGGCCGAGTTCCGTTCCGCGACGAAGGACGCCGGACGATTCTCGCGCTTCGGCAGCTACCGGATCGAAGGACGCAACCTCGACGGCGGCGCAGTCGCGATTGCGTTCCGCAGCGGCAACACCGCAACTCCCGACGATACCTGGAGCGCCTGGTCGGCGCCGCGGAACACGCTGGAGGGAAGCATCGCCGCTCCTGCCGCACGATACGCGCAATGGAAGTTGTTGCTGCAGAAGCCCGCGCAGAATGCCGCGATCGACGCGGTGACGATCGCCTTCGTCAACCGCAACGTGGCCCCCAGGATCGAAGCGGTCGCCGTGCAGGATCCCGGCGTCGTCTTCATCACCTCGGCCTACCCGTCATCGCCGCAGGTCCTCGAAGCGACGAATCCCGACGAGTACGGGATCTTCACGAGTCTCGACAGCCCGCGCGATCGAGCCCTCGCCGAGCAGGGGAAACGCCTCTTCCGGAAGGGCTACCGCACCGTCTCGTGGAGGGCGACCGACGACAATGGCGACGGGCTCCGCTATACGCTCGAGTTCCGCCGCAGAGGAGCGGACCGCTGGCTGCGTCTCCGCGAGAAGGTCGAAGAGACCCAGATGAACTTCGACACCTCGCAGCTGCCTGACGGTCGCTACGAACTGCGACTCACGGCTACCGACGAGAAGGACAATCCGGTTGCACCACTCAGCGACGTGAAGGACGCCATCGAGTTCGAAGTCGACAATACGGCGCCGCGCATCACGTCGAGCGTCAATGGCGAAGGAGTGTCGATCCGGATCGCCGACGACCTGTCGCCGATCGTTCGCGTCGAGTATTCGGTCGATGCGGAGAAGTGGATTCCGATCACGCCCGTCGACGGGATCGCCGATGGACGCGACGAGACGTTCCGGCTCGATCGCGCCGTCGTCGATGGCAAGTTCGTCGTCGTGCGTGCGGTCGACGGCCAGTACAACATCGCGACCGCGTCGATCGCCGCTCGCTGATCCGCATCATCGCCGGTGGGCCGGCGTCCCTCACAGCCGCGTCTGTATAATCCGACGCGTGGGACGCCGGCTATTCCTCGCGCTCTTCCTCGTCGTGAGCATCGCTTGCGGGAGGGATGAGGCGAAGGCGCCCGCCGGTCAGATTCCCGTCGTCAGCGGCAGTCCCCAGGCCGGTGGAACGTTGATCCGCCGGCTCGACGTCGAGGTCGTGACCGTCAATCCGGTCGTCTCCACAGCGCGGGCCGACCGGCTGGTCACGTCGTACGTCTTCACTCCTCTGATTCAGATCGATCGCGACCTTCTGCCAGTCCCCGGACTCGCCGAGGCGTGGGACATCTCTGCGGACGGACTCCGCTATCGCTTCGACCTCAATCCGAAGGCGACGTTCTCGGACGGGCGTCCGGTGCGCGCGCACGACGTACTGTTCACCCTCCGCAAGATCGTCGACCCGGCGTCGGAGGCGGTGCAGCTGATCGGCGGGTTCGAGCAGCTCGACCTCACGCAGTCGCGCGTCGTCGACGATCACACGATCGAAGTCGTGTTCCGGCAGCCGCTCGCGTCACAGCTGATCCGGTTCAGGGACGTGCTCATCCTTCCGGAGCACATCTACTCGAAGGGCGACTTCCGGCGCGACTTCAACCAGAAGGCCATCGGAAGCGATCCGTATGTGCTCCAACCGCGGACGGCTGCGGGCGATCTGGTCGTTCGCCGGCGCCCGGACTACTGGGGCGAGACGCCATTCATCGAAACGGTCGTGTTCAAGGTCATCGACGACCACAACACCGCCTTCAACGCGCTGCGTCTCGGCGAGATCGACGAAACGATGATCAGCTCCGACACGTGGCAGCGCGAGCGCAACAACCCGCCGCTGAAGAAGATCATCGATTTCCAGCGTTTCTATACGCTCAACTACAACTTCATCGCCTGGAACACGAGGCATCGCTACCTCGGCGACAAGAGAGTGCGTCGCGCGCTGGCGATGTGCATCCCGATCGATTCCGTGATTCAGGACCTCTATCACGGGACTGCCCGCGCGATGACCGGACCGTTCACGCCTGACGAATGGGCCTACAACCCGACCGTCCCGGTGGTTCCGTACGATCCGGAAGGAGCGAAGCGTCTGCTCGCAACGGCCGGCTGGCGCGACACGGACGGCGACGGCGTGGTCGACCGCGATGGAAAGCCGTTCCGGTTCGAGCTGCTGATCATGAGCGGCAGCGCCACGGCACGGCCGATCGCGCAGATGGTGCAGTCGGAACTGAAGAAAATCGGCGTCGAGGTCGAGATCGCGATCATGGACGGATCCGAAGCGATTCAGCGTCTGATGAACGGCAGCTACGACGCCGGCTATCTCTCCTGGGAACTCGATCCTGATCCCGATCCGCATTCGTTGTTTCATTCCTCGCAGATCCCCCCGCGCGGACAGAACATCGTCTACTACTCGAATCCTGTCGCCGATCAGTTGATCGATCAGGCGCGTCGCGAGCTGGATCAGTCGAAACGGAAGGACCTCTACTGGAAGCTGCACGAGGTCCTGGCCGAGGACCAGCCATACACGTGGGTCTGTCAGGTGTCGGTGAAATGGGGCGTCAACCGCCGCGTCCACGGCGTTCTCCCGAGCCGCGGGTATGGCTACTTCGGCTGGGCGCCCGGTGAGTTCGGCTGGTGGATTCCACGCGAGTTCCAGCGGACGCAGGGCGGCGCGGCAGCGAAGCCATGACGACCTGGCTGATCCGGCGGCTGGCGTATGCGGCGCTGACGTTTCTCGGGATTACGATCGCGACGTTCGCTCTGATTCACGCCGTGCCGGGCGATCCGATCTCGTTCTACGTCGGCCGCGCCGGCATGCACGGTGTTCCCCCCGAGGTCATCGACGCGATTCGCGCCGAGCATCGCCTCGATGAACCGCTGCCCGTGCAATACCTCCACTGGCTCCGCGCCGCGGCGACGCTGGACTTCGGACGGTCGATCGTCGACCGGCAGCCGGTGCGCGATCGGATTCTCGAAAAACTGCCGAACACGGTCGCACTGAACCTCGTCGCATTTCTTCTGGCGGCGGGGATCGGCGTTCCGCTCGGCCTCTGGAGTGCGACGAAGGCGGGAAGGCCGGTCGAACGCGCGAGCGCCGTTGGATTCTTTCTCCTCTATTCGTTGCCGAGCTTCTGGGTCGCGCTGCTCCTCATGCAGTTCTTTGCCGTGCGATGGAATCTCCTTCCGCTGT
>Ga0209347_1005966_pt1 | contig 11165 bp, 9 predicted proteins | sample AutmiccommuBRH23_FD_187382 | JGI IMG/M metagenome (GOLD analysis project Ga0209347, IMG submission 187382) | Deep subsurface microbial communities from Mt. Terri, Switzerland - Autotrophic microbial communities BRH/23 (SPAdes) (version 2) | ecosystem: Environmental > Aquatic > Deep subsurface >...
TCCGGCACTTATTTATCTTCCTTTTTCTTGGCCACGCTGATGGCGCAGTCGGGGCAAACAGTCTGGCAGATGCCGCAGGCGATGCACTCGTCGTTTATTTCCACCGACGGAGTGCCGTACACTCCCAGTATATCGGACCAGGACATACACTTTTTAGGGCATTTTTGAATGCACAGACCGCAGCCCTTGCAAAGCCCGGGGAATATGGCCCACAATCCCTTTTCAACCTCAAAGGACCTGTCTTGAAATGTTTGTGTCACCTAAAGCACCCCCCTACAATAAAGCGGCAACAAGTTCGGCGCCCCGGTCAATGGCCTTGTAGTTAAGGTCCCGGAGCTTGGGATTCTTCTCAAACTTGTAACCCAGTTTTTTCTCAATGGCATCCTTGGCCCTGTCCTCTGTAACCACGGCCGTAGCCCTGACCACAGCCCCCATGATAATAATGTTGAAAACCCTGGGGGTCAGCTCGTCGCTGGCCACCTTCAGGGCTGGTATGGCCAGTACTTTCCTGGCGTTTTTGGGCAGGTCGTTCTCTATGCCCTCAAGTCCTGAATCATACACGAATACCGTATCAGGGCCCACGTACTGGCTGGTCCTGCGCACTGCCCGCTCGCTAAGGGCAACAACTATATCCGCCGTGTTGAACTTGGGAGAGCCCACAGCCTGGTCGCCTATCTGCAGGAAGGCCACCGAAACCCCGCCCCGCTGCTCCACACCGAAATTGGGAATGTAAAGGGCTTCCCGGCCTTCTTCGTTGGCCGCCTCGGCGATAATCTCGGCCACCGACTGCACACCCTGGCCACCTTCACCGGCCAGGACTATTTTAACCGCCTTAGCCATTATTTCCCCTCCTCATGCCGGGTTTCTGGAACTTTTATTTCTCCTACCTTAAAGTACTTGGGCATTTCCTTTTCCACAAAGTTCCACGTATCCTCGGCGTTGGTGCGCCAGTTGGTGGGGCAGGTGGACAGCACCTCCACGAAGGAGAATCCCCCACCGTTAATCTGGTTTTCCAGCGCTCTTTTAATGAAATCTTTCATCTGCCTGGGCTTGGCCACAGTGGCCCTGGCCACGTAGGCCCCCTCCCTGGTTATGGCAGCCACCATTTCCGGGCCCTGGGTGGGATAGCCGGTCTTTTCCGGGTCCCTGCCGTAAGGGCTGGTCTCGGTTTTCTGGCCCGGCATGGTGGTGGGGGCCATCTGTCCTCCGGTCATGCCGTACTGGGTATTGTTTACCAGTATAACCGTAATTCTTTCATTTCTTGCGGCGGCGTTCACCAGGTGCTGGGACCCGATGGCGTACCCGCCCCCATCGCCCATGTAGGCGATCCCTATTACCTGAGGGTTGGCCCTCTTTATCCCGGTTATAACCGGGGTGGTCCTGCCATGGTGGGTCTGAATGGTATCAACATTGAAAAGGTCCCAGGAAAGCAGAGAGCAGCCTATATCACAGCCGTACACCACCTTGCCCTGGATACCCAGTTCATCAATGGCCTCGCCCATGGCCTTTAAAACTAAACCGTGCCCACACCCGGGGCAGAATTTATGCGGTTTTGTATCCACCCGCCAGCTTTTGGGCATAGCTAACTGCACAGACATATTGAAGCCTCCTTTCATCTCTCGAACAACCGGCAGCCCTTTTCGGGCAATGTCCGACCGTAAAAACCAGTTAATCTCTCTTTAGTCTTTTATATCTCTAAAATCCTTCAGGGACGGACTTAAATTTTTATTGTCCAATTCTGGCTTTTTGAATTCTGAATTCCGACCCTGCATAGTAGTTTTATCCCAGTATTGACCTTATCCTGGCCGCCACATCCTCTGCGGATATACCCATGCCGGGCTTGTACAGGGTATGTATATCAGCGGTGGCGCCGTAAATGACCTCTTTTACCAGCCTGGCCATCTGCCCGTTGGAAGATTCGGCCATTAAGAGGGCCTTGGCCTTGCCGGCCATTTCCTTCAGTTCCTTTTCGGCCAGGGGGCGCAGTGTTATGGGGCGGAAGTAGCCCACCTTCACTCCGGCCTCCCTTAATTCCTGGACAGCCTCTTTAACGGCCCTGAAAACCACTCCGTGAGACACCACCACCAGGTCTGCATCTTCGGTGCCAAAGCTTTCATACTCGGCAACCTCCGGGGCGATGGCGTTGAATTCCCTGGTGTACTGCTGCACCACCTCGTAAATCTCTTCCTCCACGTTATAGGTATTCCTGTACTGTCCCGGGGGCCTATCGATCCCGGGCACTCCCGGCTTGCCCACAAAGGCCTCGGTGGGAATCATCTTTAAGCCTCTCTCCTCGGGATCGTACATAGTAAGGGACTCCCTCATCTTGGCCTGGTAGCCGTCCCCCAGCACGAAGGTGGGGAAGCGGTACTTCCACGCTGTGTTGAAGGCCTTGATGGTGTAGTCAAACAGTTCCTGGTGACTGGCGGTGGAGTATACCACGCGGAAGCCTTCGCCGTTGCCGCCGACAGTGGTAAGGGTCACTTCCTGCTGGGAATAGATAACGGTGGCGGTGGAGGGGCCTCCCCTCTGCTGAACCACTACCACAATGGGCAGCCTCATGGCCTCAGCCATGGAAATGGGCTCCTGCATCAGGGTGTTGCCGGGGCCTGCCGTGGCGGTAAAGGCCCTTCTCCCGGCCAAAACGCCTCCCACGGTGGTAAACCCGGCCGAAAGCTCATCCTCTGTCTGCAAAAACTCCTTCCCGTACTTGGGGGCCATCCTGGTCCAGTAGTGCATGATCTCATTCTGGGGGGTGATGGGGTAGCCGTACATGATCTCGGCGTTGGCCATGACAGCGGCGTAGGCCACAACCTCATTGCCGGTCATGAAATACCTCTTCTCTCCCTTGATCGGTTTCTCTGGCATATAGCTGGTACACCTCCTAAATCTTTTGGCCTATATGTATTTCTTTTTTTACTTCCCCAAAGGTTAGCCTAAAGAGCCCTGTTGACTACCACTACTCTCTTGCCTATGGCATATCCTCCAATATATGCTTCCACTATTCGGGCTGAAATATTTAGTTTCACCTCCATGTTCAACGTCTGCCCTTGAAGCAGTTAAAAAATCATGAAGCAAGCCTGCCGGCGCTTGCCGTCAGGGCCCGGAAAAGCTCCAATAATAAAAGCCCTTGCGCTCAAAATAATGATGTGTACCCTAGGTAACTTTTTATACCCCTACATTATACCGAAACCCCCGGTCAACTAGCAACATCTGTTGCAGCTATCGTTACAGATTATGCTATCAGATTCCACATATAGCCATTTATCCATCTTAAAAAACAATGATCAGCCAATGATTATCCCGCACACGACAAAAAGGCGGTGGGTTTAACCCACCGCCTTTAGTTTCGGCCGGGAGGATACTAAATCCTCCGATAAAATAGTTCCTTTACCAGTTAGCTTTGTGCCATTTTCTTGTAGTTTGTCAGTCTTTCCCTGGCGTCTTCTTCGGTCTTTTCATACAGCTTTTCCGCGTCGGCCGGGAACAGCTGCTTCAGAGAAGAGTAACGGACTTCGCTAAGCAGGTAGTCTTTGAATACTCCTGTGGGCTCCTTGGAATCCAGAGAAAATGGATTCTTTCCTTCTTTCCCGAGATCCGGGTTGAACCTGTAAAGCTGCCAGTAACCTGCTTTTACGGCTTTATCCTGCTCTATATGGCTGTTCTGCATGCCGCCCTTCAGACCGTGGTTGATGCAGGGTGAGTACGCTATGATGAGGGAAGGCCCCTTGTACGCCTCGGCTTCCCTGATGGCCTTAATGGTCTGGTTCTGGTCGGCGCCGATGGCGATCTGGGCCACGTAGACGTAACCGTAAGACATGGCCATCATACCCAGGTCCTTCTTCTTGGTTTTCTTACCGGAAGCGGCGAACTTGGCAATAGCCGCTGTGGGTGTGGACTTGGAGGACTGTCCGCCGGTGTTGGAGTACACTTCTGTGTCAAATACCAGCACGTTTACATCTTCACCCGAGGCCAGTACATGGTCCAGGCCTCCGAAGCCTATATCATAGGCCCAGCCGTCGCCACCGAAGATCCACTGGGATTTCTTGATAAGGAAATCCTTCTTGTCGGCAATTTCTTTTAATACCGGGCTGGTTTGGCCTGCCAGCAGGGGCAGCACCCTGGCGGTGGCCGCCTTGGAAGCCTCGGCGTCGTCCATGCCGTCCAGCCATTCCTGGAAGGCTTCTTTTAAAGCGGGTGCGGTATCCAGGGACATAGCTTCCTTCATCAGATCGGCAATTTTTCCCCTTATTTGACTCACGGCAATGTACATACCGAGGCCATACTCGGCATTGTCTTCGAAGAGAGAGTTGGCCCAGGCCGGGCCTTTGCCTTCACTGTTGGTGCAGTAAGGCATAGCGGGTGCGCTGCCGCCCCAGATGGAAGAACAGCCGGTGGCATTGGCAACCATCATCCTGTCGCCGTATAACTGGGTGACTAATTTGGCGTAGGCCGTTTCCACACAGCCCCCGCAGGCGCCGGAGAATTCCAATAGCGGCTGGGCAAACTGGCTGCCTTTGACGCTATAGAGGTTTGTGAGGTTATCCTTTACTGAAACGGTTGTGGCATAATCCCAGTTTTCAGACTGCCCTACCTGGCTTCCAAAGTCCTTCATGACCAGGGCTTTTTCCTTGGCCGGGCAGGTATTGGCGCATACGCCACAGCCCAGGCAATCCATTACGCTGACCTGGATGCGGTAATTCAGGCCGGCCAGCTGTTTGCCCTGGGCTGGTTTGGTCTCAAAGCTTTCCGGGGCCTTCCCGGTTTCCTCTTCGTTTAACAAAAAGGGCCTGATGGCAGCATGGGAGCATACCAGAGAGCATTGGTTGCACTGGATACAGTTTTCCTTGATCCACATGGGCACAAAGCCTGCCACACCACGTTTTTCATAACGTGAACCGCCTACGGGGAAGGTGCCGTCCGCTGTATCTTTAAAGGCGCTAACCGGCAGTTTGTCGCCCTCCTGCCTGTTCATGGGCTGCTGTACATTCTTAATGAAATCGGGAATTTCTTTGGCTGCTGCCACCTCATCCAAAGCTTCGGCCCATGAAGCCGGTATGTCAATCTTCACCAGGGCCTCAAGGCCTTTGTCAACCGAAGCAAAGTTCATATTGACGATGGCTTCACCTTTCTTGCCGTACGCCTTCTTGATGGTATGTTTGAGGTGGTTGACGGCGTCTTCCACGGGAATGACATTGGCCAGCTTGAAGAAAGCAGACTGCATGATCATGTTTGTGCGGTTGCCCAGCCCCAGTTCCTGTGCAATTTGAACCGCGTTGATGGTGTAGAATTTTATTTTATTGCTGGCAATGTATCTTTTCATGAATGGCGGCAGCTTTTCTTCCAGCTCCTGCTTCGACCAGACGCAGTTTAAGAGGAAGGTGCCGCCGGGCTTAAGGCCAGCCAGCAGGTCGTACATATAAACGTAGGACTGGTTGCTGCAGGAGATAAAGTCAGCGTTTGTGATCAGGTAAGGAGATTTAATAGGCTTCTTGCCAAAACGCAGGTGGGAAATGGTAATGCCGCCGGACTTTTTAGAGTCGTAGGCAAAGTAAGCCTGAGCATACATGTCAGTGTTGTCCCCGATAATCTCCACAGCCTGCTTGTTGGCGCCAACGGTGCCGTCGGAGCCAAGCCCGAAGAACTTGCACTGGATGGTACCGGCTGGAGTGGCGTCAATGGCTTCAGTCCGCGGGAGGGACAGATTGGTGACATCATCAACAATGCCAAGGGTAAAATTGTTTTTGGGCTTATCGGCCTTCAGATTATCATATATTGCCTTAATGTCGGCGGGTAAGACTTCCTTGGAGCCCAGGCCATAGCGGCCCCCAACGATAACCGGCTTGATGTCGGCATCGTAAAAAATGGTTCGGATATCTTCATATAACGGCTCGCCTATGGCGCCGGCTTCCTTGGTCCGGTCAATCACGGCAATCTTCTTCACAGATTTGGGAAGTACGTCAAAGAAGTATTTCGCGGAGAAGGGCCTGAATAGGTGTACCTTGATGACACCCACCTTTTCTCCCTTGGCCAGCAGGTAATCAATGGTTTCTTCAATGGTGTCGCATACCGAGCCCATGGCTATGATGACATATTCGGCATCCGGTGCACCGTAATAATTAAATGGCGCATACTCCCTGCCGGTGACCTTGCTGATTTCCTTCATGTATTCCGCCACGATGTCTGCTACCGGCAGATAATAGGGGTTGCAAGCTTCCCGTGCCTGGAAGTAGACGTCGGGGTTCTGGGCTGTGCCCCTGATAACCGGATGCTCGGGGTTTAAGGCACTGTCTCTAAATGCTTTTACTGCTTCCAAATCAACCAGCTTTTCAAGCTCTTTGTAATCAATGACTTCTATTTTCTGCTGCTCGTGGGATGTCCTGAACCCGTCAAAGAAGTGCATGAAGGGCACCCGGGACTTAATGGCAGACAGGTGGGCGATTCCAGCCAGATCCATGACTTCCTGAACGCTGTTGGAAGCCAGCATGGCAAAGCCGGTTTGACGGCAGGCCATAACGTCCTGGTGGTCTCCGAAGATGCTCAGCGCGTGAGATGCCAGGGCGCGGGCAGTTACGTGAATAACGCAGGGCAGCAGTTCACCGGCGATTTTGTACATATTGGGAATCATCAGCAGCAAGCCCTGGGACGCAGTATAGGTGGTGGTCAGCGCGCCTGCCGTCAGGGAACCGTGCATGGCCCCGGCAGCTCCGGCCTCGGATTGCATTTCCACCACCTTTACGGTTTGCCCGAAGAGGTTTTTCTTACCCTGGGCGCTCCACTCATCCACGTATTCTGCCATAGGAGTAGAGGGAGTAATGGGGAAAATGGCGGTACAGTCGGTAAAGGCGTAAGATACATACGCCGCTGCTTTCGTTCCGTCCATGGTCTTCATTTCTTTAGCCATCTGATTAACTAACCTCCTTTTATAAAAGGGGCTGTAGCCCCTCAGGGCTTCGGCCCCTTACCCCGCCTGGGCAAGAGGGTCAGGCCCTTATCTTTCTAATTATTCTCCAAAGTGTCTAATTCTGTCCCCCCGCCGGAGGTATTACCTCAAGCAATAATCAATATTTTACCAGAAAGTCCTGGGCATATACCTCTTTATGGGCCACACCGGGTTGTCCATACAGTCCTTTGGCCCTATCTGTTCTGCCAGGGCCTCCACCGCAGTGGTGGCCAGCACTGGTAGTCCCAGTTCCCTGGCTGCCCCGGTAACCCGGGCTGCTCCCTCCTGTACTGTCTCCGCCGTGGTTTCATCGCCCAGGTGGGTGTTGTTGATAAGCAGGTCAACACTGCCCAGCTCCCTGATGTACTCCACTATGTCCGGGACCGAACCGGTCATGGGCCGGGATATGTTAATAACGGCCACCATTTTGAGATCGGGGTCATCCTGTGCACCTTCCAGAAGGTTCAAAGTCCTGGAGCCCCCCACGCCGTAGCCAATGTCCAGTATAATATCGCCGGGCCTTCTGAGCGCCCATCGGTTTTCAGCCCTTAAAACATTGCCGGCCTCTCCCAGTCCGACAGTCTCCCTGGTCTCCCAGGCCAGCACCTCTATTCCGGCGGCGATTAGCTCGTTTTTTATGGGCCTTAGTGTGTAGCATGGCTCTACTATGTCAAGATCCACCAGCGTAACGGTCCGCCCCTCCCGGGACAGCATCAGTGCCCTGTTTACGGCAACCTCACTCTTTCCACTGGCATATTCTCCTACATATGCTTCCACTATTCGGCTTGAAATATCTAGCTTCACCTCCAAGGTCTGAATTTTTATGTTATTTTCGTATTTCTACACCTAATAACCCACAATTTAACGTCTTAACACAACAAAACCGAGTGAACGTACATTCACTCGTTTCTAGTGAAAAGATTCTATTTTAGTATATTGCAAAAAAATAAAAAGTCAACAAAAGTGGCCCTATGTCTAAAAATTCAAAATTCTAATTTTTTTACATAAAAATTTAATTAGCTAACCATAATAACTGTTAAACAAAGTAATAATTTAAAACCACCAGTAAAAGTACCCCCGGCACGTTCAGCATTCCCACCGCCAAAACTGTGGCCGGATTGAAGGGAATGTGCATACCCACCCTTTCCAGGGCCACATTGGCCAGAAGGATTATCACCGTGCCCACCACAGCCCAGGTAAAAAGCCTGTACAGCACTTTTATGTGACTAATCATCAGGTTGGCCAGAATAAACACCAATGCCAGAGAGATCATTATCAGAAAGGCCAGCTTCCATTCCACCGCAAATCATCCTTTCAATATCTTTCAATATATTGATTATGCGGTGAAATGGAATAATATTCCTACCGGGTAATAAAGTAGGTCGGAATACAGGAGACAGGAGACTGCTCACAAGAATGGTCCCAGGGTCGGGAGACGGGAGACGGGAGTTTTGTATGCCGGTCTCTATAAACCAGCAGATGAGGACAAATAAGTAATTCTTTGGCTAACTCCTGTCTCCTGTCTCCTGACAGAAAGAAATACTTATGAGCATCTCCTGTCTCCTGACCGGGAAGCAGTGCCCTTCAGGGTCCAATCTCCTGTCGTCCCTCCAACGCCTTGGAAAGGGTCATTTCATCGGCGTACTCAAGGCTGGCCCCCACCGGAAGACCGTGGGCTAACCTGGTGACCTTAATTCCAGCCGGCTTTATCAGCCTGGCCAGGTACAGCGCAGTGGCGTCCCCTTCCACGTTGGGGTTGGTGGCCAGTATCACTTCCCCTATATTTTTACCGGCAAGCCTTTCCAGAAGGTCCCTGACTGTCAGGTCTCCCGGACCTATCCCACCCATGGGGGATATGGCTCCATGCAGCACATGGTAAAGGCCTTTAAAGCCCCTCGACTTTTCCATGGCTATGACATCCCTGGGCTGCTCCACCACGCAGAGAATCTCCCTGTTTCTGCGGTGGTCCCTGCATATCGGGCAGGGGTCGCTGTCGGTCAGATCACAGCACTCCGAGCAGCGGCATATTTTTTCCCTGGCCTCCACCAGTGCCCGGGCCAGCCCCCGGGCCATCTCGGGAGGAGCGTTTAATACATGAAAGGCCAGACGCTGGGCGGTTTTGGGACCAATGCCCGGCAGCCTGGCAAACTCATCAACCAATCTGGAAATAGGCCCGGCGCCACTCATACGCTTCACTCCCTAAAATTGCTTAAGGGTAATACCTAAGGTCGGGAGACAGTAGACAGGAGACAGGAGACAGGAGACAGGAGACAGGAGACAGGAGTTTTACAGCCCTGCCTTGAGGTCAGAATAAGTCTTATTATCTGCCCAATTTCAGCCAGAAAGAAATGCTGATCATTCTGTATTCTGACTCCTGACTCCTGTATTCCGACCGGAAAGCAATGCCTGTAAGCGGTTAAAACATTCCAGGAATGTTCAGCCCCCCGGTCAGTTTACCCATTTCCCTGGAAACCATCTCCTGGGACTGCTTCAGTGCCCCGTTTACCGCAGTAAGTATAAGGTCCTGGAGCATTTCAACGTCTTCGGGGTCCACCGCTTCCGGCTTTATCTCCACCGACACCACTTCCTGCCGGCCATTGGCCACCACCTTTACCACCCCGCCCCCGGCAGTGCTCTCCACCGTGCGCTCTCCAAGCTCCTCCTGCATTTTGGCCATTTCTGCCTGCATTTTCTGAACCTGCTTCATCATCTTCTGCATATTTCCGCCGCCCATCATAATAACTACCTCCTTGAATTTATATACACCTTAACCTGCCAGGTCGGCAAAGCATAGGCAAAGCATATTATACACGCTAAAGGTCAAACCCCTCGAAGTCCTCTTCAGGCAAATCCTCGGCCTTTCCGAACAGCGCCTCCACATCGTCGGGACGCACAGATCTTTTCTTCCGGCCGGCCCCGGCGGGGGGCTTTTTGTCTGACTCCACCAGGCGAACCCGCAGGTCTTCCTGGCATACAGATTTTATCAGCTCCGAAAGTTCCTTAATACTTATATCATTTTGAAGTATTCCCATTGCCAGGGGTGTGTAGGCCTCGGATTTGGGAAAGGCGATGGTTAAAGTTTTCCCATCCATCTCCAGGGGCCAGCCCTTACCCTGGGTAAGGTGCGTGGCTATATTGGGATATACTTTGCGGGCCGTTTCCAGCATGTCATTCCACCTGGAATCTATTCTGCTTAAAATAATATCGGGCGCCGGGGTATTCTTTTTGGCCGCCGGGTCCGGACCGGGCTGTTCCTCACCGGCCGGGGCCGGAGGCCGGACCTCTTTTTTGCCGGGGCTTACATTATATTTTATGCCGGGATCGGCAATTTCACCTTTATTACCGGAAACTGGCCCGGGTACATTGCCGGCCTTTCTCCCGGCGGGAGGACTTCCGGTTTCCCCGGCGCCGGCGGACTTCTCCGGAGCCCTGGGGCCGACGCCGGGGCCATTCAGTGCGGACGGACTGCTGCCCTGTATTCCTCCCAAACCGGCCACCAGCCCTTCCAGCTCGCTAATCCTGGCGGCCATCTCACCTATCCTGTCCTCAACAGTCCCGGAATCCCCCAAAGACATTGTCCTGGCGGCTCTCACCACGGCTACCTCCAACAGTATGCGGGGCTGGGTGCTCCAGCGCATATCCTGCTCGGCAGCAGCCAGCCTGCCGATTACCCGGCAGAGCCGGTCAATCTCTTCCCCGTCCGGGCTGGGTGCAGCCATCCTGTCAAGCATCTCCCTGCGGAGACGGGAATTAATATCCCGGGTAAATACCCTCAGGTCCTTGCCCTGGCCGGCCACTTCCCCGATAAGATCCAGCACCTCACCGGCCAGGCCGGTCATAAGCCCCTTTACCACTGCATCCAGCAGGTCTTCCCGGACCGTTCCCAGTATGCGGTGGATCTCCTCGACACCCACCCGGCCTCCGCTGTATGACGCAGCCTGGTCCAGCATCCCCAGGGCATCCCTCATGCCGCCTTCAGCAGCCCTTACGATGAGCTTTACCGCCCCTTCATCCACCGTTATGCCGGACCCCCCGGCCACCTCCCTCAGGCGCGACGCCATCTCTTCATCGCCTATCCTGTGGAAGTCAAATCTCTGGCAGCGGGAAAGTATGGTCAGGGGCACCCTGTGGGGCTCGGTGGTGGCCAGTATAAACATGGCGTGACCGGGAGGCTCCTCCAGAGTTTTTAAGAGGGCATTGAAGGCCTCGTTGGTAAGCATAT
>Ga0209347_1005968_pt1 | contig 11160 bp, 10 predicted proteins | sample AutmiccommuBRH23_FD_187382 | JGI IMG/M metagenome (GOLD analysis project Ga0209347, IMG submission 187382) | Deep subsurface microbial communities from Mt. Terri, Switzerland - Autotrophic microbial communities BRH/23 (SPAdes) (version 2) | ecosystem: Environmental > Aquatic > Deep subsurface >...
AGCAGCACCGTATCACAGGCGATGCGCCGCACCTGTCCGCCGACAGTGAACCGCAGCGCCGCCGCATGCGCATCGCCTTCGACCACCAGATCACCTGCGCCAGTGATCCGGCGCACGCCTGCGCGGCGCAACTGCGCCAGCAGGGCCACACCCTTGGCCAGCGTCCGCCACCCCCGCAGCCCGCGCGCCAGATGCGGCAGCGCCCGCCACATGTCGCCTGCTCCCTGTGTCTCGACCAAGGCCAGCGGCGGCTGACCCGCCCGCACCATCTGCACCGCCAGCAGATAAAGCAGCGGCCCCGACCCTGCGAGGACCGCGCGCTGCGCCACAACACCCGAGGCTTTGAGCAGGATCTGCCCCGCACCCGCGGTCATCACGCCGGGCAGGGTCCAGCCGGGGATCGGCACTGGCCGTTCCAGCGCGCCCGTGGCCAGAACCAGACGCGCCGCCCGAACCTGCGCCACGCGCCCATCTTGGGAATAGGTGACGGTGATACCCTCCGCATCCGGCGCGATGTTCCAGACCACGGCCCTGCACAGAGGGCTGACACCCAAGGCCGACATGGCCTCGACCAGACTGGCTCCGTGCAGATAATCTTTGCCCAGCACGTCCCCGCGCCCGGCCCCGGCCCCAGTCACGGCGCGGTAGATCTGCCCGCCCGGGGCAGCCTGCTCATCCAGCATGGCCACCGACAGCCCGGCGCCGGCCGCCTCAACCGCCGCCGCCATCCCCGCAGGCCCCGCGCCAATCACGATCAGATCAACCGCCCTCATGCCCCGCCCTTTCCCAAGGGCCGGGTCAAGACCATCCCGTCCGAGACCTGCATCATGCAAGCTTGCCGCGTCACGCCCTCCACCCCGATCAGACAATCGAAACAGGCCCCCATCATGCAGAACGGCCCGCGTGACGCGCCGGAGACGGGAGTCATGCGGAAGGTGGTGATTCCGGCCCCCAGCAAGGCGGCAGCCAGATTGGCCCCCGCGGGCAAGTGCAACACCTGCCCGTCCAAGGTCACGCGCACGCGTGGTGCATCAGGGGAAAGGTCACGAAACAAAACGGGCCTCCCCGAACATCCCAAGATCCGGCGCATCATCCGCCCCCTCCAACCAGCGCGGCAACAACAGGGCATGGGCGGCGGCCAGCGTGATGCCGGAATGGCAGGTCACAAGGCTGACCCCCGGCAGGGTCGGGCTGTGCTGATAGATGGGCAAGCCATCCGGCGACATGATCCTGAGCGCCCCCCAACTGCGCACCATCTGCGCCTGCGCCAGTCGCGGCATCACCGCCACGGCCTCGGCGGCGATCTTCGCCACGGTGGGGATCGTCACGCGGTCATCCAACCCCACCTCCTCGGCACTTGCCCCGATCTGAATACCGCCCTCATCGACCTGCCTGATCGTGGCCGAGGGGCGGTGCATCAGCGGCGGCAGCTTTTCCGTCACCAGCACCTGCCCCCTCTGGGGCCGGACAGGGGCCAGAAATCCCAGCCGGGGACCGAGGTCCATCGCACCCAGACCCGCACACAGCACCACACGCCCCGCCGTGACCACCAGACCAGACGCACATCTGACCCGCAGCCCCTCCGCCACGCCCTCCAGATCCGCGACAGACTGACCCGTCAGAACCTGCCCGCCCCGCCGCCGTACATCCAAGGCCAGCGACCGCAGCAGGCGCAGCGGGTTCACATGCCCATCCTGATGATGCAGGATCGCGCCGGCCACGCGCGGGCCAACCTCTGGCTCCTCCCGCCGCAGGGCGTTGTTCCCCAAGACCTCGAACGGATACTCCCCGCCCAAAGCCTCGCGCAGCGCCGCATATTGCGCCACCCGCGCCTCCAGCGCCGCCTCGTCCAGATAAAAGTCGTATCCGCCATCCTGCCGCAGCGACAGATCGGCCCCCGTCCCGTCCGACAGTTCCGCCGCAAACCCCTGCCACAGCGCCGCTGACCCTTGGGTCCAGCGCGCATAGGCAGGTTGCTTCAATCCCTTGGACTGCACCCAGATCAGCCCGAAATTCCCCCGGCTGGCGCGAAAACTGCCATCGTCTCCGTCCAGAACGATCACAGTCCGGCCAATCCGCAGCAGCCCCCAAGCCACAGACAGCCCGACAATCCCGCCCCCGATGATCGCGTAATCCGCCTGCACCTGCGCCCGCCCTTCCTCCCGCGTTGCAGCAGTCTTGGCAGGCCAGTCCCGCATTGTCACGCCCCAGCACTCTTCTGTAGCCCGATCATCATATTGCCAGCTTTGCGGGATGGAGAGGTCACTCCAACAGAGCGGCTTTGCGATAGCAGGTGTAGGGTGTGTGCTTGCACGCACCACGCCCCGCATCAACAAACGGTGCGTGCGGGCACGCACCCTACACCTTCGCATCACGCCACAGGCCAGATCGTTTACGACCTGACCCAATTTCACCGACCCCACCAACAGAAAAAAGGCGCCCCAAAGGGACGCCCTTTCAGATCACGCCGCAGATCGGATTATAGCTGACCCATGACCTCGTCGCTGGCCTCGAAATTGGTGGTGACGCGCTGCACATCGTCGTCATCCTCCAGCGCATCGACCAGCTTCATCAGCTTGGTCATGCTTTCAAGGTCCATCTCGGTCGAGGTCGTGGGCTTCCAGACCAGTTTCGTGCTGTCGCTTTCTCCCAGCACATCCTCCAGCGCGGTGGCCACCTCGTTCAGGTCCACATCCGCGCACCAGATCACATGGCCATCCTCGCTGCTCTCCACATCCTCGGCCCCGGCCTCGATCGCGGCCATCAACACGGTGTCGGCATCGCCCACCTTGGCAGGATAGGTGATCTCGCCCTTGCGGTCGAACATGAAGGCCACAGACCCCGTTTCGCCCAAGTTCCCGCCATTCTTGGTGAAGGTCGAGCGCACGTTGGACGCGGTCCGGTTGCGGTTGTCGGTCATCGCCTCGACGATGATCGCCACGCCATTGGGTCCGTAGCCCTCATAACGGATTTCCTCATAGGCCTCGCCCTCGCCGCCGATGGCCTTCTTGATGGCGCGTTCGATCACATCCTTGGGGCAGGATTGCGATTTTGCTTCCTTCACCGCCAGCCGCAGGCGGGGGTTCTTTTCCGGGTCCGGGTCGCCCATCTTGGCCGCCACGGTGATTTCCTTGGACAGCTTCGAGAAAAGCTTTGCGCGCACCGAATCCTGACGGTTCTTGCGATGCTGGATGTTTGCCCATTTTGAGTGGCCGGCCATGCGTGCCTCCGTCTGTGTCTGTATAAGCCTGTCTGGCGATCTGCGCCTCTATATGTCACCAGCCCGGCCCCTCGCAAGGCCGCTTGCAGCATCAACGACCGGCTTTCACAACGGCCAGATGAAGGGGATCGTGATCGACGCGATGATCGCCATCATGATGTTCATCGGTATGCCCACCCGCATGAAATCGGTGAACCGATACCCGCCAGGCCCATAGACCAGCGTATTGGTCTGATACCCGATCGGTGTGGCGAAACTGGCCGAGGCCGCGACCATCACCGCCACCACCAGGGGGCGCGGGTCTATCCCCATCGTCTGCCCCAGACCGATGGCGATGGGCGTCACCACAACGGCCACGGCATTGTTCGACACCATCTCGGTCAGGACCGTGGTCAGCAGGTAAACGGCAAAGACCACGAAAACCGGCGGCATCAGCGCCAGATAGGGCGCCACCAGATCGACCAGCATCTGCACCGCGCCGGTGGCCTGCATCCCCGCACCAATGACCAGCATCCCGAAGATCAGCGCAAGCAGCCGACCATCCACATAAGAGAACGCCTCATCCGCATCGATGCAGCGCGTCAGCAGCACGATCCCCAGCGCAAAGAACGACAGCAACAGGATCGGCGCCACGTTCAGGCCCGCCAGCAGCACGATCCCGATCAGCGCCGCCACGGCGATAGGCGCATGTCCGCGCCGGAAGGCCCGCGCCGTGGGATGCGAGACATCGACCATGTCCATCTCGGTTGCCAGCCGCTGGATATCGGCGGGCGCCCCCTCCAGCAGCAACGTATCGCCCACGCGCACCACCAGTTCGTCCAATTGCCGTCCGATGTTCTGGTTGCGCCGATGCACCGCCAGCGGATAGACCCCGAACCGTCGCCGCAACCGCAGCGACCCCAGCGAGCGCCCCACCATCTTGCAGCCCGGCGTGATCAGCACCTCGACCGTCGATGTCTCGACCGCCGAGACCTGATCCACCCGCTTGAGGCTCTTGTTCCGTTGCAGGCTCAGCAGTTCCGCCATCTGCGTGCGCAGCACCACGCGGTCCCCCACCTCCAGCATCACCCCTTGCAGGTCGCGCCGCAGCGACTGATCGCCCCGGATCACGTCGATCAGGCGCACCCCCTCGCGTTTGAACAACTGCACCCCCGTCACCTCGCGCCCGATCAGGTTGCTGTCGGGCGGGATCACGGCTTCGGTGAAAAACTTCATCCGGCTCTTGTCGGACAACAGCGTCGCCATGCTGTCACGCTCCGGCAACAGGCGGGGGGCCACGAAATGCAGAAAGGCCAGCCCGAAGGTCACCTGGATCAGCCCCAGAGGCGTGATCTCGAAGATCGAGAAGGGTTCCATCCCCTGCGTCTGGGCCACCCCGTCCACCAGCAGGTTGGTCGATGTGCCGATCAGCGTGAGCGTGCCACCAAGGATTGCCGCATAACTCAGCGGAATCAAAAGCTTGCTGGCCGAAATGCCCATGGTGCGCGCCAGTTGCACAAAGACCGGAATCATCACCACCACGATGGGCGTATTGTTCATCACCGCCGAGGCCAGCGCCACGATGGTCAACAGAATGATGATCGCCGATGCGGGCCGCGTGCGGGCCAATCTGTCTGCCAGCCCCGTAAAGGCATCCAGTGCCCCGGTCCGCACCAAGGCACCCACCACGATGAACATCAATGCGATGGTCCACGGGGCCGGGTTGGCCAGCACCGAGACCGCCTGATCATAGGGCAGAAGCCCCAGAAGAAGCATGAGGACCGCCCCACCGATGGCGACGACCTCTGCCGGATAGGTTTCCTTGATGAAAAACACGAACATGCCCAGCACCACGGCAAGGCACAGCACGGCCTGCGTCATCTGGGAGAACTCGAACAGCGCCATGTCAATCCTGTTGAAAAATCAGCGAAGGTCACCTTGGCCCAAGCCCGGAACAGGGGCAAGCACCGCTTTGGGACGCGGCTGCACCAAGGCCATGCCAACCATCATCAGGCCCATGGCTGCCCAGATCATGGGCGCATAACGCTCGCCCAGCAGCAGCATCGCCCAGATCACACCGAAGCCGGTCACCAGATAGCTGACCTGCACGGCAAAGACAGATCCCGCCCGTCCGATCAGCCAGACAAAAGCCGTATAGACCAGCACATGCACCGTTGACGACGCGATCAGCGCCCATTCCGCCCGGCCAAAGGGCGCGAAGGGGCTGATCCAGTGACCAGAGGCCAGCATCAACGGCAGCGCCATCAACGCCCCCACGACCGATGCCCCCAGCAAGACCTGCACAGCGTCCAGACCAGCCGTGCCCCAGCGCGCCACGTAATTGCCCTCGAAAGCATAGCACACTGAAGCGATGATCGCGACGGGCACCCAAGCCACCATCGCCACATCGGGCAGGCTGGCCTCGGGCAGCACCAGCAGCGCAACACCGATCAGGCCCAGCGCCAGCCCCGCCAGACGGCGCAGGCTGAACCGTTCCAGTCCCAGACCCAGCGCGATGGGAAAGGCGATCATCGGGATCAGCGACAACAGGATCGACAGCACGCCGGACGGCAGATGCACCGCCGCCTGATAGGATGCCGTATTGGGAAGCACCGTTCCGATCAGCGCGATCATCCCGTAAACCCGCAGCGCAGCGCGCCCCAATGGCAGACGCCGCCCCGTGGCCGCAGCGATCACCGCCATCAGCGCCGCCCCGATCACCAACTGCCAGAAGATCAATCCGAAATGCCCATGTCCGGTGCTGACCGCGATCTTTGTCAGCGGCTGGGTGATCCCCCACCCTGCACCCAGCAGCAGCAACAGCGCAAAAAGCGCCGCCGCCTCACCACGCGGGCCTGTCATGTGCCGCAGGGCAAGGCTCAGGGCCCCGCCGTCTCAAGCCGCCCGCCCTGCCGGACAGACACCACGCGCGTGGCACGGCCGGTCATGTCATCGGTCTCGACATAGACGCCCGACAGGGTCGCCTCGCCCATCGCGGGGGTGAACCGTCCCTTGGCCATGCCAGTCACGAAACGGCGCATGGGTTCGTCCTTCTCCATCCCGATGACGGAATTGTAATCCCCGCACATCCCCGCATCCGACTGATAGGCGGTCGCCCCGCCCAGAATCATCGCATCGGCCGTCGGCACATGGGTATGGGTGCCCACGACAAGACTGGCGCGACCCGCGCAGAAATGGCCCATGCCCATTTTCTCGCTTGTCGCCTCGCAATGGATATCCACGATACTGGCCTGCACAGACCCGCCCAGAGGATGGGCCGCCAGAACCTGATCCACAGCGGAGAACGGGTCATCATAGGCGCGCTTCATGAAGACATTGCCCAGAACCTGGCACACCAGAACCTTGCGCCCCCGCGCGTCCGAAAACACCCGGTGCCCGCGGCCAGGCGCAACCTTGGCAAAGTTCAGGGGCCGCAGGATGCGCGGCTCACTCTCGATGAATTGCAGCATGTCCTTCTGGTCAAAGGCATGATCGCCCAGCGTCAGGCAATCGGCCCCCGCCGCCAGCAGCACGCGCGCGTGATCCGCCGTCAGGCCCGCCCCGCTGGATGCGTTCTCGCCATTGACCACCACGAAATCCAGCTTCCACTCCGCCCGCAGACGGGGAAGGTTCTCGGATACGGCCTGCCGTCCGGCCCGGCCCATGACATCGCCAAGGAACAGAATTTTCATGACCGATGGCCTAGGGCGATTGCGGCGCTACGGCAAGAGCGAAGCTTGTCCCAAGCGCCAATAAATCGCGCTCCCGCTTCATCGTTCCCCAAATACTCAAGTCCCGCCGCCGCCGCAGGCGATGACCTCGCGTTCGGTCACGATCAGGTCCAGCGTCTGATCCGTCGCCTCCAGCGGCAGATCCTCGGCCTCCTGCTCGGCAAAGGCAAATCCCACCGCCAGCACCGGACCACGGGTCCGCAAGCCCGCCAGCGTGCGGTCGTAGAACCCGCCGCCATAGCCCAGCCGCCCGCCCCGCCGGTCAAAAGCCACCAGCGGCACGATCAGAACAGCAGGCTCCAGCCAGTCCAGCCGCGCGGGCACCTGCGCGCCGAACGTGCCCGCGACCATCTCGCCATCGGGCGTCCAGCGGGCAAAGCGCAACGGCAGCCCCTTGCCCTGAATGACCGGAACGCAGACCGGCCCGGTCGCGGCATGGGCACGCATGGCGGCCAGCGGGCTGATCTCGGTCCGCATCGGCATATAGCCCGACAGCACCTTTCCGGCATGCGGCGCCAGCACATCCACCAGCAGCCCCGCGTGATCCGGGCCCACAGCGTCAAACGCCACCTTCCGGCGCGCAAACGCAGCGCTGCGCGCTTCGGCCTTGATCGCGATCAGGTCCATCATTGCCCCTTACATCAACACGGCTGACGCCAGCCCGAGGAAGGCGAAAAAGCCAACCACATCGGTCACGGTGGTAACGAACGGCCCCGAGGCCAGCGCCGGGTCGATCTTCAGCCGCTCCAGCGCCATCGGGATCACGATCCCTCCCAGCGCAGCCGCCACCTGCGTCAGCAGCATCGCCACCCCGATCACAACGGCCAGCATCGGCACCCCGAACCAGACCCCGGCCACCAGCGCCATCAACAGGCCAAAGACTGCCCCGTTCAGCGCCCCCACCGACACCTCGCGCCAGATCACCCGCGCCGCGTTCTGCGCGGTCAGGTCGCGCGTCGCAATCGCCCGCACGGCAACGGTCATGGTCTGCGTGCCTGCATTGCCGCCCATCGACGCAACGATGGGCATCAGCACCGCCAGCGCCACCATCTGGTTGATCGTCTCGGCAAAGGCGTCGATCACCAATGAGGCCAGAATGGCTGTCAACAGGTTCACGAACAGCCAGACGGCCCGGCCCTTTGCCGCCTCAAGGATGGTGTCCGACAGGCTTGAATCCTCGCTCACACCCGCCATCCTGAGGATGTCTTCCTCATGTTCCTCGTCCAGAACCGCCATCGCGTCGTCGATGGTGATGATCCCGACAAGCCGGCCGTCATCGTCCACCACCGGGGCAGAGATCAGGTGATACTGGTTGAAGGCATAGGCCACATCCCCGTCATACTGGGTGACCGGGATCAGGTGAAAAACCTCCTCGGTGATGTCCCGCAAGGCCACGTCGCGGCGTGATCGCATGATCTTGCCCAGCGTGACATTGCCCACCGGATGCAGGCGCGGATCGACCAGCACCATGTGATAGAACTGATCCGGCAGGTCCTCAGAGTTACGCAGGTAATCAATGGCTTCGCCCACGGTCCAGTGCTCGGGGGCCATCACCACCTCGCGCTGCATCAAACGACCTGCGGAATATTCCGGATAGGTCATCGCCTGCTGCACGGCCACGCGGTCGGCATCTTCCAGCGCGTCCAGAATGGCGCCCTGCTGCGGCGCGTCCAGATCTTCCAGCAGATCGACCACGTCGTCGCTGTCCAGCTCGCGCACCGCATCCGCCAGAACCTGCGGATTCAGGATCGAGATCACATCCTCGCGGATGCTCTCATCCAGTTCCGACAGGATATCCCCGTCGAATTCCAGCCCGTAAAGCTGGATCAGCGCGCGCCGGTCACTGCTGTTGATCTGTTCCAGAAGGTCGGCGATGTCAGCCGCATGCAGCGGCTCCATCAGCGCGGTCAACAGGGCGGCATCGCCCGCCTCGACCGCGTCAAGGATCGCGGTGACGGTGCGCCGATCCAGACCATAGCGCCCCTCGGACTGACTGTCTGCAGGCCGGTCGATCAGATCTTCATCATCCGCCATGTCACCCTCCTGTCCGCGTTCGGGTGTTCTTAACGGAAAGGGGGCGGCAGAAACAATGCCCGCCGGACCGGACGACCCTGCCGGCAGCGATTTACCTCTGGGATCGCGCGCCATAGACTGCGCCAGAAAGGACACTCCATGACATTACCGACGCTTCTTCTGGGCCAGACCCTCCATTTTGCCGCCGATCCCTTTGCTGCGGGGCCGGACGCGGCCCGCCATGACAGCGCGGGCGGCGTGCTGATCGAGGGGGGGCACATCAAGGCGGTCGGTCACGGGGCCGATCTGCGCGCGGCGCATCCGGAGGCGCGGGTTGTGGATCATGGCGATGCGCTGCTGATGGCCGGTTTCGTGGATGCCCATGTGCACTACCCGCAGACCGGCATCATCGCCAGCTGGGGCAAGCGGCTGATCGACTGGCTGAACAGCTACACCTTCCCCGAGGAGATGCGCTTTGGCGATCCCGCCTATGCCGCCGATGTGGCAGGTCGCTATCTGGATCTGACGCTGGCCCATGGCACGACAACCGTGTGCAGCTACGCGACGATCCATCCCGAAAGCGTGGACGCGTTCTTCGCCGCCGCTCAGGCGCGCGGGCAACGGGTGGTGGCGGGCAAGACCTGCATGGACCGCAATGCCCCTGAGGGTCTGCGCGATACGGCGCAATCGGCCTATGACGACAGCCGGGCGTTGCTGCGCAAGTGGCACGGGGTGGACCGGCTGTCCTATGCCATCACCCCGCGCTTTTCACCCACCTCCACGCCCGAACAACTGGATGCACTGGGCGCACTCTGGGCGGAACACCCTGATTGCCTGATGCAAACCCATCTGAGCGAGCAGACGGACGAGATCGCATGGGTCCGCAGCCTCTATCCGCAGGCGCGTGACTATCTGGACACCTACGAGGCGTTCGGCCTGCTGGGGGCAAACGGCCTCTATGGTCACGCCATCCATCTGGAACCGCGTGAAAAGGACCGCCTGCGCGAGGTGGGCGCGGCTCTGGTGCATTGCCCGACCTCGAACACCTTCATCGGATCGGGCCTGTTCGACATGGCAGGACTTGTCGCGGCAGGCCACCGCGTGGGGCTGGCCACGGATACAGGCGGGGGCAGCAGTTTCTCGATGCTGCGCACCATGGCCGCCGCCTATGAGGTGGGACAGCTTCGCGGTACCCCCCTGCACGCCAGCCAACTGTTGTGGCTGGCCACGGTCGGATCTGCCCGCGCGCTGCGGCTGGACGACAGGATCGGCAACCTCGCGCCGGGGATGGAGGCGGACATCATCGCCCTCGATCTGTCCTCGACCCCAGCCATCGCGCAGCGCAGCACGCGGGCACAGGATATCTGGGAGGCTGTTTTCCCCACCATCATGATGGGCGATGATCGCGCCATCCGGGCGACATGGGTGTCAGGGCAAAGACTGGTCTGAACCGCAGCCCCTCAGCAGGGGCTGCCCATCACCAGAACCCAGGCCCGGTCCACCGCGGCGAAACCGTAATGCGTGACCTTGCGCGACAGCGCGTTACGGCGATGACCGGGCGAATTGTACCAGCCCTTCATCACCTGCGCCGGATCGCGAAATCCCATGGCGATGTTTTCGTTCACCGCGCGGTAGCAGAAGCCGGCCCGCTTGACCCGCTGTGCGACGTTGGACCCGTCCGAACCGCGATGCGACATGAACCCGCCGCGCGCCATGTCGCGGGCATGCGCCTCAGCCGCTGCCATCAGCAGGGCGTGGGGTTGGACAGGATGAATCCCATGGGCCGCGCGCTGCGCATTCAATGCCTGATCGACATAGCGATCGGCGCTGGCAAAGGCAGGCGTCACAGGTGTGAGCGTCAGTGCAAGAATCACCAAAAATGTGCGGATCATGATCCCTCGTTGGCAGCCGTGGATGTGAACGCTTTTTGTGCAATCGCACTTTGGTAAAATTATGACCCGATGAACAGTGGTCTTGCCACAATTGAGCGGGAATCCACCCATACCGGCGGATCACCCCGCCAAGCGGCGTGCAAGGCGGCGCTGATCCTCAAGCACGCGGGGAAGGTCGATGGTCGCGATCTGCCCGTCGCGGACGACGCGGCGCCCCTCGACCAGCAGGTCGCGCACGCGGGTCGGGCCTGCCAGAACCAGCGCCGCCGGGTCCCAACTCCCGGCGCTTTCCACGCCCGACACATCCCAGATGGCGATGTCAGCC
>Ga0209347_1005970_pt1 | contig 11158 bp, 12 predicted proteins | sample AutmiccommuBRH23_FD_187382 | JGI IMG/M metagenome (GOLD analysis project Ga0209347, IMG submission 187382) | Deep subsurface microbial communities from Mt. Terri, Switzerland - Autotrophic microbial communities BRH/23 (SPAdes) (version 2) | ecosystem: Environmental > Aquatic > Deep subsurface >...
GACGTTCTTCTTGGTCCAGCTCATCTCGGAGACGTGGATCAGGCCTTCGACGCCCGGCTCCAGCTCCACGAACGCACCGTAGTCGGCGATGTTCGTGACCGTGCCGGTGACGCGCGTGCCGACCGGATACTTGGATTCGATCGACTGCCACGGATCGGCCTGAAGCTGCTTCATGCCGAGCGAGATGCGCTGCGTCTCGGGGTTGATGCGGATGATCTGCACCTTCACCGTGTCGCCGACGTTCAGGATCTCGGAGGGGTGATTGACCCGGCGCCAAGCCATGTCGGTGACGTGCAGCAGGCCGTCGATGCCGCCCAGGTCGATGAACGCACCGTAGTCGGTGATGTTCTTCACCAGACCGTCGATCACCTGGCCCTCCTCTAGGCGGGCGACGATGTCGGCGCGCTGCTCGGCACGCGTCTCCTCCAGCACCGAGCGGCGGGAGACGACGATGTTGCCGCGGCGGCGGTCCATCTTGAGGATCTGGAACTGCTGGGGCTGATGCATCAGCGGGCCGATGTCGCGCACGGGGCGAATGTCGACCTGCGAGCCGGGAAGGAACGCGACGGCGCCGTCGAGGTCGACGGTAAAGCCGCCCTTGACCTTGTTGAAGATCACGCCGGAAACCTTCTCGCCCTTCTCGAACTGCTTCTCGAGACGGTTCCAGCTCTCCTCGCGGCGCGCCTTGTCGCGCGAGAGAACGGCCTCACCGAGCGCATTCTCGACGCGCTCAAGGTAGACCTCGACCTCGTCGCCGACCTTCAGGTCCGGCGTCTTGCCTGCTAGCGCGAACTCGCGCAGGGGAACGCGTCCCTCCATCTTCAGGCCGACGTCGATGACGGCGAGATCCTTCTCGATGCCGACGATCTTGCCTTTGACGACGGAGCCCTCGACGACGTCCTCCTTCTGGAGGCTTTCGGCGAGAAGGGCTGCGAATTCCTCGTGCGTAGGATTGAGCTCCTTGGCGACTGCAGACTGAGACATGCGGATCGAAACTCCTTGGCAATGGTTGCATGGCCGCCCGCGGGCGGCATGATTGGTTTGTGAAACGGCGCACGCCGCCCGCCACGACAATCGTGATCGGACGGCCTCATGCCGTCGATGTGAATGCTGGATCGTTTGCCGCTGCGATGGGCCCTTGCCCGTCGGCTCTGGATTGGAGCGCCAGTCTTTAGGCGCCCGGCCGGCTGACCTTCCTCTTGATCAATCCGACAGCGGCTGCGAACGCCGCCTCTATATCCAAGTCCGAGGTGTCGAGCAAGTCGGCATCGGCGGCCGCCCGCATCGGCGCGCTCTCTCGGCCCTCGTCCCGGGCATCCCGGCGGCGGATATCATCCAGAACGGCGTCATAGTTGACCGCCAGGCCCATGCCCTGGCGCTCGGCGAAACGGCGCCAGGCCCTGACCTCTGGGCGGGCGGTCACGAAGATCTTCGCGTCTGCATTGGGGCAGACGACGGTGCCGATATCGCGCCCGTCGAGCACCGCGCCGCCGGGGCGGGCGGCAAAGGCGCGCTGGTAGTCCAAAAGGCTGGCCCGCACCATGGGCATGCTGGCCACGATCGAGGCTGCCTCCCCGGTGCCGGGGCTGCGCAGGCCCTCGTCGTCGAGGCTCGCGTGATCGAGGCTGCGCGAAAGGGCCAGCGCCGCCCAGATGTCTTGGAGCTTGAAGCCTCGGGCACTCACGTCGCGCGCCACCGCCCGATAGAGCAGGCCGGTATCCAGGCAGGGAAGGCCGAGCTCGGCCGCGATCCGCTTGGCGAGCGTCCCCTTCCCGGAGGCCGCCGGCCCATCGATGGCAATGATCATCATGGGCCCCCCGGCTCCGTGAAAGCTGCACCCAGGCTCTGCATCAGGTCGCTGAAGCCCGGGAAGCTGGTCGCCACCATGGTGGTGTCGTCGACGGTGACGGGTGCCTCGGCGGCAAGGCCCAGCACCAGGAATGACATCGCCATGCGATGGTCGAGGTGGGTCGCCACCGTGCCGCCGCCGCTCACCTTGCCGCCACCCTCCACGATCAGCACGTCGCCGTCCGCCTTGGCCGTGACGCCGTTCGCGGCGAGACCCGCAACCGTCGCCGCCAGCCGGTCGCTCTCCTTCACCTTGAGCTCGGCGAGCCCCTCCATGCGCGTCACGCCCTGCGCATAGGCTGCGGCCACAGCGAGCACCGGATATTCGTCGATCATGCTGGGTGCGCGCGCGGCCGGTACCGTCACACCTTTGAGCTTGGAGGCACGCACACGAACGTCGGCAACCGGCTCGCCGCCCTCCTCGCGCGCGTTCTCGAAGGCGATGTCGGCGCCCATCTCGAGCAGCGTGTCGTACAGCCCGGTGCGCGTCGGATTGACGAGCATGCCCTCGATGGTCACCTCCGAGCCCGGCACGATCAGCGCCGCCACGACCAGAAAGGCCGCGGAGCTGGGGTCTGCCGGCACCATTACCGTGCAGCCCTTGAGCTCGGCATCGCCGGCCACCGTGATGCGCTGCTTGCCGTCCTTTTCTGCCGTCCGCACCTCGGCACCGAAAAAGCGCAGCATACGCTCGGTGTGATCACGGGTAGGCTCCGTCTCGATCACGGTCGTTTCGCCCGCTGCGCCCAGTCCTGCGAGCAGAACCGCGCTCTTCACCTGCGCTGAAGGCACGGGCAGCTCGTACGTGATCGGCACCAGATGCGATGAGCCGCGGATGGTGAGCGGCAGGCGATCGCGGTCGTCCTCGACCTCGAGCCCCATCTGCTTCAAGGGCGTGAGCACGCGAGCCATCGGCCGCTTGCTCAAGGAGGCGTCGCCGATCAGCTGCACATGGATCGGATGGCAGGCGATGACGCCCAGCATCAGCCGAGCGCCCGTGCCCGAGTTGCCGAAATCGAGCGGCGTTGTCGGCTCGCGCAGGCCCCCGACGCCGCGTCCCGTCACCTCCCACGCGCCATCGACACGGTCGACCGGCGCCCCGAGCGCTGCGAGCGCCTTGCCCGTGTTCAGGACGTCCTCGGCCTCCAAGAGGCCGCTAATACGGGTGATCCCGGTCGCGAGCGCTCCGAAAATCAGGGACCGATGCGAGATCGATTTGTCCCCAGGAACCCGCACACGCCCCGAAAGCGGCCCCGACTTTGAGGATGCCAGGGGGCGGGGCGAGGAATGCGAATGGGAAGTGGACACGGGGCTCAGGCTCCAGCGCCGAGCGGCCGACGGGCCCGCCCTTCGCGCGCGAATTCAGCGGGCATAGAGCCGAGGCACCCCCGGCCTGTCAACGCCGCAAGATCGGGGTGTTCGCCGGGTCGCCCGCTTTGGTTTTGACAAGGCGAAAAGCTTGTGGCAGACCGCGATCCCTTCCCCCTTTTTGTTAAGGCTGGCTCCATGGCGACCAAGCAAGACCGCGGGACCAAACGCACTTGTCAGAACTCTGAGTGCGGCGCTCGCTTCTACGATTTGAACCACAACCCGATCGTCTGCCCGATCTGCGGCTCGAACTACGTGATCGCTTCCTCGCCGACGGCCATCGCCGCGGTGCAGCCGGAGGAGAAAGCTCCCCGCAAGCCGAAGAAGGAAGAGTTCGCCAAGGCCGAAGGCGAAGAGGCCGAGGTCGACGAGGAAGAGCTCGCCGACGTGGAGACCGACGAGGATGTCGGCGACGATGACGACGAGACCTTCCTGGAGGAGGACGAAGAGGACGGCGGCGATATGTCAAATATTATCGGCGGCGCCGTGGCCGAGGGCGACGAGGAGACCTAAGGATACTCCGAACTTCACCCTTGCAGTTTTGACACGAAGGCCCTAATCAGGCCCACTGTTTCGGAGGGCGGCGCGACCGCCCTCCTCGAATTCCCAAAGGTTCGGGGCCGTAGCTCAGTTGGGAGAGCGCGTGAATGGCATTCACGAGGTCAGCGGTTCGATCCCGCTCGGCTCCACCATGGATTTGATCGCCGCACTCTTCCCCATTGAACTCTGACATCGACGCCCGATCCAAGTGGCGCAAGCGGGCGATGCTCGGCCTGTCGCCTCCGGTCCAAAATCAAGCGGGCCCGCGCGGTGGAGATTTCCGCGGTTGGGCTGAGTGTCGCTCCGCCATGTAGCGTCCGGGCGAGATGCCGAGCACTTTGCGAAACATGGTCACGAAGCTCGGCGCGCTTTCGTAGCCGAGGTCGGCACCGCTTCAGCCGCCTTGCTCACGGATCAGCTTCGCAAAAGCATCAAGGCGCGCTGCGTCCTGATACTCCTCGATCCGCTGTATCCGGTCGCCTGCGAAGGTGATGATGTTGCGGCAGGTGAAGAGATGAACGAGGTTCGTCTTCCGATCGGACCACTTCACCTCGAAGTGGGCTCTCGCCTGGTTGCCTCCGACCCGGAGGCCGACGAGCCGGATGGTGATGTCGGTCGTGACCGCCCCAGTTGGTCCAGTAGGTGATGTCCTCGGTGTAGAGGTCTTTCAGAGCGCGCAGATTCCTCGCATTCCAGGCAACTTGGGTTGCGAGAAGAATCTCGATCGCTCGTTCTTCGCTAATGCCGCCGTCAGTAGGTGAGCTCATAAAAGGGGCCAAATTGGCCCGACGGGCACACGCAAGAGACTTGGTTCAAAAGGGCCAAGTAAAAATTGTGGCTCCGAAGGGCGCATGGGAATTGATACGGAACGAAGCAACTGGTGAAACGACTTTGGTTAAGCAATGCTACACGCAGTGACCCATTCTGGTAGATCGTAATGGCTCGCTGGGTCAATTGACCCAAGCACATCCTGCGTAAGCAGAACGACTTCTTGGTGAATCCACGCTGCCCCGACTAGGCATGGATGGTCATTCCGCGCCGCATGCCGGTATTTGCCGAGAATTCAGTGGGCAGCCGCGCTCGCGGCATTGAATGGCCGCATAGTGGGGCGCATCATCGAGCGCCGGGGAAGCAATGAAGGCGCACGATTGATGCCCGTCACGCTGCGACACGTCCAACCGGATGCCGGCCACAAGCTGCGCCAGCTCGAAACGAGCGCGGCGGAGCTGGAGCGTGCCGCGCGCGAATCCATTCCGCCCGAGCTTCTGCCGCAGCCAGCCCCCCGCCACTTGCGCAAGCTCGCGCAGAAGGCCAATGCCTACGGCAAGCTACCGCTGTCCTACCTGCAGCGCGCGCAAGCGACCGCGCGACGCTGGGCGAAGCCCGTCGCCGGCGCAATCCGCGCGACCATCGGCCTTATCACCGAGACGGCCTTCTACGGCATCCTGGCGTTGGGTGGATTGTTTGCGGTGGCAGTGCTGATCCTGCTGCTGGCGCCCCCGGCCTAAGTCGACCGGCGCCTTCAGCGACGGTAGGCTCTTACGAGAGGGCCCCTACGCGACGACGGGGCCGACGCTGCGCCACACCTCACACAACAGATTTCCGAGGGCGAATGCGCTGAGCAGGTACATGCCCAGCCCCAGCGCGGGATGTCGCGGCGTGCCCAGATAGTCGCCGGCTTCCTCAGCGAATGAGGCCCCCACCTCGATCGTCGTCGTCTTCACCAATTCAAGCATCTGACCCTCCGTAATCTCAACGTGAATTGTGAACATGCATGGTTAACACCATGTAAACCAACGTATTTGCATGATGCTTCCTGCGCAAAGTCGGCCTTGCAGGGCCCTTTCCTACTGCAACGGAGACGGAAACGGCAGACTTGCATGCACAGCTGTCGAGACCACGCGAGAGCGCAACCGTCGATTCGCGCGGTCGCTTCGGCAAATGTGCAAAAGTGAAGGCAAGTGTGCAAAACCGCGCGCCGCGCAATTGTTGGTCTCGGCGCGGCCATGCTTAGCTTCGGCCCAGTAGCGTTGCGTAGCAGTCGAGTAGAGGAGTTGCGGATCAAGTCTCAAAGTTGAGGACAGAGCATTGAAAGCGTTTTGTCTCGCAGTCGTATTCGTCGCGGCGGCCCTGCCCGCCAACGCAGATGAGATGTCAGCACCGAATGAGATGGTGCTCATCGAACAGAGCCACGCTTCACGGCTCTACAATCAGCAGCGGATCTCCGCTCTTAACAACGCTCAAACATCACAGAAATCGGGCAGCGCCGAGCTTCTGGCACCACATCAGGCGGTTGTCGAAGCAGCGCGTACCGAACGCGTTCGCAAGCTCGTCAAGGCAGCGTTGCAGCAGGTCGAGCGTGCTGCCATCGGTGCCGAGAGCGTTCGCTACAAGATCCGAGTGAGCTGCAAGACACGTCGCCGGCTCACGCGCTACCCGGCCGTTGCCGCTGCGGCGCTTTACCCCGACGCCGTGGCCAAGCCGACCGTTGTCGCCTCCAAGACCGAAAGCTGCGCCGTGAAGCTCCAGATCTCGCGCAAAGCGCGCAAGCCCGACGGTGCCAATCCCTCCCCATCGGATCGGCCCGAGGCCAAAATGAGCAGCTACCAAATCACCCTCCCGGATCTCGCCTCGGCCGAAGCCCACTAGGGTTCGGTCGGCCGCGAGCGAGGGTCCACAAGCAACCGCCCGCCGCCTCGTGCGGCTGGCGGCGCTGGCCGTTGACTAATCCGCAAATGATGCCCTTTTAGGGTCTGTCAGCCGGCATCCGGGGGATGCCGCTCAGCGAATGATCAGGTGGGACTGCGCTCAAAAGGAACGCCCCAAGCGTTCAAGCCAGGCCCGCGACAGCCCGGAGAGCGACATGAGCCAGAAAGAGATCGTGGACGAGACCAAGGTGAAGCTCGAGGAGCTCGAGCAGCGCATACGCGCAGCACGCCTCGGCCCCCACGCCACGGAGCAGATTGTCTCCCAAGCACAGAAGGATTGGGACGACATGCTGCGCACGCACGCCGACATTCGCCGTCGCCTCGAGGGGACCAACGATCACTCCTCCGACGCGCTGGAAGGCATCCGCCTCGACATTGACGTCTTGAGAAACTCCTTCGAGCGCTGGATGGGGCGCGTGGAAGACAAATTCGCAAGAGACAAGTAGGCAGGCCATCGTGCCAGGCCGGTCAGCGCCTATAGACCGGCCCCGATTATGGCCGCCAATTATGGACATTGGCCCCTTCGGCTCCCATATGCTCATCGTCGAGCCTTGGGGACCCCGATGGGGCCATTTTCTATGTTCGTGCCGTTGCCTCGCGTTGCACACCCCGTGCTCTAGGTTTGAATTCTGACGGCGCTCCTCATGAGCGCGCGCTGCAACAGGACCAAAGGGCGACCTCGGCGCCGGTCGAGGGTGATGCGAAAGGATGATGAGGCACATCGCCGACAGCGCTGCACCACCGGTCTCGATGGCGGAGGGCGAGCGCATGCCGGCCGTCATGGCGGCCTCGATTTTTCTCCTGTGCTACGTGCTCCTCGACTGGGCGAGCCTAGTGTTTCCCTATTCGGTCTTCGGCATAACGCCCTGGAACCCCAGCGCCGGCTTGGCCTGGGCGTTCGTGCTGTTCTACGGCCGGCGCGCGGTGCCGTTGCTGTTCATTGCGCCGCTCGTCGCCAACGTCTGGATCCTCGGCGGTCTGCTGCCGTGGTGGACGAAGATATCGGCGGCGTTGATCATCGGCGCGGGCTACTCTGCCGCGCTGTTGCTGCTGCTGCATCCACGCGCGCGCTTCGACGCCGCTCTCAATACCATGCGCGACATGGTGATGCTGATGGGAGCCGCGTGCGCCGCGACCGGTGTCATCGCTCTCGCCTATGCGGCATTGATCATTGCGAGCGGCAAGCTGCCGGCAACCGACTTCGACTGGGCTTTCCTGCGTTACTGGATCGGCGATCTCATCGGGATCGCGGTGGTGACGCCGTTCCTCTTGATCCACGCCACCGCGCGCAAGTTTCCGCGCATCACCGTAGAGACCGGCCTGCAAGCACTCGCCATCCTCGGGGCGCTACTGGTCATCTTCGGCCTCCTGGGCGGCGCGCATCTGAAACTGTTCTATCTCCTGTTCGTGCCCATCATCTGGATGGGCCTGCGCGCCGGACTGGAAGGCGTCACATTCGGTCTGGTGCTGGTGCAGATCGGCGTCGTCGTCGGCCTGCTGCTGACGGCGGAGCAGACCGCGAGCGTCACCTCCCTGCAGGCGCTGATGCTGGTGCTCGCGTTGACCGGCCTCGCCATCGGCATCGTGGTGAGCGAGCGCCGCCGTGCCGAGCGCCAGCTCTGGCTCAACCAGGAAGCCGTCAGCCGCATATCGCGGCTCGGCAGCATGAACGAGTTCGCGACCGCGATCGCCCACGAGGTCAACCAGCCTCTCACCGCCGTCTCCAACTACACGCGCATCGTGAAGCGCTACCTGGAGACGGGCGCCGGTAGCAAGGAAGGCGCAGTCGAGGCGGCAACCAAAGCCGTCGCGCAGGTGGAGCGTGCCGCCGCCATCATCAAGAGCCTGCGCGATCTCATCCGCCTGGGCCGTAGCGAGATCGCGCCGCAGAGCGTTGCCCACATCGTGCGCGAGACCGCCGAGCTCGTGGAGCCGAACCTTCAGCGCGCCAACGTGCAGCTCAAGACGCGGATCCCGAAGACGTTGCCTTCCGTCCTCGCCGATCTCCTGCAGGTCGAGCAGGTCCTGCTCAATCTCATCTGGAACGCGATCGAGGCGATGAGCACGGTTGCGCGCACACCTGCGACCATCACCATCGACGCCAATGCCGACACGCCCGGCTTCGTCGAGATCAGCGTCTCCGACACCGGTCCGGGCTTTCCCTCCGACTTTAAAGACGCTGCCGTTGGCCCCGCCGTCTCCACCAAGAAGGACGGGCTCGGTCTGGGCCTGGCGCTGTCACGCTCCATTGTCGAGGCCCATGGCGGCCGTCTCACCATCGGCGGCGACGCGACCGGTGCCGTCGTCCGTTTCACACTGCGCACAGCAAGAAAGGCTAGAGCATGAGCGAGAGCGACCTTGTGTGTTTTATCGATGATGATGAGGCCGTGCGGGACTCGGTTGGCCTCCTATTGCGCGAGCACGAGATCGACGTCTCGAGCTTCGCCTCCGCGGAAGAGTTCCTCGGTCGGCTGGAAGGCGGCTTTCATCCGGCCTGCGTCGTGTCCGACGTGAAGATGCCCGGCCTCTCGGGTCTCGACCTGCAACGGCTGCTGGCCGAGCAGCAGACGCGCGTTCCCTTGATCCTCATCACCGGGCACGGCGACATCGCCATGGCGGTTGCGGCTGTCAAGGCCGGGGCCCATGACTTCATCGAGAAGCCGTTCGACGATCAGCGCCTTCTGGAAAGCATTCAGACCGCACTCGACGAGGCCCGCCGCAAGAAAGCCTACGACGACACGTTACAGGAATTTGCCGCGCGCATCTCGGAGCTATCCGCGCGCCAGCGCCAAGTGATGGACCTCGCGGTCCAGGGCTACTCCAACAAGGAGATCGCCCAGGAGCTGGGGATCAGCCCGCGCACGGTCGAGACTTATCGGGCCTGGGTGATGGAGAAGACGGGTGCGCGCAATCTCGCCGACCTTGTGCGTCTGACGATGCGGCTTGAAGCGCTCGATGGGGCGCTAAACTAGGCCGCCGCGCAGCCGGCACGCGCTCCCCCAAACGAATGCGGCGGTCGAGGTATCGACCGCCGCAATGCGTAGTAGCAGAAATGCGCAGCTTAGATGATGTCAATCTCAGCCGGCAGGTAGCTCGTGACCTCGAGGCCAACTTCCTGCTCACGCACTTGCGGCTTGTTCCAGATCTTCATGGTAGTTTCCTCCGATTATGGAGTTGGAGGATGTGCCCCTCCTACCCCTGCTATCGGATATAGAATGCAGAAGACGATGCGGCAAACGAATTTTTCGACCGGGAAAGTTAGGCAGACTTATCCCTTAAGTGCGCACACTGAGGGCTTTCCGGGCGCCGCATCAGCGTTCGCAATCGCACACCAACGAGGCGCGCTTACTCTTCCGAGTTCCACTTCTTGATGGCGGTCAGGATCGACTTGCGGCAGGGACCCAACGGGCCCTCGGCGCTGTCGGTGCTGGCATCGTTCTCGGAGTAGTTCTTCTCGCAGTACTCAGCCTGCTGACGCTCAAGCTCTTCCTGCGTGAGCTTCTTCTGCTCGTCGGGATCGTGAATTGCCGCGAGGCTGGGATCGGCCGGAGCAGCCTCGCCTGGAGCAGGAAGGTTATCAAGCCTGGGCGGCACTACCAGCGGTGCACGCTCGGCCACCTTGGGCTCGCCGGTCTTCGACTTCGTGCGCGCAGCATCGGACATGCCAACAGCATCGAAAACGCCGCCATTGAGCGATACATCGTCCATGGAGCAGCCCGCCGCGCCCAGCGTCAGCACCGACGTGGCAACCGCCACCAACACCTTAGGAAGACTGGCTCTCACCGTCATAGCTCTCCCCCCGGATGCCTGCGCCATTTGTACCGTCAAACTGCAGCACCCGTGCCTAATGCACTGCGCTACAACGGCTTTGCGGCGTCTTTGCGACTCCCTACGAGCGAGTCATACAGCAGCCCCGCGACCCCGGCAACAATGGCAACATCGGCAATGTTGAACACGTACCAGTAGAAGCCGAACGCGTGCAGAGAGTAAAAATCTGCAACCCCTCCGAGCCTTAGCCTGTCGATCGCGTTGCCCAGCGCCCCGCCGATGATGAGGGCAATACTGACGGCCATCAGCCGGCTGGCGCCGCTACGGGCCATCCAGATCCACAGTACCAGGCTCGCTACGGCCCCGAATCCCGCGAGCATCAACTGCCCGGTGAAGCTCTCCTGATCGAATAAGCTGTAGCTGATGCCGATATTCTTTACGTAGACGAGGTCGAGGAACGGGGTAACGGTGACGCGGCCGCGCTCGGCGATGCCGTAGATCTCCAACAGCCACCATTTGTTGGCCTGGTCGAGAACGAGCACGACGAGCGCAATGAGCAGAGCCAGACCGGCGTGCGGCCCCCACATCCAGCCACGTTCCTTGCCCGCCTCGCTCATGCCTTGCCACCTTCAGCTGACAGACGATCGAACTCGCGCACCGCTGCGGCATCGCGCGCGGAAAGCTCGGGGAACTCGGGGTCGGAGCCGACATCGGCGACAATGCGCCAGGAGCGCGCGCACTTCTTGCCGACCGCGCGCTTCGGAATGACGCCCACGCCCGGCACGTCGGGAAGCGTGAAGGCCTCCTCGGGCGCGGCCTTGGCGATCAGCTTGGCGGCACTGGTGATGGAGATCTCAGCAACGTCGACGCCCTCCAGCGCCCTCAGCGTATCCTTGTCGCTGACGTAGACCTCGGGTGCGGCCTCC
>Ga0209347_1005971_pt1 | contig 11156 bp, 13 predicted proteins | sample AutmiccommuBRH23_FD_187382 | JGI IMG/M metagenome (GOLD analysis project Ga0209347, IMG submission 187382) | Deep subsurface microbial communities from Mt. Terri, Switzerland - Autotrophic microbial communities BRH/23 (SPAdes) (version 2) | ecosystem: Environmental > Aquatic > Deep subsurface >...
TTTTTCTGATGGTATCCGCCTCAATTTCGCACCGCTGGGCGGCCCATTCAGGACTATATGTTTTCAAAGATTCTTCTAATTTGTCAAAACCCACGCAATATTTTTCCACAAATTCTTTATCATAAAGACCTTCCGTAACCACTATATGATTTACTGCCAGGAAGAACGCCAAGTCAGTGCCCGGTTTGATCGGCAGCCACTCAATTGCTTTAGAAGCCGTTATTGTATACCGAGGATCAAGAACCAATATTTTACCACCCTTGGCGGCAAAATCCATCATCTGTTGGGTTTCCGAATTGGATATTGCTTCAGCCAGATTTCTCCCGGTATAAATAACATACTTACAATTGTCATAATCCACCCCGGGTTGGGCCAGTCCATAGGTATAAGTAAACGCAATGGTCATGGCGTTAAAGCAAAGACTGCGCTGCGTCCCGTAATTAGGCGTCCCAAAAGCTTTTAAAAGGTTCTCAAAATAAGGTTGAGTTAAGTTATGAGTCGAGCTCATAATCATAGCTTCAGGCCCGTAAGTATCCTTAATCCTTTTCATATTGTCTGCCGTGAACTGTAATGCTTCATCCCAAGAAACCCTGCGCCATAAACCGCTGCCTCTCTCACCGGCCCTTATCATAGGAAACTGTAATCTATCGGGGTCGTAAAGCACCTTAACACCGGCGTTCCCTCGAGGGCACAACTTACCGCGCGAGTTAGGATGCTCAGGATTGCCTTCCAGTTTCACAAGCACACCATCTTTAACCTTTGCAATGGCCCCGCATCGCCAGACACAGTTTTCACAAATAGTTAAAATATCAATAGTGTCCCCACCACTTAATTCCTCAGCAGCATAAGCGGACTTACCGATTTGCATGCCGGTTTTTAACCCACCTGCTGCCAGGGTAGCAGCGGTTACTGCAGCGCTACCCTTCAAAAATTGACGGCGGGTGAAATAATGCTCCCATTGAAAAGTTTCTCCTTGCTTCGGTGCGGAAGGTAGTTCGTTCGGTTTTTGTGTCATTAAATGTCACCCCCCATTACATATTGTTCTTTTCTAACGCGTAAAACATTGTGATACTAGCTAGTAAGAAAAATGAAATTACCAGCCATGAATTTACATTTAACATATCACCCATTGTCTGACTGCCAAAATTTGCAATCTTATTAATTGGTATAAAGACTTTTTCGTAAGTAAGACCAAAAACAACAGCACCTGCCAAGAAACCCAACATACCCGGTACCAAATAATCAATACTGCCACTGCCGCCACCGGCGACACAAGTACCCGGTCAAAATCCTGCCAGGGCCATGCCAATTCCGAACACTGCTCCCCCAACAAGGTTTCCGAAAAGGTAAGTTTCATTTACTTTCGTCAACTCTATTAGGCCTAATTCTCTTAACCCGAAGACGCCGATCATGGCAACACAGAGGGCCGTCATCATAAATTTTAAAACGGTTAAATCCTTAAAACGAAAAACATTGGCAATTTTACCATATTGTCCTAAGCCTGCTTTATCCAAGGCCCAACCAAAACCAAATCCAAAGATCAATGCCAACAAATAACTACTCACGCACGCCACCCCCTACCGTGAATTATGATACTGGTTACTATGCCGGAGGCAAACATCCCTACGATAAAAAGAAATCCCGCCGGAGCTAACTGCAGAGTGCCGGAAATAGCAAGGCCACTGGTACACCCGCCGGCAATACCTGCACCGTACTCTAATATAAATCCGCCGATAAAGGCAATTGACCAACGTTTGGCGGTACCGTCTCCTCGGTTCTTCCGCCATTCTTGATCAGGAATAAACCGCCATTTAAACGTGCCTGAAAGCATGGAAGATATTAAAGCACCGAAGAATACACCGATAACTAATATAACCTGCCAAGTTATCGCAGCGGGCATTATATACTGCCAGTACATACTGTCGCTTATCCCTTTGGAAAACCAACCGCCTATAATTCCGGCAAGGTTTTCAAAGGTACCAGAAGCCCCCAATAGCTGATCGCTTATTAACAAGGCCAGTACAGATACAATCCCAAGCAATACACCGGCTGCATATGGACTCCAACGCGGTTTTCTTAGTTGTTCAATTAACCAAGCCATTAGACAGTACCCTCCTTTTCTTCCAGCATTCTTGCCAATGCCACAGCTTCCTGCGGTAAGCTGGCTGCCTTTTTTATCTTTTCAAAATCTGTTTCTGCTAGGCTTTTCACTAATTTTGCCCCCTGGGGGTGCTCAATTAACCTGCCTAATGCCCCTAACTGTTCTTCCGGCAAATCTAAGGCTGCTAAACGTTCCATATTTTCATTGATCTCTTTAGTAGCAGCTATCTCTCGAGAGGACAATGCCAATTTACGAAGATCATATTTCCACAGGAAATATCCCAGGGCGGCTAAAGCACCTAAATTAAGTAACACTAAAATTACGTTTCCAACATTGATCCCGTCAGTTTCGCCACGGGCCTGGGCCAGCTTAAGGTTATAATCAATAAGGTCTTTTTCCGGCACCTGTTCTGCCGGCACCACTTCCGGTGCTGCTACCCCGCCTAATCCGCCGGAGCCTGTTCCGGAGCCGCCGGAAGAGCCCCCTGTCGTCAAGGTAACATCGTATGTAGCGGCTCTATCTTTTAAATCTTCTACGTGGCAAGCGCTACAGCTTGCCTGTACGTCTGCAAAAGGTTTCACTAAACCTGTGTGGGCTTCTTGTTTGTCCTGGGAAGAAACCACTCCGCCGTGACAGTATTCACAAAAGTCTCCAAAGGAATGGTCCGAATGCCAAATGCCCGAATTAGCCACCGGCATTTCCTTTTTAACCTCGTGACAGCTTTTACACGATGAAACTGAAGCACCACATGCGGCTTCAGCGCTAGGTATAGAAGATAAATTGAAAATAAAAGAAAAACCTAGTGCCAACATGAGTCCAAAAACTATCTTTTTCCACTGCATCTTTCCTCAACACCCCCATTTTGTTTTTTTCATGTTACTTTAATCACATACTTATAATACTAGATTATTGATTCGCTTTCAATAGGTTATGCGAAATTAAGCACAAAAAAAATTAGGACCCTTTATTATTAAAAGGTTCTAATTTTCATTCTCAGCTCATCTTTATTGAGACTAGAAACTAAGAAGTGCCTTGTAGGAATTCCTGATACTCCTTCACCGACATTGATTGGTCAAGTTCACGTACGGAATTAACTATTGAATAATTTTTTGTCAATTTATGTACCACTTCCGGGTCCAAAGCTTGATTATCTGCCAATTTTTTAAGCAGTCGTAACGACTCATCCTTGTCCATGCCCTTTCGGTAGGGGCGATCTTCCTTAATAGCCGTAAAAACATCCGCCACAGCCATAACCCTGCTTCCTAATGACAACTCCGATGCCTTTTTCCCAAAGGGATACCCCTTGCCATCCAATCGTTCATGATGTAATGAAGCCCATCTGTTAATCGTTTCCAGGCCATGAATGCGTTCCAGTATGCGATGAGTAAAATAAGTATGACTTTTTATAATATTACGTTCGTGAGCGTTAAGTTTTCCTGGTTTTTGCAATATTTCCGGTGCTACAGCAAGTTTCCCCAAATCATGAAGGTAACCGGCAATTCTCATTGTAAAACAATCCTTATCGGAAAACTGAAACAGTTTTGCCAGTTCTGCGGCACTAGCGGCAACGCCGGTGGAGTGATTCGCCGTAAAGGAACAGCGAAAGTCAATCATCTGCCTAAAAACGCTGGCTAAACGAGCTAATTGCTGCAAATTCAACTGAACAGGGTTACGCCTAACTTTCCGTTCAATAAGCCCGGACAGCATGGGAGAAGATATATCAAACCAGAAAAAACTCTTATCCGCTAGACTATGAAATGCATCTACAATCTCCGGAACAAACAAAGTACCCCTGTGATTTTCTATTTTATTACGAATAGTATCAACTTGGCCCAAGGCCTCTTTTTTCCCATTGAGCAAAACACTAATCCGGTCCGAAAGATGAATAATATGACTTCCCATAGGAACTATTTTACCATTGAAATTAGTTCCTTCCCCTTGGTCCCATGGCACATGATGAAAACGTATCAAATTAGAAATCTCTCCAAAAGGAGCAAACTTTTTTAATATTTGGTAGCCTGCCTCTGCATGACTATGGGGTTGAACCAGTTCAAAGTTAAGCGCACCGATTCTTTCTTCCAGAGAAAAGGCACCCATATCATGAAGAGCACCTGCCAGCATAATATTCTCTTTTTCACTTTCCGGCAGCCCCATTTCAGTAGCAATACAGTAACTAATATAGGATACCTTTTTATGATGGTCTACCACATCCCTGCTAACAAGGTCCATTGCATCTGATAAGGCCATCACCATATCAAACAAAGATATATTCATTTCCTGTTCCATAATCTCACCTGCTCCAATAGTTTCTACAGTTAAATTTCATCATAGTACAAGGGTTTTCCTTTAAAACTGACAAATTTTTCTTTAATTCCGTTGTTCGGAAAGGTGCCTATTCCCAATTGACTTTTCAAACTTCCGTTAAGGCAGCGTTTTCTGTACTTATCAAGCAATTAAATGAATAAGAATGAAATATAGACCAGGCAGGAGTGTTCGTATGTCAAAGAAAAAAGAGTTTTATACCTTCCGAGGTTATACAATTAAAGAATATAAACGGGAACTTACAGCCAGTATGGAAGACTACCTGGAAATGATTTACCGTCTTTCTCAGGCTGAAGGTTATACCCGTATTAACGAATTGGCCGCAGCAGTAAACGTCCAACCTTCGTCGGCAAGCAAAATGGTTCAGAAACTGACTGAGGCAAACTTTCTGAAGTATGAGAAATACAGTATCATTAAATTGACGAAAAAAGGAAATGAAATGGGTAGTTTTTTGCTCAAACGGCATAATACCATCGAAAGCTTCCTCAAGCATATCGGTGTTACCGAGGGAATATTAGAAGATACGGAAAAAATAGAACATAACATTAGCAATCACACTATGGAACGGATAGCTGCATTAGTGGAGTTATTCGACAAGCACCCGGAGATACTGCGGCTGCTGGATACTTTTTAAATAGAAAAAAATAAAACCCTCTTTAGAGGGTTTTTTACTTGCTGTGGCACTGAGCACAAACTTCTGCCGAAGGACTTTCATATCCCGGATCATGGGCTACTCCACTGTGACACTTAACACAAACAAATTCCATCTCAAAATGTTTTTCGTTGTGGGGTCCGCCAGGGGCTTGAATATTATCATGACATACTAAACAACGCTGGGAAAACTCCCATGTATCAGCTTTTTCTTCTGGCTCAATCTGGGGATTTGTAAAGTGTACATAAACTTCCCGCAATCCTTTGGCCTTTGTCCTCACCAAGCCCGCCACACCAGGTTCCGCATGACATTTAAGACATGCGACTTCCTTATGCTTTCCCTGTTCCCATGCATTATACAACTCCCCCATTTCATGACAGTTGTAACAGAAACGCGGTTGCGAAGTAAATTCTATGACGCCTACTGACAATACCACCAACAAAAATCCTGATATTGCGATTGTAAGTAAAAGTTTTTTTCTTCCCACCTTTTAAGAGCCTCCTAAAAATACTTTCCTTGTGATTTAGGTTCCCCACAAAAAGATTAAGGAGACTGCAAAGTTTATGGCAGCAAGCGCAAATAATACATTAACGACTAAATCTTTGTTCCATAGTTATATTTTAATAAATTGTTTTTGCCCTTTAGTAAATATGTTTCACTAAATTGAAAATAATATCTTTAAATAGTATCTTTTAAAGACACATTTCTAATCTATTAACCAATAAAACTAATAGGGAGTTTTTTTATGGCTAAACTTATTATAAAAATCTTTTCCGGAATCGGTGTCTTTATTGTGGTAAGTTTTTTATTATTCATGGGTACATATTATGCCACTTCTCCACCTGAATTTTGTGCAAGCTGCCATTTTCTCAAACCTTATGTAGTATCCTGGGAGACATCGCCCCATGAAGATGTGCATTGTTTTAAGTGCCATGAATTTCCCGGTCCGCCCGGAATGCTTCATTCAAAATCCCGAGGGATCGCTTATGTCTACCAAACCTATATATCAAAGGATTATACCCTGCCTACCCGGGGGATCGTCTTTGAAAGTAACTGTATTAGATGCCACTTAGGTGACTATCAAGAGTTTGAAAACGCACCACGGATGAAAACTCAGCCCACCAATCACCTGGAAATAGTAAAAAAGGATAAGTCTTGCTTGGACTGCCATAACACTGTCGGCCATGATATAAATATAGGGCTGGAACAAGAGTTTAAGCAATAGTATATAAGGCCACCGACCATTAGGTCGGCAGCCTTTTTAGGGGGGAATGGGCCTTAATGAATTACTATTAAGTTTTAGCCTAACATCTTTTTGATATCTTCTTCCGCATTTCCACTGATTAACTGCAGATTAAAGTTCTCTTGCAGCACACCCACCACATTACCAGTTAAGAACTCAGGTGCTTTAGGTCCAACATAAACGTTTTTCACGCCTAAGCTAAATAGACCTAGTAGAATTGCTATAGCCTTTTGCTCAAACCAGGATAATACTATACTCAACGGTAAGTCATTAACACCACAATCAAACGCTTCTGCTAAAGCTAAGGCGATTTTTACCGCTGAGCCTGAGTTGTTGCATTGGCCTAAGTCAATAAAACGGGGAATACCATCAATGTCGCCAAAATCGATATCGTTAAATCTGAATTTACCACAAGAAGTTGTTAATATTACGCAATCTTTTGGTACGGCTAAAGCTAGTTCTCTGTAGTAGTCATGACTCTTCAAAGGAGTATCGCAGCCTGCAATAACAAAGAAGCGCTTAATTTTGCCGGCTTTAACGGCCTCAACAATCTTTCCTGCCAACGGAAGTACGTTTTCATGATGGAAACCGGTAGTAAGTGTCTTGACAGACTCTAGGTTAGCATCAGGTAATGACAAGGCTTTTTCAATTACTGCGGTAAAGTCATTATTCTCTATTTTTTGGACCCCTTCTAACCCAGCAATGCCGTAGGTAAAGAAACGGTCTCCATAGGTATTGCTTTCCCTTACGGGCAATACGCAGTTTGTAGTTCCTAAAACTGCTCCGGGGAATTCTTCAAAGAGTTTTCTTTGCTTAACCCAGGAACCACCTACATTACCTTTAAGATGCTTATATTTCTTTAATTCCGGATACCCGTGGGCCGGAAGCATTTCGGAATGGGTATAAACGTTAACACCCTTACCATCGCTTTGCTTCAGTAACTCTTCTAGTGCATAAAGGTCGTGACCGGTAACTAAAATACTTTTTCCTTCAACCTTATCTTGAGAAATAGTAACAGGTTCAGGTACACCCAGACTATCGGTATGTGCCTTGTCAAGCAGATCCATTGCCTTAACAGTTGCTGTTCCAACCTTTAGGGCCATGTTAACTGTGTCGCCCATGTTAAAATTGGTGTTGGTCAATGTACTAAAAAGTGCTTCATGGGTAATTCCGTCCACTTCATCATCTGTGTAACCTAGTTCTCTTGCGTGGAAGGCATATGCTGCCACTCCCTTAAGCCCGATCATAATTGTATCCTGGAGACTGGCTAAATCAGGATTTTTCCCGCATACGCCAACCTTGGTACAACCGCCTTTCGGTGTTTGTGAGCACTGGTAACAAAACATGTCTAATTTCTCTTTGTTCATTTGTAAAAACCTCCTTGGAATTGTGTTGATTTATGTTGAAGACGTCAGTCCGTCTTTCCACTATTAATAATAAACAAACTGAACTTATAAAACTGTGATTAAAATCACGAGTAGGCTATGAAAAAAGTCTCAAGAATATCTTTATGAAAGAAATTCACTTATAGAATTAAAAAAACTTGGCTTACGCCAAGTCTTTAGACGCCGGCTAAAGCCTTAGTTGCATTTATGCTAATCAGAAAGTTATACTTTCTGCTAGTACAAAAAAATCTGCCCCAACTCTCAGGGCAGACCAAAATCTTTTTATTTATTATTATTCTTTTCTTTAATCATTTCATCATAAAACCCTTTGACGTCTGTTTTAAACTTGCTGGCACAATCTGAGCAAACACACCAACATGCTTCTTCAACACTTTCTTCATTATTCAGTATCATGGTGCAGCTCAAATTTGATTTAACTTCACTTCCACACATGTCACACTTCACACAAGATTCTTGTTCTTTTCCGGCCATTGTCTTCCTCCTCCCTACAACCGTTTTCTCCATTATAAGTGTACTAGGCCACGGAGACCGTGATAGGATACACAGTTGAGATGTGAATCTTCTCACATAAAGGAAACGCACCTAAGTCTCTATTTAGCAAGCAATAACCTATCATTTGCGATTTCATCGCCGCTTGCTTTCTCAAACATTTGCAACAAGTCTTCTACTTTAGCCTGTCGTTTTTCTTCGTGCTTTAAGTCAAGAATTATTTTTCCGTCGTGCATCATAATTATTCGATTACCGTGCTTTAAAGCGTCCTTCATGTTATGAGTAACCATCAATGTTGTTAAGGAATGTTCATCAATAATCTTATCTGTCAATCGAAGTACTTTTTGTGCAGTTTTTGGGTCTAATGCAGCCGTATGTTCATCCAATAATAATAGCTTTGGTTCTGTGATAGTGGCCATAAGCAGGGTTAAAGCTTGACGTTGCCCACCAGATAGCAAACCCACTTTGCTGCTTAATCGTTCCTCCAAACCAAGTCCTAATTGAGCGAGCTGTTGTCTGAAGAACTGCTTCCCCTTGCTGTTAAGTCCCCATCTCAAACGTCGTTTTTTCCCTCGCCGGAAAGCCATTGCTAAGTTTTCCTCAATAGTCATTGCAGCAGCAGTACCCATTAGGGGATCTTGAAACACTCTCCCCATAAAGCCTGCGCGCTGGTGCTCCGCCTGATTGTTAAGGATGGTACCGTCCAAACAAATATTACCTGCGTCTACCGGAAAAACCCCGGCAATTACGTTAAGCAGCGTTGACTTGCCCGCCCCGTTACCGCCAATAACCGTCACAAAGTCACCGGGCTTAAGCTGAAGGTCTACTCCCGCTAAAGCAGTTTTCTCATTTACACTACCTATATTGAAAGTTTTATGAACGCTTTTAACTTTAAGCATTATGTCCATCCTTTCTCCTGCCCAAAGCAGCCTGCAGCTTTCCTTTCATAATCGGCGAAGCTAGAGCAAAGGTGACTATCAACGCAGTAAATAGCTTTAAATCCGTAGGTTTTAGTCCCAACTGCAGCACTATGGCAATTACCAATCGGTAGACTACAGATCCCATGGCTACAGCAACTAACGTTCTAAATATTGTTGTAGTACCAAATAATACTTCTCCGATTATTACCGAAGCTAAACCAACAACGATCATACCAATACCCATGCCTACATCCGCAAAACTTTGATATTGCGTTACCAATGCGCCGGAAAAGGCTACCATTGCGTTACTTAAGCTTAACCCAATAATTTTCATCGCATTGGTATTTACTCCAAGGCTACGAATCATTTGAGCATTGTCTCCGGTTGCCCGCATGGCAAATCCCAGCTCCGTATTTAAAAACCACCAAAGCACTGCAACTACACCAACAGCGGCAATGATTCCAACGGCAGTAACCACCCATGAATCACTAAGCCCCAAACCCACCAATTGAGTATATACGGTATTTTGCCGCAACAATGATATATTTGCTCGTCCCATTACACGCAGGTTAATGGAATATAGGGCAATCATACTAAGAATACCGGATAACAGCGGTGCAATTTTAAATTGAGTATGCAGCGCCCCTGTTATCATTCCTGCCACTGCGCCGGCAGCAATAGCGGCCAGCGTGGCAAATAGCGGGTTATGGCCGCTAACAATAAGGATAGCAGCAACAGCAGCTCCCAAAGGGAAGCTGCCGTCCACGGTTAAATCTGCATAGTCAAGTACTCTAAATGTTAAATATACTCCTAAGACCATTATAGAATATAACAGCCCTTGTTCTACCGATCCTAGCAAGATGTTGAGATACATGATGCTGCCACCCACTTCTTTTAATCTCTATCTTTATTCAATAACTTCTTTTGCCTGATCAATAATCTCTTGCGGTAATTCGACGCCCATTCTTTCAGCTGCGCCTGGGTTAATAACAATATCTATATCGTTTAGGCTTTCTATAGGCATACTAGCAGGGTCATCACCCTCAATTACTCTAAGGGCCATTTCTCCCGTTTGACGTCCCAGCTTGTAGTAATCAATACCGATGGTACCAATGGCACCGCCCTCAACCATACCTTTTTCGCTAACCACTAAAGGTATTTTGTTCTCCTCAGCTACTGTCACTACACTTGCAATAGAAGAGGCAATAGTATTATCCGTCGGTACGTAGAAAGCGTCTACTTTCCCAACTAAAGATTGGGTAACCTGCATAACCTCAGCGCTATTGGTTACTGTGGCTTCTACTAATTCTAAGCCTAAACCAGGAGCTACTTCTTTGGCAATTTTAGCCTGTACTTCAGAATTTACTTCACTGGAATTATAAATTATCCCAACCTTCTTAGTATCAGGAGCTAATTTTTGCAAGAACTCTAACTGTTCCTTTATCGGCGTCATATCAGTAGTACCAGTAACATTTGTGCCGGGTTTCTCATTACTTTCTACCAGATTAGCCGCTACCGGGTCAGTTACCGCCGTAATAAGAATAGGAATGTCCTGGCTTTCACCAGCCATGGTTTGGGCAGATGGGGTTGCAATTGCCAGCACCATATCCACTTGATCAGTAGCAAATTTTTGCGCAATGGTTTTCAATGTAGCCTGGTCGCCCTGTGCATTTTTATAATCTACAACTAGGTTATTACCATCTACATAGCCGTTTTCCTCCAGCACTTCCAGAAATCCTTGTCTTGAAGCATCCAGGGCCGGGTGTTCCACTATTTGAATTATGCCAAGTTTTAGAGTTTCTTCGCCGCTGCCGCCTCCACAGCCAACAGCTACCAACGTCAAGCTAAGTACCATGATGATTAATAAAGCAGTTCTTTTTTTCATTGCTTTTTTCTCCCTCCATTTTGGACAGTCAGGTCGGAAGGGCAACAAAAAACACCCTAAGTGGGCGTCTATTGACCATTTTCCCCACTACCATTCTGCCATTCTACAGATATTTTTTTTATGTTAATCCTACCGTGC
>Ga0209347_1005973_pt1 | contig 11155 bp, 9 predicted proteins | sample AutmiccommuBRH23_FD_187382 | JGI IMG/M metagenome (GOLD analysis project Ga0209347, IMG submission 187382) | Deep subsurface microbial communities from Mt. Terri, Switzerland - Autotrophic microbial communities BRH/23 (SPAdes) (version 2) | ecosystem: Environmental > Aquatic > Deep subsurface >...
CAAGAGCTTTCTGAATTGAATCGTCATTCTTTGTTAAGCCCAGTATTTCCAGCCGCCGTAATGCTTGCTCGGTTGTTATGGGCCGATCTTTCGTTGGCTTACTTAACGTATGAAAATAGCCCCAGCTACCGTCCGTGTGCTGGAGGTCAATAATCTGCCGTACCCATTTGCTATCATAGGTATAATTCATATTATCATTACCCTTCCGATCTAATATTAACCATCTCAAAGGTATTCGCCGCTTCCTGCCAAATCTCATTACTCACAGGGAAGGAAGGATACTCAAGTTTTTTAGCCAATTCCTCAACATGGCGCAAATAGTGGCTGATGAAGTCCCCGCCTGTTTTAAGCTGTTTTATCATGATCCTGCTCCAGATTTCTGCCTGTTCATATAGCCCTGATGCTTTGAGGCAATTTACTGTATTCTCAACATCATAGGCCACTCTGCGCTCGGTGATGATCCAGCCGCCATTAGTTCGTTCAATAATCGTACCCACAAGCTCCGACATGGCTTCCGAGTGGCACAAAACGGATTTTCGGGCGTAGATCATTCAAAAAGTAAATACCAAAACAAGTCCTTCTCGTTACAGTTGTCAAAGTTACGATATACCATCGTATCGAACACACAAAGTAAAGCCGTATTATGGATAAAAGCGGCTGGCAATCAGGTTGACATCCTGCGTTTCCAGCATAAGTCCGCGCAAACCATTTTCCTTCGCCCAGGTTACCGATTTGTCCGTCAGTCTGTGTCCTTATCCTTTCATGAGGGTATTTCGGTACTTATTCCCCCAAGGCTTCCTTTATGAGCTTCACAAACTCCTGCTCCATCGCTTTTGCGCAGATATTAATCGTATCTCCGATAATACTCACCGCATGAAACGCCGCATCATAAATCACCCTCGGCTTATCCTGCACAGCGAGACGGATTTGACTTTCCGGAACCTTGCGGCGTTTCAGTTCCACGATGGGCGGCACAATGCTTTTTTGCAGCTTTTCATACTCATAAAGCATTCCGCGCATTTGGATACAGCTGTTATTAAGAACATACAGCGTATCTTCCGGCAGTTCCATCTCGATTGCCTTATCCAGCGTTTCAATTAGACTAGAAATCAACGACTGGCTCTCGCGCTGCGGGAGATTTTCCATTGTCCGGAATAATTCCTCCGCTTTTTTCAGCGAAACCTCCATATCGTCCTTGTCGCGGTACTCCGTCCGTCCAGACAGGTATTCCACGGTTACATCAAAATAGTTGGCAGTGTCTATGGCAAAGTCAATATCCGGCACCCGTTTTTCGTTCTCATAGTTATTCAAAGTCATGCGGCTGACATTCAGCTTTTCCGCCAAATCTGCCTGACTTATTCCCTTTTCCTCCCGAAGCGTCCTTATCCGTTTTCCGATCAACCGTATCACATCCTTTAGACAAATTGTATCACAGAGTGATAACGTTGCAAAGCATAAATTTTTGTTGCTCTAATATATTGGCAAGATATATTTTGCGAGCTATATTCATTATAGATAACATATATACTCAATCAAAGGAGTTGATACCAGTGGAGCGCATAATTGGGGATACGGGGAAAATGTAAATCATCAACCGGAAAACAGGTAAAACTTATGCGGTCAAGGCGGTTCTGGACTACATTCAGAACCCTGCTAAAACCCAAAACGGAAGCCTGTGCTCCGCAAAGGATTGTCTGCTGGAATGTGCCTATGACCAATACAGGAGGTTCTCGTTGATATTTAGGAGTTGATGCCGGAAATCGTGCGTGAGTTTATCGACCGCATTGAAGTCCATGAACGTTCCGAACGGTACAAAAAGAAGAATTACACACAGCATATTGATATTTATTTCAACTTTGTCGGCAAACTGTAGGCAAAGAGAAAGGGTACAGAATACTTTCGTATCCTGTACCCAATACATCCCTATAGCTATGCACACTTATTAGCCAAGTATCTTTTTATAAGGAAAATCTATATTTTTTTTTGCTTTATATCAAATCATTCCCCTGCAGATGGACCAGTTTTCTTTTTCATCGTCTGGACCGTTTTCTTCCATGCATGAAGTCCCAGAGCCACCCCTATGACACCATAAGCAACAAAGGCTCTAAAAAACTCACCGATCTGTGCCTCACCAAAAAGGTTATTACCTGCCTTTGGTGAAACTATAAACAGGGTGTGGAAGAGGATAATACCCAGGATTGCCTGACCGTTTGTTGCCTTGGTAACCGATGCTCCTCCCAGAAGTATGGCGGCAATCGCGAATGTAGCTACCTGTACGTGGCTGCCGTATGTCGACAGCGTACCTATATTCTGCAGGAAGATTATCTGTCCCCATGCTGCCAGTAATGTTGATATAACCACAGCTATCTCCCTTGTCTTGTCAACATTTATCCCTGAAATTTTAGCAATATGCAAGTCCTGGCCAACGGTCCTGAAGTCCTGCCCCAGTTTAGTTCTTAAAATTAGCGAATTAAAGAAACACAATGCCAGTATTACCAAAGTAGTAGCAATCGGCAGTTTAACGATTCTTACAGGCAGTTTAGAACTAACCACATACCAGCTTACTGCAAAAATGCCTATACACAGCAGTACTCGCCATGCAAGTTTGAAATAACTGTACTCTCTACTGTCCTTTCTTTTCAGATAATAGTCTATCAAGATGATAATTAGCGCAAAAGCGGATACTGCTGCTAAAACCTGAAACAGGGGAAGCTTCATCAAATTGTCAAGGGAGTATGTTAAGTTGCCACCCTTTGATAAATCTATCGTATTTGTAACACCTATACCCCTGGTTAGTACAAGGACCTCATCTTTCATAGGTATCAGGGTTCCGACCAAAAACAGCAGGACAAACTGGTAAATCCCGGTAGCAAAGAATCCTGCAATCATGCTGGAAATCATCTCCTGCCCCTTGGTCTTATTGAGCAGCTTGGCTGTCAGTATCCCAAAGAGTATCGCTAATGGCGTCGATACAGCGATACAAACCATGAAGCCTGGAAAGCCTCCAATCCCCCAGTGTTTTACCGCAATGATCGCAAACTGCCCTGCCATGGCACCTATTACTATACCGAAGTTTAAGCCTAATCCTGCAATTACCGGTATTATAAGGGCAAGAACCAGGAAGGAGTTCCGTGTAATCCTTGACAGAAGTGTATCAACGATGAACAACATGGGCAGTTTGGAAAAATAAACGCCCAATAAACATACAATCACAAATAATATCGGAACACTACTGTCTACCAGGAACCTTTTAATAGCATTCTTGGTGTCTGACTTGTTTGTTTTATTAACAACTACCTTGTTGACTTCAGCCATTATGCTCCCCCCCCAACCTTAGTCAGTGCGTATAGTATTATGCCGTTCTGTACTATCATCCTAAGCACCTCTGACAAGTTTCCTTCAGGAAACATCTGATTGGCTACCGGTAGAGCAACCACCAGTATCCCCTGAAATAGGAAAACACCGATAATCGCATGGGATATCTTTGCTTTTCTAGTCGAAGCTCCCCCGATCAATACCGCAGCAACAGCTGGGAAAGCCATATAAAGAGGATCCAGATACAACGAAAGAAAACCATAACTCTGTGAGTATACAATAATACCTATAGCTCCAATTACCGTTGATAAAACCGTTCCAATAATTCTGTTTTTATCTACATCTATCCCGGATGCAGTGGCAAACCTGGGGTTATCTCCAGCTGCCCTTAACGCAATTCCGGCTTTACTTCTTGAGAAAAGCCATACAATAAAACAGGACCCAAAGAAGAAGAGCAGCAATCCGGTAGGGATTTTTGTCCCACCAATATTAAAAGCCATAAAATTATTGAGAACCCCTCCATAGCTTGAATCCAAGGCAACTGTAACCCTTAAGCCTTTACCGATAGGCCAAACCATCTCGGGATGCTTAAAGGGCAGCGTTACCCAGCCTATCTGCATGAAAGAAACTATTGAAAAGCCGGTATATGTGGCTACCAGCATTTCAGAACCCTTGATTTTGTTGAGAAGCATCCCATACACAAGACCGGACACTACTGCAAATGGCAGAGAAATAAGGATCGCAGAGATAAAGCCGCTGCCCAAAGCCGGTGAGGTTAGCCCAAACTCAATCGATATGAGAGCTCCCAGCAGCCCGCATATAACCCCAATAGGAAGCGCAAAGTTCGGGCCTGTACCGCATTGTATTGACGGAATCATTGCCAATGCCAGTATGCCAAACATGCCAAACCTTCTTATGACATCAGAAGTGAGAAGACCAAAGTCTTGCTTCAATACCACCGCCATAATACAAACGGCTATAAAGAGTGCTGATATTATTAGTCTTGGAAGCCCTATCTTATTAATAAAATTTTTGACAGTTCCATTCATATTATATGGCCTCCTTATTTTGAATTTTACCGTATTCTCCTGCCATCATCAATCCATACTCCCTGTCGCTTGCGTCGGGTGAAAGAATACCTTCCAGCTTTCCTTTTGTGATGATTGCAATCCTGTCACATATGGAGCGAAGCTCAACCAATTCGCTGGAAGTCATGATAATGGTCATTCCAAGCTCTTTGTTGAGCTTTACCAATAAATCAAGAATCAATTTCTTTGCACCTATATCTATTCCACGGGTAGGTTCAGATACTAATAATACATTGGGTTCTAATGTCAATGCTCTGGCAACACAAACCTTCTGCTGGTTGCCTCCGCTGAGCTGTCTTGTCAGCTGCCCCGGTCCACTGCATCTTATGTCCAGATCCTTGATTGTTTTAACTGCATGTTCTCTGATAGTTTTAACGTCCATTTGGTCAAAAAAACCAAATCTTTTTAAAAATTTACCCGTAACTTGCATAGTCGTAACGACAATGTTATGCTCTATTGAGGAATCCAGTAAAAGACCTACCCCTCTTCTGTCTTCTGAAACAAAGGCAAGACCTTTTTTTAATGCATCATTTGTATTATTAAGTTCCAATTTTTCGCCCCTTAAAAAAACTTCGCCACTACTCGGGTAAAGCCCCATTATACCGTTGGCAATTCCTACCTTGCCCTGTCCTGCAAGTCCTCCTATGCCCAGGATCTCTCCCTTAGCCACCTTAAGATCAATACCTTTAACTTCCTCTCCGGGCATTTCTACTTTGAGGTTTTTTATTTCAAGAACAATCTCCCTGTCTGAAAAAGCTTGTTCTACTGATTCAGTTTTGCTGGTTATCTCTACTTTTCTTCCCACCATAAGCTCAGCAAGCTCAATTACACTTGTGTCTTCTGTTTTCCTGGTTGCAGCCAGTTCACCATCCCTTAGAATAGTTACATTATCCGCTGCCTGTAAAACTTCGTCCAATCTGTGGGTAATAAAAAGTATGGCTATTCCAGATGCAGCCAGTCTTTTCATAGCAGCTATCAGGTTGTCTGCCTCACTTTCAGCAAGAACTGCCGTCGGTTCGTCAAACACAAGCAGCTTTATGCCGGTTTTGTCTATCTCTCTGGCAATTTCTATAAACTGCATATGTCCAATAGGCAGCCCTGCCACCTTTGCCCATTCTTCAATACCGATTCCCACGGTATCCAAGGCTGCTCTCGCATCACTATTCATGGCCTTGGTGTTTAGGGTCTCCATACTCTTGCTTTTAAATAATTTGCTTATAAAATTTCCCTTGGTTATTTCCCTGTTTACCTTTATATTTTCAGTGATTGTAAAATTAGGTATAAGCATGAACTCCTGATGGACCATGCCAATTCCTATTTTCATTGCCTCATGGGGTGATTTTATGTCCACCTTTTTCCCGTCTAAATACACTTCACCACTGAAGCCACCTGTGGCATGGATTACAGGCATACCAAAGAGCACATTCATAAGGGTTGATTTGCCGGCGCCATTCTCACCCAACAGTGCATGTATTTCTCCAGGTTTAACCGATAAGTTAACGTTCTTCAATACCTTGTTGCCATAGTATTCTTTTTCGATATTCTTCATCTCAAGTGCGTATTCTTTTTCCACCTATGCCACCACCTTCTGATTTCAATCAAAAGGTAAGGCTGCCTCTTACAGCAACCTTACCTGACCAACCTTCATATCTTCTTAACGTATCCTAGAAATTCAGGAAATCCATTATTACCACGAAATAGTTGTCGTATTTTTCTCCGCCTTCTTCAAGCGTTGTCATTGCAATATCAACGCCTGCGTATCCCTTAAAGGCTTCCTTAATCTTGTCAACATCTATTTTGCCATTGGTGTTCCCTTCAATCCAGTTTTTCGCATATTCTGCTCCACCTTCAACAAACATCATGGCAACCGGTACAGGCCATGTGGAAGTCCTTCCTGTCATACCCTTTTCAGCCATAATTTTGGTAATCTCGTCAACCACGTAGTCTATATCGCCCTTCTTTTCTTCGGGTATTTCAATACCTAAAGCTCCAGGGAAACCATGATAAGGCGACGGGCAGCAAGGCTGAGGATATATTGCTCCTGTATCCACTACTGATTTAATCAACGGTACCTGCATTGAACAGTTTGTGCTGAAGAATGCAGTATCCTTGCCATATTTCGCAACCATTCTCGGCACATCTTCAAGAATGAACTGCTGTGCCCCCGATACTCCTGCATCACCTGTCGGATCCGGAGCTGTAGCATCTACAAACTCCATACCAAGTCTGGCGCATTCTTCTTTAAATATATCTCTTCTTGCTGAAAGAAGAGGATAAGCCATATGTCTTGGGAATGTATAGTGGATAAACGTTTTTGCCCCTTGCTTCAGGGCTTGAGCCGGTATTGTATAACCCATTTCCAATTCATCCGGTTGGAAGATAATGTCCGCTTTTGATGCTATAACCGATGGATCCTCTCCGGGAACCCCTGCTATAATCAAAAGGTCATCCCTAATTTCCTTAACCTTGTCTATAGCTGCTGCAGTGCCCGGAACCGCCTGAACGATTACCAGTGCTTTAACATCAGGATCTGAAGCCATACTAACCATGTTTGCTATGGTAGTTTCTTGCTCATCCATGAATTTGTCCGGGAAAGTCATGTGAACAACATGCTCTTCACCGAATTCATTGATTACATTTTCGGCCGCTCTGTACTCTTCCTCGTTCTGAACAACAGTGGTTGTCATTATACCTATTTTCCAATTATCTTGCTCCTCTGCCGGTTGCCCCTCTGCTGGTTGATCTGTTGCAGCAGGTTGTTCTGCCGGTTTTTGGCATGCAGCCAAACTGAAAACCATCATAACTGCCAGTATAAAAGCTAATACCTTTTTCAATTTTTTCCCCTCCATCTCATTTTTTATATTAGCAAGAAAAGTCACCTTTTCCATACTAATCTCATTGGAAAAACAGTAATAATATGTATGTAATGAATTTTGAAACATGAAATCAGCATGTCTTATATATATATATATATATATTTAGGCTAACATTGGAAAATACGCATTATTTATTTTTTTGTACAACAACAGTTGTCCATATCACTTTCAGAAATCCGAACTGGTTGGTATACAGCCGGCAGCCGCAGAATGTGTTTCAAGAATAGGTATGTAAAAATTAGGTAGAAGGTTGCTGCTAAATGTTACTCGCGGTTAGAAGAAATGCATGTTTTACGGCAGATAGTACTGAATTTTAACTTCAGTTGGTTAGAAAGTTTAATTATTACGGTTACAGTATAATTTAAATAATTACTGTATCACTATAATACAAAAAATTGGGTCTGCTGTCAATTTATATTTTTCATATTCTTCTGACAGTTTAGATTATATTGATAATTTAAAGTTCAATAAAATACTACTCATCACAGCAACAGTCCTCCTGTTCCCGGATAATTCCGAATCGTAAAACCAAAAAACAAAAAACAGCAAGTAATTTATCCATTGCTGTTTCTCCTGATTTATTGTTGACTCCATATGTATCAATATATAGTGGGAGTTATTACACTTATCATCTTCAATTCTTTTTCCTCAGGATTATAAATCTTGTGCTTAATGTTTGAAGGAAAATGTATCGAATCTCCTTCCTTGACGATAAACTCCACCTCCCCTATGGTAACAATACCGGTACCCTCCAGAATGTAAAAAAATTCTTCTCCAGGATGACTGAATCCATCACCTTTCATATAACCCTTCTTGTATGTGACAATCATAGGTTCAAATGATCTTCCGGAAAACTTACCGCTCAGATTGACATACTCTATCTTAGAGCCTTCAATATGGTATGGCTTTTGCTCTTCATGCTTTACCAAAAAACTGAGATTTTCATAGCTTTCGAAAAAATAATTAATCGGTACCTCTAGAGCGTCTGCTATCTTTTTCAAGGAAGTAATCGCTAGAGACGACGACCCTCTCTCAACTTGGGAAAGAAAGCTTACGGAAAGCCCCGTTTTGTCGCTCAATTCCTTGAGGGTAAGATTCTTGCTGGTACGTAAATCCTTAATTCTTTTACATATTATTTCCATGTCAATTACTCTCCAACAATGAATTCTGGTTATGTATAATTAATAATTAACAAATATTAAAAAGATTACAAATTCTTTTCATTATTCATTTTTCGTTTTAATTGCACTATCAGCTATTATAGAACTGTGTTAATTATAACATAGAATATTCTGAATTAACAGTAATTTATTATCACATATACTTCATTTGAATCCTAGCGGATTGTCAAATAAAGTTTACAATTATACATTATATCTGGGTAAGGTTGATCCTGCATTAGGCATTAACATTATCTGTGCATCTTTTCCCTGTTCCATTATTGCTGCATCTACTGCCTCTTGTACCGTCTTGAATGGAATGAGATTTATTTTTCTAACCAATTCATCTTCCAGGTCTGATACCATAAATATCTTCGCTTTCTGAAGTACCATAGCTATAGCTGCAGCTTTATGCCCTCCCAATTTGAAATTTTCTTTGATTTCCTTTATCATTTCTGGAGGTGTCTTGTTAAGCATCCAATCTTCAAAAGTTTTTTCTCCAAATTTTTCTTTTGCTGATGCCACAAAGATAATGATTCCTCCGTCTCTCACTGCATGCTTTGCATTATCCAATCCTTTTTGGGATTGATAGATATTGATATCCTTTGGAAATCCTCCTGGTGAAATAATTGCTATATCTGCCTGCCTCTCTATCTTTACTCCATACATTTCATCCAACACTTTGCAACCTTCCCGATGGGCTTCTATATAGTGGCCCGCCACTGCTTTTACAATTTCTTTTTTATTGTTTAGTACCACATTCACGATGAAGTCTATTTTTATATATTGTCCGGCTTCGTCAATATCTTGTCTTACAGGGTTTGTTTCTATATTTCCTGCATAAGCTCCTTCTTTTACCATGTTGGAATGGTTTGCCTGTATTGCATCATGACTTGACACACCTGGCATCAGTGCTTTTGCTCCTCCGGAATATCCTGCAAAATAATGATATTCAATGTTGCCCAGGCATATTATTCGTTCTGCCTTTGCAACGGGTTCGAATATATCGATTGGAGTTCCATTTTTGCATTTTCCTAAGTTTATACACCTGTCCATATCACTATCAATGATTTGTATTCCGCTGTCATATACTTTTTCTCCAACCAGTATCTTTTTTTCTTCTTCTGTATGACTTCTATGGCTTCCCAGTGCCAAAACAATTGTAATATCCTTTTCTTGTACTTCAGCTTTCCTTAATTCTTCTATCACGGGAGGCAGTACTATTTTGCTGGGCATAGGTCTTGTTATGTCACTTGTTACTATGACTATTTTTTCTCCCGGTTTTACAATATCTTTTAATTTTTTCGTTCCTATCGGGTTTTCAAGAGCTCTTTTTACTTCTTCTACTCCTTTAAGTTCAAATTCTATTTCATTGGGAAGTAGCGAACCCATATAGTTTTTTTCTTCTATTTCAAATTCTATATTTCCCTTTCCATATTTCAGTTGAAATTTCAAGTTAACACCTCCAAAAAAGTATATAGATAAAGTGTAACCATATATATGGTTACACTCTCGCAATTCCTGATTCAACTGCAGTCTTATATACCGCTTCTGCTACTTTTTCCCCCACTCTCTTATCAAATGCCTTTGGTATTACATATTCCTCACTTAACTCATCTTCAGCGATTAAAGATGAAATGGCATAGGCAGCAGCAATTTTCATTTTCTCATTTATATCGGTAGCTTTTGCATCCAGGGCACCTCTGAAAATCCCCGGAAAAGCCAGTACATTATTCACTTGGTTTGGAAAGTCTGAACGGCCTGTTCCCACTACTCTGGCACCTGCTTCTATGGCTATTTCAGGATAGATCTCCGGAACTGGATTTGACATGGCAAATACGATAGCATCCTTTGCCATCCCCTCTATCATTTCCTTTGTTACTGTATTGGGTCCTGATACCCCGATAAAGACATCCGCTCCTTTTATGACTCCACCGAGACTTCCCTTTTCCATATTTAAATTAGTTACCTCTGCAATTTCTTCCTTCGCCGGATTAAGATGATCCCTACCTTTGTATATGGCCCCTTTGGTATCACATAAAATTACGGTTTTAAGTCCCATGGACATTAAAAGTTTCGTGATTGCTATACCTGCAGCACCGGCACCGTTTATCACTACTTTAATATCATTCAAGTCTTTTCCTACAATTTTTAACGCATTGATCATTCCTGCCAGCACAACGATGGCAGTACCATGTTGGTCATCATGAAAAACCGGTATGTTTAATTCTTTCTTTAACCTCTTTTCAATTTCAAAGCATCTTGGCGCAGAAATATCTTCTAGGTTGATTCCCCCAAATGTGGGAGCTATTGCTTTTACAGTATTTACTATCTCATCCACGTCTTTTGTGGCAAGACAGATAGGAAATGCATCAACATTTCCAAAGGTTTTAAAAAGAACCGCCTTACCCTCCATAACAGGCATAGATGCTTCCGGACCTATATCTCCAAGGCCGAGAACTGCCGTTCCATCACTTACTACAGCTACTAAGTTACCCTTTCTTGTATAATCATAGATTTTATCAACGTCTTTATGTATTTCTTTACATGGTTCTGCTACACCAGGGGTATAAGCCGTTGATAAGTCGTATTGATTTTTTACGGGAACAGTGCTTGCTACTTCAATCTTACCTTTCCATTTCTTATGTAGTTCTAATGCTTCTTCTTGTAAAGACATGCTTTTTCACTCCTTATTTTTGTGTGAGGGCACGGAGAC
>Ga0209347_1005977_pt1 | contig 11147 bp, 11 predicted proteins | sample AutmiccommuBRH23_FD_187382 | JGI IMG/M metagenome (GOLD analysis project Ga0209347, IMG submission 187382) | Deep subsurface microbial communities from Mt. Terri, Switzerland - Autotrophic microbial communities BRH/23 (SPAdes) (version 2) | ecosystem: Environmental > Aquatic > Deep subsurface >...
ACCCGGCTCAGGACCCGTTCCAGAATCTCGCTTTCACATGCCTGGCACTTCATTTCCACGTCGTCGCTCCGACTGACGATTACTTCCTGTATGTTGCCGCACTTGGCGCATCGGAATTCGTATATGGGCATTTTGAATAACCTCCTTTGGTGATAATCAAGCGAAACGATTTCTTATCAAATTTCTGCCGCATTGTCAATGCGGCAGAAACATTTGAAATGAAGGCGCCGGACGTCTCATGGGTCATGAAATGTTCATCATTTCAACTAATTGATGCAAATCGGTGACGCGTAAGTCGGGGTTAAGTCCGCAGCAGCGGGGATCGTCGGTGCGCAACCGGAGCGAGCGTTGGTCTCCTGCGAAAAGGGCGGTTTGAAACCCCGCTTCCCGGGCAGCAAGAATGTCATTGCGCATGTCATTTCCAACAAAAAGTGCCGATCCGGTCTCGATCCTCAGCTCTCCAAGACGTTCAGCCGCGGCGGAGAAGAGCATCGGTGACGGTTTTGCATGACCGCAACGGTACGAATAGATGATAAGCCCGGGATCGAACCCAAGCTGTTCCGGAAAGGCCCCGCGGAAGTGGTCGAAGAGCAGCGGTGTATAGAACTGGGCATTCGATATAATCCCCATGGCCAGGCCCGCCTGGGCGCATGACGAAAGCAGCAGGTCCAGATGGGGCATGGGGTGGATCGGGTTGACGATCAACTCGAAAGCGAGGGCGAACCGCCGGACTTCTTCAATATTGCGGATTTCCAGGATCTTCGTCCAGATACGGTCGATTTCCACTTCCGGAAAATCGATGCCATCTTCTCTTTTCCGGGCATGTTCGGCCCGGATCGTATCAAACAGGGCGTTGACCAGCGATTCAGGTGAATGGGGAAATCCGTGGGAAGCAAGGAGATCGCCGATACGATTTATCGTCGATGCGGGAAAAACGGCCGTCCCGATACCTCCTGAACCGCTGATAAAAAGGGTCCCGTAAACATCGAAAAGAATGGCCCGGACCGGCCCCCGCAACTTCCCGCCGGGCGCCAGACCTGTCGGAATTGGATGGAGCGGAGCGAGATAATGGTCGAAGATCTCCTTAAACGGCATCATCGCACCATTTCAGAAGGCCGAAGGTTTCCGGGCGGAGAAATCGGCGCAGAAGCGCCTTCCGGTCAATCCGGTGCCGGACGGGAACGGTCGTTACCTGCCGGTAGATATCGAGCAGGCGTTGGCGATACGCCTCCCGAGAGTATGCGCGCAGGACTGCCTCGCGGTTATCCGCAATCCGTTCATCCGGGAGCGGCGGATCCGCGATGCGGGACAGGAACGGATTAAGCTCCAGCAGAAAATCCCGCGCAGCCGGGTCAGGGAGAAGCCGGTCGATCACCCGACGCTGGATCGGTTCGTCGAGCATGGCGAAATCAATCGTATCCCCTCCTGTCAGTATCCGGTAACCGTCCTCGATTTCCGCTTCGGAGAGGAAGGCGCCGTAATAGTCGAGGGTCCGCCGGAGGCAGTCCCGCCACCGGTTGCGAAACACAGCGGCACCGATCCATTCCAGCGGAATGGAAAGTTCTTCGTAGAGGTGGTCGAGCCGGACGCCGTTTGCCGCAAAATCCCGGTCGATATGGGGCAAGCGGCGGCCGGTCAGCGGTTTGCCAGCAATCCACGGCTCCAGGAATACAAACCCGAATCCTTCGGAAATGCTGGTGGAAAGGATGGATCCGGCGGAATTGACAAGGGCCGCGTAATCCTGCCGGAGCGAGGCGTCGAAGCGCACGTTCAAACTGTTCCGCGCGGCGTACGCCTTCCATTCCTCATGGATTTTCCAGTCGCGCGGGCTGTTGGGCGGAAGGGTTATGGCCAGCGGGCGGTCCGGGCCGAAAAAAAGGGATAGGAGAAGGGCTTCGCCGATATTTTTCCGGCGGATGGCCCGGACCGGGTAGAGGACGAGCGAGCCGTTCCCTACCGATGCACTTCCGGCAACATTATGGGGATCGATCATGTTCGGGAGGAGGTGGATGCCGGACCCGGAAAGGCCGGATGCGTTGAGCGCGGCGTAATCCCGGGAGTTGAGCACGCCGTAATGGCAATCGGACGGATACTCACCGTTCCTGTAGTACGACCAAGGGCGGCCGTCTTCCGCGAAATCGTGCACCTGGAGAAACAGGGAATGACTGTTTTCCTTAAGGATTTCCAGAATTTCCAGGAGCCGGCTGTTCTTGCACAGGAGCGGATTGTGCACATGTATGAGATCGCAACCGTCTTGCCACCGTCCTCGAATGGCGCGTTCGATCGCTTCGGCGGTTTGCCGGGAGGAGGGGGGACTTCCAATCGGATCGTCGTACCCGAGACCATCGACCCGGACATGGGGGGCGTCGAATCCTTCCGGCGCTGGTCCGTTGGTGAGAATCAGGGAATTGACATCATTTTGAAGCGCGGCCGCCTGGTGGCGGATAACAGTCGTGACCCCCCCGGGTTTGAGGTGGTAATGAAGGAACGCGACCTTCATGACGGTGTACGGATATACCGGGTCGGGTCCTTTATCCCGGCCATTTCAAACCCCTTGCGCCGCAACAGGCAGCTGTCGCACTCGCCGCAGGCGTCTCCTTCCGGCGATGGGTCGTAACAGCTGTGGGTCATGGCATAGTCCACCCCCAGGGCAGTCCCCTTCCGGATGATCTCCGCCTTGCTCAGGTGGATGAGAGGGGTCCGGATCCGGATGCGCATCTGCCCTTCCACAGTGGCGCGGGTGGCCAGGTTGGCCATAGTTTCGAATGCGTCGATGAATTCCGGCCGGCAATCGGGATACCCGCTGTAATCAACGGCATTGACGCCGATAAAAATATCGGCGGCCTCCAGGACTTCCGCCCAGGCCAGGGCATGGGCGAGGAAAATCGTATTCCGGGCCGGCACATAGGTGATGGGAATTTCCGCTGCCATGACCGCTTCACCGCGGGATTTTGGAACCGGGATATCGGCGGTCAGGGCCGAGCCGCCGATGGCGTTCAGGTCGATGCGGATCTGATGATGCCGCCCGGCCCCAAGTTTCCGGGCGATCCCGCCGGCTGCTTCAAGCTCGAACCGGTGCCGCTGGCCGTAATCAAAACTGAGGGTGTGGCATTCATATCCCTCGGACAAGGCAAGGGCCAATACGGTCGTGGAATCGAGTCCGCCGCTAAGGAGGACCACGGCTTTTCCCGGGCGCGTCATCTTAATTACTCCAGTTCGTCTTTAAATTCTTCCAGTGCCGTCCGGATCGGTATGGCAAAGCCGAGTCCCTCGAAGTTCCGGGTCAACTGTTTGAAGGTGTTGATCCCCAGGACTTCGCCGTCCGGGTTGATCAGCGGGCCGCCGCTGTTTCCCGGATAGATGCGGGCATCGGTTTTCAGGAATCCATTCTCGTGGCCGGACAGTATCCCCCGGCTTACGGAATTATGAAGCTCCACGGGACTGCCGATGGCATAAACACTGCCGCCCTGCCGGAAATCGTCCCTGCCGGGGGGCAGGTGCGGGGTTATGTAGCCGTCGACCTTAAGCAAGGCCAGATCATGGTCCCGGCTTTCCCGGACAAGATGGGCGTCGATTTCAGTGCCGTCTTTCAGGATGAGTTTGAATTGACGACTCAGGGTTGCGGTTATTTTCCGGTAGTTGAAATCGTATTTCTCGGATTCGTACGCGGCTTTTCCGTTTTCGAATCGATTTTTCCGGCTGTCGAAATTGGCCTGCAATGCCCGGACCCGCGCCAGTTCCTTTTCATAGGCTATTCGGGCAGCTTCACGTTCGGCAGGGCTTCCGATTTCCTCCAAACCCTGGCGGAACTGCTCAAGGTGAGCGAAGGCCGCCCCCAGGGCGTCGGCCTCTTTTCCAAGATGGTGATCCGCATTGTTCATTTCGGCATCGACATTTTCCATCGCTGTTGCTGCCGCCCGGTAAGATTCGGTATCTCCCCGCAGGACGTGCCGGTTGGTAATGAGATACCCGTCATCGCGGATAAAGAAACCGGATCCTTTTCCGGCCGGCGACATGACGGTAACCGTAGCAAGTGTCGCCGTTTCCACTCCGCTGGCCGGCGCATACTGCTTCTTCAGGATAACGTCGATGTTCCTTGCCACCTGCTGGCCTTTCCCGCGCCCTTCCACTGAATCGATCCGCTCGATATTGTCACCGGCAGGCGGGGTATCGGTAAAACACCAGTTCCCGTTATCGTCCCTGTAGCGGTAAATGTCCGCAACCGCCGGATCCGCCCAGATGACGAGCAGGCCGCAGGCGAACAGGCAACAGACGAACAGGCAACAGACGATTTGACGGATCCAGGGGCTGTCGGGCAATTGTTTCATACGCCCCGGTCCCTTCCGGGCCAGATATATTTGTGCAGCTGCAGTTGGAGCCGGATGTCGAGCCGGTCCTCCATTATCCACTCCGCCAGTTTTGCCGGCGCCAGTGCGCCGTAAACTGCCGAGAAGAGTATCGGGCTATCCGGGCAGCGGGCCCGGATACGGCCAACCATCGCCTTTGCATAATCATAATCGGCCCGGTCCGAAAGCACGAATTTGACCTGGTCCCGGGAGCCCAGTCGGTCGATGTTGTCAAGATCGGTGGTATGGCTTTCCCCGCTCCCCGGGCACTTTATGTCAACGATCTTCACGCACGCCGGGTTCACCACGCCAATGTCGCGGCTTCCGTTGGTCTCCATCAGCACCTCGCAACCTTCAGAAAGGAGCCGGTCCACCAGGAGCGGGGTTCCGGACTGGAGAAGGGGCTCCCCGCCGGTGATCTCCACCAGGGGAAAGCGGTATTCAGCCGCTTTCCGGACGATGGCATCGATCGTCCAGTCTTCCCCCTGCTCATAGGCATAACGGGTATCGCAGTAGACACAACGAAGATTGCAGCCGGACAGCCGGATAAAGACGCAAGGGCGGCCCGCAAAGGTCGATTCGCCTTGGATGCTGTAAAAGATTTCGTTGATTTTAAGGGTTATCCGGTTACTCATTGAAGGCGATCCCGTGGTGTTGATAGTAATCAAATTATACCGGCACGGATGCCTTGTACAGCGCGGCGGTTCCTTCGATCCGATATCCCCTGGCCGCCGCGGGAATCAGGAGGGCATCACCCCGGGCGAAGCCGAGGGAGGCCGGAGATCCGCCGTGGATCATTTTGGCATGGCCGTCCAGACAGAGAATGATTTCCGCGCTGTGCAGATCCGGACCATCATATCCTTGCGCTGGCCCTATTGTCCGTATTACCGCCAGCCGAAATTCCTCGACATGGAGAGGGTAGCGCCATTCGGAGGGGTTTACTTCGACAGGGGCGATGATGTCGACAGGAGCGGAGTCGAACCGGAGCACCCGCATCAATTCATTCACATCCATGTGCTTTCGGGTGAGGCCGCCCCGGAGGACATTGTCCGAGTTTCCCATCAACTCAATCCCCACTCCCGAGAGATACGCATGGAGACGGCCGGGCGGGAGAAACATCGCCTGTCCCGGTTCGAGGCGGATCAGGTTCAATAGGAGGGGCATCATCATGCCGATATCACCGGGATATTGTTCGTGGAGCCGGAGCACCCAGCGGGCTTCTTCCGAATCATTTGCCCGGGCATTCCTGGCGATCTCCGCGATCATTAACTCCCGGCGGGCTTCCGGAAGGGTTACCAGGGTCCGGAACAGGTCTCGTAAATCCGCCGCCCCGACATTCAGATCCGGGCAGAATCGTCCGAGTAATTCGTTCACATCGGCTGCCGGCCGGAACCCGTTCAGGGCAATAAACGGCTCGATGGCGCAGATGACCTCCGGTTTGGGCCAGGGGTCCCGGTAGTTCCGTTCCGGGGCGCCGAGCGGGATGCCCAGCCGGTTTTCACGATCGAAGCCTTCCGCCGCGGTTGCGGCGTCGGGGTGGGCCTGGATCGAGAGCGGTTCTCCGGCCGCCAGCACCTTGAACAGGTAGGGGAGGGTGGCATCAAATTTCCGGGAAATCCCATGGCCGAGGATCTGTTCCGGGTACTGGCGGATCAGCCGGTCCAGACCAATCGGTTCCCCGCCGATGCGAACCGTGGACGGCGCCTTGGGGTGGGCGCCCATCCAGAGTTCCGCCCAGGGGGTACCGTCCGGGACTTTTCCCAGCAAGCGCTGAATTGCCGTTTTCGAGCCCCAGGCATAATCCTGAATCGGATTTTCTAGAAAAACGGGATGGTCGATCATAATCGTAACCGGATAGCGGAACTTTACAGGTTAAATAAGATGGTCCCGTAAAAAAGTCGTTTAGGATGGCAAAGTAAAAAGTTCAAGATCAAGGCGTCGCAAAGCCCGGGTCATGCAGCGTACTCGTACTTGAAATGATGAGGGATGTAAGCGCAACGCAGATATTGGACTTTTTACGAAGCCATCAAATAAAACGTCCGTCATCATAGATCACAGTTTTCTGCCCACCGGACAGCCGGGCGGTAACACGTTTGCTTTCCGTATTGACAATGTCCCAGTGAAGTGCCGAGTCGTTGAACCCGAGCCGTTTTTTCAAGGGACCGGTTAATTCGGCGGGATCGCCCGAATAGGTATCGGAATAAGACGCGCCGAAAGCAATGTGGCAGTTGCCGTGATCGCCGCCGTAATTTTCATCATACAGGGTATTTGCCATGAACCGGTCGATCCGGGAAAAGGTTTTGTCCGTCAGACTGAATTCCCCGATCCGGTTGGCGCCGGCATCCATTTCAAGCTGCTTCAGAAGGAAATCCTGCCCGGTTTCAGCCGTCGCCTTTACGACTTTTCCTTTCGTAAATTCCACCCGGATACCCTGGACCCGGTTGCCGCTCCGGAAAGTGGGCTGATCGGCGTAGAATACCCCGCGGGTCCCCCGCCAGTCGGGTGAAAGAAACAGTTCGAAGCTTGGGATGTTATGCCCGGAGATGCCGATCCACCGGCGGTTTTCGCCCGGGGTGACAACCAGGTCGATGTTTTCGGACTCGATATGATATTCACTGGCAGCCAGGGCATTCAACCGTTTCTTGATTTCCTGTGCCTTGCGAAAAACCGACTCCCATTGGGATACGGGGGCTTCATGGTTCAGGAAACAGGCGCGGGTGATCTGGTCGGCATATTCCGCCGGACTCATCCCGGCATGCCCGGCCAGGGCCTCGGTCGGGTACATGGCCAGGGTCCAGCTGAACTGACCTTCCTCCTCCCGCCGATCCAGGATGTCCCGGAGAAATTTTCTCGCTTTGAGCGACCGGGCGATGGTCGACGGTTCGATGTGGGACAGGTGGGTAATCGATTCCGGCGCCAGCAGAACGATGCTCCCGTTGATCTTCCGGTAGAGTTCCTCCTCTCCCGGCGGAATAAACCCCAACTGGCTTTTATTGGCGATTTCGTAAAACCGCTTCTCCATGGGGGTGGTCTGGAGGAGCCGATGAATGGGGTTTCGACCGAGAAGAAGGAGTTTCTCGAACAGTTTTTCCGCAAGTTCGAGGGCGGCCCGGTCGTAGCGGATCATCACCGTTTCGTTTTTCTTCATGCGACCGCGCCGTGCGGTTTTCAAACCCCACAGAAGCACGTCGGCATATCGATCCAGTTGAGTGGCATTGAGCATCCGTCATTCTCCCTAATGTGGAACCATCAACATTCATCCCCGTTATGATCATGGGCTTCCCGTAGAAAGAGACCGTGATACTCCGAGTCGTTCAGATGGGTGATCAGGAGCCGGTTGACCAGGTGGTGAAGTTCCTCGAGTTCGGCGTCGGACATTCGCTGGACCAGGGTCCGGATCAGGCGGTCATCGCTGAACATCTGGAGATAACAGATCACAGAATCCTCATCGGTTTTCCGGTCCCAGCCGAAGCCGAGAAAACCATCGTAATTCTCCACGAATTCATGAACGTATTTTTTCATTTTTTTCCGGTCGTCAAAAATGCTAAAGAGAGACACGATTACCGGGACCGTTGCCATTCTGTTTCCGGCAGTGCCGGTCGACGCGGGTGATCGGTCATGTTATTGGAAGCGAACTATCCTAAGCCAAAACAGGTAACGGGTCAAGGGACCATTTGCAAGCCGGGTCAACCGGAACATTGAAAAAAATCAACTGCTACAGGAGCACCACTAAATGACTGACAGATTTTCGAACAGCGACATATATGAAGACGACAGTCCGCACAGCCTGCTCCGGAATCCCAAAAGGGGAGGCTCTCAGAACCTGCTTCCGTTGATCCTCGCCGGGGCCGGAGTATTGATCCTTGTTGTTCTGATCGTCGTCATTATGAGAAATGGTGAAAAGGATCCGGCAACATCGCCACCGGTCGCTGCTGCTGCCGAGGAGTCGCAGGCCTGGAAAGAGCGGTTCGATGAGATCGGCAAACGGTTGACTGCTGTTGAAAACAGAACGGCAATCGATACGGAAACCGCGGGGCGGATCCGTACCTTGGAGGGACAGAACCGTAAACTGGCGGAGCAGCTGGAAAGCCTGATTCCGCGGCTGGATAAGATCGACCGGCGGATGGAGGAGCTCGCCAAAACGGCAGCCGCCCGTGTCCAGGCGCCGGTGGCAGCATCTTCGAAATCTTCGAAGCCAGCGGTTAAGCCCGTGGCGCGACAGTATTACGAGGTAAAAAAAGGGGATACCCCCTACAGCATCGCGCGGAAAAACGGGCTCACTGTCCCGGAACTGCAGAAATTGAATGGAATGGACAACTCCTCGGTGATACATCCCGGAGACCGGATCATTGTAAAGTAGTCTGTTTTGCAGGGGAGAGGGAGGGCACTACATCAGGCGCCAGGCATGCTGTTCCGGCAGGCCGGCATTATAGATTTTATTGATGGTATCGGTGACATTGTAGGGAACGAACCGGATTTCGAGTTCATTCCGGCAGTCATCCCAGATCACGTACTTGGCGTCGTTATTACCGTCCCGTGGCTGGCCGACACTTCCCACATTGACGATATACCGATGCGCGGGATCCAGTTTTCGGGATTCTTTGCTCAACGCAGTGCGGGTGACCGATTCCCCATCATAATCGAGCAGGACCAGTTCATGGGTATGGCCGATAAAACAGAGTTTTTCCGTCATCCGGGAAAGGGTCGCCAGAATATCGCCATTCGACATTTCAAAGAGATAAAGCGTGGGGGAGTCCGGCGGAAATCCGTGGACGAACAGGCAGTCGAAACGGGTGATCGTGTTCGGCAGTAAAGCGAGATATTCAATGCTGGAAGGGGAAAGCAGGGTAATGGTTTTTTCGATCGAAAGCCGTGCATTCGGATTGAACCACCCCAGATATTCGGGGTGATTGACCGCAAGTTCATGGTTGCCGACCACGGAAGGGATGTTCCGCTCTGACATCATGCGAATTACCGCTTCCGGCTCGGGACCGTATCCAATGTTGTCGCCGAGACAGAAGATGTGATCGACCTCGCTCCGATCGATGTTTTTCAGGACTTCCAGAAAAGCCGTTGCATTCCCGTGTATATCCGAAATAATCGCAATCCGCATAGGGTTACCAGTAGTGGCTTTCACCGGTCGTCCGAATACCCCGGGGACATCGGACAGCCGGTATATGCTTAATAGAACGGGCGGGAAAAGCACCGTGAGTGACCGAACCGATAGAATCGTATCAGGTATTCAATCGAGGGTCACCCTGTTTTTTCCATTTTTCTTGCTCGTATACATCAATTGATCAGCCCGGTTCAATATCGAATCCAGCCCGTCGTCGGGACGGGCGATGGTGGCGCCAATCGATACGGTAGTCCCGATGAAACGCTCCCGGATCCGGATGGTTGAGTTTTCCAGGAGGGCGCGGTAGCGGTTGCAGATGCGGCCGAGGGCCTGACGGTCGACATTCCGGATCACCCCGACGAATTCCTCCCCACCCCAGCGGCCGAAAATGTCATAGGGGCGGGAGACCGCCTCGAGGGTGGCGGCCACCGTGATGAGAAGCCGATCCCCGTTGAGGTGCCCGTATTCGTCGTTAAATGCCTTGAAGTCGTCGATGTCCAGAAAAATCACCCCGAATATCAGCCCGTCCCGTTTCATTTCATTGAAACAGCTCCGGAGTTCCTTTTCCATGAATTTACGGTTTGGCAGGCGGGTCAGGTCATCGATCATGGCGATCGTTTCCAGCTCCCGGACCCGTTTTTTCAATTCCTCCTTGTCGCTCACCTCCGTAAACAGTTCCATAGCCCCCGCGACCTGCCCGGTCCTGTCCCGGAGCGGCGTGACCTGGATCGTCACGGGGACCCTGTGGCCCTGTTTATGATGCAGGTAAACATCGGCATTCCGTGAATTGCCTTCCCGGATCGAATGGGCAAGGGGGCACATCCCCTTGCAGAGCTGGTTTCCGTATTGGTCGACGTGGATGAGGATGTTATCAAAGCAGTGGTTCCCGATAACTTCCTCGGCGGGATAACCGGTGATCCGTTCGGCTTCGCGGTTCCAGTAAATGATCTTGCGGCTCCGGTCAACCAGGTAGACGGCTGCATTCAGGTGTAGGAACAAATCTTCCAGATCAAATTCGGAGAGGTTTACAGTCATGGTTTTAAATCATCTAAATGGTGGGTTTGAAGTCTTAAGCCCTGTATTCAACCGGAACCACAAGTCGATGTGAATTTAAAAGATAACGGGTATGATTTCCGACAGCAAATCGAATATATTAATCTACACGCCCCGGTTGACAAGACGAATGGATTTTTTGTATTGCAATCGCTTTGATGAATTTACCAGTTGCCTCTCAACTTATCTGATTATTACGGGAATGTCATGAAAATTGGGATTATCGGTACTGGCGCGGTCGGTGGTTATTACGGAGCGCTCCTTGTCCGGCATGGATTGGACGTTCATTTCCTGATCGGGAGCGATTTTGCGCATGTCCGGCGGGAGGGGCTGCGGGTTGAATCGAAAGGCGGGGATATGATCCTCCCGGAAATCCTCGCGTACGCCCGTCCCGAGGATATGCCGCCTTGTGATCTGGTGATTGTCGCCCTAAAAACCACCGCGAATGATCACCTGCAAACGATCCTCCCCCATGCGGCCAGACCGGATGCAACAGTGGTGGTCCTGCAGAACGGCCTCGGCGTGGAAGAGGATATAATACGACTCCTTCCGAAGGCTACGGTAATGGGCGGCCTATGTTTTCTATGCAGCAACAAGGTCGGTCCGGGGCATATCCGCCATCTCGACTACGG
>Ga0209347_1005978_pt1 | contig 11145 bp, 11 predicted proteins | sample AutmiccommuBRH23_FD_187382 | JGI IMG/M metagenome (GOLD analysis project Ga0209347, IMG submission 187382) | Deep subsurface microbial communities from Mt. Terri, Switzerland - Autotrophic microbial communities BRH/23 (SPAdes) (version 2) | ecosystem: Environmental > Aquatic > Deep subsurface >...
TATTATTCCGCCGCCCAGCAACTGGCACATCACACGACCAGCGGTTGCCCGATGACGCCCGGTGATCTGCTCGGCTCTGGCACCATATCCGGCCCGGAAAAGCATCAGCGCGGCAGCCTTTTGGAACTCAGCTGGGGCGGGAAGGAACCGCTGACGCTGGAGACAGGCGAGACGCGCAGCTTTCTGGCCGATGGCGATACGCTGACGCTGCATGGTGCGGCGCATGGCGATGGTTATACGATCGGGTTCGGCGACTGCTCCGGCACGCTGCTGCCCGCCCTCGAAGACCCCTACGCAAGATAGGCTTTCCTCTTCTTTTTGCCGAAAATATCCCCGCCGGAGGCGTCCCACCCCTGCCCCGGCACCGACCTCAGAAAGGACGACCCATGGCCAAGGCTTTTGCATCGCAAGGCGACATGACCGAAAAGAAGATCACCTTCACCGAAGTGGGCGAGGGTGTATATGCCTTCACCGCCGAGGGGGACCCCAATTCCGGCGTCATCATCGGCGACGAGTCCGTGATGATCGTCGAGGCGCAGGCAACCCCGCGTCTGGCGAACAAGGTGATCGACTGCGTGCGCTCGGTCACCGACAAGCCGATCAGCCATGTGGTGCTGACCCATTACCACGCCGTGCGCGTGCTGGGCGCATCCGCCTTTGGGGCCAGTCAGGTCATCATGGGCGACAAGGCCCGCGCCATGGTGGTGGAGCGTGGTCAGGAGGATTGGGACAGCGAGTTCCAGCGTTTCCCGCGCCTGTTCGAAGGGCATGAAAGCATCCCCGGCCTGACTTGGCCCACCACGACCTTCAGCGATGACATGACCGTCTATCTGGGCAACCGCCGGATCGACCTGATGCATCTGGGCCGCGCGCACACGGCGGGCGATATCGTGATCCATGTGCCGGATCAGAACGTGATGTTCACGGGTGATATCGTGGAATACCACTCGGCCTGCTATTGCGGCGACGGGCATTTCAGCGATTGGGGCGATACGTTGGACGCCATCGCCTCGTTCCAGGTGGATGCGATTGCACCGGGGCGCGGCGATGCGCTGATGGGGCAGGACATGGTGACGGCGGCCATCGAGAATACGCGTGATTTCGTGGACAGCACCTATAATGCCGCCGCCCGTGTGGCCGCGCGTGGCGGCAGCCTCAAGGAAGCCTGGGATGCGGTGCGCGCCGCCTGTGATCCCAAGTTCAAGGATTACGCGATCTACGAGCATTGCCTGCCCTTCAACGTGGCCCGCGCCTATGACGAGGCGCGCGGGATCGACACGCCCCGCATCTGGACCGCGCAGCGCGACATCGAGATGTGGGAGGCCCTTCAGGGCTGACAGGACGGGTGCGGCGATGAAATACGGACCCACGCGGGGCGAGTTGAAGCTGCGGTTGGCCGCCTCGGTCATAGGGCTGGGGTTGATGATCGCGGCCCTTGCGATCCGTGGTGTGGGTGGCATCGCCGCCCTTGAGGTGGTGCTGATCGCAGGCACATTCTTTGGCGGCACGGCGGCCTGGTCCGCATGGGCGCTGTTGCGAAAGGACGATTGATGAACAAGATCTTCGAGGTTCCGCTCTATCCCTATACCCGCCACGCGGATCAGGACGCGGCCACGCCCGCCCATCACCGGGTCGTGGTGGTGGGGGCCGGTCCCGTGGGTCTGGCTGCCGCCATTGATCTGGCGCGTCAGGGGGTCGAGGTCGTGGTGCTGGACGAGAATGACAAGGTCAGTTTCGGCAGCCGCGCGATCTGCTTTGCCAAGCGCACGCTGGAGATTGCGGATCGTCTGGGGCTGGGCACGCCGCTGGTGGACAAGGGCGTGCAGTGGAACATCGGCAAGGTCTTTTTCGACGAGCGCAAGGTCTATGACTTCAACCTGCTGCCCGAGGAGGGGCACAAGCGTCCGGCCTTCATCAATCTGCAACAGTATTATTTCGAGGACTATCTGGTGCAGCGCGCGCGCGCGATCCAAGCCGAGGGCGCGCCGCTGGACCTGCGCGGCGGCAACAAGGTGGCGCGCGTCGCCGATCACGGTGATCATGTGGCGCTGACGATCGACACGGTGGATGGTCCCTATAGCATCACCGCCGATTACGTCATCGCCTGCGATGGCGCGGCCAGTCCGATCCGGTCGATGATGGGGCTGGACTTCGTGGGCCGGGTGTTCGAGGACAATTTCCTGATCGCCGATGTGATCATGGAGGCGGATTTCCCGACCGAACGCTGGTTCTGGTTCGATCCCCCCTTCAACCGGGGCCAGTCGGCGCTGCTGCACAAGCAGCCAGATGGTGTCTGGCGGATCGACCTGCAACTGGGCTGGGATATCGACAAGGAGCAGGAGAAGAAGCCGGAAAAGGTGATCCCCCGTCTGAAAGCGATGCTGGGCGATGATGTGGAATTCAGTCTGGAATGGGTGTCGATCTACACCTTCCAGTGCCGCCGGATGGAGAAGTTCCGCCATAACCGCGTGATCTTTGCAGGCGACAGCGCGCATCAGGTCAGCCCCTTCGGGGCGCGCGGGGCGAATTCGGGGTTGCAGGATACCGACAATCTGGCGTGGAAGCTGAAACTGGTGCTGGAGGGCCGCGCGCCCGAGGCGCTTCTGGACAGCTATGACGCGGAGCGCATCTTCGGCGCGGATGAGAATATCCTGAATTCCTCGCGCTCGACCGATTTCATCACGCCCAAGTCCGAGATCAGCCGAATCTTCCGCAATGCCGTGCTGGACCTGAGCGAGCATCACGCCTTTGCGCGGCCTTTGGTGAATTCAGGGCGGTTGTCGATGCCCTGCACCTATGACGGCTCGCCATTGAACACGCCCGACGCCCTGCCCGGTGGCCCCGCGCGCACGCGGCCCGGATCGCCCTGCCCCGATGTGGCCTTGGGCAACGGGTTCCTGCTGGACAGCCTTGGTGATCGGTTCACGCTTTTGGCGATCAACGCCGATGCCCCGGACGGCCTGTCCGAGGACGGGATCGCCGTGACGCGGCTGTCCCTGACGGACAAGGACGATGCCACCGGCGCGCTGGCGGCGCGCTATCTGGGCGATGCCCCTGCCGCTGTTTACCTGATCCGCCCGGATCAGCATGTGGCGGCCCGCTGGCCCACCTATGACGCCGTCGCCATCCGCGCAGCACTCCGCCGCGCCACCGGACAGGAGATGCAGTGATGCCCACCGATCTGATCCTGACACCCAACATGGACCGGCCCGACGACATCTATGCCGATCTGCTGGCCGCCCATGAGGGGCTGAGCAAGGCCGAGAGCGATGCGCTGAACGCGCGGCTGATCCTGATCCTGATGAACCAAATCGGAGAGCGCCGCGTTCTGGCGCAGGCCTTGGCCGCCGCCCGCGTGCCCGAGGGAAGCTGACGCCCCTCTATTCATCTTGCCAAAAATACTCGAAATCCCCCGCTTGCCATCAAGGGCCGAGCGGGGGATTTTCCTTGCCAGCGGCAGCAGCCCGATATACTTATCATGTTAACTATATAGGGAGGGGCATGATGCGCTGGGACGAGTTTCCGAAATGGGGCCGCTGGGCCGCTGATTGGGCGGGGCGCTACCATGCGGGGCTGCGGGACCGGCCCGTGCGCGCCCGGACCAAGCCCGGTGAGGTTCTGGCCGCCCTGCCCGCGCATCCGCCGGAAACGGCGCAGCCGATGGACCAGATCATCGCGGATTTCGAATCCATCGTGATGCCGGGGATCACCCATTGGCAGCATCCGCGTTTCTTTGCCTATTTCCCGTCCAACGCCTCACCCGCCGCCGTGCTGGCGGATCATCTGGTGACGGTGATGGCGCCGCAATGCATGCTGTGGCAGACATCGCCCGCCGCGACCGAGATGGAGACGCGGATGATGGACTGGCTGCGCCAGTCCATTGGTCTGCCCGACGGGTTCGCAGGGGTCATTCAGGACAGCGCCAGCTCCGCCACGCTGGCCGCCGTGCTGGTGATGCGGGAACGGGCCCTGGGCTGGGACGGGAATGCCAGCGGATTGCCGGGGCAGAAAACCCTGCGGGTCTATTGTTCGGCGGAGGTGCATTCCTCGGTCGACCGTGCGATCTGGATTGCGGGGATCGGACAGGCCAATCTGGTGCGAATCCCGACGCAAGGGCCGTTGCGCGGGATGGATGTGGCCGCCCTTGAGGCGGCGATTGTTGCGGATCAGGCGGCGGGTTACCTGCCGGCAGGCGTCATTGCCTGCACGGGTGGCACGGGCACGGGGGCTTGCGACGACATTGCCGGGGTCTGTGCCGTGGCGCAGCGCCACGGGCTTTACAGCCATGTGGATGCGGCATGGGCGGGGGCGGCGATGATCTGCCCCGAATTCCGTGCCCTGTGGGCGGGTGTCGAGATGGCGGATTCGGTGGTGTTCAACCCGCATAAATGGCTGGGCACGCAGTTTGATCTGTCGGCGCATTTCATCCGCTCGCCTGCTGATCTGACAAGGACGCTGGCGATCCAGCCGGAATACCTCAAGACGCAAGGGGCGGATGGGATCATCAACTATTCGGAATGGTCGATCCCGCTGGGGCGGCGGTTCCGGGCGCTCAAGCTGTGGTTCCTGATCCGGGCTTACGGGTTGGAGGGGTTGCGGGGGATGATCCGCAATCATGTGGCGTGGTCGCAGGATCTGGCCGAGCGGTTGCGGGCCACGCCGGGGTTCGAGATCGTGACGGAACCTGTGCTGTCGCTGTTCACCTTTCGCTATGCGCCGCAGGGCGGCGATGCGGAGGCGCTGACGCAGGCCCTGTTGTCCGCGATCAATGATGACGGGCGCATCTACCTGACGCAGACGCGGGTGCAGGGCGATTACGTGATCCGCTTTCAGGCCGGGCAATTCGATGCCACAAAGGCGGATATCGACATGGCCTATGACGTGATCGTCGAAATGGCCGCTGGACTTCAGAAAGGATAACCGATGCCCGCACCCGTCAACCGTTTCAAGGCGGCACTGGCCGCTGGTCAGATGCAATATGGCTGCTGGGCCGGGTTCGGCGATCCTTACGCGACCGAGGTGATGTCGACCGCCGGTTTCGACTGGCTGGTGATCGACGGGGAACATGCGCCCAATGACATTCGCTCGATCATGGCGCAGTTGCAGGTGCTGGAGGGGAAGCCTGACAGTCATCCGGTGGTGCGACTGCCGATGGGTGAGGCGTGGCTGATCAAGCAGGCGCTGGATATCGGGGCGCAGACCTTGCTGATCCCGATGGTGGAGACTGCGGAGCAGGCGCGTGATCTGGTGCGGGCGATGCGCTATCCGCCCGAAGGCATCCGGGGGTCGGGGGCGGCGCTGGCGCGGGCGTCGCGCTTTGCGGCGATCCCCGATTACATCCGCACGGCCAATGATCAGATGTGCCTGCTGGTGCAGGTGGAAACCGTCAGGGGGATGGAGGCGCTGGACGCCATTCTGGCGGTCGAGGGTGTGGACGGGGTGTTCATCGGGCCGTCCGATCTGGCCGCCGATATGGGGCACCGGGGTGACAGCACGCATCCCGAGGTGCGTGCCGCGATCAAGGACGCGCTGGGGCGCATCAAGGCGTCGGACAAGGCGGCGGGAATTCTGGCGCTGGATCATGACACGGCCCGCGATTACCGCGACTGGGGTGCGCAGTTTCTGGCAGTGGGGATCGATGTTGTCCTGCTGGCCCGGGCCGCGCGCGATCTGGCGGCGCGCTGGACCAAGGGCTGAGGCCGCGCGGTGGCGGGGCAGACCGAAACCATCGTCGCCGCGATCCTGACCGCGATCGAGGGGGGCAGCTTGCGCCCCGGCGGGTTGATCGACGAGCAGGAGTTGATCGAGGCGCATGGCGTGTCGCGCACGCCGGTGCGCGAGGCGATGATCCAGCTTGAGACGGCGGGGCTGATCCGTCGCCTGCCCCGCAAGGGCGCGGTGGTGTTCAAACCCACATTGGCCGAGTTTCTGGCGATCCTTGAGGTGCATGCCAAGCTGGAAGGTCAGGCCGCCGGGCTGGCCGCGCGGCGGCTGTCGGCCACCCATGCGGCGGCCCTGGAGGCGGCGGTGGCGGCTTGCGAGGAACATGCGGCGCGGCTGGGGGATGGGGAACCTGACCGCTATTACCAGTTGAACATGGATTTTCACCGCGTCGTGGCGGAAGCGGCGGGCAATCCTTTCCTGCTGGAGATGATCAAGACCAATGCGCGCAAGCTGATGGCCTATTACCGGGCGCGCTATCACTATGCGGGCGCGATCGGGGCGTCGGCGCGGGATCACCGGGCGATTGCGGCGCTGATCGTGGCGCGGCGATCCGAGGAGGCCGAGGCGGCGATGGCGCGGCATGTGCAGTTCGATCAGGTGACGGCGATGGACCTGCTGGCGGTGTTGGGGTGATCTTTGAGCGCGGTGCCTGTGGTGGGCGTGGGCGTTTGAGTATTTTTGGCAAGATGAAGCTGGGATCAGGCTTTGGCTTTGGCCTGTTCGAAGAAGCGGGCGATGGATTCCGCGAAGGGCTGGGTATCGGCGGGTTTGGCCAGTGAGGCGCGGGCGCGGGTAATCACCTCGGCGGGTTTGTCGTCTTTCAGGTGCTCGATCAAGGCGGCGATGAAGCCGGGCGACATCTCGGGGTGGTATTGGGTTGTGTAGACATGGCTGCCAATCGCGAAGCCGCCGATGGGGCATTCGCGCGAGGCCGTGAGGGTGCGCGCCTGCGGCGGCACGGCGGTGACCTGTTCGACATGGGCGGCGTAGAGCGCGGTTGTGTCCGGCAAAGGGTTCATCCACGGGGCGGGGGTGGCGAGGTGCGTCTCGGTGCGCCCAAACACCCAGCCGCACGGATTGGGGCCGACCTGCCCGCCCAGTGCGAGGGCAATGGCCTGATGGCCGAAGCAGGCCCCGAAAAGCGGCAGGCGCGCGGCGGTCACTTGGCGGATGAGCGCCAGAAGGTCGGCGATCCAGGGATCGGGGTCATGGACCGAGGCGGGGCTGCCGGTGATCATGACCCCGTCGAAGGCGGTAAGGTCGGTAGGAAATTCACCGTCCTTGACCGCGAAAACCTGTGTTGTCCAATCGGGGCGGACGGATTGGATCAGGGCCGTGAATTTCGCACCGTCCCTGGGGTGGGCGTCGGCGAAAGCGGACGTGTCCGTATTGGCCATGAGGATTGCCAGATGCATCTGCGCCGCCCTTTCCGATTTTGCTTTACATATTTTAGAGCGCTTTTAATATACATAACAGGTTAACGACAAGTCCCAATCGGGGCGGCTGATGGAAAGGTGGCGCGATGACGGTCTGGACCCCTGAGGATGACGGTTTCGCCGATCTGACCAGCCATGACACCTTTGCCCGTGGCGCGCCGCATAACACCTTTGCCCGGTTGCGGCGGGATGATCCGGTGCATTGGACCGAGTGGGATCAGGGGCTGGGGTTCTGGTCGATCACGCGGCATGCGGACATCACCGAAATGAACCGGCAGCATGAGATCTTTTCCTCGGCGCGGGGGATCCGGATGGAGGATCAGACCTATGAGGAATATCTGGCGCGGCGCACCTTTCAGGAGACGGACCCGCCCGAGCATATGCAGACGCGGGTCAAGGTGGCGCGGGCGTTTTCCAAACCCGTGATCGCGGACTATGAGCAGGATATCCGCGATCTGTGCGACGAGATACTGGATCAGGCGCTGGAGGCGCGGGAATTCGATGCCACCAAGGCGATTGCGCGGCAATTGCCGATGCGGATGCTGGGGCGGATTCTGGGCACGCCGGAGGCTGATCTGCCCTGGCTGGTGGAAAAGGGCGATGCGCTGATTGCCAATACCGACCCGGATTTCACCAACCATGTGCTGGACAAGATGGATACGGATGAATTCCGGATGATGCCCTTCAACTCGCCCGCCGGGGCGGAGTTGTATCAATACGCCAAGGAGTTGATGGCGCATAAGGCGCGTTCTGGGGATACGAACGGGATTTTGAACATGATCCTCAATCCCGGGCGCGATGGCGGGGTGATCAGCGAGACGGAGTTTCGCAATTTCTTTTGTCTGCTGGTGGCGGCGGGGAATGACACCACGCGCTATTCCATCGCTGCCGGTATTCAGGCGATGTGCCATCAACCCGAATTGCTGGGCCAGATGCAGAGTGGTGCTGTCTGGGAGACGGCGGCGGATGAGATCATCCGTTGGGCAACGCCTGCCATCTATTTCCGCCGCACCGCCACGCGCGATGTCGAGGTGCATGGCAAGATGATCCGCGAAGGCGACAAGGTGCTCTACTGGTTCGCCTCGGCCAATCGGGATGAGGCGGCGTTTGATGATCCGTTCCGGGTCGATCTGGCGCGCACGCCCAACAAGCATCTGAGTTTCGGTCAGGGCGGGCCGCATATCTGCCTTGGCATGTGGCTGGCGCGGCTGGAGGTGCGGGTGCTGTTCGAGGAACTGTCCAAGCGGCTGCGGTCGATCGAGGCGGCGGGGCCGCATCAATTTCTGCGCTCGAATTTCGTGGGCGGGATCAAGGCATTGCCGGTGCGGGTCGTGCCGGCTTAAACATATGCGCGGGGCAACCGCGCTTCAGGGAGAGATATGGAATGAACACCCGCCTGCGCGCGCTTTTTTGTGACCATCTGTCGATCATGCGGGGCAAATACCTGCCCGGATCGAAGATCGGGGATGGCTATACCCGGTTTTGTCGGTCGAACTTTGGCGTGCATTACGACAAGGATCTGTTGAATTCCCCCGGTTCGATGATGATGGAGGGCCTGCCCGACATGGAGTTGCATTGGCGCGGGGACGAGATCCGCGACAGCTGGGACCGGGCGACCAAGATCGTGGTGGGGGACCTCTATGACACCGACGGCGTGCCGCTGCCGATGTGCGGGCGCGGGGCGCTGAAGCGGGCGGTGGCGGATTGGGGCAAGCTGGGGCTGACACCCAAGGTGGGGATTGAGCTGGAGGCCTTTGCGATGGTCGCCGATGATCAGGGCCGCTTGCGCCCCTATGATACGCCCGGCGCGCATGTCTATGGCACCGGGCCGTTCACCGATCCGCTGCGCTTCAACGATGCGATCTGGGAGAAGGCGGATGAGCTGGGCTTCCGGCTGGACCTGATCACGTCGGAATATGACAGCCCGCAGTTCGAATATACGCTGACCTTTGACGATGCGGTCAAGGCGGTGGATGATATCGTGCTGTTCCGCCTGATGGCGCGCGAGATTGCGCTGGAGCATGGCGTGGTGCTGACCTTCATGCCCAAGCCCATTGCCACGGCGGGCGGGTCGGGGATGCATGTCAACTTTTCATTTCTGGACGAGGCCGGAGGCAATGCGTTGTCGGACGGCCCCAAGGGCGGACCGGAGCATATGAACGCTTTGGCACGCGGTTGCGTGGCGGGGCTGATGCGGCATCACAAGGGGCTGGCGGGGCTGATCGCGCCCACGGCCAATTCCTATCAGCGGCTGCAACCCGGCAGCCTGTCGGGGCATCTGTGCAACTGGGGCGGGGATCATCGCAACGTGACGACGCGGATTTCAAGCGAGGGCGGGGCCAAGGCGCGGTTGGAGCATCGGATGGCGGATGCGTCATCCAATCCTTACGTAGCGGTGGCGGCCGTGTTGCAGGCCGCGCGGCTGGGGTTCGAGGGCGGCTATGACCTGCCCGCGATGGAGACCGGCGACGGGTTCGAGAGGTGGGATGCCAAGGAGACGACGGCGCTGAACCTGAAAGGGGCTGTGGCCGATCTGAAGGCGGACACTGCGCTGTCTGCGGCGGTGGGTGATCTGCTGGTCGAGAACCACATCTTCATGAAGGAGCAGGAGGTGAAGAAGACCCGCGATCTGGAAGGCGATGCGTTGCGCGACTTCTATATCTGGTTCGTCTGAGGAGGCTGCCCATGCAGGTGACATGGATCTTGCCGGATGGCGCGCGGGTCACGGCGGAGGTGGCCGAGGGGCTGTCGCTGATGGAGGCGGCGGTGGCGCAGAACGTGCCGGGTGTCGTGGGCGAATGCGGCGGCAACCTGAGTTGCGCGACCTGCCATGTGCAGGTGACCGACGATTGGGCTGCCCGTGTGGGCGGGCCGGAGGAGTTCGAGGATGCGATGCTGGACACGGTCGACGCGGCGCGGGGGCCGACATCCCGGCTGTCCTGCCAGATCACGGCGCGGGACGAACTGGATGGGCTGGTGCTGATCGTGCCGGGTGCCTGAGCCGTTTGGACTGCGGCGGGGTCGCGATATGAGTATTTGAGGCAAGATGAAGCCGGGGGCTGTGAATGGCCCCCGGCTTTTTGCGTTATAGCGCGGCGAAGCCCTGATCCAGCGCGGAGAGGATGATCTGCACGTCTTCCGCTGTCAGGATCAGGGGCGGGGACATGATGACGTTGGGGCCGGAGACGCGGACCATGGCTCCGGCGCGATAGGCGACCTCTTGCACGGTGCCGATGGTTTTCTTGTCGATGGGGGTTTTCTTCGCGCGGTCGCTGACCAGTTCCAGCGCGCACATGAGGCCGTGGCCGCCGCGCACATCGCCGATGATGTCATATTTTTCGGCCAGTGCCTGCAAGCCCTGGAAAAGCTGCGTGCCGCGGGCGGCGGCATTTTCGGGGACATTCAGACGTTCGGTTTCGGCAAGGCAGGCCAGCGCGGCGGCAGCGCCGACCGGGTGGCCAGAATAGGTGTAGCCGTGGCCGATGGCGGCGGCGCCTGTCTTGTCGGATTCGAACGCCTGCGCCACCTCTTCGGCGATCATGACGGCGCCGAAGGGGAAATAGCCGTTGGTGATGGCCTTGGCGGTGCACATGAAATCGGGTTGCACGCCCCAATGGCGGCTGCCGGACCAGCTTCCGGTGCGGCCGAAGGCGGTAATCACCTCATCCGCGATCAGAAGGATGCCGTGGCGGGTGCAGATCTCGCGCACGCCGGGCATGAAAGTCTCGTGCGGGGGGATGACACCGCCGGCACCCAGAACCGGCTCCATGATGAAGGCGGCGATGGTGTTTGCGCCCTGAAAGGCGATCTCGTCTTCCAGGGCCGCGAGGCAGAGTTGCGCGAGTCTCGCGGGATCGCTTTCGTTGAAGGGGTTGCGATAGGTATAGGGGGCGGGGATGTGGTGGCATCCGGCCAGAAGCGGTTCATAGGCGGTGCGGAAATTGGCGTTGCCGTTGACGGAGGCCCCGCCGAAATGGGTGCCGTG
>Ga0209347_1005979_pt1 | contig 11145 bp, 12 predicted proteins | sample AutmiccommuBRH23_FD_187382 | JGI IMG/M metagenome (GOLD analysis project Ga0209347, IMG submission 187382) | Deep subsurface microbial communities from Mt. Terri, Switzerland - Autotrophic microbial communities BRH/23 (SPAdes) (version 2) | ecosystem: Environmental > Aquatic > Deep subsurface >...
GATCTCCTGGATCGCCTTGGCGACGTCGAACGTGGCGGTGCCGGTCTTCGGGTTCGGCATCAGGCCGCGAGGACCGAGGACCTTACCGAGTTTACCGACCGAACGCATCATGTCCGGCGTGGCGACGACGGCGTCGTAGTCGACCCAGCCACCCTGGATCTTCTCGACCATCTCTTCGCCACCGACGAAGTCAGCGCCAGCTTCCTGCGCTTCCTTCTGTTTCTCGCCCTGGGCGATCACGAGCACACGCTTGGTCTGTCCGGTTCCGTGGGGGAGCAGCGTCGTCCCTCGGACCATCTGATCGGCGTGCTTGGGATCGACACCGAGAAGCATCGAAAGCTCGACGGTCTCATTGAACTTGGCAAACGAGATCTGCTTGAGCAGATCCAGCGCCTCGTCCAGCTGATACGCCCGCTGTTCGATTTTCTCGGCCGCAGCACGATACTTCTTGCCGTGTTTGGCCATTCAACCTCCGTAGTGCAGACGGCAGCGACTTGCGTCCTGCCTCCTACGTTGATGGGTTTGCCCGGCTACGCGCCGGACGCCGATACAACAAATTGAAAACGAAAAAGTGAAAATTGAAAACGTGCGCGATTAACGCATCACATTCTCAGCTTTCATTTTCTTCAATTTTCAATTTCTCAATTTTCAATTCCGCCGACGTTAGTCGGCGATTTCCATCCCCATCGAGCGCGCGGTGCCCTCGACGGTGCGGACGGCGGCCTCGAGGCTCGCCGCGTTCAGGTCCGGCATCTTCAGCTTCGCGATGTCTTCGACCTGCTTGCGCGTGACCGAGCCGATCTTGGTCTTGTTCGGCACGCCCGAGCCCTTCTGGATCCCGGCGGCCTTGAGCAGCAGGATCGCGGCGGGCGGGGTCTTGGTGATGAAGGTGAACGTGCGATCCGAATAGACCGTGATCACGACCGGGATGATGAGTCCCTGGTCCTTCTGCGTACGCGCGTTGAACGTCTTGCAGAACTCCATGATGTTCACGCCGTGCTGGCCGAGGGCCGGACCGACCGGCGGAGCAGGCGTAGCGGCGCCCGCGGGAATCTGCAGCTTGATGTATCCAGAGATCTTCTTTGCCATGACGAATCCTTGTTGTCAGTTGTCGGTTGCCCGTTGTCGGCGAGTCAGGAAACTGACAACCGACAACTGAGAACTATCTTTTCTGCGACCCCGCCGTCTGTTCCTCGGCCGGATCGAAACGGTTGACCTGCAGGAAGTCCAGCTCCACGGGAGTGGACCGGCCGAAGATCGTGACCATGACCTTCAGCGTGTTGCGGTCGAGATTGACCTCTTCGACCACGCCGGTGAAGTTCGAGAACGGGCCGTCGATGATCCGGACGTTCTCGCCGTGCTCGTACACGTGCTTCGGTTTCGGCTTTTCCTTGGTCGTGACCACCTGCGTGAGGATCTGGTCGACTTCCTCGGGCGTCAGCGGCGTCGGCTTCTTGCCGGTGCCGACGAAGCCGGTGACCTTCGGCGTGTTCTTGACCAGATGCCAGGCATCGTCGGCCATATCCATCTCGATGAGGATGTAGCCGGGGAAGAACTTGCGCTGCACTTCACGCTTCTTGCCGCCCTTCATCTCGACCAGCGTCTCGGTCGGGATGCGGATCTCGCCGAACTTCTCGGTCATCGAGAGAGCGTCGATGCGCTGCTGCAGGTTCTCCTTCACCCGCTCCTCGAACCCGGAGTAGGTGTGGACGATGTACCACTGTTTCTGGCCTTCACCCATTGGTTAGACGCTCGCTCCGAACTGCGTGAAGAGGAAGTCGATCGCCTTGTAGAACACGACGTCGCATCCCCAGAGGAAGAGCGCAAACACGATGGTCGCGACGATGACGACCGTCGTGGTGCCCACGACCTCGTTCTTCGTCGGCCACGTGACCTTCTTCATTTCTGCCTTCGTCTCGCTGAAGAACTCGCGGGTGGTCAGCCACCACTGTTTCGGCTTCGAGACGACTGCAGTTTCTTTTGCTGCTTCCATTCATGACCCCAGGCTCTCAGCCGGCAGCGCTCCGCTCTCAGGTTCAACCTGAAAGCCGACCGCCGTGAACTGAGAGCTGATACGAAATTTGGCAGGCCAAGAGGGACTTGAACCCCCAACCTGCGGTTTTGGAGACCGCTGCTCTGCCAATTGAGCTATTGGCCTGTACCTGCGCAAACTGCCGAGAAAGCAGAGCTTCCTCGTTTAATTCCCTGCTGGAGCGGCCGACCCGGCGGCCGGCAACTGCTTACTTGGTCTCTTTGTGGACGGTCCGCTTCCGATCGTGCCGGCAGAACTTCTTGAGCTCCAGCTTCTCGGTCATCGTCTTCTTGTTCTTCGTGGTCGTGTAGTTCTTACGCTTGCACTCGGTGCACTGGAGATTGATGATTTCGCGCGTTGCTGCCATGTGTCCTCTCCCGAGGAAATTGAAAATTGAAAATTGAAAATTGAAAAAGGCCACGATCTCGCGCGTTTTTCAATTTTCAATTTTCAATTTTTCAATTCCGGTTTTCCTAAAGTGGAGCCCTCGACGAGATTTGAACTCGTGACCCCGTCCTTACCAAGGACGTGCTCTACCCCTGAGCTACGAGGGCCTGCTGCTTCGCAGAATTGAAAATTGAAAATGAAAAATTGAAAAAGGTGCCGGATCGGGCCGCGCTCGTTTTTCAATTTTCAATTTTCAATTTTCAATTCCGACTCTCCGATGCCTGGAGCGGGAGACGGGATTCGAACCCGCGACCAACAGCTTGGAAGGCTGTGACTCTACCCCTGAGTTACTCCCGCTTCTCAGCTCCCGGCTGGAAGGAAATGGTGGAGAGTGGAGGATTCGAACCTCCGTAGGGCGTGGCCCGGCAGATTTACAGTCTGCTGCTTTTGACCGCTCAGCCAACTCTCCATTCTCAGCTTCCAGCTCTCGCCTCCCGCCTTCACGGGAGCCGACAGCTGCGAGCTGAGAGCACTGGCGCTGGAGCTGGCGACGGGACTCGAACCCGCGACCTGCTGATTACAAATCAGCTGCTCTACCAACTGAGCTATGCCAGCGCCAATTTCATGATTTCAAAGACACAAATCGCCTCTACCGATGCTGCGAAAGGGGTGACTTTCTCCGGCCCGGCGAGGGACTGCGGGTTATAGCAGAGTGCCCAACCCGACGCAAGGGGAGTGTATTCCGTGCTGCGCCTGTCTCGGGGCGCTACTTCGGTTCCAGATTCTGCCGGACGACCTCGTAACACAGCACCGCCGTGGCGGACGCGACATTGAACGAGTCGACATGACCGAACATCGGGATGCTCACGGCGCGGTCACAGTGCTCGGCGACGTTCTTCCGGACCCCCTTCCCTTCGCTCCCCATGACGAGCGCGACCTTGCCGCGGAAGTCGATCGTATGCGCCGCATCGCCGTCTGCCGCGGCCGCATACACCCAGTACCCGTTCTCCTTGAGCAGGTCGATTGCCCGCGAGAGATTCGTCACCTCGGCGACCCGGACCCACTCCGACGCGCCCGCCGAGGCCTTGATCGCCGCCGGAGTCAGGCCGACGCTCTCGTGCTCGGGGATCACCACCATGTCGATCCCGAACCCGTCCACGACCCGCAGGATCGCCCCGAAGTTCTGCGGGTCGGTGATCCCGTCGAGCAGCAGGACGAACTTCGTCTCTTCGGCCGTGGCGACGTCATGGAAGTCGACGTACTCCCCTTCCGCCACCTCCGCGACCACGCCGTTGTGAACGGCCTTGCCGGCGATCTTCACGATCTCGTTCGTCGTGAGAAATCTGACGGTGACGTTCGCCTCGCGCGCCTCCTCGACCAGCTTCTTCATCCGCCCGCTGTGCTCTTTCTGCACCGCGATGTAGCGAATGCGCTGCGGATGCGCACGAATGGCCTCGGTTACCGGGTTGGCTCCATACACGATCATGGGATGCGTACTGTATCGCGGGGAGGACGGCGTTGTCTGGCCAGTTCCCGAGGTTGAGTCTTTGTCTCCTGGCGCGATGAAACCCCTCACCCTAACCCTCTCCCCGCTGCGGCGGGGAGAGGGGACAGCGCGTCGCGAGGGAGCACGACAGTGCACAAGCCACGGATAGGTTCGCGGCGCAGAGTCATCGAGCAGCGCGCACTCGCCATGCACAGTTCGCGGAGCAAGAGAAACGATCGGCGCACTCGCGATGAACACTTCGCGACGCAAGACACAGAACGACCGGCACTCGCGACGAACAGTCCCCTCTCCCCGCTGGCGGGGAGAGGGTTAGGGTGAGGGGTGGTTGTTCGAGCAAATACGCGTACTCACCGTCGTCGCAGCCGGGCTCAGAGCTCCCGTGCGAGCCTCCGCGCCATCATCGGCCCTTCGTAGATGAACCCGGTGTACACCTGCACCAGGTCCGCTCCCGCGGCGAGCTTCGCGCGCACCTCATCGGCCGTGAAGATCCCGCCGACTCCGATCAGCGGATAGCCGGCACCGACTCGCGCTCGCACCTTCGCGAGCACGCCCGTCGACTTCTCGAACACGGGTCTGCCAGACAAGCCGCCCGCCTCGGTCATCCCCGGCAGCCTGTCGAGCGTCGTGTTCGTGCAGATCATCCCGTCCGCAAGTCTCACGCAGACATCCGAAATCTCGTCGATCTGCGCGTCCTCCAGATCGGGAGCAATCTTCACGAGGACCGGGCCGGTTTTCACGCCGCCGACCGCGGTCAGCAACTCCTCGAGATGCTCCGGCCGCTGCAGGTCGCGCAGCCCCGGCGTGTTCGGCGAAGAGAGATTCAGGACGGCTGCATCCGCATGCGGCGCGAGCAGCCGGTAGCAGTCGACATACGCCTCGACGGCGCGCTCGAGCGGCACGTCGCGGTTCTTTCCGACATTCACGAACAGCGGCGTACGCGCCGAAGCCTCGGTGCCGCGCCATGCGCGCAGTCGCTCGGCCACGGCGACAGCCCCGTCGTTGTTGAAGCCCATCCGGTTGATCAGCGCCTTCGCTTCGGGATATCGGAACAGCCTCGGACGCGGATTGCCCGGCTGCGGCCGCAAAGTCACCGTCCCGACTTCGATGAATCCGAATCCGAGCGCGGCGAGAAACGGCATCAGCGTCGCGTTCTTGTCGAATCCGCCCGCCAGGCCGATCGGCGAGCGAAACGTGAGGCCGAGCAGCTGACGCGCAGCGCTCTCCGGCGGACGGCAGATGTGCTCGAGCACGCGCAGCGCCATCGGCATCTGCTGCAGATGCTCCATCTGCCGGGCTGCGAAATCGTGTGCCGACTCCGGATCGAGTCGAAACAGCAACCGGCGCAGCAGCGGATAGATCATCGCGCCACGATCCGCTCGACGCGATCGAGCGGCGAGAGCACACGCTCGTCACTCCTGCGGGCGCGCTCGAGCAACGGAATGACGCGGACCAGTTCCGGCCCATGCTCGCGTCCCGTGATCGCAAGCCGCAGCGGCATGAAGAGCGCCTTCCCCTTCGCGCCGGTCGACTCCTTGAGTCGTTCGACCATCGCCTTGTACGTCAGCTCGTCGGTCGGCGTCCCATTGAGCCGCAACTCCTCGGCGAGCTTCTCTGCAAACGCGAGTTCGACCTCGGGCGGCTCGTACGAAACCACGAAGTCGAGCGCCGATTCGAACTCCGTCAACCGATGCACGCTCGTCTTCACGACCTCGATCCCCTCTTCGAGCCACGGGACGTCGAAGAACGGTCGCACGAGCGGCACGAGCGTTTCGGCGGTCATCGTGTGGATGTACTGCCCGTTGACCCACTCGAACTTCTGCGGGTCGAAGACCGCCGGCGCAGCGTTCACGCGCTCGAGCGAGAACTGCGCGATCGCATACTCGCGCGTGAAGACGTCGTACCCGTCCGGCGACGACCAGCCGAGGAGCGTGAGGTAGTTGACCATCGCATCCGGCAGGTAGCCTTCGTCGGCATATGCAGACACCGACGTCGCACCGTGGCGCTTCGAGAGCTTTGTCCGGTCCTGCCCGAGGATCAGCGAGACGTGTGCGAACTGCGGCACGGACCATCCCATCGCGCGATAGATCAGCACCTGGCGATGCGTATTCGTCAGATGCTCCTCGGCCCGGATCACGTGCGAGATCTCCATGTCGTGATCGTCGACGACGACCGAGAAGTTGTAGGTCGCGTGCCCGTCGGAGCGGCGGACGATGAAGTCGCCGAGCGACTCCTTCTTCCACGTGACTTCGCCGCGGATCAGATCGTTGATGGTGACGTCGCCATCGTCCGGCACGTGAAAGCGAATCGCGTGCGGCGCATCGTCGTTCCGGCGGTTCTTCCAGCAGGTGAGGTCGTAGTGCGGCGGACGCCCCTCTTCCTCGGCCTGTTTACGCTTCGCCTCGAGTTCCTCCTCGGTGCAGTAGCAGCGATACGCGACGCCGCGCTCGATCAGCTCGTCGCCAACGCGCGCGTAAATGTCGACGCGTTCCGACTGCCGGTACGGCGCGTGCGGTCCGCCGACATCGGGACCTTCGTCCCATTGCAGACCGAGCCAGCGCAGATCGTCGAGCACCATCTGCTCGGACTCGCGCGTCGACCGCGCCTGATCGGTGTCCTCGACCCGGATGATGAAAGTCCCGCGATGATGCTTCGCGAAGAGCCAGTTGAAGATCGCGGTGCGCGCACCGCCGACATGCAGGTGACCAGTGGGAGAGGGAGCAAAACGGACCCGGACAGACATCGGACGCGAAGTCTACCGCGACCCTGCGGACCCGTCAGCGGTCTGCTGCTCAGCTCCGCTTCTGGATCAGCACCACCGCCATCGCGCAGATTCCCTCGCTGCGGCCAATGAAACCGAGGTGATCGGTGGTCGTGGCTTTGATGTTCACGTGACCCTGAGGGAGACCGAGAAGTTTCGCGACGGAGGCGACGATGGCGTCGCGGTGCGGGGAGAGCTTCGGCTGCTGCGCGACGATCGTGATGTCGACGTTCGCGATCTCCGCTTCGAGCTCTTCGACGATCGACAGAGCCTGGCGCACGAACACGGCGGAGTCGGCGTCGCGCCAGCGCTCGTCCGTCGACGGAAAGTACTGGCCGATGTCGCCCGAGCCGGTCGCGCCGAGGATCGCGTCAGTGACCGCGTGCAGAACCGCATCGGCATCGGAATGACCGGCAAGACCGCCCGTCTCGGAGATCTTCACGCCGCCGAGGATCAGCGGGCGGGACATGTCGAACGGGTGGACGTCGAGCCCCTGGCCGATGCGGATCATGCCTGACTCCACTGCTCCAGATACGACTCGGCGATCGCGAGATCCTCAGGAACGGTGATCTTCAGGTTCCGCGGATCGCCCGGAATACCCTTGACGGTGTAGCCGAAGCGGACCGCGAGGCCCGATTCGTCGGTTCCGGTCAGTCCTTCCTTTTCGGCGCGCGCGAAGATCTCGCGCAGGATTTCGGCGCGGAAGCACTGGGGCGTCTGCGCCGCGCCCAGCATGGAGCGATCGAGAGTCTCTCTGACCGTCGCATCGTCGTTCATCACGTGAACCGTGTCGGCCAGCGGAACGATCGGGAGCGCGGCTCCGTACTCGCGCGCCGCGGCAACGACCAGGTGAAAGATCTGGTTGCTGAACAAAGGCCGCGCGGCGTCATGCACGGCGATGAGCTCCGCGTCCTCGACCTCCGCCATCCCGTTGATGACCGACTGTTGCCGCGTTTCGCCGCCATGGACGAAACGGACACGATCGCTGTTCGAAACGCTCGCGAGCAGTTGCTCGGCGACCGGGACGATCACACGAGTCACGTTCTCGTCGAGCAGGAACCGCTCGATCACATGCTGGATGACCGGCTTGCCGGCAAGCGTCTGAAACTGCTTCGGAAGCTGCCCGCCGAAACGCGAACCCGTACCTGCGGCCGGGACGATGACGGCGATCATCGGACTGCGTCCTGAATTGAAAATTGAAAATTGAAAATTGAAAAAACGGCCCCTGGTTCGATCATCTGCTCCCTTTCGCGGTCTGCTTTTTCAATTTTCAATTTTCAATTTTCAATTTTTCCAGGCGAGCCCGAAGACTCGCCTCAGACGGCCATGATGTCGACTTCTTTCGCCTTCAGCACCGAGGCGACTTCGTCGATGTGTTTGTCGGTTAGTTTCTGGATCTCGTCGAGGCCGCGCTTCTCGTCGTCTTCGGAGATCGTCTTGTCCTTGAGCAGTTTCTTGAGCTTCTCGTTGCCGTCGCGGCGAACCTGACGGATTGCCGTGCGCGACTCCTCGGCCATGACGTGCGCCTTCTTCACGAGATCCTTGCGGCGCTCCTCGGTCAGCATCGGCACCGGAACGCGGATCAGCTTTCCGTCGTTTGCCGGATTGAACCCGAGGTCGGCGTTGCGGATCGCTTTCTCGATCGGTCCGAGCATCGACTTGTCCCACGGCTCGATGACGAGCAGCGCCGGTTCCGGCACCTTCACACTCGCAGCCTGCGCGAGCGGCGTCGGTGTGCCGTAGTAGTCGACCACGACTCCGTCGAGCATCGCGGCGTTCGCCCGGCCCGTGCGGAGTGACTTGAGATGGTGGTGCAGAGACTCGATCGAGCTGTGCATCCGGTGGGTCACGTCTTTGATCACGTCGTTGATTGCCATGTCGTTTTCCTCACAACACGTATGAATCGTGGAGCTTCAGGGAAGTTCGTCGGAGACGATCGAACCGACATCCTCACCGAGAAGGGCGCGCTTGATGTTGCCCTGCTCGCGGAGCGAGAAGATGTAGATCGGAATCGAGCTGCCGCGTGCGAGATCGATCGCGGCAGCGTCCATCACCTGCAGGCGGTCGGCAAGACAGCGCTGATACGTCACGTGGGACAGGCGCTGCGCGTTCGGGTCCTTCTCCGGATCGGCCGTGTAGATGCCGTTGACCTTCGTTGCCTTGAAGATGATGTCGCATTTGAGCTCGGCAGCGCGGAGCGCGGCGGCCGAGTCGGTGGTGAAAAAGGGATTGCCGGTGCCGGCGGCGCAGATCACGACGCGCCCTTTCTCGAGGTGGCGGATCACGCGGCGGCGGATGAACGGCTCCGCAACCTCGGCCATCGTGATCGCGCTGGTGACTCGCGTCGGGACGTTGCGGCGCTCGAGAGCGTCCTGCAGGGCGATCGCGTTGATCACGGTCGCGAGCATCCCCATGTGGTCGCCCGCGACGCGGTCGATCCCTTCCGTCGCTGCGGTCACACCGCGGAAGATGTTGCCTCCCCCGATCACGATCGCGATCTCGACCCCGAGTTGACGGACTTCGCTGATTTCGTCGGCGATCGTCGCGAGGACGTCGGCGTCGATGCCGGTGCGGCGTCCGCCCATGAGGGCCTCGCCGGAGAGCTTGAGGAGAATGCGTTTGTATTTCGGTTCGGCGGCGTCAGTCATGCGGGCCGGTTTATAGCACTTTGATGCAGGACGGGACAGTCGGCGCCCCCTGGAATCGCGCAAAAGAAAAGGCCCGCCGTGTGGCGGGCCTTCGGAGATTCGGTAGCGTCTGCTTACTTCATGTACGAGGCGACTTCGGCGGCGAAGTCCTCGGAACGCTTCTCGATGCCCTCGCCGAGCTTGAAGCGGGTGTAGCGGGTCACGACGTACTCGCAGCCCTTCGCTTTCGCGCGGCTCTGGACGTACTGCGCAACCGTCGATTTGTCGTCCTTGATGAACGGCTGCTCGAGGAGGCACGCCTCGCCGTAGAACTTGTCCATCTTGCCGGTCACCATCTTCTCGACGATGTTCTCCGGCTTGCCGGACTTGATGGCGGCGTCGCGCGCGATCTCGCGCTCGGTCTCGAGATCCTTCTCGGTCACGTCTTCGCGGCGGAGGAAGCGCGGCTCGGCCGCGGCGATGTGCATCGCGATGTCGCGGGCGACCTCGTCGAGATCGGCGCTCTTCGCACCGCTCTGCGCGACGACTTCGACCATGACGCCGATCTTGCCGCCACCGTGGATGTACGTGCCGATCGTCGCGTTGTCGGTCGACTCGTAGCGGGCGAAGCGGCGGATCGAGATGTTCTCCTTGATGGAGGCGATCTGCTCGGCGACCTTCTGGCTCACCGGCTCGCTGCTGCCGGGCCAGGTTTCGGCGAGGAATTCCTCGACCGTGTTCGCCTTGCTCTGCGCGACCGCCGCGGCAACTTCGTCCGCGAACTTCTTGAACACGTCGTTGCGGCCGACGAAGTCGGTTTCGCAGTTGACCTCGACGAGCACGCCGGTGTTGCCGTCGACGCGCGCGGCGACGGTGCCTTCCGCGGTGACGCGGCCCGCCTTCTTGCCTGCAGCCGCGAGACCCTTCTTGCGAAGGATCACGACCGCCTGCTCCATGTTGCCGTTCGATTCGGCCAGCGCCGCTTTGACGTCGCCGAAGCCGGCGCCGGTCTGCTCGCGCAGCTCTTTGATCATGGCTGGAGTGATAGTCATGTCACACCTCTCTGATTGATGGTTTCGTTGGGGGAAACGGCTCTTCCGGTTTCCGCACCGCGCTCGCCCGGGCATCACGAGCGGCGAGAGCGCCGCGGGCCTCACGGGAACGACGACGGCGCGAGAAAAACGGAGAAGGTGAAGTTGAAACGGGACGGGCGCCTCAGGCACCCGTCCCCTGCAAGCTCTTGTTGAGAGAGATCAGACCGCCGGAGCGGCTTCGACCTGCTCGGGCGAGGCGACATCGGCCGCCGCAACTTCCTCGGCCGACGCTTCGCCCTTGTCCTCGACGCCGATGAACTTCTCTTCGGCGAGGTTGTAGCCCTCGAGGCAGGCGTCCGCGATCTTCGTCGTGAAGAGGCGGATGGCGCGGATCGCGTCGTCGTTGCCCGGGATGACGTAGTCGATGTCTTCCGGGTCACAGTTCGTGTCGACGATCGCGACGACCGGGATGCCGAGCTTCTTGGCTTCCTGGACCGCGATGTACTCCTTCTTCGGGTCGATGACGAAGAGGGCGTCGGGGAGACCGTCCATCTCGCGGATTCCGATCAGGTTCTTCTGGAGCTTCTCGCGCTCACGGTCGAGGGCGGCGCGCTCCTTCTTCGACATTTCCTTCTCGGTGTCGTTGAGGATCGACTCGATTTCCTTGAGTCGCTCGATCGACTTGCGAACGGTGGTGAAGTTGGTGAGGGTGCCGCCGAGCCAGCGGTTGTTCACGTAGAACATGCCGCAGCGGTTGGCCTCCTCGAGAATGGCGTCCTGTGCCTGGCGCTTGGTGCCGA
>Ga0209347_1005980_pt1 | contig 11144 bp, 12 predicted proteins | sample AutmiccommuBRH23_FD_187382 | JGI IMG/M metagenome (GOLD analysis project Ga0209347, IMG submission 187382) | Deep subsurface microbial communities from Mt. Terri, Switzerland - Autotrophic microbial communities BRH/23 (SPAdes) (version 2) | ecosystem: Environmental > Aquatic > Deep subsurface >...
TATTCTTCGTCGTCGGCCTCGTCACCGGCGAGGGGTTTGTTCCCGGCAAGTCGGAAGCCTTGTCGGCCGTTGGCGCCATGTTGATGGGCGTCATTGTCACCGGCCTTTTCGTGGCGCTTTCCATGACCGCCGGCGGCGGCGCATGGGACAACGCCAAGAAATACATCGAGGACGGCAATCATGGCGGCAAGGGCTCGGAAGCCCACAAGGCGGCTGTGACCGGCGACACCGTCGGCGATCCCTACAAGGACACGGCCGGCCCCGCGGTGAACCCGATGATCAAGATCACCAACATCGTCGCGCTTCTGCTTCTGGCCGTGCTCGCCGGCCTCAACTAGCAAGCGCGATTTCAATGGCTGAAACCGGCCCCCGCGAGGGGGCCGGTTTTTTATTGGCGCCCGTAGAAAGCGTCTGGCTGTTCGGCCCCCGATCAACGTATTGGCCGGGTCGCTTCGCGAGCGTGGTTCGACGTAGAAGCGCGAGTCCAAGCAGACCGAAAGCGCGATGCGGTTATCTACCCGAGGCAGTTTTGCAGCGCGGCGTCATAAGCCGCTTTTTGCTGCGTATAGGCCGCGTTCTCCTGTTCGAAGCGCGCGTCCGCACCGTTCTGTTTGTCCGCCTTGACGGCCTGGCCGCCGGCGGCGCCGGCGGCGGCTCCCGCGGCTGCGCCGAGCCCTGCGCGGTCGACGATCACTTCACCAGCGACGGCGCCGAACGCGGCGCCTGCCGCCGTGCCTTTCAGCACCTGTTTGTTGCCGGCGTCTTCGCGCACCGGAACCGGCGTCGTCGCCGGATCGAAGCCGGTCTCGCGCGTTGCGACAACGCGGCAATCTTCTTTCGGGTTTTGAGCGACAGCTTCGGAGATGCTTTGTCCGACGGCGTTCTCCGCGCCGTTATTGTTAGCGATGACGGCGCCGACCACCGTAACGCCCACAAGGGCGGCGATCCCGCCCGCGATCAAGAGTGTCTTGCTCATACTCGCCTCCTCTTTGTTGAAGTTGACATTCCGAAACAAACAACAGGCGCAGGGCGAGGTTCCTCTCGACCGAAGCGAGAAGGAGCGACAGGGGCGAAAACCCGCGGATTTGCAGGGGCGCGGATAGTGACAGTTTCTCCATCATGCGCAATAAGCGAGCGATTGGCTGTTTTAGAAGCGCGAAGGTTGTGACCGGCCCACCCTTGCTTTCCATGCGCGCGCGCGTCACCAAGCGCCCCATGGATTTCGACGCCATTCTCTTCGATTGCGACGGCGTGCTCGTCGATTCCGAGATTCTCGGGCTCGCCGATTCGGCGGCGTATTTGCGGTCGCACGGCCTCGCCTGGTCGTCCGACGATCTCGTCCGTCTCTTCACCGGCCTTCGCGACGATGTTTTCGCAACGCGCCTTGCAGGCGCTTACCGGGAGGCGAACGGCGCCGCGCCGCCTGAAGGATTTTTCGACGGACTTGTCGAGACAAGGCGGAGAAAGCGCGATGAGTTGCAGCCTGTCTCCGGCGCTGCGGCGGCGCTCGGCGCGATCGGGACGCTCAAGGCCGTCGCCTCGTCGTCGCGGCTGATCTATCTCGAAAGCAAGCTGAAGCGCACGGGGCTTTACGATCTTGTCGCGCCGCACATTTATTCCGCCGATGTTGTCGCCTCCGGCAAGCCCGCGCCGGACATTTTTCTCTACGCGGCGGAGAGGCTCGGCGTCGCCGCGCCGCGCTGCCTCGTCATCGAGGACAGCGCCAACGGCGTCGTCGCGGGGCGCGCCGCCGGCATGACCGTCTGGGGGTTTATGGGCGGCGGCCATTGCTTCGACGGGCACGAGGCGCGGCTTCTCGCCGCCGGCGCGCATGCGGTCGTCAGGGATTTTCCCGCGCTGCTCGAGCAGTTAGGGTCAGCGCGCTGCGCCGTTGCGGGATAGTCAGCAAACAGAGGAAACCGTTTATGCTGTTCGGATCCGACAACTGGGCAGGCGTCGCCTCCGAGATCATGGAGGCGCTCGCGCGCGCCAACGACGGTCTCGCGCCCGCCTATGGCGGCGACGCGATCAGCGCTCGGGCCTCCGCGCGGTTTTCGCAAGTTTTCGAATGCGAGGTCGCCGTGTTTTTCGTCGCGACCGGCGGCGCCGCGAACGGGCTGGCGCTCTCCGTGCTGACGCCGCCTTACGGCATGATCCTCTGTCATGAGGAATCCCATATCCAGATGGACGAATGCGGCGGGCCGGAGCTGTTGACCGGCGGCGCGAAGCTGGTTCCCGTGTCGGGGTTTGCGGCGAAACTGACGCCGGAAGCGGTCGCTGCGCGGCTGGCCGGCTTTCCCGACCGTCCGCCGCACGGCATGCCTGCGAAGGTGTTGTCGCTAACGCAGGCGACTGAGTGCGGCGCGGTTTATACGCAGGCGGAGCTTTCCGCGCTTGCCTCGCTCGCGCGCGAGCAAGGACTGGCTGTGCATATGGACGGCGCGCGCTTCGCCAATGCGCTCGTTCATCTCGGCTGCACGCCTGCGGAGATGACATGGAAGGCCGGCGTCGACGTTCTTTGCTTCGGCGGCACCAAGAACGGCTGCATGGCGGCGGAGGCGGTCGTGTTCTTCGATCCGGAGAAGGCCAGCGACTTCGCCTTCCGCCGCAAGCGCGCCGGGCACTTATGGTCGAAACAGCGCTTTATCGCCGCGCAGTTCGAGGCGTACTTTGAGAACGATCTGTGGCGGCGTCTCGCGACCCACGCCAACGCGATGGCCAAACGCCTGTCAAGCGGGCTCGCTGCGCTCGACGGCGTCAGGATCGTCTATCCGACAGAAGCCAACGAAGTCTTTGCGGCGTTTCCGGACGGCGTCGCCGCGCGCCTTCGCGAAAAGGGCGCCGTGTTTTTTCCCTGGAGGACGCCGGGCGACACGACAGGCGGCAAGACCAACCGCCTGATCTGTTCGTTCAGGACGCAGGCCGAAGAGGTCGACCGCTTCCTCGATCTGGCGCGCGCAGCGCTGTAGCAGCCTTAGTGCGCCGCCGTGTTGCGGCGCACCCTGATGTTGAGCAGTTCCACCGCCATCGAGAACGCGATGGCGAAGTAGAGATAGCCACGCGGAATATGGAATCCCGCGCCGTCGGCGACCAGCGCCACGCCGACCAGCAGGATGAAGGCGAGCGCCAGCATCTTCGTGGTCGGATGCTTTTCGATGAAATTGGAAAGCGGGCGCGCCGCCACCGCCATCACTATGGTTGAGAGAACCACTGCGGCGATCATCACTGCGAGAATGTCGGTCATGCCGACGGCGGTGATGACGCTGTCGAGCGAGAACACGATATTGATGATGAAAAGCTGCACGATGACGCCGTTGAAATTCGATTTGGCCTTCGTTTCTTCGTGTCCGGCGCCCTCGACGGCGGTGTGGATTTCCTCCGTGCCCTTCCAGAGGAGAAACAGCCCGCCGGCGAGCAGGATGAGGTCTTTCACCGTCACGGCGACAAAGGCGTCGTAGGCGTGCGCATCTCCGTGCGCGACGAAACGCGCCAATCCTTCGGGCAACGTGAAGAGTGCGGAATCATCAAGAGAGATGATCCAGAAAATCGCGCCGAGCATGGCGATGCGGAGCGCCATCGCGCCCCATACGCCGATATTGCGGGCGAGCGCCTGCTGTTTGCCCTGAAGCTTGCTGACGCCGATGGAGATGAACAGGAGATTGTCGACGCCGAGAATGACTTCGAGAAAGGTGAGCGTGGCAAGACTGCCCCAGAAGGCGGGATCGGCCAGATAATCCATTATCTTGTCCTCATCGGCGAGCGGCGGGGCGGGTCGCGTCTTTGTGTTTCAGCTTCGGGCAAGAGACAAGAGCCCGGCGGGTCAGTCTATCCACCCCGCCGCTTCGCGCCTCACGATGTCTTCGAGCAGCGCGATCGTTTCGGGCGCGTCGTTCAAACACGGGATCGCGTCGAAGGTTTCGCCGCCAGCCTCGAGGAACTGCTCTTTGCCGGCGATGCCGATCTCTTCCAGCGTTTCGATGCAGTCGGCGACGAATCCCGGCGTGATGACGGCGAGGCGCTTCACGCCCTCGCCGGCGAGGGCGGCGATGGTTTCGTCCGTCGCCGGACCAAGCCATTTTTCGCGCCCGAAGCGCGACTGAAAGGCGAGAGGCGCGAACGCGTCGCTCCAGCCCATCGCCTCGCGAAAGAGCCGCGCGGTTTTCTGGCAATGGCAGTGATAGGGGTCGCCTTCCGTCAGATACCGCTCTGGCAAGCCGTGAAAGGATATGATGATCCGCTCCGGCGCCCATGAGAGCGACGCCAGCCGCCGGCGCGCCGTGGCGGCGAGCGCCTCGATATAGGCCTGCATGTCGTGAAACGCCGGGGCGAGCCTGAGCGCCGGTTGCCAGCGCATCGCCCGCACCGCGTCGAACGCGGCGTCATGCACGCTCGCCGTGGTCGTCGCGGAATATTGCGGGTAAAGCGGAACGACGAGGATGCGCGTGCAGCCATGTTGGCGCAAAGCTTCAAGCCGGCTGCGGATGGAAGGTTCGCCGTAACGCATGGCCCAGTCGACAATGACGTCCTCGCCGAAAGCAGGCTTCAGCAGATCCCCCTGCCGCCGCGTGTAGGTGCGCAGCGGCGATTCGTTTTCCGCCTCGCGCCAGATGGAGCGGTAGGCGCGCGCTGAGCGGGCCGGGCGAACAGTGAGAATGATTCCGTAAAGGATCGGCAGCCACAGCGCGCGCGGATAATCGACAACGCGCCGGTCGCTGAGGAATTCGGCGAGATACGTCCGCACAGCGGCGGCGGTCGGCGCCGCTGGCGTACCGAGATTGACCAGAAGAACGCCGATTTTTTCCCGCGCTACAGCGGGATGGCCTACCGGTTGAGGCGAAAAAGGGCGCTCGGCGTCTTTTGTCGCAAAACTGTCATTCATGCCTGAATCCCATGCCGTAGCGGCGTTGTAGGGTAAAGCCCTTCGCTGCGGCGCCGGCAAACCGTCGCAAGAGGCGAAGATGTCACAATTGTGAAACAATAAGAAAGCAAGGGTTCGCGCGGTGAGTGGGGGCGTCCCCGCTGGTGCGCGAAATCGGGGCTTGAATGGATTTAGGCGTAAGCCTCTGGGCGGCGATCGGGTTCGCCTTGGCCGCCTATGCAGTCGTCGGCAACGACGCGCTGCAAACCCTTGGCACGTTCATCAACTCGAACCAGAAGCTTCCCTGGTGGGCGCTGTTCGCTTTCGCAGCGACCGTTCTCGTCGTGGTTTTCGCGTTCGGCTACATGCAGTTCGACGGCGACCCGTCCTGGGGCCGGCTTTCGAACGTCAAGAAGTATCCGGTGTTCGAGGTGGAGTGGTATCATGTGGTGCCGGCCCTCGCCCTGCTGCTGCTGACGCGTCTCGGTATTCCCGTCTCGACTAGCTTCATGATCCTGTCGATCTTCGCGACCATCGAGGGAATGACCTCGATGGTTTCGAAATCGCTCTACGCCTATATGGTCTCGTGCGGCGTCGGCATCGTTCTGTATGCGGCGCTCGCGCCGACCATCGAGCGTTATTTCATGAAGACGCCCGGGAACGCACAGAAGCCGTTCTGGATCATGCTGCAATGGCTGACGACCGCCTATCTGTGGGGCGTATGGCTGATCCAGGATTTCGCCAACATTTTCGTTTTCCTGCCGCGCAACCTTACGCCCATGCAGGCTGTCGCGGCCGTGTCGGTGATCCTCGTTCTCCTGCTCGTCACGTTCGCGACAGGCGGCGGCCCGGTGCAGCGCATCCTCAAAACCAAGACCAGCGTCACCGACATCCGCTCGGCGACGATCATCGACTTCACCTACGCCTCTCTGCTCGCCTACTTCGCCTATATTTCGAAGACGCCGATGTCGACCACATGGGCGTTTCTCGGATTCATCGCTGGGCGCGAACTGGCGATCGCGACGATCGACAAGATCCGCTCGCCCGGCGCGACATTCCGGATCGTCGGCATGGACGCCTTCAAGGCGTTTGTCGGTCTCGTCATCAGTGTCGGTCTTGCGGTCGGGCTGCCGCGGCTCGCCAAGGCGATGGCGGAAGGCGCTGACTTCGCCGGCGCATTCAGGGGCATGTTCAGCTAAGCTCTATTCCGCCGCTTTCGGCAGTTCATCGTCGTCGTTGGCGGCGGAAGGCGTCTCGCCCGGGTTCATGCGGTGGGCGCGCTTGGCTTCTTTGGCCGCGCGCTTTTCTTCCGACTTCTGATGGCGCTGGGCCTCGCGCAACTCGCGTTTAGAGGGCTCCGGCTCGACAAAAGCTGCGGCGCGCGCCTCCATCTCGGCGAGTCCCTGCTCGGCGAGCGCATTCACCGCCACATAGTCCATCTTGCCGGTGCCGAGCACAGGCACTTCAGGGACTGAGATGATCTTTTTCGGCACGGCGATTTCAGGAACGCCATGGCTCTGCGCCCACGCGAGCAGCAGGGCGCGGTCCGCATCCGGTTTCGAGGTGACGAGAACGATCTGTTCGCCTTTTTTGGCATCGGGAAGGATCGCCGCGCCATGGAGATGATCCGGCCACAGCGCGGTGGCGCAATTCTCGACGACTGCGAGCGAGACCATTTCGCCGGCGATTTTAGCGAAGCGTTTGAGGCGCCCGCGGATCGACACATAGCCCTCGGCGTCAATGTAAACGATGTCGCCGGTGTCGTGCCAGCCGTCTGCGAGCGGCTTGATGACGCCCGGCGCATCCGGGGAGATATAGCCTTTCATGATATTCGGCCCGCGCACGAACAGGCGGCCCGCGCCTTCGAGCCCTTCGACAGGGTCGAGCCGCGTTTCGATGGCGGGCAGCATTCGTCCTACTGTGCCGGCGCGAATGTCGCCCGGCTGGTTCGCGGCGAGGACGGGCGAGCCTTCGGAAACCCCGTAGCCTTCGAGAACCTCGAACGAGAAGCGTTTCTCCGCCGCCTGGCGCGTCTCGTCGCGCACGCGCTCGGCGCCGCAGACGGCGAGCCGCAGCGAGCTCATGCCGCCTTCGTCGCTGGCGCGCATGTATTGCTGTAGGAACGTGTCGGTCGCGAACAGCACAGTCGCACTGGTTTCGAAAATCCGTTTCGGGATGATTTTCGTCTGCAACGGCGAGGGATGGAACACGACCGGATAGCCGACCAGCACCGGCCAAAGCGTGCCCGCCGTCAGCCCGTAGCAATGGAAGGCGGGGAGCGGGTTGAAGAAAATGTCGGTCGGCGCGATCTCAACATGCTGGGCGATCTGCTCGATATTGGCGAGGATGTTCGCGTGCGAGAGCGCGACGCCTTTCGGGTCGCCCTCGGTCCCCGACGTGAAGAGGATGACGCCGGTTTCGTCCGGGTCCGGATTGGCGGCGAGGATCTGCGGCAGGAACGGGCCGAAAAGCGCCCGGGCCTTGTCGGTTTTGGTGATTTGTTCGCGCGCGTCTTCGAGATAGATGAAATCGACGGCGCCGGAGAGGTCTTCGATCAGTTTTTCATAGCCGCCGATCTCGATGAATTTCTTCGCGGTGACGACGCGGCTGACTTGCGCCGCCTTGCAGGCGGCCCTGAGGTTTTTCGCGCCGGACGTGAAATTGAGCATCGCCGGGATGCGCCCTCGCGCGAGAATTGCGAGAAAGGCAATGAGAATGCCCGCGCCGGTCGGCAGCAGCACGCCGACTTTCTCGTCTTTCACGGTGCGGCGGGCGATCGGGCCTGAAATGGCGAAGGCTGCGCGAGTAATGTCCTGATAGGCGAATTTCTTGCCGTCCCCGTCGATTACCGCAAGGGTTTTGGCGCCCTTGCGCCAGGCGCTTTGAATATAGGCCTGAAAGATCGACCGCCGGGATCGGCGCATGACGCGCCGCGCTTTATCGCTCAGTTGAGCGGCCATAGAACGCCTCCTTCCCCGACCCGCCTTACCGGCAGTTTTTTGTATTCTATCGAAGCCAGAAGCCGGAGGCAAAAAAATCAGCGCGCGCCGGGAAACGCATGGCGCGCGCTGATGGAAGCCGGGCGCGGAGCCCGGTGTGGCCTCAACAAATGCGCATCAAACGCTCTTTGACCTTTTTTGCGGGCTGAGGGATCCGAACAGGGGCGCGAGTTGCCAAAGCGCTGAAACGCCCACAAGCACGTAAACGAGGCGGGCCAGGAGTGAGCCGCCGCCGAAAATCGCGGCGACAAGATTGAAGTCAAATAGACCGACCAAACCCCAATTCAGGCCGCCTACAATGATAAGAAAAAGCGTGATCAGATTTAGAGGTTTCATGATGTTCTCCATCAGGTGGAGGGCTGCACAGCCCTTAAGCGCGACGTGAGCGGAGCAATTACTCGCTCGGCGGGAGCATGACGGCGTCGATCACATGAATGACGCCGTTCGATGCGACGATGTCGGTTGCGGTTATATTGGCGTCGTTGATCATCACCGCGTTCCCTTCGACGCTGATGGCGACGGTTTTTCCGTTCACGGTTTTCGCCGTTTTATGTTTTACGACGTCCGCAGCCATGACGGCGCCCGGCACGACGTGATAAGTCAGAATCGCGGAAAGCTGGTCTTTGTTTTCCGGCTTCAGGAGCGTTTCAACTGTCCCAGACGGCAATTTGGCAAAAGCGGCGTCCGTAGGCGCGAACACGGTGAAAGGGCCGTCACCCTTCAAGGTCTCAACAAGTCCAGCCGCTTGTAGCGCCGCCGCCAGAGTTTCGAATTGGCCGGCCGAGACTGCGGTGTCGACGATGTCCTTGTCCGATGCGCTGGCGGCGTTCAGCGTCAATCCGATAATCGCCGCTGTTGTTGCGGCCGTTCTAAGCAAATTCATTTTCATGTCTTGGGCTCCCGTGTTTCGACGCAGCGAGGAGGGGATCGGGCTGCATCTTTTTGCGCCGGCCCACGGCCGGTCTGCTTGTATTTGGGCGAGTATCATTCAGAAAGAAACTGACATTATCGTGATATGAAAATACATTTTCATATCAGTATATTCTGTTTAAATGATTTTCGTGAGGTGAAAAGGAAAGAGGCGAATGCTTTCAGAAACGCTTGCAAGCGGTCTCGAGCAATATGCGATCGGAGCGAAAGTCAGGGCCCTGCGCCTTAAGAAGAAGCTCGGGCTTGTGCAGCTTGGCGAGCATACGGGCCTGTCTGCGGCCATGCTGTCGAAGATTGAACGCGGTCAACTTTTTCCAACCTTGCCGACCTTGCTTCGAATCGCTCTCGTCTTCGGTGTCGGGCTGGAGCACTTTTTCACCGACAAAAGCGAAAGACCGATGGTTACGGTGGTTCGGAAAAGGGATCGCGTCGCAATGCCAGATCAATCGGGCGACTCGCTGTGCTATTTTTTTGAAAGTCTCGACTTTCCCGCCAGCGACCGGAAGATGGAAGCATACTTCGCCGAATTCCCTCTTCAATCAGCGCAATCGGAACCGCACCGCCATGACGGCGCGGAGCTTATTTATGTCCTTAAAGGTAAGCTCTCAGTCACAATTGATGATGAGGAAACGGTGCTCGGCGACGGCGACGCGATGTATTTTGATTCAAGCGCGCCGCACTGTTACCGCCGTCACGGACGGGTTCCGTGCAAGGCTATTGTCGTTGTCGCTCCGGGCGCATCCTAGCAAGCAAGAGCAGCGGCGATTTCATCGGCGATGGCGCGCGCCGCTTGTTGCGGGTCGGCGGCGTTCACGATGGGCCGGCCGACGACGAGGTAGTCGGCGCCGGCATTGACCGCTTCGGCGGGGGTGAGCACCCGCGCCTGATCGTCAAGGCTCGCGCCTTCCGGGCGGACGCCGGGCGTCACGACCAGCAGCGCATCGCCGAACCGCGCCTTGATCGCCTGTGCCTCCCGCGCCGAGGCGATGACGCCGTCGGCGCCGCCTTCCGCCGCGAATTCGGCGCGTTTCAGAACGAGATCCTCGATCTTCATCGACATTCCGGCGCGCTCGATCGCTTTCTGGTCGAGGCTGGTCAGAACCGTGACCGCCAGAATTTTTAGGCGCTTGTCTCCGCCGCGCCCTTCGACCGCGCCGGCGATCACGTCAGGTTCTGCGTGCACGGTGAGAAAGTCGCCGCCGAGCTTCACGACGGATGCGACGCCGCGCGCCACCGTCGCGCCGATGTCGTGAAACTTGAAGTCGAGAAAGACCTTCTTGCCGTCGCCCGTCAGCTGCCGCGCGAGATCGAGCCCGCCGATGGGCATCAACTGATAGCCGATCTTGTAGAACTGGCCGGCGTCGCCGATCCGCGCGACGGCGCGCGCTGCGTCTTCCGGCGACGGAAGATCGAGGGCGATGATGAGGCGGTCGCGCGGCTCGGTCATCAGGCGGCTGTTCCTTTCCTACCGGGTCGGGGCCGTTTCGCCGGCTTGAGCTTCGGCGCGGAAGCAAGGCGGCGCGCCGGCTTCTTTGCGGCCTTTTTCTTTGTCGGTTTTTCCGCCGGAGTCTTCTCTTTGTAAAGGCAGAGATCGGCGACCGCACAGGACGGGCACTCTGGCGTCCGCGCCTTGCAGACATAGCGTCCGTGCAGGATCAGCCAGTGATGCGCATGGGGCAAATATTCTTCCGGCGTGATCTTTTCGAGGCCGCGTTCGACCGCGAGGGGCGTCTTGCCAGGGGCAAGGCCCGTGCGGTTGGCGACGCGGAAGATATGCGTGTCGACGGCGATGGTCGGCGCGCCGAAGGCGACATTCATGACGACGTTCGCCGTCTTGCGCCCGACGCCTGGGAGTTTTTCGAGCGCGTCGCGGTCCTGGGGGACCTCGCCGTCATGCTCTTCGATGAGGAGGCGCGAAAGGGCGATGACGTTCTTCGCCTTGCCGCGCCAGAGCCCGATGGTCCTGATGTATTCCCCGAGTTTTTCCTCGCCGAGCGCCAGCATTTTCTGCGGCGTGTCGGCGACGGGAAAAAGCCGGGCCGTCGCCTTGTTCACTCCGACGTCGGTCGCCTGCGCCGACAGGGCGACGGCGACGAGGAGCGTGTAGGGGCTGGTGTAAAAAAGCTCGGTTTCAGGTTCGGGCCGCCCGGCGGCGAGCCTTGCGTAGAATTCACGGGCGGCGTTGGCTGAAAGGGTTTTCGCCATCGGGCCGGCATAGCAGCGGCCGGCGCGGCGCGTAAGCCGGCTCACAAAAGCGCGCGGGCTATCGGTCGCAATTGGCGCGCGCCCTCTCGTCGGACTATGGTTCCGCCATGGCCCGACCCGCGATCATCGAAGACATGGCTCCCGTCGAAAAA
>Ga0209347_1005983_pt1 | contig 11138 bp, 18 predicted proteins | sample AutmiccommuBRH23_FD_187382 | JGI IMG/M metagenome (GOLD analysis project Ga0209347, IMG submission 187382) | Deep subsurface microbial communities from Mt. Terri, Switzerland - Autotrophic microbial communities BRH/23 (SPAdes) (version 2) | ecosystem: Environmental > Aquatic > Deep subsurface >...
TTATCGTGCCACCTGTTCTCAAATGGTGGTCTGCCCAGTTACCACCCGTGCCGTCGTCGTTTCGGCTTACGGCGTCTGGCATCGCACCATTCGCGGCCATGGTGCCGTCAGGGTTCTGCCAGTAGTTGACCTCTGCATACCAGTCGTAGCAAAGAATCAGTTCAGAGGTTACCTCGGCCTGATAGAACTGCTCGTGAGACTCATGCACGTAGGCCAGCAGTTCGGCTTTGGACGGAGCAAAGGCACGATACTTGGTCCGAAGCTTTTGCACGTACCGTGTCGGCGCTTGGTGGCTGCTGTTGCTGTCCTTACCTACGGTTTGAAGCGCATCAACCAAAAACTCGGGCACGGTGCAGCTGAACTCACCATCTGTGCTGACATGAATCTCACTCTCGAAAAAATGGCTTTGTTTGTCTTCCGTCTCGACAGTGAATGTGTGGTTCGTCAGCTTGGGCATGGGTGGTTTCCTTCAATCTGCTGGCGCAGCGCCGCTTTCGTTGCGTGCGCGTGTCGTGGTCCTGGAAGCGCTCAGTTGGCTAGGTGAATACGGTGTACCTGAAACGCGGCTACCGGGCGGGTAGTGGTTGAGGCTGGTGCTATCGAGAGGATTCCGTTCTCGCAGCTGATCATAACCGGACTGCCGACCTGATCTTGAGCAATGGTTTTGAGTCCCAGCGACATGGCTGCATGGAAGCGAGCTGTCCCCGTCAATAGGCAATAGCCTAACGATGCAAGCTGTTCGAGGATGGACGGGGTGGCGTCTTTCGTTACGGGACGGTCATAGCCGGTTAGGGTGCGGCCTACGATGGCCTTGGGTTCTGTCTTCGTGGTCATGGCAAACTTCCAGGTCGGTGATGGGCGTTTTGAGGTGTCCATGATCGCTTCAAGCTAGTTGTGTCATCGGCTGATTCCTGAGCAGAAGGAACAGTCGTCGGTCGGCATAATCGGGAACGAGAAGTGTGTTGACGCCATGGTGATAGGCGCGTAATTTTAGAGGTGAGCGCGAAACCAGTGGCCTTCAGCGGCAATGACTGGCGTAGGAACCCCGGCGATGGCTGAACATCGGCGTAGGGTGAGACCTCCACACCCCTGCTTGAGGGTGTGTATATGAATATCAAGCATCTTTCCAAGGGCTACTGTCATCAGTGGCCCTTTTCTTTGCCTGCTACAAAAGCGTATAGCGCTTGTACACAAGCTTTCCGTGCCGATGCTTGTTCAGGGATTTGGCGTCGGTATGCATGAAGTTCCACAGTAACCGACCATTGATGATCGCTACGCTGACCAACATCTGGCGCTTCGACTCGTATGCCCCAATGAATGCTAGTCGATCGCTACCATCAGTGAACGCAACCTGCCAAACCTCCAGCGGGCCTGTGAGCGTATCCAGGGCCAGCTTTACGTAACGCTCACGCGCATCCAGCCGTTTTTCAACGATGTGATAGATGCTGCTCCGCATGATTGTTACATCGCCCATAGGCGTCATAACTGTCAGCGATAGAATCGCCGGGTCAATGAACCCCAAATGCCGAGCAGTAACCTCTATGGCATCCTCATGGCTAGTAGCAGCCGTGACTTCCTCAAGCGCATGTATTCGCAGGTTCCGCTCAAGGGTACGCAAGTCGGGCAGATTATTATCTAGCCACGTAGGCTGACCCTTTACCTCAGATATTTTAACTGGATTCAGTTGTAGTGGATCAGCGCTCAACATCATTGCTCAGTGTCGCAATAGAGCATCATTGTGCCACGACATAGGTTATCCACCGAAACCAAGGCTAGGAATTGACTCACCCTTTTAGAAGCGGGCGCGTTCAGGTTATGCCGTATCTTGTTGCTCGTGCCACGCTTGCCGGTGAGCCTCACGGCAGAATGCGTCAACGCCCTCAAACACCCAGCCGGCACGCTGGGCTTCGAGCTTCATGCTTCTGATCGGCACTTTCGAGGCGACGTATTGGCCCGCAGTCGTTTCGTTGCAGTAGCTGCACACCAACTCGGTCCAGAAAAGCGTTCGGGTGGGCACCTTGCCTTTACTTGTCGTCGGCTTGCTCATGCTCAGAGGCTTCCTTTCGACGGGCTCAAATCCTATGTTCGGTCACTGCTCTGCTGCGCCTAAACCCACTCACACCAAGGCCAACGCCGATGCAGATCATGGCAACGAAGGAAGGGAGCATCACCCAGCCTGTTACCAACGGTCTCATTGCGCCATAGATACTGATCAAGCTGCATACCATGCACACGCTCAAAGCGACCCTGGAAAACTGTGTCCTGACAGTTCGAATCCCATAGCCAAAGCAGCACGCAACCAGCAGGTAACCGATAACGCTAAACCAAGCTAGGCCCAGCGGCTCCACTTCTAGCCGTGCAGCAAGATCATGGGTAAGCAAAGGTAGGGTTGTCAGCAGATACCCGGCACCATACGCCTTGATCAATGTTGGGTTTCGGCTTATGTAGTCCGTAATCTGGGCAGTCATTTCTGTCATGGTCTTACTCCGTTAGGCTTGGAAGGTGGTTGCCAAAATGAGGCCAATTCATGGGTTAGGGGGCGAGAATAACGCCCCCCGGTGCCGCATTACATTCCGGCTGCTTTGAGCAGAGGATTGCTCGACGTGCCATTACCGCCGTTGGTCTTGTAGGCATCCAGCAGCTTGCCAGAACGGGTCCATTCGAAGACGGCTGACTCGGCTTTGTTTTTGCCCACGAACGGAATGGCTGTGATCAGGTTGTACTCGTACTTCCAGATTTCCTTGCCGGCGACTTCGCTTTTCGAGCTGGGGTAGCCGATAGCGTTGACGACCTGGGTCTGGGTTGCCTTCGAAGCCTTCAACTCCTGCACCTTCTCGGGCGCCACGAAGGTTCCTGTTTCGTAGTCCAGGGGGCTCCGGCCATTGGCGCAGCCGGTCAGCATCGATACGGTCAGGGCTGCTGCTGCCAAAAGGGCTACCTTTTTCATTTCACTTCCTTACTGTCGAGTACGCGCCGCCTATCAGCGGCTTAGATTTCTTGGCCTCAAGGCCAGCGACCAAGATAGGGGTTCGAGCTTTGGAGCCACCCAATAGGGAACCTCCAAAGGCAAGATGACTGCTGGCAAATCATTTTACGAAACACACGGTAACGGGTGTTGAGGTGTGTCGCCGCTGGTGCTGCGTGAATCGTCGGGCACCAGATTGCGATTCGAGGTTGCTGACGCTTAGAGCGGAGTGACGCTGATTTGAGAGTGGTCACACCGTCGTCACCGCTAGTGATTTTGTATGCCTCGCCCCGGCTTATTTATCGCTTCTAGGGCAGGGGCAAGTCACGGAGCAGCTGAACCGTAGCCCCGGACAATCCGGGGCCGCGCATCGATCAGCAAGCGAGCAGGTCAAGCTGCTGTGCTGGTGCATCGTCGGAGAAGACGTAACGCGCAAACTTCTCGTTCAGGGTCGCCACGCGGTACAGGCCGTTGTAGTCGCTCGGCAGCTCGACGTGAATCTCATTGTCTTGTTTGGTGTGAGGGGTATTCGCCAGTACCCAGTCAACCGAGTCCTGGTGGTAGCTGTCGGTGACGGCTTGGGTGTCGATGACTAGCTTCGCGCTGCTGGGCATTACCTGGGCATTCTTGATTGCCTCGCGGTAGGCTTTGATCTTCCCGCGATAGGTCAGTGGCTCGGCCAGCTCCGAAACCCAAAGATTGGTGATGAAGGAGTTCATGAAGCTGTGTGACGCGTCCCCGCGCCAGTCGCCGTTCGCGTCCTGGGCTGCGAGGTGGTAATGCCCGTCACGAACACGCATGAAGCGAGGGGCTTCCATGCTCACGACTTTCGATTTCGAAGGCGCATATCCGAGGCCTGGATTACGCGGCGCTGACAGGGCAGGAGTCGCGGACTTTATGATCTGGCTGGCGCCAAAGTGGATACCGTCATAAATCGCTGCCAGTAGCTCTGCGTCCTCGTACAGCGAGACAATGAGGTGTTCGCCATTCTCAAGCTTTTCTGCGTCTGCCTCCCGACCAACGTTCGCCATTGCAGCCTTGGCCCATGCGAAATTCTTGGTTGGGATAGGCGCCATGTAGTTGTCTACGGCGTACAGCTCGAACTTGCGGTCAGCAATTTCGACTGGGTTCGCAAGCTCCTTCATCCAGCCGGCAAGGTAGCCTTCCGAGCTGATATCACGCCCGCCAGCGCCCTTGAGCATGCCGCCCTCGCAGCTGGATGCAGCGCGGAAGATGTGGCGCATGACAGCAGGCAGCTCGCCGATCATGTAGCTGCTCCAGCGCGGGGTACGCGGGTAGCAATTCGAATCGTAGGTTTCCTCGAACAACACGTACATGATCTTGCCGCTTGTGGCTTTGAATGCAGCTGCAAGCTTGCCGGTGGATACAGTAGAGCCCATGGCGATTCCCCTTGTCTGGTAGGGCTGAGTGCCCTTCGTTTTGGATGTGGTCAGTATCTAGGGGGAAGTGCTGTGTCATCGGCGGCAGGGCAGAGAATGCGAAATTGCTCAGCTCCAATGCTGGCGCCTGAGAACGGATGGGGGCGGGACAAACATGCCCAGCATCGGCTCTGAGCTGTCTTGGTCGGCCAGCAGCTCCGCAGACGCAGACATGCTAGCGTCGGGTAGCCGGGGCCGGTTGCGGGCCAAGTTGGTGTCCAGCGTCTGTAGGTTTGGCCTTTTTCTTCATACCGGTTTAGGTGAAGCCGCTGGCATGATCCCGCATGCAACAAGATGATGCTCCTGGGGGTAGAACATGGCTTGAATCTCGGTAGCCCCATCACGAAGGTAACTATTGAAGCGATTCCAGCCATCCCAGATTGTTGAGTAGTTGTCGTAAGAAAGCAGTACAGGCCAGCGGTTATCTTCTGGATGGTCAGACGGGCCAGTTCCGTATGAAGCGCAAAATTTCTCCCAACTATCCCAGCTCGAAGCAAAGTCCTCGTCCTGCATAATCGAAACTTTGAGTGCATCAACGCTGAGCGATACCAAGCCAAAGAGTTCTTCACCGTAACGCTCAACGTACTTAGGCATCAGCATCACAAGCCCGGCCTTAGTCTCTTCATCCGACTCCCAGTTGGGGTCAATGGCCACGTCAGTCCAGCCACCGCCCTCTATGACGTTGAACCACACAGTCGCCATCTGGCAATGCACCGGCAGGTCTGAGAACTTTAGGATTGAGTAGCTGTTACCAACAAGTGTGTCCATACGAGCAGTCATTCGTGATTCCCCTTGTCTGGTCGGGTTGCGTGCCCGCGTTTTCGATGTGCCCAGTATCTAGGGGGGAGGGCTGTGTCATCGGCGGCAGGTAAGAAAGCCCGCTAATGCTCAGCCCCTATGCTGGCGCCCGAAGATCAAGCTGTCTTCCTGAGCGCCGGCATGAGGTTGTAATTCATTGCCTTGAGTCCTTCGGGTGTGTTGGGGACGTGGTAGTCCACTTCTGGACCCTCGATGCAATACTGCCGAGTGATTGACCGGCCACCGATAATCTCCTGCTGCACAAATAGCAAAGCTTCAACCTTGCTCGGGAATACAGCCGGGCGGCATTGGTCTGTATCGTAGATGTTGGCCAGCACATAGCGGCCAGAAACGAGGTAATAGGCGAGATATGCCTTTGTGAGCCACGCTTCTTTCTGGGCTTGGATGTAGGTCAGCTCGCGGCCATCAGGTGCATTCCAGAGGCTCAAGTCGGGCCGGATGTTATGCGGCATCGAGTCGGGGTTTCGCCCCAGCGTGAAGCCCAGCGCCGATACGCGGATCATGGGTTCGGGAGTGACTTTGATATGGGTCATTTGGGCAGCCCTCGTAGGCGTTGTCGATGCCGATATCATCGGCGCAAATGCCCTGTGTCATTGCGGGTGTACCTGCCGTGTCACGACTTTCTCAGCACCAAATATGGGAACCCAAGCCGCACTATTCAGGCGCCAAAGCTGGCGTCCGAGGATCAGGCGGCGGAAGGTGGGATTGAGAAGGGCGCGGAGGTCTGGATGCCCGGAATTGCTACACACGGCCCTGCGATATGCTCAGTTCGGCTTCCTGGGTGTGCAGGCACCGACGACCACGGCGCCATGATGAGTCCGTCCGAAAGCAACACGCTGTAAGCCAGTTTGACGATGGGCTCGGCCAATCGTAGTTGAACTCCACCAGCAACGGCAGTTGCTCTGCCCACGCGCCGGCACCGGATGGAGTTAGGGGCAGTGGCTCTGTGCTCTGTCAGTAAAGCCAAGTGCCAGTGGTGAAGGGATTCAACCGGTTTGCAGCCTCGAAGGCAGCGCTCATTGCTCGGTCGTACTCCTTGCGCGCTTTCGCCAAGTGCTTGGCCTTCACCCCTTTGGCCAGACGGCCTTTGAGCACGGGTGCCGTACCGCTCATGTCGAATAGCAGCTCACCAACTTCGGTGTAGGTCTGCTGCTCCAAGAACTGTGGGAGGGTGCTCTCGTCCAAGGGGTCGTAGTGCTCGATCAGGTCATCGATCCCGTCCTGGAGCGTAGATCGAGAGCCGGGGCTGATATACAGAGCCTTGGATTTGCTCATAACCACGGCGAAGGTGGCACGCTCGCCTCCCAGAACACGGGACGGCGCATAGGCTTGCAGCTTGAACACGGCGCCCTTCTTCAAGGCCTGTTCTTTGTCGCGGATCAGCTGTGTTTGCATGCAGGCCTGATACCAGTCTTCGTTCACCTTCGCCAACATGCCCATGGCATTGCCGGTGTCGAAGATTTCACGCGGGCAGCCGGTCAGCGTAAAGGGAACGCTTGCGGTGGCGAGAAAGCAGTCGAACTTGAGCCAGTAGCCGTCTTTGTTGCGTCGGCATTGGATGGTGCCGGCAACATAGGTTTGCATGGTGCTGGACCGGAACGGGTAACTGACGCAGGCGTAGAACTCGCCCGGCGAAGTGACTGCCACTTTGTGAACACGGATGTAGCCACCTTCAAGACGCCAGTCGGTGAGGTTGTTGCGGATGACGTTCTCACGCTGGGCCAGCGTTGGGGCTTTATCGGTTAGCAGCAACTTGCCGAATTCGTAGTTGGTCACGAGGATAGCTCCGGTCTGGAAACGATGGAGCTATCTTCCCGCGCCGGCAACTGTGTCACCGCCAGTACGCCGAACCTCGTCACCTCCCATGCTGGGGCTTGAGCGGGAACTGGAGTAGCGCTTGCCTGATTTCCTAAGCCTCAAGAGTGGCTTGTGGCAAATGGGTAAAAAGTAAGTCCTTGGCCTCGTCCATAGGTACTTGCTGCACCGCCATGCCGGCGCCTTCCATTTCACCAACCCAACCCGGACTGTCATCCGAATCGACGAGGCAAGCTCCCTCGACATAGCCAGTATTCGTCACTGCGATATATGCCAGCTCGCTCATTGCATGGTTTCCAATCATGGGGTTCGATCAGGTCAGCAGGGTGCGACTGGTGATGATGTGGTCGCAACCGTAATCAGCGATCAGCTCCTGCCGTTCTGCCTCGATAGTGCCGGCGCTCGCATGCAATGCCTCGGCAAAGCGGGCATCGGCTTCGGTCAGGTCATTGGCCAGGACCAATGTCGCTGTGTCCTGCTCGGCACTCCAGAGGCGCCCAACGATCAGGACAGGGGTATCCCCGCTGCCAATGAAGTGATTTACCGGGATGCTTACCGTTTTGGCCATGTGTTGGCTCTCCGTTCGAATTGGTTGCTGAACACCACAGGGCGCCGTCAGGCGCCGATGGGAAGGGCCTCGATTATTTCGCAGCTGGCGCGGCACTCATCCAGCTGGCGCTGGGTCATGACGCCTTCGCACACACGCTCGCCGATCAGATACGTGACGTGGTACTCCACTGCCTTGGCCGGGTTCATTCCCGCTCCTGGATGAAGGCCCAGGCCTCGCTGATCGAGCGAATCTCCTGGAGCTTCCAGTTGGTGAGCACCAGCTGATTAGAACCGGCAACGGACTGGTACACCGGGTCAAAGACGTTCACTTCACCACCGATTCGCTCGGTCTTGTAACCGGCAGAGTGGAGACGGTCTTCGATGATGCAGGCTTCACGGCTCATGGGGCAGGCACTCCGTAGTGCGTTTTCGATGTGGTCATCATCACGCAGAGCCGGGTGTGTCACGGCAGAGCCAAGGGTATTCAGTGAAATGCTCGGCGCCCAAGGCTGGGCGCGAGGATTGGATGGAGCGGCACTATTGGCCGATCAGGGCTCGACGTGGAAACACAGATCGCCACGGATAGTCAGGCGGTGGCCAACTAGATGCTGCGTTTGCTGGTCCGCTGGCGCTTGTACTCGGAGGCGTACTGGCCGTGGTCGGTGTCCCACAAAATCTCAGCAAGCCGCTTCGTAAACGCCTTGATTCGCTCGATGGGCTCACCCGGATACATCCGCTTGGCTTCCTCAATGAGGGGTGCGGCCTTGCGATAGCGGCCAGTCCTCGCCAGCCGGAACAGGTCGGCGACTATCTCGTCGTCCGAAATGAGGCGATCCTGTTCGCTGCCCGTACTGACGCTATCTGCCTCAACAGTCATACCGACTTCCTCATCAGTGAATGTAGTGGTGCGTCATCCACTCGGTGGCTGTGATGCCGGCGTAAGCGCCGTTGTCGAACTGCTCGCGGAACCAGTCTTCGTTTTCCTCGACGATATGGGGTGCCTCGATCATGTCGGCGCCCTGGTCGATCAGTTCACGCACTAACTCTTTCGTCCAGCGTTCATAGGTCATGCTGACTTCCTCGGTTGGGGGCTGGCGCGGACTCATGCGCCTGTGTGATGGCCGCAGCTCGGGTCAGCTATCCAGCCATTCTTCGAAGGTCTTCACCGCCCAGCCAAGGCTTTCGGCATTTGCACGGTAGATATCGTAACGGTCGCGCAGGCTGCCCTGATCATGAGTAGGCTGCGGTAGGACGGATGTTAGGTTAGTCATGGGGTGGCCCTAGTCCTTGCAAGATTCGTGGTTGTACTCGGTTAGGTCAACGGTTCCGAACAGCGACGACTCGAATGTGTTGGGCACCTCAGAGCCGAACACGCTCCAGACGATAGCGATGCGGTAACCATCTGCCGGGTCCGTGCATTGAAGGGGAAGGAACGGTTCTGCTTGGCCGGCAGTAGTTTCCGCCATCGAGACTAGCCAAAGGCCTTCACCGTCGTACACACAGCCGATCTTGAGGGCCTTCACAGTTGGCCAAATCAGGTCGATGCGCTCAGCCGGATCAAACACATCGCCCTGGTATTTGATTCCGCAATCCCAGGCATCGAAAGGAATGAAAAGGTCTTTGCCCTCTATCCCGCCGAGCGCAATTGCAACGTACATGTTCAGCAGGTTGGATTTCAGTTCCGTAGTCTTCATCAGTTGGTTCGCCACGTTGTGCTTTTGGTGGAACCTATCGTGGCGCAGGTGTTGCTGTGTCACTGACTGGGGCAAAAACTTCTCACCCCCAAAGGCGCGAAGTCAGGATTACTCGCCCACCTTCTCCAGGAATTCACGGTCGATGCTCATCGAATGTTCTCCAGGTTGTTCAGAGTCAGACCAACGTGCTGTCCAGGCTCCATTCACGCCCCTCCAGCCGCTTGCGCATGATCGACGGGGTTTTGGTCTTGTGCTGCACCTCTGCTAAGTAGGCGCACCGAGCACGAAGCTCCATCAGCTGGTCGGGCTCGTTATCGCCTCGCTCGACCGTGACAACCTCAAGCGGTGTCAGCGCTGCGAGCGACCCGCGCTCAACGAACTGAAATAGCAGTGTCGCTACCCGGTCTGCTGGTGGTGTCTCCGTTGAGGGTTTGAGAGGGCGCTCCGGGCGGACAAGCACAGGGCCGTACAGGTTGGCGCTGAGGTTACCCTCGGCGTCCGCCAGCGTGTTCTTTGCCAGCCTCACCAAGTCGTTGGCCACGTCCGCTTGCAAGCTTTCAGGCGTAAGCCAGACGTTGTTCTCAGTCAGTACGCCTTCGGCCCACTCCGCCTTGCTTGCTGCATCCGCCACTGCATCGGAGTGGTGGTAGAGCTGGAACCCACTCTGGACGTAGCGAGTTTGGCCGATCTGAATCTCTTGCATCATCGCCTCCAGCGGTGAACCCCACCTACACGCGGCTGGGGTGTTCTCGATGGGATGAATCCTCCCATGCGTCCAGCCGTGTCAGCAGCTGCGTGGGCGACGGCGCGGGAAATGCTCAGCGCCCAACGTCGGACGTGAGAACCCATCACCACATGCCGGCAGAAAAGCGCCGACTACACGCTTGTCATGAATGGCGTCAGGTTTGCTTGATACGCCCCGCGCCGCCTGATCCACTGTTTGTCGTTGAGGTCGAACCGACGATTCGTTCCCAGCTGAGTGGCGAAACTGCCCTTTGCCTGAACCACACCTGGACAAGAATTCAAATGACGCATTTTGACTTTGAAGCTGTTTCTGCCCGACTCAAGGAGCAGTCAAAGGAACGGCGAAAGACTCGGACTTACGCTCAGCGGCGATCCGCACTCGATAAGCACAAGTTTGAACTGCTACAGCTGGATCACGCCGGCTGCAACGGTTCTCAACTACAGCTCTGGTTGGCTGAAAAAGGTATTACTGTCGAGCTTTCAACAGTGACTCGATGGCTGCAAAGGCAATTACGGGAAGGCCAAACCAAGCAGGAAGGCCAAACTGTTGAAGCTATCAAAAGCACTGTCTCGAAATCCAAAGCTAGGAAGCCAGGACAACCGAAGGCCGGCAAGCGTTTATCAGAGGTCTCTAGGCTGTATTCCAACGAGCAGATAGCGCTGATCGTAGCCAAGCAGTCGCCTCACAATGGACTAGCCACTGAAATTGCGCGTGCCGCTGGACTACGCGCCCCTGAGCTGCTGACACTACAGAGCATCCAGCATCAAGCACCGGATGAGCGACCGGCACATGCCCTGAAATTTGTAGGCATCCTCAATGAAACCATCGGGTATACCGTTTGTAGCAAAGGGGGGCAGTTCCGAGAGGTGCGCATTCCCATAGCACTAGCCAGACGCTTAGAAGCTACTCGTCTTGAAGAACCGATCAGCGTCACGGATCGAGGTGTTACCTATCAGCAGCACTACAGACTGGGTGGTGGTCAGCCATGGAGCAAGTCATTTGGTGCTGCCTCGCAAGCAGCGCTGGGGTGGACTAAAGGGGCTCACGGTCTCAGGCACTGCTACGCTCAGGAGCGGCTGCGTACAGTGCAGCGCCACCTCAGACTTGCAGAA
>Ga0209347_1005985_pt1 | contig 11136 bp, 13 predicted proteins | sample AutmiccommuBRH23_FD_187382 | JGI IMG/M metagenome (GOLD analysis project Ga0209347, IMG submission 187382) | Deep subsurface microbial communities from Mt. Terri, Switzerland - Autotrophic microbial communities BRH/23 (SPAdes) (version 2) | ecosystem: Environmental > Aquatic > Deep subsurface >...
CCACCCAAACGCCGCGGTCGACCGCCGAAAAACGGAGGCGCCAATCACATGCCCGGCTGATCGCCGAACCCGAGACGTGGGGAATTTTGCGCCAGCACTTCTGGGGAATTTTGATCCAGCATTTACAAGATCTTTTGCGCCAGGTCCAGCCGTCCCGCAACAAGCTGATGGGGGCCGCCTTTCTGGGGACCAACCGCAACAAGCGCAGCGTTGTGCTCGACCTGAAAACGCAATCCGGCCGCGACCGGCTGCGCAAACTGCTCTCCGATGCCGATGTAATGATTTCAAGTCCGGCCCGCGGCGCTTGCGCGCCTGTCGCTTGATCCCCAAACCCTGCGCCACGAAAACCCAAACCTGATCACGGTATCTGTCACTGGGTTCGGGCAGGACGGGCCTATGCCGCCAAGCCCGCGTTTGACGATTCCGTCCAGTTGGTTTCGGGCCTGGCCAGCCTGGCAACATTGCGCGACCCCGAGGCTCCGCCTGCTTATGCTCCGACGATCCTCGCCGACAAGCTTGGTGGCGTGACAGCCGCCTATGCCGTCATGGCGGCCCTGTTTCACCGCGAGCACACGGGTGAAGCCCAGCATGTCGAAGTTCCGATGTTCGAGACCCTGGCATCGTTTCTAATGGTCGAACATCTGGATGGCGCCACCTTCGAAGAAAGCCCGAAGGATTTCGGCTATGCAAGGATGCTGGTTCCGCACAGGCGACCGGTTCGGACGGCGGACAGTATATCACAATTCTGCCCTACACCAACGTGCAGTGGGCGCGATTCTTCAAGGCGGTCGGACGCGATGAGATGATCGACCACGTTTGGGTCACTGACATGGATGCGCGCAGCCGCAACATCGGCGCGGTCTACGACATGGTGGCGCAGATTGCGTTGACCCGGACAACGGATGACTGGCTTGCCATGATGGAGGACGCCGACATCCCCGCCATGCCGGTGAATAACCTGTCGGATTTGCCGAACGACCCCCACCTTGTCGCGACCGGGTTTTTTTAGCAGATGGATCACCCGAGCGAAGGTGCCATCTGGACGACACGCCCGCCGATCCGGTTCTCGGCGACACCGGCGCGACATGACCACCGCCCTGCCCCTCGGCTGGGGGAGCACGACGAAGAGATACTCGGGCCGGGTGAAAAATAACCCCCTGCACCGAACGGATCAAACATCCAGCGAACGTGCGATCAGTTCCTTCATTATTTCGTTGGTGCCGCCATAGGGCTCTGATGATGTGACCGCCCGCCGACGGCATCGATGTGCCAAGGTGGGTCTGCGGCGATCCACAGAGGAGGACGGTCATGTCGGAGATTACCACGGTCGGGCTTGATCTGGCGAAGAACGTGTTTCAGGCGCATGGGGCTGATGCCTCGGGGCGAGCCGTGCTTCGGAAGAAGCTTCGGCGCGATCAGGTGCTGGACTTCTTTGGTCGGCTGGCGCCTTGCGTCGTGGCCATGGAAGCCTGCGGCGGCGCTCACTTCTGGGGCCGCGAGATCGGCAAGCTCGGCCATGAGGTGCGCTTGATCCCGCCCGCCTACGTCAAGCCCTTCGTCAAGCGCCAGAAGAATGATGCGGCCGACGCCGAGGCGATCTGCGAAGCGGCCCTGCGTCCGACGATGCGCTTCGTGCCGGTGAAGAGCGAGGAGACCCAAGGGGCCGCGATGGTCTTCCGCATCCGCGAGCTTCTGGTCCGCCAGCGCACGCAGGCGATCAATGCTCTGCGCGGGCATCTGGGTGAGTTCGGGCAGGTTGTGCCGCAGGGTGCTGCCAACGCCGCGCGGCTGGTCGCCATCGTAGAGGATCCGGACAGCGGCCTGCCCGCGGATGCGATTGCCACGCTGAAGGTGCTGGTCACGGCCCTGACCCATCTGGAGGCCGAGATCGGCAAGCTCGATGCCGAGATCGTTCGGCGGGCGAAGGCAAACGAGATGGCCCGGCGGCTGATGACGGTGCCCGGTATCGGGCCGCTGATCGCCACGGCCCTCGCCGTCCTGGCTCCGCCGCCCGAGACATTCCGCAAGGCGCGGGATTTCGCCGCCTGGCTTGGCCTCACGCCGCGGCAGCACTCGACCGGCGGCAAGCAGCGGCTCGGCGCCACGACGAAGATGGGCGAGCGCTCACTGAGGCGGCTGCTGATCATCGGGGCCAACAGTGTGATCATCAAGCGGCACGTCCACACTGCAGCGAGACCCGGCACTTGGCTGGGTGGAATGCTGACGCGCAAGCCGCCGATGCTGGTGCGCGTGGCGCTGGCCAACAAGATGGCGCGCATCGTCTGGGCCCTGATGGCCCGGGGCGGCGTCTACCAGTCTCCGGCCACGGCGGCGTAAGCCGGTCGTCGGTCGCAAGGACGTCGGAGCACAAGAGGGCAAGGAGCAGTTTGGCGCAACAGTCGTGAGACGGGATCGGGAGAACCAGTGTGCAACAGAGTGCCTTCGAGCACGCGGCTTTGATCTGGACCCGACCCGCGAACACCATACGGGGCCGCGGCATGAAAATGGCCGCATCAGAGGCCGGACACATGTCAGCACCCGGTGACGCGCCAAAAGCAGCTCCGAAGATACCTCTTGCGCATGGGGCGGTTACACATGTTGCACAAATCGCCTGAGATTCGGACGTCCCCTTTCCCCAGACAGACCTATCCTGTTATCTCTGTGATGGGCGTGCCGAGTGCGGTGAAGCCGTTCAAGACGGCGACGCGAACTTGGAGTTCTGCGACCTGACGATCGAAGTCCCGGGCGGACAGGCGCTGACCAAGCAGCTTGACGCAGAGCATCTTGGTCTCGGCCCTGCTTCGACGGTGATAGCCGCTCCATCGTCGCCAGATGGTCCGACCGACGCGCTTCGTTGTGCGCAGGATTTCGTTTCGGGCGATGGCCCCGGCGGTGGCGTTCTTGCGCGATGGGATGATCGCCGCGGCCCCGCGGGCAGCGATAGCGTCGTGGCACTTGCGGGTGTCGAAGGCACCGTCGGCGGTGACGCTGGCGATCCCCTGATCGGGCGGGATCTGGTCGAGCAGTTCGGGCAGCATGGGCGCATCGCCCAGGTCGCTGGTGGTGAACTCTGCCGCGCGGATTTCCAGCGTCTGCTCGTCAACTCCAATGTGGATCTTGCGCCAGACGCGCCGTTTGGAACCGCCATGCTTGCGGGCGTTCCACTCCCCTTCGCCCTCGACCTTGATCCCGGTGCGTCCCACGCTCTACGGCGAGACGCCGACCGCCTCGGCCATCGCCGCGCGCCGGTGCTGGACCCGGGCCTCAAGGCCACCAAGAGCGGCTACTTCTGGGCCGTCGTCTCCGACGATCGCGGCCATGGCGGTGCCGGACCGCCCATCGTTCTGTTCCACTATGCCCCCGGCCGGGGCAAGGAGCATCCGCTGAAGTTCCTCGCCGGGTATCAGGGCCGGTTCCTGCAATGCGAAGCCTATCAGGCCTATAACGCGCTGACCGAAATCGCGCGCGACAAGGGCCCGTGGCAGTTGGTCTACTGCTGGACCCATGTCCGCCGCCGCTTCGTGAAGCGCTTCGAGAATGAGGGCTCACCCGTCGCCGAGGAGATGCTGCGCCAGATCGCGCTGCTCTATCGGGTCGAAAAGGCCGTGCGAGGGAAGGCGGCGGCCCTGCGCCTTTCTGCCCGGCGCGAACACGCAACACCCGTCATTGCCGCGCTCAAGCCCTGGCTGGAAGCACAGCTCTCGCGCATCCCGCAGAAATCTCAGCTGGCCGAGGACATCCGCTACACCTTGGCGCACTGGCCCGGCCTGATCCGTTTCCTTGAGGACGGCACCATCGAGTTGGACACCAACCCGGTCGAGAACCAGATCCGACCGATTGCCCTGACCAGGAAAAACGAACTCTTGCGCAGGCAACGAGATCGGTGCCAAGAACTGGGCCATGCTCGCCTCGCTGGTCGCCACCTGCAAGATGTCCGGCGTGAACCCGGTCGACTACATCGCCGCCACGCTGCGTGCCATCCTCGACGGTCACCCGCAAAGCCGCATCGAAGACCTGATGCCCTGGCGCTTCAACCAGCCGTCAAGCCTCGCCGCATAGAGTGATGCCGTCGCGCTTACAACGCACCGAAACCCAACATCGAAGACCTGCCAACACCGGCTCAACTGCGCCGCTCGACGATCATCGCCGGCATCGGGGCCGTGGCCATTGGCCTGATGGTCTATCTGCCCGCTGAATATGGCACGGACCCGACAGGCGTGGGCAGCATTCCGGGCTTGACCGAAATGGGCGAGATCAAGACCCAGCTTGCGGAAGAAGCGGAGGCGGACCGGTTGCTGGACCTCGAGGCTGCCGAGGCGACCAGTCCTCGAGCCTGCTCGACGATATCTTCGGCCTGTTCGTCGGGGCGGCCCACGCTCAGGACGCGGAGGTGTGGCGCGACGAGACGAGCTTCACGCTGGCGCCCGGCGACACTGCGGAATGGAAACTCGTCATGACCGAGGGGCAGACCGCGCAATACCACGTGCTGGTCGAAGGCGGACGGATCAACTTCGACCTGCACGGCCATGGTGGTGGCCAATCGGTTACCTACGAACGAGGCCGTGGCTCGACGGGGGACGACGGCGAGATCGTCGCCGCTTTCGACGGCGAACACGGCTGGTTCTGGCGCAACCGCGACAGCGAGGCCACCACCGCGACCGTTCAGCTCCGTGGCGAATACGCCGAGTTCCGCAACGTAAACTGAACCCTTCCACGATCGGCGGCGCGTCTTCGGCGCGCCGCCCTTTGCCCCATCATCATCAACCGCATCGGCAAAAGCAGATAAGTCAGTTGGGGCTGGATTGAGCTGCCGAAGTTGAATCACGGGCCAACCGAAAATGGTGCGAAACGGCGCGAAGTCGTGCGATCGGATCATGAACACCAGCCGCACAAGACGCCTAGCACCCAGTCGAAATCATGGTCCAATCGTCACTATCCATCACGGGAGTTTCGATAGCTTCCGGCTTCACCCACCCAACCGCTTTGCCCTCTCCGCCATCCTGATCACCTGCGCGCTTGCGGTGGCCGCAGCGCTTCGCACGGCGGCGGGAGCTTGCACCGCCCCTCGGCCGATCGCTTCGCCCGTCGTGAGCGCACCGATCCGCGCCCTGCCCTGCACACCTGAGGTATTCGCCAAACCCCGCAGCATCCCTGCGGACCCGCTGACGATTGCAGGTGCGGCAGCCACCATCAGGTTCCCCGAGATCCCCCGCACGATCAGGGGTGTTGCCGCAACAAACCCCTTTGCCAGAAACACCATCACGAAGAACGGCACCAGCGAGCCGATGTTTGTCGCGGAATTTGGGTCGCCGAGCTGAGCCAATAACGAATTGGCCATGCCGACGACGGTCGAGAACATGGCGGCGATGACGATGGGGTAGAAGGCGTAGCTGATCGTTGTCGAGACCCATCTGTGGAAGAAATCTTTGGTCGCATCGAAGAGCGACAGCGCGATCATGATCGGTGCGAGGCCGAGCATCAGGGTCAGCATCATCTTGGCGAAGATGAGGACGATGCCGGTCATGAAGCCAAGGAGGCTCAGGAGCACCAGGCCGATGCCGCCGAGTATCGCGCCGGTCATCCAGTTCAGGTTGTTGCCGATCACGTTCAGGTACTGGCTAAACTCTATGATCAGCCGGTCGAACTCGCCCGCGAAGTAGGTGGCCCCTGCCCCACCGCCGCCGACCGAGGAGATCAGGGCCCCGGCGACGTAGTCGAGCCCGCCGATGACGGCATTGGCGACTGCGTTGAAGTTGGCCCAGTTGAAGGCAAACAGCCCTATCAGCGTCAGCTTGATCAGGTACCAGAAGAAGCTGGCCCCATCCATGCTGCGGAACTGGAAGGCCATGTTGATGCAGACGCCGATCAGCGAGAGGGTGACCATCAGCAGAACGATCGTGCCGGTATTGCTGGCCACAGCCCCGAACTGGGACTCGGCCGCATCGGCGAGGAAGCCGTCGGCGGTTCCGACCATCCAGCTGACGATGCTCATTACCAGTTGCCCTGCGCTCCGCAGATATCTTGGACGTCGCGGGCGATCTGGTTCTGTTCGTTGCGGAGGGCCAGTTGGGCTTGAGTGAGCTCCGCCTGCGAGCTTGCCGCGAACCGTTCCTCGTACTCGGCCGAGGCGGCATCCCATGACGGAAAGCGGACATCACAGCCGCAGTCGCCCGATGCCTTGATCGCCTCCCAGGACCGCAGCTCGTAGAGCCGCATCAAGGTCAGCGCCTTGTAGGCCTCGCGCGGGTGAACCTCGTCCATCCAGGTTGGGCGTGCAGGCCGGTTGTTGCAGATCCGGTACTGTTGGGGCGACATGGTCACGCTAAGATCGTTCGTGACCTGAGGCGAGGTCTGAGCCGCGAGGGGCGCGACCAGCAGGCTGGCAGCCACGGCGAGGGTGATCTTGCGCATGGGGATTTCCTTTCGGGTCATTCGGCGGCGACCGCAGGGCGCTTAGTGCCCCCGGTTCCGGCAGTGTTCTGATCTGGATGCTTCGCCTGCCCCGGCAGGAAGAACTCGGTGATGCCGCGGGCGCCGTCATGGCGCCCGGCCTGGATGATCACGTCGATGGAGCCCTCGATGTAGTCGACCATGTCAGCATAGGTCATCGGCACGTCTGTCTTGAGCGCGGCGATGGCGAGGCGGCGGACGGCCAGTTGCGGGGTCTCGGCATGCAGCGTTGTGAGCGAGCCGCCATGGCCGGTGTTGATCGCCTCGAGGAAAGTCATGGCCTCACGCCCCCGGACCTCCCCCAGCACGATCCGGTCAGGCCGCATCCGCAGGGTCGAGGCCAGAAGCACATCGGCGCTGCGGGCGTCCGCGTCACGATCGGCGATCAGCGTCACGGCATTCGGCTGCTCGGGGCGCAGTTCGGCCGCCTCCTCGATGGTGATGATCCGTTCCTCGGGCGGGATCAGCGAGAGGATCTTGCGGCCCGCGACCGTCTTGCCGGTCGAGGTGCCGCCCGAGACGATCATGTTGAGCTTGTTCCGGGTGCAGAACCGCAAGGCGGCATCGATGTCGCCTGAGGCCACCACGTCGCGCAGTGCGGCGTTCCGTTCCCGGCGCAGGCCCTCAAGGCTGCGCTCCTTGCCATAGAGGAAGCCGAGCTTGATTGCCTCCAGCGGCAAGGAGGAGAAGAACCGCAGCGATATCGAGAACCCGCCCTCCACGGCCGGCGGCTGGATCACCTGCGCCCGGATTGGACGGTCGCGATAGAGGATCGAGACCGAGACGATGGGTTTCTTGGTGCTGAGCGTGGTTGAGGCGGCCGAGGCGATCTGGTTCCCGAGATCCTTGATCTCGGTCTGGGTGAGCGGGGTACCGAGGCCCCGCATGAAGTGATCGCCCTGGAACTCGCCCCAGACCTGCCCATCGGGGTTGATGCAGATCTCGATCGTGTCGTCCCGCTGCACCGCGTGGCCCAGGCGATCAAGCGAGGCCTCAAGATAGCTCGCCGCCATGTCAGAAAATCTCCAGGTCGCGGTCGACCATGACCGTGATCCGCGTGCCTTGGTCGACATGGATCACGGGCCGGATCGCCAGATAGTCCTGCATCACGCTTTGGGTGCTGTCGCGAAGGTCCGTGCCCACGTCGCTCGCCATGTCGGCGGCAGCCTCATCCTCGATCTGTCCGGCGGCGGCCGCGGGCAAGGCTCCGATCAGCGAGATCAGCGCGGCCGAGCCGAAACGCTGCGTAAAACGAGTATCGACGAAACCGGTGGTGCCGGTGCGGCCAAGCTCATCCCCGCCAAAGGCGCTGATCTCGACGGTCTGGTTGTCGGGCAGGATGATGCGGTCCCAAGCCACCATGGCTCGCGATTGCGCCAGCGCCACGTCGGAGCGATAGCGCCCCACGAGACGTGCGCCGCGCGGGATCAGGACGCGGGTACCGTCGAAGGAATGGACGTCTTCCGAGACGATGGCGCGGATCGCACCGGGCAGAGTGCTGTCGAGGGCTGTTTCGGTCACGGCCTGGATCATCGTGCCCTGCACGAGCGTGTTGCCGGGGTTCACGATCGCTTCGGCCCGCGCCACCGGTGCGGGTCTTGCGCCCGCGCGTACGAAGGCTTCGTCCTCATTGAGACGCGCGGCCTCAAAGCTGTTCTCTCGGTCGGCCCCTGCCCCCATCCCGGAAAACGCGATCATGGGCGAGGCGATGCGTTCAGCGCGTGCTTCGGCTTCAGCGATCCTGCGGCGTTCGAGTTCCGCGAGCTGCAGCTCCTCCTCGTTCGGCCCGAGGTCCGTTGGCGCAGGCGGGGTCAGCCGCGCGACCTCGAGATCCATGCGCAGCTGGTCAAGCTCGCGGTCGCGTTCGGTCAGTTGCCGCTCGAGCGCGCGCTGCGCTTCGGTCGAGGCGGTCTGCAACGCCGCGATCTGCGCCGTGAGATCGGCGATGGCTTGTTCCGCCCCACTGTCCGACGCCTCCGCAGGCCGCGCGCGCAGCTCTTCGAGTTCCGCCCGCAACGTGGCGAGGTTCTCCATGAGCGCCAGTTCCGGCGCCGACGGGCCGATCTCGGCCGGTGGCGGCGCAGGATCTGCGACAGGCATGGGTGCGAGGTCCCCAAAGCGCGATTCCGCGGTCTGGAACTCTTCCGGGGCGGCGGTCGGCAGGGGCGCCTCCGGGACCGGCTGAAGCGCGGCCCAGGCCAGACCGCCTACTGCCACGGTCCCGGCAACGCCTAGGATGGCGGTCAGCGGGGACGGCCGTGCTCCGCCGCGCTTCTTGTCGCCCGTCGCCTCAAGAGCAGCAAGGCGGGCGGCAAGGTCTTCGGTGTCCTGGCTCATGACGTGGCCTCGCGTCCCACATCCTGAACGCAGACCTCGTCTTCCCCGAGGCGCAGGACCCACTGGCGGTTCACGCCAGAGACGCGGATGACGCCGTCCTCGAGCGTGGTGCTGTTCACCGCCCTCTCACCGCCATTGGCATAGCGGAAGATCGCCGGGACGGGCGCGTTCCGCGCGAAGCGGAAATACGTGAAGGTGCCGTCATCCCAAATCGCCGTGGGCGTGAACTCCTCACGGGCGCTGACGGCATAGTTCGCGTTCGGCGCATCGGCCGCGACCGCACGGGTCGGCTGAACGTGACTCTCGGGATAGCGGAACTGCACGACGTAATGCGGTGTCCCGCGCGCCTCGACGACGTGGAAGTAGTAGGAGCGGCGGTTGGTATAGACCGTGATGTTGGTCGCCACGCCCGAGGCCGCAGGCTTGATCGCGAAGGCCCGCCCGCCCGGCACGCCGTCGAACTGGAAGCCCACCGTGTCGCCTGCAATGATCGAGCGGATGGTCTCGCCTGTCCCGAACTCGACGGTGGTCACCCGGGTCAGGGTGGTGACGATCCGGTAAACCTGCCCCTCGGTCCAGGTGGCGATCCGGACGCGGTTGTCCTGGGGGCCGGGGCGCGGTGTGGTCTCGGCGAGGGCTGCGGGTGCGGAGAGCACGAGGGCACCGGCGAGGAGCAGGGCGTGAACGAATGTGAGAACTGGAACAGAGGTCATTCGGAACGGTCCGATCGGATGGCATATTGGGTGACGGTGAAGCCGAAGGGGTTCTGCCAGACGTCGTCGATCGAGCGGGTCCGTTCTGGCTGGAAGGCGAACATCAGCGTGGCGGTGAAGGATCCGTCCTGCGCCCCTTGCGGGCTGGTCAGCCGCTTTCGAAGGCGGACCTGGGCGCGGTTGTCGCCGATCAGCGTGATCGAGGCGATCTCGACCGCCATCTCTGCAGAAGGGCCGTAGCGGGTCGGCGGATAGCTTTCCTGTCCCGAGGTCCACATGGCTCGCATGCTGGCCTCGGCCGCACCTGTGGATTGCGCCAGCACGCGGCGCACGCGTAGATCGTTGTCGAGCTGGTTGTAGGCTTCTCGGTCGAGGATGTAGCGATAGATCTGCGCTTCGATGATGGCGGGACGCTCGGCGAGCGACACCGTCTCAACCGTAGCATTGGGCAGGGCCAGACCGGTTGCAGGATCATAGGGTACGACGACCGGCGGGGGCGTCTCGACCATCAGGGCGACGGCCGCGGCCGCAAGGCAGCCGAAAACGCCAAAACCCGCACCACCAAGGCCGATCATCCGCCAGAGCTGCTCCCGGCGCAGAGCGCCATGGATCAGTTCCTCCTCGACCAGTTCCCGCGCACTCATGCCTACCGTCATTTCCGGTGCCTTGCTCATGGCGCGAGGCTCGGCAGGGTGAAGTCCATGTAGCGGCGCTCTTCGGCGACGGTGGCAGCATCCACCACGCCGGCGTTACCCGCGCCGAGGGTCTGGATTGCCTCGAGCTCCCACATCCGTGTCATGGCGATGGCAAGCTCCGCCGTGACGCGGGTGTTGTGGTCCATCGACGCCTTCAGGTTCTCCATATCGGGGATCATCGCGACGAGCTGTTCGACGCGTACCAGCGACTGGGCGGCCTCGGCATGGCTGTTCTGGGCTGCAGCCGACATCACGGCGCCGGTCGTTGCGCGGGTGGCGACACCTTCCGCCCCCGGATTGCCGCTGGTGGCGATCTCGCGGAGCGAGTCCTCGTCGAACCCGGCGCTCGCCAGCGCCTGCTCCATCTCTGTGCGCAGAGGGCCCGCGTTGGGTCCGATCAGGCTCGACCAGTCGCCGGCCTGGATGCCCCGGATCAGGCCGGGGATGTCTTCGAAGTTTGCCTGAAGGAGGTTGTCGAGATCCCCGCCCATGGCGAGACCGAGGATGCTGCGCGGCCCGGTGAGCGAGGCATACATCTCCTCAAGCTGATCGAACTGCTGCTGCAGGAGATCGAGCTGTGCCAGTGCGTTGTCCAGAAGATCGGTCTGGATTCCGAAATCCTGCAGCATCTGCTGAAGCTGGCGGATTTCCTGGGCGATGTTCTGGGTATCGACCGTGGGCACGCCCTGTGCGGAAACGGGACCCGCCAGGGCGGTAGCCAGCGCAAGGGTCGCGGCACCAGTGGCAAGGGGACGGGACAAGCGCCTGATCATCGCAAACTCTCCAGGGTGAAATCCATAAACTGCCGCTCGGCTGTGTTTCGGCGTGCAAATTTGACCCCTTAAGGCGGGGTATCGGCGTCCAATTTTGACCCCCCTGATGTTCTGTCAGACCGTTCGTTGCTGAGCAGCGGACGGAGGGGAGATGAAGCGGGTGGATAC
>Ga0209347_1005986_pt1 | contig 11132 bp, 10 predicted proteins | sample AutmiccommuBRH23_FD_187382 | JGI IMG/M metagenome (GOLD analysis project Ga0209347, IMG submission 187382) | Deep subsurface microbial communities from Mt. Terri, Switzerland - Autotrophic microbial communities BRH/23 (SPAdes) (version 2) | ecosystem: Environmental > Aquatic > Deep subsurface >...
TAGACTGGCAATTCACGACGCCGGACGCCCGAATCAAACTCAAACGCCTCTACCCACAGGTGCAACTGTCATGAACCACTAGGTTCCGGGCGGAGATCTCCTGCAGTCTGCCATCCCGCCGGACCCGAACCACGGGCACAGCCATCTGCTTGAGGGATGCCATTGCCCGCTCCGCGCGGTACTCGGATGCGAATCCGAGCACGCCAAACAGGAGGACGATTGCTCCGATGGCCACCGTCTCCATACCCTTGCCCAGCAGTCCGGACACCACCGCCGCGACGATCAGGATCAGCACCATCGTCTGCGTGAACTGTTCCAGGAACATGCGCAAGGGCCCTTTGCCAGCTTGCTCCTGCAGTTCGTTGGGGCCGTATTGCCGCAGATGAGATGTCGCCTCGGCCGCAGTCAGACCTCTCTCGGACGTTGATAACGTCGCCAGCACATCCTCTCTGGATCGCGTGTGCCAATCGTTCTGTGCCACATACATCCTGTAGACTCCATCGTGAAGGGCCATGAGACGTGTTCTGCCACATCCCCCGCCAGAGTATCCACTAACCCGCTACTGTAGAGTGTGCCAGGCTGGCGGTCCCTCGGGATTATCCCGATCTCAGATGAAGATGCGGTAGCCGCACCACGCTGATCCTACGCACTCTTCAGCCTCCTGGCAACACTGCGCTTGCAGCCGAAATCCTGCGTTGTCGCTGCCGACAGCTTGAAAGTGGTTTTCTCACGATTCCACGGCGCCTTGTTCCGCCGCACGCATGCCGAGATCGAAGGCGCGGAGATTCATCGCGACAAAAGCTGCCTTCATCTTCTCCGCGATCACCCGGCGGAACGTATCGGCTGGTATCGGCAGAACCCCGGTTTGAACCAGCCCTCCCAGCATGACCATGTTCATCGACAACGCCGATCCGGCCGTCAGTGCCAGGGCCGTGGCGTCAAGAGCGACAAGGCGTTTGACACGACCGGCCAGCACCGCCAGGGCGGAATCGATCTGGGGATACCGGGCTTTGCCCATGGCCACAGTGAAAGGCGGCTGCGGCGCCGTATTGCTTACGATTACCGTATGGGCGCCACATTTCTTCGCGGCCCGGATCGTTTCCGCAGGCTCGAAACCGAGCAGCACGTCCGCTGTCCCGTCGGCGATGCAGTAACCCTTGCCCTCTCCCAGCCGCACCATGGACTCCACGACGCCCCCTCGCTGAGCCATACCGTGAAATTCGGACATGCGGGGCGTGATGCCCGTGGCGGCGGCCGCTTCGCCCAACACACGGGCCGCCAGGATGTTGCCTTGTCCTCCCACCGCCACGATCATGATACGGATTGCCTTCATCGGTTCTCTTCCTTTCCAGGTATCGCGGCAATCGCCTTTTCCGGGCAGAGCTGGGCGCACAACGCACAACCCGTACAGCGATCGGCATCGATCTCGATCCGCCCCTCACGCACAACAAACACCGGGCAGGCCAGTTTCGTGGTGCAGACCTGATGATTGCGACATCTCTCAGGCTTCACGTGAAGCGGCCGTCTCCTGCGGAACCCGGGAAGGGTCCGCTCATAGAGGGGACAAGGCGCTCGAGCGATGAGAACCGACACACCCCGGCAGTCGGCGAGTCCTCGCACGGCCTCGACGGTCTTGCGATGATGGAACGGATTGACTGTCAGTACGTTTTCCACCCCCAGCCCCTTCACCACGGCCTCGATGGATATCGGCTTCCTGGGGAGGTTCAGATGGCCCAGATCCACACCCGGGTGCGGCTGATGACCAGTCATCCCTGTGGTGCCGTTGTCCAGCACGACGAGAAGGAAATCGTGTTGGTTGTAGACCGCGCTGGCCAGGGGCGAAAGACCGCTGTGGAAGAAGGTGGAGTCCCCGATGAAGGCCACTACTTTGCGTCCCGTGGCCCGTGCGAATCCGCCCGCCGTGCCGACGCCGGCGCCCATGGCGATCAGGAAATCTCCCATGTTCAATGGAGGCAGAAGCCCCAACGTATAGCACCCGATGTCCGTGGGGTAGATCGCATTATCCCCGAAGACCTCGCGGACCGCGACATAGGTAGCCCGGTGCGGACATCCAGGGCACAGGGTCGGCGGTCGGGCCGGCGCCTCGGGCAGGTCATCCGTCCGAATCGGGACCGCGGGCGTGAACGGCTGCTGGAAGAAAGAGGCGATGACCTTCTTCACCAGCGTCGGGTCGAACTCGTAGAGCCTGGAGAAGAGCCCCTGGCCCTTGCCCTGGATCGGCAGCGTGAGGCCGGAGTTCTGGGCGCAGTTTCTCACGGCCTCCTGCAAATAGGATTCCCCCTCCTCGACGACCAGCACTTTCTCACACCCTTCCAGGAATCGTCGCGTCAGTTCCTCCGGGAAAGGATGCGAAAAGCCCACGCGCAGCACCCGGAACCGATCGGCAAGACCCAACTCGTCCAGAGCATCGCTGACATAGCCGTAGCTTACGCCGTTACAGACGATGCCCCAGGCGCCGTCGTCTTCGATCCGGTTCCACGGGCTGTTGTCGGCGATCTCCGTCGCCCGTGCGATTTTGTCCAGCAGCTTGGGGTGCAGATTGCGCGATACGGCCGGGATGCAGACATACGCGAAGGGGTTCTTTTCAAAGTGGCCCTTGGCGACCCTCGGGCGCAGTGGGCCAAGAGTCACCATGCCGCTGGAATGGTTGATGCGCGTGGTCGTGCGCAGAATCACCGGCAGCTTGAGTTCCCCGGACAGCTCGAAGGCGTAGGCGGCCATGTCCCTGGCCTCGGCCACCGTGGAGGGCTCCAGGATCGGCAGGCCGCTGAGCTTGCCATACCAGCGGGAGTCCTGCTCATTCTGGCTGGAGAACATGAACGGATCGTCGGCCACGACAAGCACCAGCGAGCCCGCAATCCTCGTGTAGGCCAAGGTCATCAACGCATCCGAAGCGACGTTGAGACCCACGTGTTTCATGGTGACCATAGCCTTGAGGCCGCACATGGCGGCGCCGGCCGCAACCTCCAGGGCAACCTTCTCGTTGGCGCTGTACTCGAAATAGAGGTCGCTCTCCTGAGAGATCTGAAAGAACTGCAGCGCGATCTCCGAAGAGGGAGTCCCCGGGTAGGCCGCGGTAAAGGCGACCCCGGCTTCCAAAGCCCCCCGGGCGATGGCCTCATTGCCCAACAGAAGGATCTGTTCGCCGATGTTGTTCTTCAAAAGCCCATGCATGTACTCGTTCCTTTCCTGCTTCGTGCCGATCACGACCGGCGTGTGTGTCCCGGGAATGGGAACTGGGCGAGAACAGCCCGGCCACCGAGGCGTCGCTCGATCCGCATCAGCTCGTTATACTCGGCGACGCGCTCGGAGCGGGAGAGCGAGCCGATCTTGACCTGACCGACGCCCGTTCCGACAGAGAAGTCGGCTTCGAAGGGCAATTCGGTCTCGCCGGAGCGGTGGGAGATGATCGCGGTCAGGCCGTGCTCCCGGGCCAGCTTGATTGTGTCGAGCGTCTCGGTGATCGTGCCGATCTGGTTGGCCTTGATCAGAACGCAGTTGGCGGCGCCGGTCTCAATGCCTTTGCGCACGAGGATCGGGTTCGTGGCGAACAGGTCGTCGCCGACGATCTGGACCTTGCCCTCGGTCTTCTTGTTGAGTTGGGCGAAGCCGCCCCAGTCCTCCTCGTCGAGCCCATCCTCAATCGAGACGATCGGGTACTTGCGGGTCCAGTCGGCCAGCAGATCGACCATCTCTTCAGTGCTGAGGACCTTGCCGTCGCGGTCGAGGTGGTAGCCCTTGTCGTCGTGGAACTCGGAGGCGGCCGGGTCCAACGCGATGACGAAGTGCTCGCCAGGCTCGTAGCCCGCCCGCTCGAGGGCCTCCATGATCAGCTTGAGCGGCGCCTCGTTGGAGGTCACCGGCGGAGCATAGCCGCCCTCGTCGCCGACGGTGGTGGGCCAGCCGTGCTCGCGGACGATGTCCTTGAGCACGTGGAAGGTCTCGGCGGCCCAGCGGGAGGCCTCCACGAAGCTCGGCGCGCCGACGGGGACGAGCATGTACTCCTGGAAATCCGAGGAGTTCAGGGCATGCTTTCCCCCGTTAAGGACATTGATCAGGGGTAACGGCATAACGAAAGGCTCATCCGCAGGCTTGCCGCAGAGATCGGCCACATGCTCGTAGAAGGGCTTGCGATGGACGATCGCGCCGGCACGGAGGCAGGCGATCGACACGGCCAGGATCGCGTTGGCCCCCAGGCGGGACTTGTTGGGCGTGCCGTCCAGCTCGATCATGCGGCCATCGATGGCACGGAGTCTGTCAACGTCGAAGCCTACCAGCGCGGGGGCGATGATCTCGGTGATGTTCCGAACCGCCTTCAGAACGCCTTTGCCGTGGTATCGCCTGGGGTCTTTGTCGCGGAGTTCGAGGGCCTCGTGCCGGCCGGTCGAGGCGCCGGAGGGGACCATGCCCGACACCTCCTTGCCATTCTCCAAATGGACGGTCGCTTCAATGGTCGGGTTGCCGCGCGAATCCAGCAGTTCCTGGGCGGTGATCGCAGCTATCTTCATCCTATTCCCTTCAATAGAGTACCTGTATCTCTTCTCTACGTTGTCGGCTTGAGCAGTCTGTTTTCCACGAACTTCGTCGAATACTGTCCTCTCGCAAAACACTCATGCTCCAGGACCTTCTGATGAAATGGGATCGTGGTCTTGACGCCCTCCACGGCAAACTCCCGGAGCGCACGCTGCATCCGGGCAATACACGCCTCGCGGCTCTCGTCATAGGCGATCAGTTTGGCGATCAGGGAGTCGTAGTAGGGCGGTACCGCATAATCCTGGTACAGGTGGGTGTCCACCCGGATTCCCGGGCCGCCGGGACAGCAGAGTCTGCTGATCGTCCCCGGCGAGGGCATGAACTTGTTGTTCGGATCCTCGGCATTGATCCGGCACTCGATCGCGTGGCCTGTGGTCCGGATGTCCTTCTGGCGGAAGGCGAGCTTCTCGCCGGAGGCGATGCGGAGCTGCTCCTTGACCAGATCCACGCCGGTGACCATCTCGGTAATCGGGTGCTCGACCTGGATACGTGTGTTCATCTCCATGAAGTAGAACTCACCCTGCCCGTTCAGGATGAATTCGACCGTGCCGGCGCCTTCGTAGTCCACGGCCTTTGCCGCCAGAACCGCTGCCTTGCACATGCGCTTTCGTAGCGCCTCGGTCAGCGCCGGCGATGGCGTTTCCTCAATCAGCTTCTGGTATCGGCGCTGAATGGAGCATTCCCTTTCGCCCAGATGAAGCGTATTCCCATGTCGATCCGCCAATACCTGCACTTCGATGTGACGCGCGTCGTCGAGGTAACGCTCCATGTAGACCTCGTTGTTGCCGAACGCGCCCTGCGCCTCCGCCTGCGCGGCGCGGAAGCCGGCCAGCAGGCCCTCTCGATCATGGGCAATCCGCATCCCCTTGCCGCCTCCACCGGCTGACGCCTTGATTAAGACGGGATAACCGATACTCTCAGCGGTCTTCAGGGCCTTGGTCTCATCCGTGACCGTGCCTTCACTGCCCGGAATCACCGGTACCCCCGCGCTCTTCATCGTCTGGCGGGCGACCGCCTTGTCCCCCATCCTGCGAATCGCCTCCGGCGACGGACCGATGAAGGTCACGTTGTGCTCCCGGCAGATCTCGACGAAGCGGGCATTCTCCGACAGGAAACCATACCCGGGATGAACCGCGTCCACATTTGTGGTTTCCATCGCGCTGACGATCGCCGAGACGTTCAAATAACTGCTCCGGCTGGGCGCTTCGCCGATGCAGATCGCCTCATTCGCGAGGCGAACATGCAGGCAGTCGCGATCCGCCTGGGAGTACACGGCTACCGTGGCGATCCCCATCTCTCGGCACGCGCGGATAACCCGAACCGCGATTTCGCCGCGATTGGCTATGAGGATCTTCTGGAACATACCCGTGACCCCTTCTTCCCGACGTTCGGTTTCGACGCCTCTCCGCAAATCGGCGTCGCGGCCAGCGCCGCCACGACAGCGCGCGGCAGCGAATAGCCGATCATGCTCGGGCGGCCGCGTGAATCGAGACTCCGGACCTCGATCCGGCTCATGGTGTGCGCCGAGACAGCCACAGACCTGCAACGGCAAGCGGCAAGCGGCAGGTCCCCGGCCCGGAGACCGGCGCCGCCGTCGTTCCACCACCGTGCGAGGTCCTCGGCCTCCTGGGTCGGCATCACCCAGCAGAGATACCGTTCATCACGAGGTTCCTCGAAACAGCGGATTTCGGTGCGTCCGTCTTTGCGCTCGATCTGAACTAAGGGCCGTATTTCATGCTTCATCAGTCATCCCCTGTACGTCAATATCCGCCTGTTCAACCTGCCGGCTCATCTTCTCACGATAGGCCTCGAGCCCAGAGGCCAGTCTTTCATCCGCCATGGCCAGGATGGAGACGGCCAACAAACCCGCATTCTGAGCTCCGGCCTTTCCGATGGCGGTCGTGGCGACGGGAATGCCACCGGGCATTTGTACGGTAGAAAGCAAGGAGTCCAAACCTCCCAGGTCCGAGGTTGTCATGGGTACGCCGATCACGGGCAGCGTTGTCAGCGATGCCATGACCCCGGCCAGATGGGCGGCCTTGCCGGCGCCGGCGATGATCACCTTGGTTCCTCGACCTTTCGCCGAGCGCCCGAACTCGTGCGCTCGATCCGGCGTGCGGTGTGCGGAGATCACGCGCAACTCGTAAGGCACGCCGAATTCCCGCAGTACCTTTGCGGCCTCGGACATGACTTCCAGATCGGATTTGCTTCCCATGACGATCGATATGAGAGCGGTCATTTCTATCGTTTCCTTTCCAAGTCAGATTGCTTATAGCCTGCGGTCAACCCGGCATTGGCTGCGACAACGCCCTGCATGAAGAGACGTTCTTGTGTTCCTGTCCTGCACGTTGGAGCCGGGCCCGATGAGAATGGGGTGAACCATCCCGTCGGCATCCGCCTCGTCGGCCCGAAGCACGGCGACCGGCCCCACGAAGGTGCCCGGACCGATTCGTATTCTGCCGATGATCTGGGCTGTGGAAGCGACATAGGCCGTCGGATCGACCTGTGGGATGTCTCCGGCGGGATTGGGATGCAAAGCGGACGGTGCGTTCTTCATCGCGTCTTCTCCATAGAGTGGCAACATGCGGAAGCTCGGCCCAGACGATCGTTGATGGCCAGTCCGAGACCCGTATCGGGAACCGCCTCGGCAATGATGAGGTCAAGACCCAGGCTGTCCAGCCGATGAAGCGCTGCGAAGAGGTTGGCGGCCGCCTCCCTCAGGCTCCCGCCGGGCGAGAGGACTTCGACGGCCGTGAATCCCAGCGTTGTGGGAGGCTCCTGGAAGGATAATAACCCAATCCGCCGCCCGTCCGTCGGCGCGTCATCTGTACACAACACCAGTGGGGTCCGCGGAGCGTAATGCCGGGCAAGCTGCCCGGGCGCCACGGGACGATCAGGGTCCGAGTGCGGCCGAAGCACCGGACCGACGACCGCCTCGATATCCTCCACGGCCACGCCGCCGGCTCGCAGAAGCATGGGCTTGCCATCAACGAGCGACAGAATGGTAGACTCAATCCCGACGCGGCATGGCCCGCCGTCGAGCACCATGTCAACCTCCCGACCCAGTTGTTCCCGCACGTGTTCAGCCGTCGTCGGGCTGACCCGGCCGAATGGATTGGCGCTGGGGGCGGCCAAGGGCGCATCGGTCTGGCGGATCAAGGCCAGCGCCAGCGGATGATCCGGCATGCGAATCGCCACAGTCGGCAGTCCGGCGGTGACAATGTCGGGGACCCGCTCGGTCTTGGGTAGAACAAGGGTCAAGGGGCCTGGCCAGAACCGCCGGGCCAATGCTCGCGCCTTCAAGGGAAAGTCGGCGACAAGAGACTTTGCCTGCTGAAGGGCACAGATGTGAACGATCAGCGGGTCAAATCGGGGACGACCTTTGATCTCGAAGATCCTGGCGACGGCCGCCGCGTCAAAGGCATTGGCGCCCAGGCCGTACACGGTCTCTGTCGGAAAGGCGACCACACCTCCTTTTGTGAGGATGACGGCGGCTTTCTTTGTCTGGCTGCTCGGTCTCAGCCGGCGTTTCGCGCAGCCGGACTTCTCCAGGATCAGCGCTGCGGCCTCCCCGATCCCGGAGGCCACCAAGGCGCCCGCCGGCAGCTCCTGGCGGTGCTTGGTCCCATGACCGGTCAACACGTAGATGCCTGTCGCTCCGGCATTGCGAGCCAGTTCCACGTCGTGCGGATGATCACCGATCACAAAGGACTTGCTCAAGTCGATGCCAAATTCACGGGCCGCCATGCATACGTGATACACCTTCGGTTTGATGCACTCACAGTCGTCCGAGCGCCGATGCGGGCAGCAGTACACTCGCTCGATGCAGATCCCGGCTCGGGCCAGGTGCCTCACGACATGATCATTCACTTGGGCCACTTCAGCCGCCTGGATGGTTCCTTCCGCGATGCCGGGTTGATGAGTCACGATGAACAATCTGAAGCTCTGTCCAAGCGACTGGAGCGCCGCAATCGTGTCCGGGAAGAACGCCACCTGCGATGGGCTGCGCAGATGCCCCCGGTCCTCGATGAGGGTCCCATCGCGGTCCAGGAAGACAGCCGAAAATGTTCGTGTTACTGCCATGTCATTCGTCCCTGTTACATTCTTCTATCTTGGACCCCACTTGAAGCCCTGTCTGATGATGTCTCCGCGGCTGTCCGCCGCATCTATTCGATATCGTCTCGGTATCCGGCAACGGGAATGAACTTCTCATAGTCCTCCGCCTTGCCACCCTCCAGGCAGCACGCGATGATTTCCTTGCCGAGGGGATCCAATTCGTCAGATTGGAACTGGGCCAGGCACTTCCGGAAAAAGGCATCGATCATATGTGCTCCCTGATCGTACACTGCCTCTCCCACTTCCGGCTGCGTTTCGACGTGCAGGAGACAGTGGTCAACCAAACGCCCCTCCAATTGCAGTTGATGCGGCGTGTAGCCAAGCAATGAACATCGGGCAGGCCGAAGCTGCTCCGGGCGGAAATTCGCCACTCCCCGCCGGGCAAGATAGTCGCGGGCGATCCATTGCGGCATGAATCCAACCTGCCATGCCCCAATGTACTGATTCGGGCACAGAATGTATCGCATGCGCCTGTGCTCCACAAACTGACGCAGCAGCAGATTCGCCTGATTCACTCGTTTGCCCGTGGCGAAAGGCCAGTAGGAACCGACGCCTTCCGTCGTCATTCCCTCGGTATCCACAATGCTCGGATTGGCGTGGCCCCGCGGCGACACCAGGCGCCACAACCACGCCAACGCCGGCGGGAGAACATGGACCAAACCCACGATCCCGTAGGTAGGGCGTTCTTTCGTGCAAGGCGGTGTGCGTATGCCGAAGCTTCGGATGTCCACCGTGACCGGTTCCTCGATTGCATTGGAGAACGCCTTCCGCGGAATGATGACACGGGGGTTGGGACAGGGCTTGCCGGGGGCGTCTTGGATATGCTCCCAGATCAAGGCACGGCCGCCCGGCACAGCGTCGATGTTCAGGAAGAGCAAAGGCATCGATGGTTCGGCCGTCAACTTCTCCAGATGCGGGTCGGTGCCGTAGTGCCCAATATGATTGACCCGCACGAACCAGGCGTTTTCCGCGTCACACAAAGCGAGTTTTCCCGATCCTTTCTGCAGGGAGGGGTGACATAGCGCCATGTCGTCGTTGACCGGACGCAGTTCGCAACTGCGCGGGACCTCCAGGTACAGCCTCTCTCCGCTGAGCGTATTCTCGCCAATCAGCAGACGGCCGTCGGGCTCGCGGTGGGGCTGTTCCAGCATTTCGCTCTTCCCACCGCCGCTGGCTCCCTCGTGCATGATCGTCATCAGATTGTCATAGGGCGTAATCACCTGAACGGTGGAACAATGGGTCGTCACCCATCCTTCGCGCTCGCCCAACTCAAGCAGAACGCCATAAATACCCTTCTTGGCGCTAGGCCCAGGATAGAGATTGAATGAGAACACCTCGTGCAGATCGCCTCTACGGTTGTGAACCACAACCTGCCGGCCGGCAAAATGCGTGTGCCGAAAGACCGGAGCGACATAGACGATGGCCCGGGGCGCAAAGCCGGCCGGAATATCTGATAGGGGAATGAGGCCCTGCAGCAAGGCCAACCCCAGAGCAAAGAACCCCGCATTGGCCGGAGCGACAACGACGGCATCCAACCCCATGCCTGCCCGGCCTGCCACGAAACCATAGATCACGAGATCCTGGGCCTTCAGCCAGGCGAACGTCTCCTGCCGCACGAGTTCGAAGTCCTTTCCGAAGCGCTGTTGGAAAGTCTCTTTGTCGGTAGGATGCACATCTCCAATCACCGTGCAGTCCGGATCGCGCCGCCTCATGTAGGGTTCGGGGTAGTTGGTCGCCACCCCGTTGCGGACTCGCACGGTTACTGCCTCCAGGATTCGCCTTCCGTCAGGCAGGTCATACGCAGTCTCGAATGACTCGCGGCCCTGACCACCACACGCGAGGTCGCTCAGTTCTTCGACTGTGCCGGCCACGCGCACCCTGGGACAACCGGCGAGGATGGCACGAAGTTCTTCTGGGGGATTGAACACTCCCCACATTGGGTTCTCTTGGCCCGTGCAGGGCATAGGCGTTTTCTGGTCCCCAAGCTGCTCAGGATGTGGTCGATTCCTCGCTTGCGCTCCGGTACGAGACGTCCGAACCTCTCGTTGCAAAGTCTGTCTTGCCATGTTTGTTCTTTCTTCCCTTCTTGTCTTGTCTTGTCTGGTCGACGGCTCACCTGTCAACTCCTCATGGCTTCATCGATTTCTCCATGAAGAGCATGAGGATGGCGTCGCCTGTCGGCGGATCCAGACTGATGCGCGATTGTAGAACTCTGCGCCCCACGATTCTTGTCACGGCTTTTTCCAATTCCGCCTTGACCCCGTCAAACGCTTCGCAAGACAGCCTTTCGAGCCGTTCTCGCGAACTGCGTTCGCGGGCGTACTCCCGCTCGGCCGGGCAGATGACTTGCCTCAGGGTGACGAGCACATGGCTATCGTGCAGGTCCACCAGGATCAACTGCGGCCGTGCCGACATGTAGGTGCCAAGAAACTGCCTCACCACCTCTTCGATCTGCTGCTGTT
>Ga0209347_1005987_pt1 | contig 11132 bp, 10 predicted proteins | sample AutmiccommuBRH23_FD_187382 | JGI IMG/M metagenome (GOLD analysis project Ga0209347, IMG submission 187382) | Deep subsurface microbial communities from Mt. Terri, Switzerland - Autotrophic microbial communities BRH/23 (SPAdes) (version 2) | ecosystem: Environmental > Aquatic > Deep subsurface >...
ACCCCTGTGTTGCTGTTTTATTATCTGGTAAAATACAACACAGACTATGTGGATGGCAAATTAAGTTATTGGCATGGTGTCCAGTTTTCCATGATGCTCTTCTTCTTTGCTTCCATTCTGGAATCGCTGATTGTATTTATACATGTGAAATGGATCGACCCGGCCTTCATCACCCATTTGTACGACAACATGATACAGATGGTTCAGACCATGAATATCGGTGAAACACTCCTTTCCAGGCTGAGAGAACAGCCCCTGCCTGCTCCCTTCACCTATATTTTTAACAATGTGATGATGGCTGATGTCTTTTGGGGACTACTCCTCTCATTATTCATCGTTCCTTTCGCCATGCGTTATAAACCGAAGCAAACAGCTAATTTTTAATTTGATCAATGGATATATCAGTAGTTATACCGTTATATAACGAGGAAGAGTCGCTTCCCGAACTCTACAACTGGATTAAACGGGTGATGCAGGAGAACGGTTTCAGTTACGAGATCATTTTTGTGGATGATGGGAGTACGGATGCCTCGTGGGAGATCATCAAACAACTACGCCTTGAATCGGATATGGTGAAGGCAATCAAGTTCCGCCGTAACTACGGCAAGTCGCCCGCACTGCACTGTGCCTTTGAGAAAGCTGCGGGAGACGTGGTTATCACCATGGATGCCGACCTTCAGGACAGCCCCGACGAGATCCCCGCCCTCTACCGTATGATCAGGGAGGACGGCTATGATCTGGTATCCGGATGGAAAAAGAAGCGGTACGATGACAAACTGACCAAGAACCTGCCTTCCAAACTGTTCAACTTCACCGCCAGAAAAGTGTCCGGAATTAAAATACACGACTTCAACTGCGGATTGAAAGCTTATGATCAGTCACTGGCAAAAAGTATTGAAGTATATAACGATATGCACCGTTATATCCCCGTGCTGGCCAAAAATGCCGGCTTTTCGAAAATAGGGGAAAAAGTGGTGCAGCACCAGTCCCGTAAATACGGCAGGAGCAAATTCGGGGCAAACAGGTTCGTGAACGGCTACCTCGATCTGATGACGCTCTGGTTCCTGAACCGCTTCGGGAAAAAACCGATGCATTTTTTCGGTCTGTGGGGAAGTGTGATGTTCCTGCTGGGATTTATTGCGGTCATACTGGTGGGGGCCATGAAACTTTACGATATGTATCATGGAAATCCTTACCGTCTGGTGACCGATTCACCCTATTTCTACCTCTCTCTCACCCTGATGATTCTTGGTACACTGTTGTTCCTGGCAGGATTCCTGGGCGAACTGATTTCGAGAAATGCACCGGAAAGGAATTATTACCGGATTGAAGAGGAGTTCTAAACAGGCGAAATGTAAGTATACCATTCAGTATTTTTAATTTACAGGTCATTTTTTTAAGTTTACAGTATCAAAGTTGACCAATGACAGCTGACTGCGATAAATTATGAAAACAATTAAACACCCCATATTTCTACTGTTGATCCCGATGATGATGCAGCTATCCTGTCACCAGGGAGGAGGCAAAAAGGATATGACCTATCATCAGGATCAGGGTGAGATCTTCACCACCAGTTACCACATTAAATATGCATATAGCCGCTCTCTGAAAGAGGAGATCGTGGCGGAACTGGATCGGTTCGACCGGTCTCTCAACCCTTTCAGGGAAAACTCCATTATCACCAAAGTGAATCGCAACGAACCGGTAAAGCCGGATTCTCTCTTCATGGAGGTGTTTCATAAATCGATGGAGGTCTCACGCAAAACAGGAGGCAAATTCGATATCACCGTCTCTCCGCTCATCAATGCCTGGGGTTTCGGTTTTCAGCATATGGACAGCATCACTCCCGAACTCATCGACAGCCTGAAAAGTTTCGTGGGTTACGAAAAAATAACCACGGACACGAAGGGTAATATGGTGAAAACAGATCCGCGTGTGACACTGAACATGTCCGCCATTGCCAAAGGGTATGCCTGTGACGTGATTGGCCATCTGCTGGAGAGTTACGGTGTGGATAACTACATGGTGGAAATCGGCGGTGAGATTACCGCCAGAGGGGTAAACGACAAAGGTGAATGCTGGAGGATCGGTGTGGATAAACCTATCGACGATACCACCGGCATGCAGCATGAGCTACAGATTACTCTCTCTCTCTGTGATAAGGCGATGGCTACTTCCGGTAATTACCGTAACTACTATATCAGGGATGGCAAGAAGTACGCTCATACCATCGACCCTCACTCGGGATATCCCTCCCAGCAGGATATTTTAGGGGCTTCAGTCATCGCCGATGATTGTATGACCGCCGATGCCTATGCAACCGCCTTTATGGCTATGGGCATCGAAAAATCAAAAGAAACGGCAAAAGAAGTGCCGGGACTGGATTACTATTTCATTTACGAAATGCCCGACGGAACCCTCGGCACGGTCTATTCCGACGGATTTGAACAGTTTGTCGCTCCTGATTAATTTGAAGATACAATATCCCGGAGCGCAGCGTGAACAGTAAACAAGCTGCCGCCGATGTCGTGAAAAAATCTTTTACATATAACAATCATATTACATTTATGCGAACGTTACGATTATTGATTCTGATCCTGCTTATTTCATCCTTCTCCTTGTCAGCACAGGAATCTGACACACTCTCCTATCCGACGTTTCAGTTCGACGGGACATTAAAAAACAAGTATGAATATGCAACGGAGACAGGGATGTCCCGTTTTTCGGTACGTAATTCACGTGTGGGGGCAAAGGGCATCATCAACAGCTTTACATCCTACAGGGTGCAGGTAGAGCTGAGCGACAACGGTGATTTCAAAGTGCTCGACCTGAGCGGCACACTGGAGCCGATCGACGGGCTGACATTCACGCTGGGACAGACCAGTATTCCGCTGTTCAACTCCTATATTGTCACACCGGGAACCATGTTGTTTGCCAACAGGGCTTTCCTGGGTAAGTATTTCCTCAGTACCCGTGACCTCGGTGTGCTGGTAAAATATGGTTTTAACATGGGTATTGTTCCCGTCAAGCTGGAAATGGGCCTCTTCAACGGTAATGCCATCAATGATCCCGTCTGGAAGAAAAACGAATCATTTGGAGCAAGGGTTGAGTTGGGCAGCATGAAGGGTGCACGGGTGACGGCCAAGATGTATAACTATCCCAATAACGACAGCACACGGTTTCTGTTCTATGGTGCCGATTTCCGTTACGATACCGGCAAATGGAAGTTCGAGACCGAGGTGATGAAGAGAGAAAGCAAAACAGCACACAACACGGATATGCTCTCCTACTACCTGCAGGGCGCTTATCGTTTCCCGGTGAAAAGTACCCTGTTCAACTACCTGTTGCCTGCCGCACGCTGGGATGCTATCGATGAGCGGTTGGATGAAAGCGGTTTTGATGTAAACCGGCTCACTACCGGCGTTGGTTTTGGATACAACCGGAAACAGTTCTCCTCACTCCTTCGGTTTGATTACGAATGGTATTTCGTGAAGAATGATATGACCATCTTCGCGAAGAATGCAGAGATGGATTCGGACAAATTTACAGTCGAGTTACTGATTACCTTTTGACAGATACAAACGATTCAATAAAAAAACATGAAGACAATTCTTTTAACCATTCTGACAACCATCCTTTTAGGGTTTACCTCCTGTAGCGGGGAGAAAACACCCAAAACGCTTTTTGACGGAGAGAGCACCGGTCAATGGACCCTCCTGGGGGATGCTTCTCTGGCCAACGGAACGCTCTCACTGAGCGACGGAGCATCGGCCGTGCTTAAAAAGGGTGATTATTCCGATTTTGAACTGGAAATAACAGCCAGGACCGTGGACAACGGGAAAGGGACCATCGCCTTCCATACCGACGACAAGGGGGAAAAAGGCTATCAGGTCGCACTGAACAACGACCTGGAAGGTCCGCAATGGTGGACCAAAACAGGCAGTCTGCTATCGGTACGCAACCTGACAAAATCTACCGTTCCAACCAATGAATGGTTCCAACTGTCCATTCGCGTGGAAGGAAAGGCTATTACCGTAAAAATAAACGGGAATCCCGTGGTGGAATACATAGAGCCGGCAGCACCCTACCGTACGGCCGACAATGCCGCTCAGCTGCTTTCCGGTGGTAAGTTTATCCTGAAAAATACGGAAGGTGTCATTGCAATTCAATCGGTGTCGGTCACTCCACTCCGTAAGAGCGTCGACGAGGCACAACAGCAGGCAGCAGCCATTGATGAAACGACAGATCAGATCATCCGGCTGCACCAGGAAAACTTTCCGATACTTGATTATCATGTACATCTGAAAGGAATCAACGCCGACCAGGCGGCGGCTCAGTCGCGGTTACTGGGTATCAATTATGCCCTTGCACCCAATTGCGGTATCGGATTCCCCATCACCAGCGATGAGGAAGTGCTGCAGTATATCGAAACGATGAAAGGACAACCCTTTATTCAGGCTATGCAGGGTGAGGGAAGAGAGTGGCCTGTCACCTTCTCGGAAGAGGTACGCGACAGGTTCGACTATGTATTCACCGATGCCATGACCTTTGTCGACACAAAGGGGCGCCGTACCCGTCTCTGGATACCCGAAGAGGTATTTATTGAAGATGAACAGCAGTACATGGACCTGATCGTGCAAAAGATTGTGGATGTGATGCAGGAGCCGATGGACGTATATGTCAATCCAACCTTTCTGCCTGAGGTGATGAACGATCGTTATGATACCTTCTGGACAGAGGAAAGGATGGATAAGGTGATCAAAACCATGGTTAAAACCGGCAAGGTATTGGAAATCAACCACAGGTATAAGATGCCGAACCAGGCTTTTATTCAGAAAGCGAAAGATGCGGGATTGAAATTCACCTTCGGCACCAACAATGCTGACGGCGACTTCGGCAAACTGGAATATTGTATTCAGATGAAGGAAGCGTGTGGCATTACTGCTGCCGATATGTACAAACCCAACATAAAGGAATGAACACGAGAATTACCCCCGATTATATTTCCGACCTGCAGGAAAACGAGATATTCGTTTTTGGAAGTAACCTTGAAGGCAGTCATGGTGGCGGCGCCGCCAAAACGGCACACGATAAATTCGGTGCTATATGGGGGCAGGGTGTGGGCCTGCAGGGTCGGTCCTACGGGATACCCACGATGCATGGCGGAACGGAAGATATCAGACCCTTTGTCGACGAGTTTATTGATTTTGCCATTGCCCACCCCGCCCTTCAATTTCTGGTAACGCGGGTGGGATGTGGCATTGCCGGTTTTCATGATGCCGAGATCGCTCCTCTTTTCGCACGTGCCGCGGATGTTTCCAATATCTGCCTGCCCGAGAGCTTCTGGAGTGTGATTAAGGGTTGATGATCACCCTAAAACCAATCATATCTTGAAAAAAGACTGGATTATTATCATTGCGGCTATTCTTGCATCTATCTCTTCATGCCAGCTGAAAAATAAAGAGATTAGTTCCGTGTACACTGTCGGTAACAAGGATTTTGAGAACTCGATCTCCATTGAGGGGATTGTGGAACCAACCCTGTTCACCACCCTAAGTTGTCCGATGAATGTCAACGGGACCATCACCTATCTCGTGGAAGATGGGACCATGGTACAGGAGGGTGAGACGGTCTGCATCATTGAAGATAACAACAGTGAGAATAACTATGATAACCTGCAGCTCGCCCTGGAATCGGTCAACGCTGAACTGAACAAACGAAAAGCCGATCTGCAGATGCAGTATGCCTTGCTGGAAGCACAGGTGAAAAACAATGATGCAGACACCCAGATTGCCAATTTGGATTCCCTGCAGCTCCGATTCGTCTCCCCCACACAACGGAGAATCAGTGAGCTGGAACTGGAGAGAGCATCCATCGAGAAAACAAGACTCGGACGAAAGCTTCGTTCCCTGGAAATTATCAACCGCTCGGAGATACGAACGCTGGAAATACAAATCAAAAGGCTCTCGAACCGGCTGGAGTCAGCGAAAGAAGTGTTGGACGGCTTAACCATCAAAGCCCCGAAAACGGGATTGGCCATAGTTGCCGAATCACGAAGGACACGCAGCAAGCTGAAGGAAGGAGACGATGTATGGAACAATATGCCCCTGGTCATCATACCTGAAATAGCGGAGATGAAGGTGAAAATGATGGTGAATGAAACAGATTTCAAATATATCAGCGAGAACGATTCGGTAAGTTATACATTCGATGCCATGCCCGACAACAAAGCTTATGGCAGGATCATCCGGAAACTACCGGTAGGACAACCGCTCCAAAGAGATTCAAAGGTGAAGGTTTTCGAGGTGGAAGCCTCCATAGACAGTCTGCTGCAACTCCCGGAGCCGGGATTCACCGCTGACAGCCGGGTGATCGTCAGCTACATCCGTGATACTATCGTCGTTCCGCAAATTGCGGTCTTCGAGGTGGATTCAATGAAGGTAGTGTACGTGAAGAAAAACAGGAAATACGAGTTGCGGCAGATAACGACAGGCCTCACCTCACAAAAAGAATCCATTGTATCGGAAGGTCTGAAAAGAGGAGAGGTGATTTCTCTGATCAGGCCCCACCCTTCCCTGATCAGCGGAAAGAGATTATTCTCAGGGTCTGTTCAGGATTAAATTGTTTTTTCAGTGCAGAGGAAATGGATTCTTTCTGTCGAATAGGTGATATAAAAGGTTCTCTCTAAATTTATAATTAACATGGGACATAAGTTTAAAACAACTTTCATACTTATTTTTTGTGCGTTGTTATTGTTTTCGTGCGGTAAAAAAAAGGAGACACAACAAGTGCCGGTGGGAAGAGTAGCCAAAGGCACCCTCTTTCTCGATCTCTATGAGGAAGGCGAGATTGAAGCCATTCAGTCGACCAATATTGTGGCTCCCCGTATTTCCTGGCGATATGGCAACCTGAAAATCACCGAAATGGTGAAGGACGGACAAGAGGTGAAGGCGGGCGATACGCTGCTGGTGTTTGATCCCTCAGAGGTGCTGAAAGGGATCATTGATGCTGAATCTAACCTGGAGATTGCCAGGGCTGAATATGACAGGATGATAGCCCAGCAGCAGTCAGACCTGGAGGATCTCAGGGCTTCTCTGGAGGTGGCACGTATCTCCCATGAGATATCAAAAATCCGGTTTGAATCATCGGAGTATGAATCTGAGATCAGGAAAAAAGAGATCCATCTGAATCTGGACAAGGCCGAGATTGCGTTGCAGAGGGCCCGGGAGCAGATCGCAAACCGGATAAAAATCCAAAACGAGGAGGTGAAGCAGAAAGAGCTCTCCATCATGCGGTTTGAATCCAATCTCGCGGAGGCACAGGAAACACTGCGGCAGCTCTCTGTGGTCTCCCCTTCTTCGGGTATTGCCATCATATCGCGCAACAGGAGCAGCAACAATAAGTTTCAGATAGGCGACCAGTGCTGGGCAGGACTGCCCATTATCCAGTTACCCGACTTATCGGCGTTAAAGGCCACCATTCAGATCAACGAAGTGGATATCGCGAAAATAACCAGGGGGTTGAAAGTGGAGATCAAGCCGGATGCTTTTTCCGACAGCATCTTCACCGGGAAAGTAAACACCATTGCCAATCTGGCGGTGAACAAGGAAAGATCGTCGAAGATCAAGGTGTTTCCTGTGGAGATACTACTGAACGAGACGGATAAGAACCTGCTTCCCGGGCTTACCGTCAGCTGCAGGATTATCATGGATCAAATCAATGATGTGTTGTATATCCCCCTGGATGCCCTGAGAATGGAGGGAGATAAAAATTACGTCTATAGGAAAAGCGGCAACAGTTACCATAAAACAGCGATTGAGACCGGTATCAGCAACACCGATTATGTAGTGGTAACTGATGGACTCAGGGAAGGAGACGAGATCGCACTGACCGATCCGTTTGCTGTCACCACCGATGAGAAGAAAAAAGAAAAAGTCGAAATAGGATGAAACGAATAATCAAATATACGCTGCCGGCCTCTTTTGTTATCCTCCTGACACTGTTATCGTGCAAGGATGGAACCTTGTTTGGCGATGCTAAAAAAGAAACCTCCGATGGCACCACAATCGTTGAAACAGGGGAACTGGCGGCTATCAACTCGGTATCGTTCGTGATACCCCGCTATGGACGTAACTGGTATGAGATGAAAATTATCGGTCTGCTGAATCACGGCGAGGTCGTGAAAAAAGGAGACTCCGTCGCCCAGCTGGATCCCGCTGATATCAACAAGTATATACTGGACAGGGAGAGCAATCTGGAGACACAGCTGGCAGCCCTGGAGAAGATGTATGTGGAGCAGGAGAACAGGAAACAGGAAAGCGAGTCGAGGATTAAAAACGAACTGGCCTCCTACGATCTGAAGAAGATAGAACTGGAGGCGACGCGATTTGAGTCGGACCGGCAACAGCAAATCAAAAAGATGGAGTTTGAACAGGCGACCATCAACCTGGAGAAGGAGAAAAAGATTTTTGAATTAAGCGGGAAGATCAACGAAAACAACCTGAAGATACAGGAGATCAGGGTAGAACAGATCAGAAAAGATATCGAAGATGCAAAAGCGCTGCTGCCCTCACTCACGTTACGCACCCCTGTATCGGGTGTGTTCCAGACGGAGGTCAATCCCCAGGACCAGACCAGAAGCATTTACAAGATAGGTGATAATATCTATGCAGGAAATAACCTGGCCAATGTGCCCGAGCTGGAGTTCATGAAGGTAAATACACAGGTGAACGAGACCGATTTTTTAAAAATCACCCTCAGTCAGCAAGTAGCTGTCCGCCTGGATGCCTTACCCAAGGTGGTTTTCGATGGAGAGGTAACCTACATCGGGAAGCTGTGCCGTTTGAAAGAACGCAATTCCCGTCAAAAAGTGTTCGATGTGGAAGTAACCATACAGAAGCCGGACGACAGGTTAAAACCGGGAATGACGGTAAGCTGTGAATTTTTATAAATAGAGTGAATTATGCAGTACGGAGAGAATATACGTCTGGCGTTAAAGGGATTGACCGACCATAAGTTCCGTTCTTTTTTGACCATGCTGGGGATCATTTTCGGTGTGGCCTCGGTGATCACTATGTTATCGATTGGTGAGGGTGCCAAGCGGGAAGCCATCGCCAAATACCAGGATCTGGGAGTGAACAACATCATCATCAGGGAGAAGTCACTTTCCGACAACGAACTGGAAGAAGTGAGAGCACGATTTTCACAGGGTCTCTCTCTCCAGGATGCCGGTGTCATCCGGGAGATAGTGCCCGGAGTGGAGAAGATAGCTTCACAGGCGGAGAAAAATACCGACGTAAAGTACAACGACAAATCGGTGAAATCGACCGTGATAGGGATCACCCCCGATTTCCTGGGAATGATGAATTATGCTGTTCAGCAGGGATATTTCATCAACGAAAAACATGACAATGAAAGACTGAAGGTCTGTGTATTGGGAGCCGGCATTGCCGCCACTTTTTTCAAGGGTGAGGAGCCTGTCGGGCAGATGGTGAAAATTGATGACCAATGGCTGGAGGTGATCGGCGTACTGGAGTCGAAGAGCCTGTTCACTGAAACAGTCGGTGAGCTGGCGGCAAGAGACCTGAACACGGATGTGTATGTACCCTTATCGTTGTTTCTGAACCGCTTTACACCGGAGAACATACTGACCAGCCAGATACAGCAGATTACGGTGCAGATAGACAACGCCGATAAGTTGCTGGAGGCTTCCAAGATCATCGATGAGATCCTGAAAAGACATCATTTTCATAACGACGATTACAGCATCGTGATTCCCTTTGAACTGCTGAAACAGGAAGAAAAAGAACGGCAGATCTATAATATCCTGCTGGGGGCCATCGCGGCCATCTCTTTACTGGTGGGGGGCATAGGCATCATGAACATCATGCTCGCCACGGTGATGGAACGAACCCGCGAGATTGGTATCCGCAGGGCTGTAGGGGCACGCAAGGTAGATATCATGAGCCAGTTTGTGACCGAGTCGGTGGCGATCAGTATTACGGGGGGAATCATAGGGGTTTTTGTCGGGGTACTGCTCTCGCTGACCGTAACCCTCTTTACCGACATCACCACCTTCATCAAACCCTACTCCGTGTTCATTGCCTTCTCCTTTTCGGTTATTGTAGGCGTTAGTTTTGGTTACCTGCCGGCAAAAAATGCCGCCAATCTGAAACCGGTAGACTCCATACGCCACGAATAAATAAGTAAACCATGTTGATAGAAATAAAAGAGCTAAAAAAGAACTATTCGCTGGGAAGCAGTGAGATTCCTGTCATCCACGGCATCAATCTCAACATAGCTAAAAACGAGTATGTAGCCATCATGGGCCCTTCCGGTTCAGGGAAATCCACCCTGATGAATATCCTCGGATGCCTCGATACGGCTTCCAGCGGCCATTACTACCTGAACAAGGTGGATGTCAGCACGCTGGATGATGATGCCCTCTCGGTCATGAGGAACAGGGAAATAGGGTTTATCTTCCAGAATTTCAATCTCCTGCCCCGGCTGAATGCCATCCAGAACGTTGAACTACCGCTGATATATGCAGGCACACATGCCCATGAACGCAGGGAAAGAGCGTTGCAGGCACTGGAAAAAGTGGCCCTCACCGACCGGATCGATCACAAGCCCAACGAGCTCAGTGGCGGCCAACGGCAGAGAGTGGCCATTGCCCGGGCACTGGTGACCAATCCCGGTATATTGCTGGCCGATGAGCCTACCGGAGCCCTCGATTCCAAAACCGGCATTGAAATCATGCGTCTGTTCGACGAACTGCACCGGGAAGGTAATACCATTATCCTGATCACGCACGAGCAGGAGATCGCCAACTATGCCCATCGCAATATCTACCTGAAAGACGGACTGATCCATTCCGATCAGCCGAACAGACAGAAGAGTAAACTTTCCTGATTTAAACAAAGAAACAAATGACAACACACCATACGAGAAGACAGCTGATGCTCATCGGTACATTTTTACTGGGTTATTGTATATCATTGCTTAGTCAGCCCGTACAAACACTGACACTGGATGAGTGCATCGAAACTGCGAAGAGTAAGAGTTACAGTATGCTGAAGCTGGGGGAAGACCTCAGGATCGCTGAATTTAACCTCAAATCGGCGACCAGCAGG
>Ga0209347_1005988_pt1 | contig 11131 bp, 10 predicted proteins | sample AutmiccommuBRH23_FD_187382 | JGI IMG/M metagenome (GOLD analysis project Ga0209347, IMG submission 187382) | Deep subsurface microbial communities from Mt. Terri, Switzerland - Autotrophic microbial communities BRH/23 (SPAdes) (version 2) | ecosystem: Environmental > Aquatic > Deep subsurface >...
GCAAGATCGGGCGCGCGTTTGCCAGCCGTCGCTGTGATGTCTAGTCTTCGCTGCATCCCCGCACAGATCAGGACGTCATTATTCCAGTGTTCCGCTTCTCTCATCGTTGTTTGCGCACTGCGCAGTTTATCTTCTTGCTGGCATTGGCCAGCCCCGCTTTTGCCCAGACGCCGTCCGAAACCCCGCAAGCGCGCGCGTTGATCGTCGGCACCAAGCTGGCGCCGCCATTCGCGATGAAGCAGGAGAACGGCACCTGGACCGGCCTGGCGATCGATCTGTGGGAACTCATCGCTCACGAGCTGGACCGCGACTACACGCTGACGCCGTATCAATACACCAAGGATCTGATCGATGCGGCGGCGACCGGAGACATCGACGCCGGCGTCGCCGCCGCGACGATCACGGCGGAGCGCGAGCAGAGCGTTGACTTCTCCCATCCCTTCTTTCGCTCCGGTCTCGCCATTGCCATCTCGAAGGAGCGCAGCTCCAGCGTGGTCGATATCTCTCGAGCGCTCACGTCGGGGCCGTTTCTGGCTACGATCGGGATGCTGTTGGCGCTGCTGTTCGCGACCGGTGCGCTGATCTGGCTCATCGAGCACAAGCGCAACGCCGCACACTTCGACGAGGAGCCCGTCGCCGGTATCGGCCACGGCTTCTGGTGGGCTGCCGTGACGATGACGACCGTGGGCTATGGCGACAAGGTGCCCATCACGCCGCTCGGCAGGTTGATCGGCGTGGTGTGGATGTTCGCGGCACTCATCCTCACGGCGGTCTTCACCGCGCAGCTCGCGAGCTCGTTCACGGTTGACCGCATCTCCGGACCGGTGGCGAGCGTCAACGACTTGGTGCGCGCACGCGTCGGCGCCGTCGCCAATTCGTCGTCGAACGACTATCTGGCAAGCGAATTCATCCAGCGCACCACATATGCGAACGTCGATGCGGGTCTTGTGGCGCTCGCGCGCGGTGACATCGATGCTTTCGTGCATGACGCACCGATCCTGCGGTACGAGATACTGCGCAAGTATCGCGGCCGCATCGGCATTCTGCCCGACGACGTCGAAGCGCAGTCCTATGGAATCGTGCTGCCGCCCGCTTCCAAGGATCGCGAGGCGGTGAACCAGGCGCTTCTGCACGTACTCAGCTCGCAAGAGTGGAAAGCGCTGAACGCCAAGTACTTCGGCGAGCGCCAGGACTAGCGCAAACGAATGCACTTGGGTGGCCCTCTGTCGCGGTGGCGGCGCTGCCATACGCACGCGATGCGGTCCCCGTTACATCAAAAATCATGCTTCGGACACGATGGCGCAGCCGCGTAATGGTGCCGGCCGCTGGTGCGTATCTCTGCAACGGAAGCCGATGGCGACACTGCAATCCGACGCCACGGCCTCCGCCACGCAACCCTTGCGAATGGAGACCCCCATGAAGACCATCATCATCGCCGCCTTCGCCACTCTGGCACTCGCCACCAACGTGTTCGCCGCCTCGATGCCGTATCCCGTGTGCACCGGGTCGAGCTCCACGCTGACGCCGCATGGCTCCTGGGACTGCCGCTAAGCTAGGATAGGCGCTCCGCGAAGCACCGGGGACGCCCGGTGCCGCTTCCCCCAAGCTGCGACGTCCCCCGGCAAGAGCTCTGTCGGGTGGCGGCCGCAGGAAAGGGCTACGAGCCCGTCCGGTTAAGATTTCATTAACCGAATCGGCGCCTCCTTGTGGGATACCGCGAGGACGCCTGATGCAACGAGCGCTCTACAACCTGGAAGACAAGCTCTTCTACGTCGGTACGCTACTGTGCCCCGGGCTGTATGGGCGTGGCTGCCTGTTTTGCAGCGGCGTTGCTGGACGTCTCGGTGACCTGTTTGCCAGATGACCCTTGGCGACACCAACGAACCGTGGGCGAACGGGTTCCCTCGGAACCACAAGGCAACCGCCGACGAGGCGCGTGTCTAGAGATCAGCGGGCGACCTCGTACCATCTTCAGCTCGCCTCGGAATCGACACCATATTGATAGATCGAGGAATTTCCACGTATCTCGCTGCTCGGGCGGATTTAGTTTGCCACGGCGGACCGGGGAGAGGGGTATCTGCCGACGACGCGGGCGTGCGCTCCCGTCGGACGAGGGTGTCCAGGGAAAAGGCGTTGCAGCGAGGGCACAGGCAGCCGCCGCGGTGAAACGGCAAGCCGTCGCACCCAAATCGTGCTTCAAATCTATTGAGCCTGTTTCGACATTTCTTTTTCTATTTCTTCGTGTGACGGTTTGTGACGAATGGCGCTAATGCCGCATCGTCGGCAATGGAATGCGTATGGACGATAAAACATCATCACCCTAATGTGGGCAATGTCGACTGCACGAACCCGGCTTGAACACCTCACTGAGCCACTGTCCGAATGCGGCGTTCAAATTGAGCGATCGAATTACGGGGGACGCGTTTGGTTGACATTGACGAGCGTCGCGTTTCGCATGTGAATCGCGGAGCAGCCGAAGTTGGTTTCTGTGGTCCAAACAGGGCTGCGAACGTTGGCTTTTGTCGTCGAACGAGCGAGTGAATGGCGGATGGTGCCAAGCTGGGTCTGAGGCCCGCTTTCGCTTATTTGTGCAAGCGGGCTGCTGAGGAGCAGCGCCGGGTCATTTACGCATTTGCGGCGATGTCCGGCTTCGAGATTGTCAGAGAGTTTGAGGACCTCGCCTCCGGCGTATCGGAATTCGGCGTTGGACCCGGCCTCTTGGCTCTGCTGCGTCTCGTCGGTCGCAGAGGGATTAGTACCGTAATCGTCGATACGGCCGATCGGTTCTCGCCAGACCCGACAAATCAGGTCGTTACTTACCTCAAGCTTCGAGAGCGAGGTATCGATCTCATCGCGGCCGACAGTCCGGCCGACTTCGTCAAGGAAGCAACGATAGCCGCGAGAGTGAAGCAAGTGCTCGAGGTGACGAGCAAGATCGACACTAGCATCGAAGCGGCCAAGTCGCGGAAGCGCATCTATAGCACGAGCAGTGAGCCACGGCGTAAGACGTACGCCGAGTTTGCTCCCATAGCGACAGCCTTGGCGAAGCGGTTGCACGAAAGCAGCCGAAAGAAAGGCGTGCGTATGAGTCTGCGCGAGATCAGCACCGAATTGGCCGCCGCTGGTCACCTGAATGGCGATGGAAAGCCATTTCATCCCGAAGCCGTCCGAAGGATGATAAATGGACGTGCGCCAAAGGGGATTTCTAAAGAATAAGAGACGCGATGCAACAGCGTTTTTGACATAAACTGTCATACTTTCGAATCTGCATTTACGAATAGCGCTCCCCCGTCTAACCACAGAGCTGCGAGGCCGAAACCGGAAGCGTTTTTTTGGTTTCGAGTCTGTGCGGCGTGATCGCGTGAGTGTTGAGTAACAGTTGCGTCGATCGAAGGCCTGGTTGAGGCGTACCTTCGAAGGAGTAGCGTAATGTTCGGGGGAGTAGGTAAGCCGGCGGGGTGGGCGACCATCCTTGTGGCCGGTGGTTTGGTTCTCGGCGGTAGTGTGACCGCCAATGCTGCCGATTTCGGCGGCGATTGCTGCGCTGATCTGGAGGAGCGCGTAGCCGAGCTCGAGGCGACCACTGCTCGTAAGGGCAACCGCAAGGTCAGCCTGGAGATCTATGGCTGGGTCAACGAGGCTGTGACCTGGTGGGATGATGGCGCGGAGTCCAACGTTTACGTTGGCACCAATACGCTGGAACAGACCCGCTTCGGCTTCAAGGGCAAGGCCAAGATTGATGGCGACCTGGAAGCTGGCTACAAGATCGAGATCGGCCTCAGCGACGGCGGTAACGACAAGTACACGCAAGACTACGAGGACATCTCGGGAGGCTTCAAGCTCCGCAAGAGCTACTGGTACCTCAAGAGCAAGAAATATGGTGAGGTTGCTGTCGGTCTGAACGGCACCGCCACCTACCACGCGATCGATGACGCTGACGCGACCAACACGCGTAACGTTTCCGACTATCAGGCTCCCGGCGCCTACATGGGCGGGTTCATCGACCCGGCCAGCGGCTTGGCCTGGAGCACCATCCTTCGCGGGTGGGACGGCAACTCGGTCGGCCAGAGCTCGCGCAAGAACGTCGTCAAGTACACCTCGCCGACGTTTGCAGGTTTCCAGGTCAGCGCCGCTTGGGGTGAGGACGACCTGTGGGATGCTGCCGTGGACTATGAGGGCAAGGTCGGCGTCTTCTCGATCACCGCCAAGGGTGGTTACGGTGTGAGCACCGAGCCGTCTGTCACGAAGTGCGGCGGCCCCAATGGCGACTTCAAGTGCGAGTGGTTCGGCGCAGGCGCGACCATCATGCATGACCCCACCGGCCTCTATGTGTTCGGTGGCTACGGTTGGCAGCAGGTCGACCAGATCGGCGCTCTCGGCTACGACGACACGAGCACCTCCTGGTACATCCAGCCCGGTATCGAGAAGCAGTGGTTTGCTCTCGGCAAGACCACCATCTTCGGCGAATATCGTCACGACGAGGCTGGCGCGAGCCTGGGTACTGACAGCAGCACGCCGAAGACCTATGGCGCCGATGTCGACTTCTGGGCCGGCGGTGTCGTTCAGAAGATCGACGCGGCGTCGATGGACCTCTACGCCATGTATCGTCACGCTGAAGGCGACTACAAGGACACTGCGACCACCTCCAAGTCGTTGGACGACTTCGACATGGTCATCACGGGCGCGCGGATCCAGTTCTAAGGTCCACGCCTACTCCCGGACCGGAAGGGTCGCCCGATTGGGCGGCCCTTTTTTGTCGCGTGCGCTCGCCTCGGCGATCGAGGGCGTCGATTGCCTCGCTCAAGCGTGCCGCCCGGTGCTAGGATCGGCACGCGAACTCGCCTGGTGTTTCCCATGACCAAGGAGGGTTCATGCTGCGCAAGCTCTCCTTGCACGTTGCCTTAGCGCTCTTTACCCCGTTCGCCGCAATGGTAGCGGCGCCCGCGTGGGCCGAGGATAACCCGATGCGCCGTGTGCGCGCGTGCACTGGCCCGGATGCCGGCATTGAGGTGTACCTTCCCGAAAGTGTCGTGAGCGGCAGCGGTCTTGACCATGTCGACCTCGCAATGCCGGTGAAGGGGCTCTATACCCTCGACCTGAGCGCGGCCGGAAAAGGCAAGGTGCTCGAGCGGGTGCGAGTGAGCTTAGCCGACGACGGCAAGGCGGTGATTATCGAGCAGTTCACGCGCAGGCTGCCGCCGACGCGCGTTGCTGTCGAAGGTGCGGTCGTCGACTTCGACAAACGCTTCGCCACCGAAGTCATGTGCCCCGAGTTCAACGTCGATGCAGAGTTCGACTAGGCAGGGCTGACAGCGAGCCCACTTGTATACGCGGACCGCTGTCGTTGTCGCCATCGCTCTTAGCGCAGTTGTGGCAGCTGTCTTTGCGGCATGCGCTGCATCTTCTGCCGCTGCTGGAACTTCTGCAACTGCTGCAGTTTCTTCAGCGCGTCGTTGACCTTCTTGTTCACCTTCGGCGGCTTCTGCGTCACCTTCCGGCAGTTGGGCGGCTTGCCGACGTAGCCCTTGGGGCAGCGCTTGGGCTTGTCGATAACGATCGGCTGGCAGTGCGGCGGCTTGCCGGAATACCCCTTCGGGCACTTCTTGGGCCGCGGCACGCAGCGCTTGCCGGTCCAGATCCAGCCGCGCTTCAGGCACTTCTTCTTCGCGTCGTCTCTGCCGCCGCCGGTTCCGGGCAGGCACAGGTAGCTGTTGCGGCCCACTTTAAGGCGCTTGCGGCCGTTCGGGCACACGCAGCTCCAGCGCGGCGGGATCGATCGCGTTCCAATCAGCTTGCCGCCGACGCACTTGGGGCGGTGTCCTCCCGGCGGCACGACGACGGGCGGCGGGACGGGCGTGAGCACGCGGCGTGCGCAAAAGACGACCTGATCGCCGCGGTGGCGCCGCTTCACGCGCCAGCCGTCGTCGTCGAAGCCGCGGTGCACCTTCTTCCAGCCGCGCCAGCAGTGCAGGGGCGGCTGCGGATCGGGGCGCGTGGAGCTACCACCACCACCACCGCCGCCACCAGGCGGCGGACCGGCATCGTCGTCGTCGTCATCCTCGACCGGGCGGGCATCGACGATGTCCTCCGGCGTGAAGATCGGATCGGGATCGACCTGAGGCGGCGTGACGACAAACGGGAAGGTGTCGTCGAACGGACGCCCGTCGGTGTCGAGCTCGGCCCAGATGCGCGGCTCGCTCAACTCGCCGTCGGGCGAGATCAGCAACAGCTTGCCCGGCTCGTCGAGCTCCTTGCAGGTGCCGGCCGCGTTGCACGCCTGGATCGCGCCGTCGACGAGCAGCAGCCACGAGCGCCCGGTGTCCTCGATGTACATATCGAAGATGGTGCCGCGCACGGTGATCGCCGCGGTCGGCGTCTGGATCACGTAGGCCGGCTTGGCGGCGACGCCGGTGATGAAGCGGAACGCGCCGCGCACGAGGTTCAAGACGATGGCGCCGCCGTCGATGTCCGGCTTGTAGACGAACTGGTCTAGCAGGAGGCGCGCGCCGGGCCCGAGCGCCAGCTTGGTGTCGTCGCGCAGGCGCAACTCGCCGATGCCGTCCGCACCCACCTCGATCAGCTCGTCCTGGCGGACGGGATCACCCTTGGCAAGGTCGCGGTGATCCTGCTCGTAGGTGCCGGTGACGAGGTTGACGATGCGCACCGCCGAGCCGATGTCGTCGCCCGGTGCCGCAGAAGCTGTCGGGACTGAGCCCAAGAGCGCCCCTGCGATCAGGGCCATTATCGTCGTTGGGAGGCAAAGGCGCATAAGTCTCTAACCGCGGGCTGCAAACATCTGTCATCAAACCACTTGGCTAGAGGTGCGCCAAGCCCCGCGCTGTTCCCCAGGGAACAGGAGCGGGAAGCGGGCGCAGGAAACCGTCTCTAAGGTGTATGCAACCTGAACGCGGGGGCAGCGACGGCAAGCGCGGTCAAAGGCTCAGCAGAAACGGCAGCGACAGCGCGATCACCACCATAGCCAGGATGTCGATCGCATGGAGCGGCTGCACAATCCGTGGCGCCCCCGACGTCTTCGGCTTCGGCGACACCTTGAGCATCCAGCTCACGCCGAGGACAATCCAGGCGATGAAGAACACGCACCCGGCGAGGAACGTGTGTGTGGGCTTGGCGGCACTGATGAGCGCGCCGATCACGATCACCAGCCCGGTGATGCAGAACGCCAAGTAGTAGCCGGCGATCCGCCAGCCCCGCGCGGCCTCCTCGCGGTTCTCCAGCCAGTGGCGCCGGATGGCGGGAAACTGCGCCAGGACCAACAGGGCCGCCACCGCCAGCTGGAGAGGTACAAGCCAGTCCATCGCGCGTTGTCTCCCCCCGTGCGTTCAGTTGCGATGCTGCCAGGGTTAGCATCGCGAGGCGCGAGGGCCAAATGCGCGGCGGCGGCAGTGCGGTGGCGGCGGTGTCACGGCGATGTCGGGGCGCGTCTGGCGGCGGTGCTGCGTGGTGGTGGCGTGCGGGCGGCAAGTGGATGCGCTCGTGTGCGGGCGGACACACGCTGGCGGCCTCGCGGGGCGGTTCCCTCTCCCCAGGAGCGAAGCGAATGGGGAGAGGGCTAGGGTGAGGGGCAGCCGCTTGTGTCGGCGTTTGTTTCTGCCCCTCACCCCAACCCTCTCCCCGCGTCATGGCGGAGCCATGCTTCGCATGGACGCGGAGCCATGCTTCGCATGGACCGGGGAGAGGGAGCGCATGTGTCGGCGGCCTCGCGGGGCATTTGAGCCCCCGAGGGTATGGGCGAGGTGGGGAGACGGGGCGCGTAAGCACCGCATCAGTTCTTTTTTATTCGGCGCTGACGCGCCCCGCCGCGGAGCATTGTCGCGGCCGCCTGACTTGTTCGGCGGGTTCCTTAGTCCCGCACCGGCAAGGCCCGGCTCAGGTCGGCTCGGTTCACCGGGCGCTTCGGGACGTTACCCCTCGCCTTCCCGGCTAGTTCAGGACCGCGGCCCGCTCCCGAGCAAAAGACGGTCTCGAGCACGTCCCCATGGGGCGGGATGAGGGGAGTGTAGGGGGAGGGAGGAGAGGCGGGGATAAGTTGGTGGGCACCCCTTACCCAGTTGGTGGCAGCATACCAATTAAACGCCAGTAAAGCTGGTTCAGCGCGCGGGGGTGTTTTGGAATCAACTCCAACTCTGAGGACGCTAGCACGCCCTATATCCAAGGCCCGTGTGGATAAATCGCCCTGCGGGTCTCCCCACAATCACAACGCCCGTTCAATGACCGATGATGTTGCGGGCGTTGATCGAATTGCATAATACTTCTGCAATTCGCTTAAAGGACAGACAGATGAAGACATTTATCGAGGTGGGGGTCGCAGAGAATGCCTCGGCTAACGCAAAAGGGGAAGTGCTTGAGAACTTCTGCCAACGGTTCCTGGAAACTCAGGGGTACACGGTAATTAAGCGTCTGCGCCTTACTGGAGCCGAAGTGGACCTCCTGGCAAAAGAAGGGAGCACAGGTGAGAAAATATTGGTCGAATGCAAGGCGCAGGTTCAAAAGATACCAGCCGACGTCATATCTAAGCTTCTCGGAAATGTAAGCATTCACGAGTATTCTGCCGGTTGGCTTATTTCCACCTCACAATTGACCAAAGATGCTGAGGGAGTGAAGCAGGAGTGGCTGAGCAAACCCGAAGAGAGTCGACGAAAGCTCAGAATTTATGGTCCGCACGACTTGCTAAAACGCCTTATTTCATCGACGACCATTATAGATCCGCAGAGAATATGCGACCGGCAGGGTCTTAAAGCCAGCCAAGCCTACCTGATATTGTCAGAAGACGGGGAGTTTTGGGTCCTTGGCTTGGGTGATGACGACGCGGGTGTGCTCAAAAGAGCGCTCGTTTACTCTGCTCAGGATGGAAGTCCAGTTCTGTCGCGCGAAGCCATCAAGAAATTATCTCTCACCGAAAATAGTCTAAAACGTTTGGATTGGTCTCTTTCCCATCATGAGTCGAAGACGGAGGGCACTCTTAAAGCCCAAGCTGCAAACATTGTGCGCGTGTCTAGTGGAGACGCTTGGTCCGATTATAGGCCTTCCAGGCCCGAAGACTACGTGGGCCGCGAGCAACTGCAGGATGATATTTTCGGATTTCTCGATGCGGTACGCGCCGGCGATACGCGGACTCGCCTACTCGCGCTCCGCGGCCCTTCAGGCTGGGGCAAAAGCTCTACTATTCTCAAGCTCGAAGCAAGAGCACGGAACATCAGGAATAGAAACAAGTATTTTGTCTATTCCGTAGACTGTAGGGCCGCCCTGTCAGCCAGGTTCCCAGAACTGGCGCTTGTGGCGGCGGTGAAACAGGCAGTCGATGACGGCTTTCTGAAGACTCTTGAAAGGCCGGCTCTAGGTTCAATCGGGCAGCCATTAAGCACCGAGAGTATGACTGCAATTCTTGAGCAATTGAAGGCTGAGAAGAAGGTTATACTTCTAGTGTTCGATCAGTTCGAGGAATTGTTATACAAAGAGGAGCTAGTGCCTATTTTCGATGAGGTCCGGCGTTTGTGCGATGCTGTCGATGAAGCGCAGGCCGGGTTGGTTGTTGGGTTTTCATGGAAGACCGATGGCACGATACCCGCTGAGCACCCAGCATATCACCTTTGGCATTCGCTCTCTGATCGCAGAAAGGAGTTTTCGATTTCGCCGTTCTCAAAACGGGAAATTAATACTGCGCTATCGAGATTTGCAAAGGAACTTGGCGGCTCTTTGAATCCGCAGTTGAGCCGTATCTTGAGGGAGCAGTGCCAAGGTTTTCCCTGGCTTCTGAAGAAGCTCTGTCTTCATGTTCTGGAGCAAGTCCGCGCCGGGGCGGACCAGAACGAGCTGCTCGGGAGAGCACTTAGTATCCAGGAGCTCTTTGATCGAGATGTTGAAGCCGTCTCTCGTGCGGAGCACGCTTGCGCCAAAGAGATCGCAAGAGAATCGCCAGCCGACTTCTTTCGGATAACGGATGTGTTCGGGGATGAGGTTGTGCATTCGTTGTTGAACAAGCGGCTCGTTATTCGAAGCGGTCAAAAGTTAGTAATTTATTGGGACATATTTCGGGATTACCTCCTCACAGGGAGCGTTCCGGATATTCCGATTACCTATATTCCACAGTCGAACATAGGAGCATTTGTTGAGGGCATTCTGTTTGTGCTTGATGATGGCGTAAGTACTTACGGTGCAATAGGCGAGCACCTGAATCTCAGTGAAGGTGCAACTGATAATTTGTTGCGGGACCTGATTATGATCGGTTTGGTTGAAGCCCAAAGGGCTTTGGGCACCGTAAGAGTAACTGTAGAGGACGAGCGTGCGGCCGCGAGCTTGATTACGGAGTTTTCGATTCGACACGTCGTGTTTCGGGAGGCTCTCAACCGGTTTGGTGTCAATGAGGCGTTCAGTAGTGGGGACTTGGTGAAGCTTCTTGGTGAAATCTACTCATCGTCCAAGTTTTCTGAGAAGACGCTTGGCGTGTACGCTCAGAAGTTGTTGGGATGGTTCCGGGTTGGTGGTGTCTGTGTTCAAGAGGGGCAGTATCACCGTCTGCTGCGGGAGGTAGTGAAGCCCAAGAGTCTCGAGGTGCGAGCGAAGCGCGGTATGCGGCTGCCTGAGCGATTTTTGGGGGAGGCGCCTCCCGAGAAAGTTTTGGAAGGGCTTAGACAATTCGGGAGTGGCTCTCTCAGTAGAGGGGACGCCGAGCGCTTAGTTGGTCGCAATTCGATAGTATGCCTGAAGGCACTGGGGTGCATATATCGAGAGGGTGACATGCTTATTCTTGCGATGGATGAAAAGGATATTAGCGCATCCGATCTGATGCATAGGGCGTCAAAGGCAGAAGCGGTAGTAATCGCGGCAGAAGTGCTTTCCGAAAGCGCAAAGGCCACCGGACAGGAGATAGGAGAAAGAGTGGCTACTAAATTGGGATGCGATTGGGTTGACGCATCGGAGCGTCGCAACGGGGGTGCTCTTAAGCGTTGGGCTAAATGGATTGAGGCGCAGGGCTAGGAGTGTTTTGGCGTGCTTGAGAGTTTCGTTCTGTGGCGTGCAGTGTATCGGCGTTGACGAAAACATGGACGTTGTGTGGCGTGCACAAGTGTGGTGGGGGCGGAGGTGCTGCGGTGCTTACCGCAGCAGTTCGTTA
>Ga0209347_1005989_pt1 | contig 11130 bp, 11 predicted proteins | sample AutmiccommuBRH23_FD_187382 | JGI IMG/M metagenome (GOLD analysis project Ga0209347, IMG submission 187382) | Deep subsurface microbial communities from Mt. Terri, Switzerland - Autotrophic microbial communities BRH/23 (SPAdes) (version 2) | ecosystem: Environmental > Aquatic > Deep subsurface >...
ATCCTGTTTCTGCTGCAAAGTTCTGAATTATTTCAAAGGCAATTGTATTGTGTTCCGGTTCAGGAAAACCGCAATTGATTATCGTATATAATTCCTGTGGGTTTTCCCTTTTTCTTTCAATAGTAAATTGATTGTATCGTTCAACAAAGTCCTGCGTAACTGCAGAAAGACTATCAACATATAACGGAAAAGCTAAAATTAAAACATCACTTTCTAAAATAGCGGTAAAAAGTTGATTGCTTTTCTTTTCATTTTTAAATATTGAAGCATACGAAAATGATTCCAACTTATATTCAATTTGTATTTCTTCAATTTTCGCTTCTAATTCATTGAGAAGTTTTTGTGATGATGCTTTTGTTCCCTTTGGACTTGTATTTAAAATAATTATCTTTTTCATTACCTCACCCCGCTAACTCTTTTATGGTACTTTTGGTTAGATTAATTATTTCATTCTCTGTATTTGAAGGATCAAATATAAGAATTTTATGTTGATTTTGAAATAAATTGATTGCATTGCGGCTGGCTAATTTAATGAAAGTTTCTTTTTCAGTAATATTTTCTTTTTTCTGCATACCAATAAAAATGAACACTGGCATTTTTCCGTATCTTTGTTTGTGATGAATTTCCCCGTCAATTTTTTGAAAAAAGGGGGAGATTAATGGGATAAAACGATCTACGGCCAGCTTGATAGTTGAACTATAGCTTCCGAAATTTATTGGAGTAATAATAACTGCTATATCAGATTTGAGACAGCTTTTTGCTATGTCATTACCCAAATCATTAATAATACATTCTCCCGGGGTTTTAATCCAACAGCCAAAACAACCGCCGCAGTTTTTTATTTCATTCTTTTCTAATGCATAAAATGAAGAGCCCATATTTGATTTCTCTGCAATTTCTTTAACAGTCTGCTGAACAAGATGCTGTAGCTTGAAATCTGGATTATTTTCGCTAATAACAAAAATATTCATTATGTTTTTCTCCTCTCAATTGACCTTCGGGTTTGTGTAAGACTCCCGTTGAATTATGGAGTGATATTTTAAGAATGTTTACATCGTAAACATCTAATGAATAAATTTTACCACCGGATGTTTACTCTGTCAACTTCTTATTGTAAAATATTTTTAACAGCCAAATATAATTTATTAGCAAGGGAGGTGAAGCTGCTAAAGTTTTTGACTTGGCAAATACTATGGATAATAAAACTTATCATCATGGAGACTTGAGAAACGAATTAATTGAAATTGGAGCAAAACTTTTGATTGAACAGGGTTTAGAAAACTTTTCGCTTAGAAAGGTCGCAAAAGAAATTGGTGTAAGTCATGCCGCACCATACCGTCATTTTAAAAATAAGGAAGATTTGATACTTGAAATTGCAAAAAAAGGAATTAAGGAATTCTATGATGCACTTGCAAAACCATTTCAGGAGTTTATTGATCAACCAAAGCTTCAATTAATAGAACTTGGAAAAGCCTATATAAATTTTGCGGTTAATAACCCCTATTTAATGAAGATATTATTTTTTAGCGACCTAAAAAAGAATATTGATATAACAAAGATTACGAATATTAATAAAGATGGTTATTCAATGTTAGAAAAAAGTGTTAAAAATTGTATTACTACCGGGGAAACTAAGATTAACGATGTTCAAAAACTTTCGTTACTTTCATGGAGCTTTGTCCATGGCCTTTCAGCTCTAATGATGGAAAATGTTGTTTATTTCGGATCTGCAAGCGATGAGATGATTGATCAGTTAGTAAGATTATATATTAATGGATATTTTAAAAGCAGAGGTTAAAGCAAAAAGTTCCCCAACTCTTTTCAACCAGACTCGGGGACAGGCGAGTCGTTCGGTTAGTCCGGGCACACACAGACTACAGGGACAGGTTAATCGTCTGGTCAATTCAGACAAATCACCTGTCCCTGATTCTTTGAAATGCTTCCAAAAATAGATCTTATATGGGAAAATACAAAATGGATATCGGGGAGGAAATGATGGAGAGTCTTAAAAACTCCCTTCCAACCATTCTCGCCAATCTACCAAGTATTATGCAGATAACTATTTCGAATATGTTTATTGTTGAAGTCATCTATAATGTGCGGGGGATTATGTATTTTCTCTATTATAGCGGTAGGTCTATTGCTACGACACTTTAGGGGGGATTTTCCATTTAATTAAATAGAAATCTATAAAAGGGAAGGAAATACAGCGTTGAAGAGGGGGTCTTGTTGAAACAAATGATAAAAGCGATTTCTCTTAGAGAAATCGCTTGATTTAACCTGATGTATACTATAGATTCATGATATACTTATACATTAAGATAAAATGAAAGAAACCGCCGGCTAAAACAAATATATGAAAAATTTCATGGAAACCAAAATGCTTGGTTGTAATATTCGGCCATTTAGTTCCGTAGATTATCGCACCTATCGAATAGGCTAAACCTCCGGCTACCAGCCAAAGCACTCCGCCGAGTGGTACACTTTGGACTAAAGGATAAAAGGCGATAACTACAATCCAACCCATTAGTAGATAGATTGCTGTGGAAAGCCATCTTGGCATATTAATCCAAAGACCCTTAAGGACAATTCCTGTTATAGCGATCCCCCAGGTTACTCCGAAAATTGACCAGCCCCATCCTCCACGCAGTGCGACAATCGCAATCGGCGTATATGTACCGGCAATCAAGATGAAAATCATCATGTGATCAATTTTTCGTAAGATATTGCTGGCTCTTTCAGAAATATCCAACATATGATAAATCGCGCTTGCTGAGAAAAGGAGGATTAAACTGGCACCATAGATCGAAAAAGAGACTATGTGCCAAACAGTACCGAATTTTGCAGCATTGTAAAGAAGTATTACTAAGCCTAAAACAGATAAGATCGCCCCGAATAAGTGGGAGAGACTACTGACGGGTTCTTTAATCTTAATCATTCTACCAACCCTTTCTTCAAAACTGTGTATTTGATTATTGAAAGCTTATAATGTAGTATTTAAAACCACCACTTACTATATTCAATATTACATCATAGATTTATCGAAATCAAGTCCTATTTTGAGCAAAGTCTTTTTTTCATTTTGCTTTAAAATACAAAATACCATATAATGTAGTTGAGGTGTTAATTTATGAAAACAAATGAAGAAATAATAAATAAATTAATTGAGGAGGTGACATTATTTAACGAGATTAGTCCCGGTGATATCCCGGATATTGAACTCTATATGGATCAAATTACAACTTTTTTTGAGGATAGGCTTAAGCATCTAAAACGTGGAAAGGAGGATCCGATATTAACCAAAACAATGATTAATAATTATACTAAAGGAAAAATTCTGATGCCCCCTAACAAAAAAAAGTATAGTAAAGAGCATTTGATGCTGTTAATTCTCATCTACAACTTAAAGCAGGTTATCTCCATAAACGATATTCAGGATTTATTTACCCCATTAATAAAAGAGATATCATCTTCTAATAGTAAGCTGCGCCTCGAAGAGATTTATACTTTCTTTTTATCAATTAAGGAAAATGAATTGGAGACCTTTAAGACGAACATTGTTGATAGATTCGCATTAATAGAGAGTAAAATTGACGAAAGCGTTCCTGAGAAACAGGAAATGATCGAATTATTATTAATAGTTATGATGTTGGTTCATCAAGCTGGAATGTATAAAAAATTAGCTGAAAAAATAATTGATAATTTTTTCAAAGAAGACATTGAGAAAAAAGTAAAAAAGTAAAAAGTGAATCGTTCAGCTAAAGTTATATAAATTATATATTAAAAACACTTATGATTATAAGAGTTAACTAATCTTATAGGAAAGGATTTAAAATGAAAGAATTTGTAGCAGTATTTATTGATTGGGAAAACATTGAAAAAACAGTTCAAAATGAGTATGGCAGCATTTTAGATTTTGAGACATTTATCTTGGTTGTCAGAGATAAGGCGATGGCTTTTGGAGATATTAGTGGGATTTTTGCTTATGGGGATTTTGACAGAGGAAACGCCGGACTGCAGACCAAACTGATCCAGTTGGGAGTTCAGCCAAAACATGTAGTTACAAAGACAGCACACGAGTACCTAAAGGGAAGTACTGACATTGAGCTTTCTCTGGACATCTTGGAAACTATGTACATGTATAATCATATTACCAACTTTATCCTTGTATCCGGAGATGGAGACTTATTGCATGCGGCTCGAAGATTAAAACTAAACGGGAAATCCATACATTTTATGGGCTTCAAAAAGAGAACAAATAAAAACCTTCTTGATTTCTCGACTACATTTATAAATCTAGAGGAATTTCCAGAGGTAATGCGGAAAATAACCCAAAACGAAAGAGATAAACTTAGAACAGCAGCATTAAATAATGATATGGTAAGGACTGTCTTAGAAAAATTAGACTATGAAGAAAGATACTCCGATAAACCATTTATTGGCTTGAATCTATTTAGAAGAAAGCTTATTGATAAATATCCCGAGGTTACAGCAAGCGAAGCACTGACCAAATGCTTAGAGGCAGATCTTATAAAAACATATCAGGTTGATAATCCCAAGGACGCAAATAACCCAACTACTGCATGTATGCTAAATAGAGAGCTTTATGTGATTAGCAAAAACCACTATTAATATATACACGCTTTAAAATACTGTCGGCAACCGGCAGTATTTTTTATTGAAAAAGCGAGAAAGTCATCGGGGACAGGTTCCTCGTCCGAAACATAAAGTAACTTTCAATTGGAGTCTTATTAAAATCGAAGATATATTATTATTTGTCCTGACTAGTGGAAATAATAAGGTTATAAACCTTGAAGGTTTTGCATTAAAAAAAAGGGAGGAAAGTATATGGAGGGTAAAAATAAAAAGATGGAAAGCTCTAAAAAAAAGCAGCTCTTTAGTTTTAACATTGCAGACGAGGATCATCAAAATGTTTTGAATAATGAAGAGCAAAATCCGCTAGATCTATTGAACAAAATAACGGAGTCAGATGAATATTAATATTAAAAATAATACTGTCTTTTGCGACGGTATTATTTTTTTCGAAAAAAAGAAACTTAGTGACAGTTGACTCGTCTGGTAATGAGCGAGGAAATAAAGAACAAGGTGCGAACAGGTACGCTGTCATGAAAAAAGGATGCATTTAAGCATCCTCGGAGTTCACTAGTCTTTATAATGTGGCGGAGATCGGAGCCAGTTGTTCTTCTCCATCAGCTGTTTAACAGTTAAGCCAAAAGCGGTCTTTTTCATGATTATCTTGAAGAATATTAAACCTACATCCGCACGAATTGATTCCGTGAGTCCTCTAGTAGCATAAGTGACGCCAAGTAGCAGGTTGAAAGACATCATGTTAGCGATTTCCTCATCATTTAACTTTGCACCATATGGGATATTGTGAAAATCTCCCGACGGTTTTACTGGAGTGTCTTCAGGCACAGGGATTCCTTCATCTCTGAGCAATTTACTTATTTCCTCGGCAATTGGTTTATGGATATCGACTTTAGCTATTTCTAGCTTCTTTTTCAGCTCACTATCTTGCGCTAGGTTATAAGCTATTTCTTCATTTCGCAATGTGTTGTTGGAGATAGCTAAAAATAACCATAAATTCGCAACTTCAAGCACATTTAACGGTTTCTTTTCACCATCAACGTAAGGTTTAAAAATATCAACAGCTAATTCAAATAAATTCATTCTTAAATTCACCTGCTTTCCGAAGTATACTTTAAACGGTATTTTTTCCGGATTGCGAAATTATATGCATTTTTGTTACTTGGAAAATAATTGTTTCATATTATTTTCTCATCGATTATAATATTTATAGAAAACAAAATATGGGATTGGAGGAATATGAAATGCGCACTAAAAAGACAAGTTTTTTCTCATTAATAATGATAATCTCACTGCTATTCTCTATTTTTTTGTACCCAATTACGCAATCGTTTGCACAAGAAGTGACAAAAGTTATGATTCACTATCAGGAGGATCTCAATAATAATTTGGATTGGAACCTCTGGGTTTGGGAAGATGGCAAAGAGGGTTCGGTATATGAATTTAGTGGAGAGGATCAATTTGGTAAGTTTGCTGAGATTGAATTACCCGGCAGTCCGGCTCTGGTCGGTTTTATTGTCAGAACAGATGATTGGATCAAGGATGGCGGTGATCGTTTCATTGATATTGAAAACGGTTTAGGGGAAGCTTGGGTTATCGCCGGTGACGAGACTACATATTTTGAAATTCCAGATAATGGAACAACGATTGAAACTCCGCAATTCGAAGAAATTAAACTTACTATTCACTACTATCGTTACGATCAGAACTATAATGGCTGGAATCTCTGGATTTGGCCATTCGAAAAAGAGGGTCATGGAGTAGAGTTTAGCGAAGAAGATGAATATGGAAAGGTTGCTTATGATACTTTAAGCAACGTTAATGACTTAAAAAAAGTGGGTATAATCATTCGCAGAAGCGAGGAAGGAAATGAGTGGGCAGAAAAAGAGTTTGGCGATCGTTTTATTACAAAAATAAATAATGATGGTACAGCTGAAATCTGGTTAATTCAAGGTCAAGAAAGGATTTATTATGACAAAAATCAAATAGATCTGACCCCCAAAATCGTTCAGGCTTCAATTGATGCTTTTAACTTTTTCACACTAGAGACTAATACGCCTTTTTCACTAGACAAAGAGAACTTTGGAATAACCATTAGCCCAAATATTAAGCTGAAAGTTATCGTTCCTTTTGAAACAATCGGTGAAAACTATACAAATAAAGTCCGAATTATTACCGATGAGCCAATTGATATTTCCAAAACTTACACAATTTCCTTAGAAGGGTTTGGAGAACAGGTATTTGAATTGGGAGATATAGTTCGCTCAAAAGAATTTGACGAACTATATTATTATAACGGAGATGATTTAGGAAATAGCTACTCTCAGGAAAAAACTAGCTTCCGCCTATGGGCACCGACTGCTACAGAAGTGAGGATTGTAACATATCAAAATTGGCAAGATACAGTAGGAAAAGAGTTCCCAATGACTAAGGCTGAAAAAGGTACTTGGACAGCTGAAATGGCAGGTGACCAACACGGGCTGATCTATAATTACAAGGTAAAAATTGACGAAGAGTGGAGAGAAGCAGTTGACCCATACGTTCGCGCAGTTACTGTAAATGGTGATAAAGGGGTTGTAGTTGATTTACAACAAACAAACCCGGAAAACTGGCAGCCTAATAAAAAACCGGATTTTCGCAATCCGGAAGACGCAATCATTTATGAGCTCCATGTTCGCGATTTATCAACTCATCCAGACAGTGGAATAGAGAATAAAGGAAAATTCCTAGGTGTAGCGGAAGAGAATACTACTAGTCCTACTGGAGTGAAGACCGGTCTTAATCATCTTATCGATCTCGGCGTTACCCATGTACAATTTTTACCGATCTATGATTATCGAACAGTTGATGAGACCAAATTAGATCAGGAGCAATTTAACTGGGGTTATGATCCGAAAAACTATAATGTTCCCGAGGGCTCATACTCCACAGATCCTTATGAGCCGATCGTTAGAATAAATGAAGTGAAGCAGATGATTCAAACACTTCACGATAACGATCTACGAATCATTATGGATGTAGTGTATAATCACGTATTCTCAGTAAATGAATCAAGCTTTCAACAGCTTGTTCCCGGCTACTATTTTCGTTATACAAGCAGCGGTACTCTAGCAAACGGTTCAGGAGTTGGCAATGATACGGCATCTGAGCGGAAAATGGTTCGTAAATTCATTGTAGATTCTGTTAAATATTGGGCAAGAGAATATAACCTTGATGGCTTCCGCTTTGATCTAATGGGAATTCATGATATAGAAACGATGAACGAGATCAGAGCCGCTTTAGATGAAATTGATCCGTCAATAATTATCATTGGAGAAGGATGGGACTTAAATACACCTTTAAAAGCCGATCTAAAGGCTAATCAAAAAAACGCTGAAGACATGGAAGGTATTGCTCACTTTAACGATAATATTCGTGATGGGTTAAAGGGAAGCGTGTTTAATGATTTAGACAATGGCTTTGTAAATGGGAAGCAGGCCATGGTTGGCACGATTTTTCAAGGAGTATTGGCCGGTCTAAACTACCCTGGCCAGATCGCTACATATCGGGATCCTGAACAGGTAGTAACCTACGTTGAGGCACATGATAATTTAACATTATGGGATAAGCTGATCTTAACAAACCCTGAAGATTCCGTTGAACAATTAAAACAGCGGCATAAACTAGCATCATCAATTGTTTTGACTGCTCAAGGAATACCATTTATTCATGCCGGTCAGGAATTTATGCGTTCAAAAGCCGGAGACCATAACAGTTATAAATCTTCAGATGAAGTAAACCAACTTGATTGGGAACAACGTGCTGAGTTCTCTTCAGAAGTTGATTACATCAAGGGATTGATCCAGTTACGCAAGACCTATTCGGCGTTTCGGATGACAACTGCCGAAGAGATCCTTAATAATCTAACACTTATCTCTGCACCCAAAAATGTTCTTGCCTATCGCCTCCAGCCAATTGGTCAACAGCAGGAAGAGATAATTGTCGTCCATAACGCTAATGAAGAAGCAGTGGAAATCGAGTTGGCATCAGAAGGCAAATGGAATCTGGTAGTAGACGGCTTTCAAGCAGGAATTGAACCTATTAAACAGATTTCGGGCAAATCCTTCTCAGTTGCTCCCTTAAGCACCTATGTATTAATTGAAGAGAAATCCAACCTTCTACCTTACATTATTGCAGCCATTACAATATTAACGGTATTAATAATGGTTGCCACGGCCTTTCTAAGACGCAGACAAAAATAGAATGATGTGAAGCAAGCCCGTATCTCGTCCAAAGATACGGGCTCCTTCGTAAGGGGTGAGGGATTGGAGCCGGGAAGGTCAAGGGGACAGGTTGTGTGTCTGGTTGAAGATGAGGGGAAGGTCGAGGGGACAGGTTGCGTGTCTGGTGAAGAAGTTTCGTAGACGAGGGGACAGGTTGTGTGTCTGGCGAAAGAAGTTTCGTAGACGAGGGGACAGGTTGCGTGTCTGATGAAGAGATTTCGGACTAGGGAAAAGTTTTGTTGCAGAGAAAGCCTGGAAAGGCTACCCAACTGTTCTTAATTCAGCGGAAGCCTTATTTGATGCACAAGTTGCACACGAAACTCTGGAGTGTTTCTGAGGCTTTAACAGGTGTTATGTATAATTTTTAACAACTACCCCAATTTTTCTTTAAATCTTTTAATTAGTATCCATAGTGCAAAAAAATGAATAATAAACCCAACAAATATATGCAGCCAAAACTCAAATTTTAAATAATCGCCGATTAAAATCGCATTAATCGGCCAGTAAAACGGAATGATTCCCGCGAACAATTTCCAAGGATAGCCTATAAAAAATCCAGCAATAGGGATTGCTAGAAAAATACCTAGCCCTTTGGATAATGCTAACCCCTCAACCTTATTCCCGGCAAACCCTGCTAGAAACAAAGCTGTGAGAGGTGCTTCAAAAGCAGCTAAAAATGATACTACAACAATTGAGACAAATGGAATATCAGCTATGCTTATAAATGGCAAGATCATAATGGAATAGATTAGACTAACAAGCGTAGGCAAAATAATTCTGTATGCTAAATAGCCACCTTTTGCTAGGGGTGTCACTATCAGCATTAAATATACCTGCTCATCCCGTTCGTCAAGCAGGATAAATCCCGTTAGAAATCCAATCAACATTGGTACAAAAAGTGGAACTATCCCGGCTATAAGGGGATAAAATTCTCGTAAATCAAGATAAGGAGATAATATTTCTGTAAAAAATGGTATAACCCACCTTAAGGCGAAGAGTAAAAGCACAGGCCCGAGCATCAGAAATATTAGCAGAGGCTCTCTAATAATATTCTTGAAATCATTCAAGGAAAGGGTAGCTAATTTGGTCATCCTATTTATCTCCCTCTTTTAAAATAATAAATTTGTTGAAAGATACATATGCCCATTTGTAAACTAAATAAATCGATAAAATTAAATACAAAACACTATACGATATCTGCCAGAGTTTTATTTCACTAAAAGCCCCCCTGATCAGCAATAACGAAGCTTGTGTCGGAAAAAGGTAAAATAGCTTGCTTTTATATAGTTCAAAATAATCCAAAAAGGGCAAGCACAGAATTGTCGTATAAATAATCGATGACAGCATATATTGATTTATTGTCGGAAACTTAGAAACTGCAACAAAACCGATAAGAATAAAGAAAAACGAAGTAAGTACGATGCCTAGAACAAATAGCGGGAAGTTAATCTCTAATCCATAGGCAAAAATTACAATTATTAAGCTTGTAGCTACAGAGAGAATAGTTAGGGATATCAGCTTAGAAATAAGGTATTCTTTGGTACGAAGGGGAGTAGCAATCAAAAATTCTAAAACACCTTCACCTTTTTCCAGCAATACCAGTCCGCTGATAAAGTAAAATCCTAAAACTCCGGGATCCGAAAAAATAATTGTCGGTAAAACCGTTCCCAATATTTTGTCAGGTAGCTGCTGTAAAAATATTATATAAACTAAGGTAATAATGGCGTAAACTAAATAGAAGCCATATTTCACTTGTAAAAAAATATCTCCTCTAATTGACCTGAAAAGTCTTGTCATAGTAATCTCCTCCCCGTAGTTTTCATAAATACTTCTTCTAAGGTTGCTTCTTGCGTATGAATGGTCTTGATGTTCTCTTCTTTCAATAGATCAATAAACTGATTATTGTAGCCCAAGCCTTTTAAGCTGAATTCCTCTTGTATTGATTGGTTATTAGTTAAATGTTCAACCTTCAAGCTTCTTTTTCCATATTTCAGCTTGAGTTCCTCTGGACTATCAATCAGTTTAATTTCTCCGTCAACTATAAAGGCTACCCGGTCGCAAAGCTCATCAGCGACGGACATATTATGAGTAGTCAGGAATATTGATTTGCCTTTAGCTTTCTCATTCAGGATTATTTCTTTGATATTTTTCGCATTTACGGGATCTAAACCTGTTGTCGGCTCATCTAAAAAGATAATCTCAGGATAGTTGATAAAAGCTCTGGCAAAATTTAATCTCATCTTCATACCTTTTGAATATT
>Ga0209347_1005990_pt1 | contig 11129 bp, 13 predicted proteins | sample AutmiccommuBRH23_FD_187382 | JGI IMG/M metagenome (GOLD analysis project Ga0209347, IMG submission 187382) | Deep subsurface microbial communities from Mt. Terri, Switzerland - Autotrophic microbial communities BRH/23 (SPAdes) (version 2) | ecosystem: Environmental > Aquatic > Deep subsurface >...
TCCAGTCGAGAAGGGATGCGCGCCGAGCGTCGTAACGGCGGACTCAGTTGCCATGCGGGTGTGGCCGATGCCATGCGTGCCGGTCATTTTTGTCAAGGCGAAGCGCTCGACCACATCGGCTGGCAGGCCGACTTCCTTGAATATCTCGATGGCCTCGCCGGCACCCATGATGCGAACATCCGGCCTGGCCGCCAGAATGGCGTTGCGCGCCTCGTCGAGCTTTGCCGTCGGCACTTCGATCACAGCGTGCGTCGACTTGGCGAGCAGCGAGACCTCCACGCCAAGCGTCTTGCCAAGCTCCTTGTCGAGCCCGGCGAAATCCCGCTCAGGCGTCGCCGACTGAATGGTGATCTTGCTATGCTTGCCGTCATTCGCGCCGTAGATGGCGATGCCGGCGCTGTCGGGACCGCGATCAGTCATCGACACCAGCATCTCCGACAGGAGCGCGCCAAGCTGCGGCTCCATCGACTTGTCCTTCAGGAACAGACCCACAATGCCGCACATGGTATTCCCCTTCCATCCTGGGAGAGATTATCTGGATATGTTGTAGCGAATGTTCGCGAGGAATTCAACTGAGATGAAAAAAATATTCCTAAGAATTAATGTCTGGTCCGGATGCCGTGTTGCGCCCTCACCTGCCTGACACGGCCGCCTTGCGGTATGCCTCTTGCCGGATCCTCGCAAGACGATAGGCATCCGTGATGGAAAGCGCCCAGACAAACAGTCCACCTGCGTGGCGGCCTATAAAGGAGTGGTCGGGCGTCGTGGTCAAATATGTGACCATCATGAGCAAAGCGGCAAAAAGAACGAAGCAGAGACCCCGCTGGACCTGGCCGATCGCGACATGACCGGCTCCGGGGAGCACGATGGCCAGGGCAAGTACCGCACGGGGATTGAGAGGCTGGTTCATGCTGACTCCAAGGTTATGCCAGGGGCGGCCTGAGAACGTCGTTCAGCATGCGAAGTTCTCCAAGCGCGTTGCGGACGAGGTCGGGCGACACCTGCGAAATGGGAAAGCGCATTTGCCGGTACAGTATATGCGCGCCTCGGTCGCCCTCTGCGATCTGGCGCACGATGCCGCTTCCGCGCGGCGTGATGACAGCCTCCTTGAGGGTCGGATCGGCAAACAGGGTTCGGAACAGATTGGAGGTGAGCTGGAGCGCCTCCTCGGTCGCTCTTCCGCCGCGCATGAGCATGGGGATGTCCGAGGCGAAGGTTGGAGTCAGCGTATCGGGCAGGCATAGCACCCGTGAATAGAATTCCGTTCCCGCCGGTCGCGCCAGCACGCCGATCGACGGGCCGACGGCTTCTTCGCTGGCAATCAGCGTCGAGCGAAGCCAAAGCTGGGGCAGGCGGCGCGGCACCAGGCTGTCCGAGACGATCTCCAGCCTCACCCTGTGGCCGTGGCTATCGCCATCCAGGCGAGGATAGCCGTCGCTGCAAATGGTCAGGCGCGGGTTGTCGAGAAGCCCGGCCGCCGCGTCGAGAAGCGTCTTGCGGCGGTCGAGTTCCGTAGTCAGTTCCCTTCGGGCCAACGCCGCAAGCATTGCGACGCCGATGATGCAAAAGACAAGGAACCCCATGCCGCCTGCCGACAGCTTCAGTCCGGTCAGATCGAATGCCAACGGCATGGGTTACCTGCCAGCTCTCTCAGTAGCCCTGCGGACGCGGCCAGGGCATCGTGAACTGCTCGCCCCGGCGTACGAAACGGTATCTCCAGAAATGGAACCACAAGGAAGCGATGATGTAGAAGGACAGCATCGCGATCAGCTGTGTGCCATAGCCGAGGAATACGGCGAAGTATGTGGCGCCGCAAAGGATCAGAAGGATCAGCGCAGGCAGCGGATGCCACGGATGCACGTAACCGCGCTTGATCGTGCCGAGCGGCCACTTGCGGCGGAACATCACCATGTTGAAGGTCATGAAGGTGTAGCCGAGCAATCCCGACAGGATCGAGAAGGTGATGACCTGATCCAGCGGTGCTCCGAGCGCGAAGATCAACGCGATCGGCACGAGGAAGACGATCGACCGGTAAGGCGTCCGATAGTGCGGGTGCACGGCGCCAAACCAGCTCGGCAGATAGCGGTCACGGCCCATCGAGAACCAGGCGCGCGACGCGTCGTTGATGCAGCCGTTAGCCGAGGCGGTCGTTGCGAAGGCCGTGCCGATGAAGAGAAGTACCATGAGACCGGTGTTGCCGGTGACGCGCGCGGCGTCGAAAAGCGGCGTACCCGAGTTGCCAAGGTATTCCCACGGGATCAGGCCCGAGCAGACGTACCATGTAAGCGTCGCGGCAATCAGCAGCGTCATGATGCCTGCCATCGTGCCGAAGGGCAGCGAGCGCGAAGGCGACCTGACTTCCTCCGCCGCCTGGCAGGTCCCCTCGATGCCGAGGTAGTACCACAGGCCGAAATGCATGGCCGCGACAATACCCAGCCAGCCATAGGGCAAGGGCTCGTTGGTCACCGCCGAGAAGTCGAGAGGGACCGCCGACACCCCGAACTGAACCGCGACGAAGAGCAGGATGATCGCGACGAATGCGAAAGCCGTTATCACGAAGTTGAAGCTGAGCGACGCCAGCACGCCGCGATAGTTCAGCCAGGCAAGCGAAAGGATCGTCAGAATGATGAAAGGCTTCTGGTTCAGCCCGCTATGTCCGAGCATGCTTGCCACCGTGTCGAGCAGAAAGCCGATCGTGATGGCGTTTGCCGCCTCGAGCATGGTGTAGGCCATGACCAGGAACAGGCCCACATTGAAGGCCATCAAAGGCCCGACGATGTGCTTGGCCTGGGCGTACTGGCCGCCGGCGGCCGCCACCGTCGAAGTGACCTCCGAATCGATCATCGCCACGCAGGTATAGAGAAGACCGGCCACCCAGCAGGCAACGAGGCCGGCGATCATTCCGCCTTTGCCGACGGAAAAGTTCCAGCCCATGTATTCGCCGACAAGCACGATGCCGACACCCAGGGCCCAGACATGGCCCGGGCCGAGGACACGAAGAAGTCCCAGGCGCTCCGGCGCCGCAGTCGCTGTTGAATTGCTCATTGATGTGTCCTTAGAGCTCGTGACGTTCTTGCGTCAGCTCGAGTTCCCCCTCGCGCGATGACGTCAGAAGTTCGTTGTCATAGGTCGTGTCGATCCTGAACATGTCGAGAAGCATGACGACGGCGACGAGAGCGGAGAGCGCCCAGGCCGCGTATTCGAGGTAATTCCAGATATCCATCGCTGCCTCCTAGGCCTTGTCGTCGCCGAAGCGTTCCGAGATTACCTCGCGGTATTCCCTCTGGGAGAGCCGGACGACGAGCACGAAGTAGCCGACGACCGCGACGATCATGACGATCAGCGCCGTCCAGCTGAACGTGTAGTCGAAGCGGGCCGTGATGATCTCGTTGGCCGATGCCGCGTCGGCATAGCCGAGCGCCGCCCATTGCTGCTGCTCAGCAGCATTCTGGCCGAGGGCCTCCCAGGTCGGATTCTCGATCAGCGCCGGCGTCTTGGCCGCCCCGGCCAGCCCCAGATAGAGCGGCAGGTAAAGCGCGCCCACGGTGAGCACCAGAAGGACGAAGACGTCGATGATCTGGCCTGCAACACTCTGTTTCGGTGGTTGATATGCCATCGTCTCCCCCTAGCCCCGCTTGCGCCGACGCATCTCGTCGAGATGCTTGATGTCGAGGCCGTAGATGAACGCCTTGTCGTGATGGTAGTGCTTCAGCATCGCCGCAATGGCAGCGGTATTGAACGCCAGGACCAGCGCCGCGGCTATCGCAAGCACCATCCTGATCATGTCGTCCTCGACCAGCGACCACATGGTGATGAGGACGAAGAGCAGCGCCGCCCAAAGCGCGCAGACAAATGCCATGGCACCCCATCGATCTCGTTGGTGCATCTGGTCTATTCGCGCTTCGACCGAATGCTTGTCAGTCCCTCCTGCGATGTCCGCTACCATTTTCCCTCCCCGAGAATTTTGATTGAAATGAAAACAACTTGCCTGCGAGGAATGTCCGCGCATTTACCCCCTGCGTCAAGCTGTCGCGCATGCTGCACTGCGTCAATTCTATGCAAATGCCCATGAATTGGACCGGCAACCGGCCTTGGACACGCTGAGCACAGCCCTGCCAAAGCGCCTTGCCTGCCAGGAAAACTTTTTGAACCGGAGTATTGCCGCCGCCGCCAAATCGGGACAATGTGATGGTCTCCCGAGGCTCTGAACGAGCCTGTGGAGGATCAATTCGAACGCCAAGCGGAGAGCCACGCATGACCCGATCCTGGAGATTTTCGAGCCTCATCGATCGCCACCGCGCACTCGGATCGAACCTTGAGGACTGGAGCGGCATGGGCACCGCGTGGAGCTATGCCGGCGATCCCGACGCCGAATACACGGCGATCCGCACCAAGGCCGGACTGATGGATGTGTCGGGCCTGAAGAAGGTGCATATCAACGGGCCGCACGCCACCCACATGCTGGACCTGGCGACGACGCGCGACGTGGAAAAGATCTATCCCGGCAAGTCGGCCTATGCCTGCATGCTCAACGAGGCCGGCAAGTTCACCGACGACTGCGTCATCTACCGCACCGGCCCGAACAGCTGGATGGTGGTGCATGGCTCGGGCACCGGCCACGAGGAACTGACCAGGGCGGCGATGGGCCGCGACGTGTCGATCCGCTTCGACGACAATCTGCACGATCTGTCGCTGCAGGGGCCGCTGGCCGTCGACTACCTCGCCAAGCACGTGCCGGGCATCCGCGACCTGCCCTATTTCCATCACATGCAGACGCAGCTCTTCGGCCTGCCGGTGATGATCTCGCGCACCGGCTATACCGGAGAGCGTGGCTACGAGATCTTCTGCCGAGGCCAGGACGCCGGCACGATCTGGGACCGCATCCTCGACGAGGGCAAGGAGATGGGCATCATTCCCTGCCGCTTCACGACGCTCGACATGCTGCGCGTCGAGAGCTACCTGCTGTTCTATCCCTACGACAATTCGCAAAAGTACCCGTTCGCCGACGAAGGCCCCGGCGACACGCTGTGGGAGCTTGGCCTCGACTTCACGGTCAGCCCCGGCAAGACCGGCTTCCGCGGCGCCGAGGAGCACTACCGGCTGAAGGGCAAGGAGCGCTTCAAGATTTTCGGCGTGCTGCTGGAGGGCACCGAGCCGGCCGACGAGGGCGCGCCGGTGCATGCCGGCGGCGTCCAGGTCGGCGTGGTGACCTGCGCCATGTATTCGCCCCTGGCCAAGAAATCGATGGGCATCGCACGGCTGTCGCCCGACACCGCGCTTGCCGGCACGCCACTCGAGATCCACAATGCCAGTGGCGTCATCAAGGCGACGGCGCAGCCGCTTCCCTTCGACGACCCGAAGAAAACCAAGCGCACGGCCAAGGGCTGAGGCATGGTCCCGGCATGGCAGTGAAAAGCATCATCAGCCGCCCGGTCTACGGCACGCTGTCACCGCAGCCGGGCAGCGACCACCTGCTGATCGCCGACGCCGAGGGAGCGGCGGCGATCCTCGACCTGGCGAAGTCAACGCCGGACGGTTTCTTCGCCGGCGCCGAGATCGTCTTCATCCCGCGCGGCACCGGCGACAAATACACCGCCGCCCTGAAGGCGCTGAAGCCGGCGCGCTGGTACGAAGGGCCGTCAATCGCCGCCGCCCTGCCGCGCCTGAAACAGCGGCTTGCCACCGCCCATATGGGGCTGCGCCTCTATCTCGCCGGCACCGAGGGGCTGATCGGCCAGGCCATGCAGGCCGCGCTGGAGGTCGGAATCGACCACAGTTCGATCCAGACCGAGCAGCGCGGCTCGCTGGCTCGGCGCATGCAGTGCGTGCATTGCAAGGGCATCACCGAGGACGTCACCACGCAGCCGGCGCGCTGCTCGCATTGCGGCCTGATGCTGCTGGTGCGCGATCACTATTCGCGCCGCATCGCCGCCTTCCAGGGCGTGTGCATCAACGCCGAGGACCCGAGCCAAGTGCCTCCGATGGAGGAAATGTTCAAATGAGCGCCGGAACGACGAAGCTCGACGTGACCGTGGCCGACGTGGTGCCGGTCAACGAGCTGGTCACCCGCTTCCACTTCCGCCAGGCCGATGGCGGCAAGCTGCCGACATTTTCGGGCGGCGCGCATGTGGTGGTGGAGATGAGGGACGGCGACAGGACGCGCCTCAACCCGTATTCGCTGATGTCATCGCCGCTCGACACGGCGGAATACACCATCTCGGTGCGCCGCGACGATCTTGGGCGCGGCGGCTCGCTTTTCATGCACCGCCAGGTCAGACCCGGCGACCGCATGGTGGTCTCCTACCCGGTCAATCTGTTCTCGCTCGACCTGCGCGCCAGAAAGCACCTGATGATCGCCGGCGGCATCGGCATCACGCCTTTCGTGGCGCAGACCGCGCAGCTGGCCGCGACAAGCGGCAATTTCGAGCTGCATTATGCAGCCCGCAACGCGGCGCTCGCCACCTATGGCGACGTGCTGACCGAACGCTACGGCCGGCGCATCCATCTCTACCACGACGACCGTGGCGAAAAGATCGAGCTTGCCCGCCTGCTCAACGCGCAGCCGCTCGGCACGCATCTTTACATATGCGGCCCGGCGCCGATGATCGACTGGGTGCGCAAGACCGCGGGCGAGGCCGGCTGGCCACCCGAGACGGTGCATTTCGAGCATTTTTCAGCGCCGCAGCCCGGCGCCCCCTTCGACGTCGAGCTGGCCGTGTCGGGCAAGACCATCCATGTCGGCGAACAGCAGAGCCTGCTCGAGGCGATCGAGGCGGCCGGCGTCGACCCTCCGTATCTCTGCCGTGGCGGCGTCTGCGGCCAGTGCGAGACCAACGTCATCTCGAGCGACGGAAAGTTTTTGCACAACGACCACTGGCTGACCGAGGAGGAGCACCGCTCGGGCAAGAAGATCATGCCCTGCGTGTCGCGCTTCGAGGGCCGTTCACTCGTACTTGAGAGGTAAGGAGCTACTTACCATGGGCATCAATTTCCGCGACGAGACGTTCCGCGACGATTTCACCTTCAGCAATTCGCCGGAGCATATAAGGCGCTTTCCCTTCCCGTTCCACGAAGACAGCTACATGTATGCGGTCAACATCGAGCCGCATGTGCCGGGGCCCAAGGGCAGCGTGCTCGAAAACCTGATCGACGTCGACGAGCACTATGTCTCCGAGATGCGCGACCGCGCGCTGGTGCTGGCGGAAGACCCGCTGCGCTGCCAGTCGCTGCCGCACATGACGCTGGCCGGCTGGGACCTGCTGGAACTCTTGATGACCGAGCAGGCGAAAGGCTATCCCGAGCATTTTTCGCTGACCCGCGACGGCGACAACTGGCACTGGATCAACCGGCCGCTCGGGCTCGACCAGAAATTCGTGTTCGGCGACCTGACCACCCTGCCCTATGGCCCGATGGAATACATCACCCGCCAGAGCCAGGGCGACTTCTGCATCCTCGACCAGCGCGACGGCAATCTGTGGATGGACGCCGGCATCGTCACCACCCAGGCCGACTGGTCGCTCGACTTCGACATCGGCATGAATTTCTTCGAGTGGCACGCCCCGGTGCCGCTGGCGCATGAAAAGGGCATCTTCACGCGCGCGCTGAAATTCCTGTCCAACATCCAGCAGGGCAAGCCGGCGCGCCGCCTCAACTGGACGATGACCATCAACCCGCGGCTCGACACCAGCCCGGAGAATTATCACAAATGGGGCCCGGACCGGACGACCGTGACGCCCGAAAATGTCGGCCAGAAGGTGCATCTGCGCGTCGAGCTGCAAAGCTTCTGGCGCCTGCCGCGCTCCAACGCCATGGTCTTCCCGATCCGCTGCTATTTGATCAAGATGGACGAGCTGGTGACCTCGAAGAAATGGGCGCGGCGCCTGCACCGCGTCATCCGCGACCTGCCCGAGGAACTCGCCACCTACAAGGGCCTGACGCTTTACCGCCCGACGCTGGTCGAGTGGCTGGCGAGGTATGACGACGGGGCGGAGACGTCACCGGGGTTTGGGCCGGACTGAGGGGGCACTTGGTCACCTCATATCAAACCCCTAATTTGCCCTTGACTGGATAAGCATCACAAGTAAGGGCTAGGCAGTTTTCAAAACTACGTTAACATTGCCATCGAACTCGATACGGGGGGTGGAATGGCAGATGAAGTGATATTTTCGGGTTTCGATGACTTTTCTGACCTTAGCGATCTAGAAGAGACAGTAGTTTCTTTTTGCAGCGAATTCAAACCATTAGAGCGCTCGTCACTGTTCGTATTGGTAGACGACCTTACCGGTGCTGCATTTACTGAATGTCATGTAAGCGCCAAGACGATAATCGAGAACGGAACTACGGACGTTCCCCTAGACCCCGACGAATCCCCAGAATACCGAGCCAATCGCGAGGTGGCCACCAGTCACGCTGCATTTGAAACAATGCAAGAAGATGCAGTTAAGGGTAGAAAATTTAGTAATATCGTCTGTGAGTAATCTCCGTCTAAGTCGAAAAGCCTTGAGATCATTGGAGGTCAGCACCGATACCAAGCCATCGCTCTCGCTGTAAACGATGGAATTGACGTTTATCACGGCCTAAAGGTGTATTTCGCGCTTAATAAGGAACAACGATTAGACGTTCAGGTTATTTCAAATACCAATATCTCTGTTCCGACCGATCTTCTAGATCGGATGTTTGCTACGATTGAAGGAACAGACCTTCGGGAGTGGTGCCAGAAATGCGGCCTACTCGAAAAGGGGCAGGATTTTGCGGACAAGAGCAAGCGTGGAAATCCAATAACGGTGAAAGAAGCGCGGACTTTTATAGTCAACTACTATCTGGGCAGAGCGATCAAATCGGACAGGTTCGAATTCGTCGATACTACTCCTCAGGTTGTTGAGTCAGGCCAACGGAACCCAAAGATCTGGGTGGAAACCAAAGAGCAAAATCCTGAGCTCTGGGAAGACCCCGACTTGCTTCGAGCCGGCAAGGAATTCGCGGCATTGATAGGTGCGCAAATTGAATTCTATCGCGACCCTAAATCAAAGAAATTAAAGGGTAAGCCAGATCAGATCTACAAGACAAAGAACATTGCCTTGCTCGCAGCGTGGGCATTCGTTGCCGGCGCCCTGCAAGGGAACGAACCGCGTCTCGAAAGACATTATGACATTCGAAAATCGAAATCGAAAGACCCGTTGAAGGCCGATCTACTGATCAAAGGTCGGCATCATACAGATTCCGAAAGCTATCGAGGCTTGGGGTTTCGATCTGATGCAAAGGAAAGAGGGCGGTTTGCACAGCTATTTTGGCTTCAAGCCGAGAAGGGGACCGGCTTCACGTCCGGTATGGTAGATTCGGCCATTAAGGGTTACGAAGCGAAGCGGGCTACACTCGCTTATGAAGAAAGTAAGTCACGGCTCTGATGAGTGATTTTATTGTATACTCGAAAGGATTAATGGAGGCCGCGAAAGGCTTTCGTAATCGAGCAAATAAACTAGAAAATGGCGCGGTTAAGCAAGCGCATCTTCGTGCATCGCTTCTTCATTCTTTTTCTTTTCTGGAAGCACACTTGAATTACATGGCCGAGCATTTCAACGAAAGCCCGATGTTCTCGGTAAATGAAAAAGGTATTTTATTAGAGAGACAGGTCGCGTTCGAAAATGGCGCATACACCATCACACAGAAGGCCAAGTTTTCGCGGATGACAGACCGCATTGAACTTCTGCTAAGAAAGACTTCGAGTAACTCGTCAGTTGGCGGGGATGAATGGATGTCCAAACTTAAAGCGGCGATAAAGATTCGAAATGCGTTGGTTCATCCGAAAGACGCACACGAATTGACCGACGCTCAGCTCACCGATGCCCTCGACTCAATCCTCAAGGGGGTCGAAGCGCTATATATGGCTGTCTTCAAGAAGGGGCTTCCGTACGCGAAGAAAGGAATTTCTGGCGGGATTGACCTGTGAGAGCGCACTCCGATTCTCGTACGAAAGCGGCCAACTCGACTCGGATTTCTGACAGTTGACCGTCCCCTTCGTCATCCACGGGCAAGCGCAGCGAAGCGGAGCGCGACCCGAGGATCCATGCCGTAGCAATGAAGCCTGCACCGGCGGCGCAGAAAGCGCTCCTGTTCCGAACCGCTGGAGGGCCGCGCCGCCGTTACGTCATGGATCCCAGGGTCTTCGCAGGCCTGCGGCCCGCTTCGCTCTGGGATGACGAGCGCGCGAGGGTCGCAAGGGCGCGCTTGATCTCCCCCCTTGCGGGGGAGAAAGCAAATTCTTGGGTTTGGCGAAGCCAAGCCCTTAGAATTTGCAAGAGAGGGGGCCCCCTCGTCGAGCGATCCCCTCTCTTGCGATTTCTGACACTTGACCGCGTGAAGGACGCGGCCAAGACGTCGCCCCCGGCCGGGTCCCCGCTGCTTCGCAGCGTCCCGGCGTTCGCCGGCCTTTGGCCATGCCACCGGCATGGCCAATTCGCCTACGGCGAACCGGCTGCTCACCCAACTCGACTCCCTCCCCGACCCATGGCACCATGCGCCTTCCCCGGTACGAGGCAGCGCATGAACAACACGGTCATTCTTCGCAAATGGTGCGGCAAGGTGGCAAGCGAGCGCGCCGCCGAATATGCCCGCTACATGACCGAGACCGGCGGCGAGGATTTGCAGATGCTGCCCGGCAATCTCGGCTACCAGATCACCACGCGCGAGCTTGGCGACGGCACCACCGAAATCACCGCGCTGTCATGGTGGACCGACATGGAGGCCATCAAGGAGTTCGTCGGCGACGAGCCGGAGCGGGCGCACTACTACACGGTCGACGAGATCTACCTGATCGACCCGCCGGAATTCGTCGAGCACCACACCGTCATGTCGGGCGACATCACCCTGCGCAACGGACGATAGGGGAAATCACCGACGCCCGTCATCCCGGGCAAGCGAGCGCTGCGAACGGAGACCCGGGAGCCATTGGCCAGAAGACCGTGGCGAGCGGCCCGGTCCTCGTGCGGTCGAATGTCAGCACCGCCTGCACCCTTCACGCCACCCGGCCGCGCCTCTCAATGGGTCCCGGCGCGGCGCGGATTCGCCGCTTGGCCGGGATGAAGCGCAGGGGGGCCTGAGGCGCAGTGCTGTACGGGATTACCCCCACCCGC
>Ga0209347_1005991_pt1 | contig 11128 bp, 8 predicted proteins | sample AutmiccommuBRH23_FD_187382 | JGI IMG/M metagenome (GOLD analysis project Ga0209347, IMG submission 187382) | Deep subsurface microbial communities from Mt. Terri, Switzerland - Autotrophic microbial communities BRH/23 (SPAdes) (version 2) | ecosystem: Environmental > Aquatic > Deep subsurface >...
AAAGAAACAGAGGACAATGTGTATGAGGCAGAAGTTGAAGGCACTGAGCTATACACTGTGGAAGTTGAACTTGATGATAAGGCGAACATAGTAGACACCCAATGCGATTGTCCTTATGATATGGGAGAATATTGCAAGCATCAGGTAGCAGTATTTCTTGCTTTACGGGATATGAAAAACAATTTTCCTGGTGGAAACAGCCATTTCCCCCAAAATAGTACAGACTCAGAAGCAGTTCTTAAATTTCCAGTTCCAAAGAAAAGAAAAGCACCTGATATTGAGAAAATACTTTCTGAAAGAACTAAAGATGAGCTTGTTGAATTTCTTCTGGATATTGCATCTGACTATGAAGAAATTAAGCAGCGCATAGAATTGAATTTTGACGATGGAAATGATGAGGACGAAATAAGCAAATCTATTGTGCTTATTCGCACCTTTATCAGAAACAATTCGGATTGTCATGGGTTTGTAGCCTACGGAGATACCGGTGAGGCAGTCAAGGGTGCTGATTTGGTGTTGGAAAAGGTCCGCTCTGCTTCTGAAAAGAATAAAACCATGCATGCTTTAGACCTTGCCCTTTGCGTAATACATGAGATGATGGATTTGCTTGAGGGGGCAGATGATTCTGACGGTGTAGTCGGAGGAGTAATAGAAGAAAGCTTTGCTTTTGTTAGTGAAATTATTGAGGATGAAGAATTAAGTTCGGTTGATAAAGAAAGCATTTTCAGTAAGCTGATAGAAGAAGCATCTAATAGACGATATGAAGGTTGGACTGACTGGAGGCTGGATCTTCTTGGCAACTGTTCAGAGCTTGCAGACACTCCGATTTTACGAAATAAATTGGAAAATCATTTGGTCTCAATGATAAGAAATGAAAAAGGAGATTCATGGAGCGACAGTTACTTTGCAGAAAGAGTTAATCTAATCAGATACCACATGATTGGACAGCATGATGGGCAGAAAAAGGCGCAGGAATTTATTGAGCAAAATCTTCAATACTCCAATTTCAGGAAAATGGCAATAGAAAGTGCAATGAGGAAAAAGGATTATGACTCAGTAATAAAGCTTACACTTGATGGAGAAGAGAAGGATAAAAGCTGGCGCGGACTGGTAGATCAGTGGAAGAAATACCGGTACAAAGCATTTCAACTTTCTGGTAAGCTTGATGAACAGCGCGGAATTGCAATGGAATTTATTCTGGATGGAAGTTTTGAATATTACAAGGAATTGAAAAGTACATATGATTCAAGCGAGTGGCTTTCTGTTTACCCCAAGATCATTTTTCTGTTGGAAAACCAGAAGAAAACATATAATGATGTCTATACCTATATTCTCATAGAGGAAGGGGAAAAACAAAAGCTTCTTGAGTATGTTAAAAAAAGACTATCAGCGGTAGAAAATTTTTACAAGCAACTTATTCCTGAATTCAAAGAAGAGGTTTACACGCTGTTTCTGCAATATATTGAGCAGACTGCTATAAGGGCGGGCAACAGGAAAGATTATCAGGGGGTATGCGCTATTATCCGGAATCTGAAAAAAGCAGGCGGGAAAGAGCAGGCATTGGAAATCAAACAAAAGCTTTTTAATAAATATGCGAATAGACCTGCGTTCAGAGATGAATTATCAAGAGTATAGGAATATTTAATCACAGTTTTGATATATTCGGTGATATTTATGAATGGGCAGGCGAAATCAGATGGGTGAACATTGCAAAAGGCAATATGTTTTGCAACTATGAGTTTATAGAACCCAATGCCGATTCGCTCTTCAAGAAGCTAAAAAAAGAGAATTATTTGAAAGATGCCTCCAAAGAGGAAATCCCGCTCCGTCTTGCACATTATCTTAGTGAAATCAAAGGTGTAGTCAATACTAAGAAGCAACCATTTATCTGTCAGAAGTGGATTGATCTGACTGACCAGCTCACCCTTTGTGTCCTTTGTACCCTTTGTACCCTTTGTGGTCCTGTTTATGTCTTCTGTTGAGAGGTTAAGATGTTCAAGCTAAAGAGATTTATGGATGAAAAATTGGAACTATACGAGTTTTCCGACGACCAGGGAACATTGGCCAGGTTCGTTCCCGCCAGGGGAGGTATGCTGACTGAGTTTTTTGTCGGCGACAACCCAATGTTTTACCTGGACCGGGATACCCTTCATGACCCAACCAAAAATGTGCGGGGTGGAAACCCTGTGTTATTTCCGATATGCGGGCCCCTCGAAAATGGGGTCTATATGCTGCCTGACGGCCGGCAGTACCGGATGAACCAGCATGGGTTGGCTAGAAATAAGCCCTGGGAAGTAGTTGAGACAGAGTGTTGTCAGGACAGTGCGCTAATAACTTTGGCATTAACAGATGATGATGAGACGAGACAGGCCTACCCATTCAAATTCAGGCTTGTTTTCACTTATATAGTTGAACGAGGTAAAATAACCATTGAACAGATATACCGCAATGCTTCCCGTGAAAGCATGCCTTTTTACGCGGGTTTTCACCCTTATTTCCATGCGTCCGGGGTTAAAGCAAGGTCTTTGCAGATAACTGCTCCTGCTTATACAGATGTCAAGTCCGGTATGGTCTATGAAAATACCGGTAATCTGGATATTAACAGTAAGGAGGAAATCAACCTGGTTTTTGCAGGCCTGGGCGGCCAGGAGGCTTGGTTTACAAGGGAAGACGGGTTCAGAATTAGTGTTAAGTATGATCAGGATTTCAAGTATATCGTATTATGGGCCTTAAAGGACCGCGATTTTCTTTGCCTTGAACCGTGGATGGGCACAAACTATGACCTGAACCGGGGGAAAGCGGTTAATCTGGGAGCGGGTGAAGAGATTAAAATTACGGTGAGCTACGCTATGATATAAATGAATGAAGCCCTAGTCGGGCTTCATTTTTGCTTTGCGGTAACGCTCAAATTTTTTAATTACTCCGGGATGGGCCTTGGAATAGCTGACAAAATCAGCTAGGCAGCTTACTGTTTCTGGTCTAATGGTATGTTCTATCTTTTCCGTTTCCTCATGGACTCCTTCTGTCAGGCCCAGCATCCTAAGAAATTCTTCTACAATTTGGTGCCGCTGGAGGAGGGCTTTGCCTGTTTGAACTCCCTTGTCACTAAGTATGATGATTCCGTACTTCTTGTAGTTGACCAGGCTTAACTCGGCCAGTTTCTGGACCATTTTGGTGGCTGAAGGCGGCTGGACATTTAAGGCCTCAGCCAGGTCATGTATCCTTGTGAAGCCTGTACCGGTAGCCAGACGGTAAATCATTTCCATATAGTCTTCCATGGAGGCGGTCAAGGGGCTGTCTTCTTTTTTCATGTACTCACGAAAGGTGAAAAACTCATTATCTGACATAATTTCACCTACTTAAAGGTTAATAAGGTCCTTTTAAAATTATATGTTGCCGCCGGCAATAAAATATCAGCAAATACTCACAACTCATCATTGACGTTCATATTTTACATTAGTCAAACAAATTTAGGCTGGGCTAAAGTAGTTAGCCCCAAGAAAAAGAATTCGGATGAGGAAACAATCATTGCAGGAGAGGTGATCTCATTGCCAGGCCCGGGAAATTTAGAGGGAGTAGTTATTCCTCCGGCGGATTTGCATTTAGGTAGAATTGAGAATTATCATAGGTCTCAGGTAATCGAAAGGGCCAGACAGTTTCTAAGGTTCCTTGGGCCGGCCTTCGTTGTCAGTGTTGCTTACATTGATCCTGGAAATTTCGCTACCAACATAGTGGGAGGTTCCCAATTTGCTTATAACCTGCTTTGGGTTATTCTCTGGAGTAACCTGATGGCGATTTTTCTGCAGACAGTATCAGCCAAACTAGGTATTGCCACTGGATTTAACCTGCCGGATATGTGTAAAAAGGTATTTTCCAGGAAACTAAACTGGTTTTTCTGGATTGTGGCCCTGATTGCTGCAATGGCCACATACCTGGCCGAATTGCTTGGTGGGGCATTGGGTCTTTACCTGCTGTTCGGGATTCCACTGTTATATGCCGGTGTAATTATATTGATCCTAACTTTTTTTATTGTCAGCATGGAGAAGTATGGCCAGCGGGTGATGGAGGGTATAATTGCATTATTAGTTGGGGTGATTTGTATCGCGTACAGCCTCGAGGTGTTTTTGGCTAAACCAGACTGGCCCTCGATAGGGCTGCATACGTTGATGCCGTCGCTTCCCAATGGTCAGGCGGTGTTGATTGCCGCCGGTATGCTGGGGGCCACTGTAATGCCTCACGTGATTTATCTGCACTCCCAGTTGGTCCAGTGCCGCAACACAGGAGACTGTGATCGGCTTAAATTGAAACATTACCGGCTTGAGCGGCTGGATATTGTTATTGCCATGAACATCGCTTTTGTGGTCAATGCAGCTATGGTGATTGTGGCGGCAGCAGTGTTCTTTTCTCAGGGGGTGGCGGTGGAATCTATTGAAGAGGCCCATCATTCACTCACACCTCTGTTGGGCTCTCTATCCAGCGGGGCCTTTGGTGTTGCTTTGCTGGCGTCCGGACTGTCTTCATCAGCGGTTGGGACGATGGCGGGACAGACCATTATGAAGGGCTTTATCAACCTGAAAATTCCCCTGATTGTGAGAAGACTGGTTACCATGGTCCCTGGCCTAATCATAATTGCTCTCGGTATCAACCCTGTCAAAGCCTTGGTCCTCAGCCAGGTAGTCCTCAGCTTCGCCCTGCCTGCCGCGATTATTCCGTTAATGCTAATAACGGGACGAAAGGATATCATGGGGGAGTTAGCGAATAAACCGCTGACCCGGGTAACTGGTTGGGTAATAACAGCGGTGATAGTCACACTGAATTCGGTTCTTTTGTACCTGATATTTACGGGGAAAGTTAATTAAGCGGCTTGATATAAGCCGCTTAATTAACTAAATGAAGGGGCTTTTTTCGCCGGTAAAATAAAGCGTCAGGCGGTGGAGGGCCCTGGTGCAGGCTACATACAGCAGCTTTCTGTCGAACTCACTGGAGTATTTTTGTTTACCTGCGTCATAAACGATGACGACATCGAACTCCAGTCCTTTGGCCATGTACGATGACATGATTGAGACTCCTTTTTCAATTGCTCCGGTTTCCGGTCTAATTAGCTTAATTTTAGTTAAATCTTTTAATTTCAAATGGACAAATTTAGCTTCCTGTTGAGTTTTGCAGATAACTGCCACTGATTCAAAACCGGCGGCGATAAATGATTCAATATCATGAATAACGGCCCGGTCAAGGAGCTCCGGGGTTTTTTTATGCACGACCGCCGGCTCTTCTTCACGGCGCTCGAAAGAAATAGTGTCCTGCTTTGCACCTAACAGCTTCTGCGTGAAGCTGTTGATTTCATAAGAAGAGCGGTAACCTTTGTTTAGGAATACCTTGGCCGCCTTGCGTTTGTTTAGTATCTCTAAAATATGATTGTACAGCGAATTGTCAGCCGCTTTTTCAACTGACTGGAAAATGTCTCCCAATACTGTGTATCTGGCATTTCCAAATAATAGCTTAAAAACTTCATAATGGATTGGGTAATAATCTTGGGCCTCATCGATAACTACCTGTTTAATATTTGGATAGAAATCGCTGCCTTCGACTCTCAGACGGAGATACAGTAGTGCGGTACAGTCCTCCTGCGGCACCTGCCCATTTTCAAGGATGTGTTTTGTATCTAAGATAATGTGTTCGATTTCCTCAGGAAGGGCCAGCCCTTGGGCAAGTTCATGCAAGAGCCCCCGCTGGTTGAACAGCACTTTATATAAGTGCCAGTAATCTATTCTCGTGAATCTGTACAGCCTGTTCATAAATATTTTTGATTCTTTCATTGATAACAACCGGCTGTAGGGTCTTATTTCGAGGTCATGCCCTTCGCTTCTCTGGACAACTTGTTCAAGTTTCTTCAGCCTTTTTTTTCGCAGGGGGTAAACTTTTTCCATGACCATATTTTCAAGCCTTTTGAGCTGTTTAGCCATGGGAATGCCGGCTTTATTGTTCAGGAAACGGTTCTTCAGCTCCTCTTTAGATTCGACTATCACTCCATTGAAGTATACGTCTTCGAACGGAATCATGCGGTGTGCATAATGCCATAACAGGCGGTCGAGGAGCTGTACGAAAGTCCTGGAGCCTTTGAAATCGACACTGCGTCTCCTGGCGTCGCCCGCGCCCATATCCCGGGAATGAATTATTGACTCAAGCTGCATGGGCCTTGTTTCGGTCTTGTATCTGTTTTCGAGGACGCTGGCAATGATATCGTCAAATGTAGTCTGGACTACGTTTTCCTCCCCGAGCTCAGGCAGGACGCTGGAAATATATTTGCTGAAAATAGCGTTAGGTGAAATTAAGATTACATTATTAGAACTTATATTTGGGCCCAAACCATCGTAAAGCAGGTAGGCCACGCGGTGCAGGGCGACAGAGGTCTTACCGCTGCCTGCTGAACCCTGCACAATCAGGAGTTCATTGTCGGTATCCCTGATAATCAGATCCTGTTCTTTCTGGATGGTTTCCACGATATTTCTCATCTTAGGGGAGGAGTTGCGGCTGAGTATCTCCTGCAGTATTTCATCATTAATCGTTATACTGCAGTCAAAAAAATATTTAAGTTCCGAGTTTTGAATTTTGTACTGCCTTTTTAACGATACATTCCCAGTAATTACCCCCATGGGAGCATGGTATTCGGCAGGGCCCAGTTCATAGCGGTAAAATATGCCGGAAATAGGTGCCCGCCAATCATATACATAAATCTGATGTGTCTTTGGGTCGATAACGTTGCAGAGACCGACATAAATCTTATCAACGTGGTCTAAGCCGTCTTCTGTAAAATTAAACCGCCCAAAGTAGGGTGAACCTATCATCTTTTTGTACATGTCTATTCTATGCAGGGTATTTACATAATTAGCTGTCTGAGCGTTGACTTCAGACAGGTACTGGTTGATTTCCGTCAACCTGGCAAAGTCATCCGAAAAATGAACGGTATTCTCCCACATATCCTTGCGGGCAGCTAGTAATTTTTTCTTTTTGATTGGTAAATCGTCAGACCTGGTTTGAATTTCATGTTTGACAAAGGCCACTGTTTTGTCAAGATGAGCCGTTTCTTCTATCAACTCCAGTTGGTAGCTGTCCATTATCTCACCCTTACATAAGTTATTTTGATACGTTTGACATTAACAATTAATTGTGATACAATAATTACAAAATAAGATAAGATAAGATAGGTTTTTTCTGTGCATCTCTTTATTATACACCTGAAGAGTATTAATGTAAAGCATAATTTAATATTATTAAATCCACCGTTGCGTGGGTTTATTTTTTTTAGGCTCATCGGGGAATAGTAATCCTGTAAATAACAGGAGGGATGATAATGCCTGAGATACCGGAGATGGAGACGTACAGGAACATGCTGGTCAAGACTGTGGTGGGTAAAAATATTACCGGTGCGGATGTTAACAGGCTCCGCAGCATTAATATTGCCCCTGAGCAATTTTTGCCGGCACTGACTGGGCAGTCGATCGAAAATATCTCACGCAGGGCCAAGTACCTGGTGTTCCACCTCCGGGGCGGGCTCTATATGATTACTCACATGATGCTTGACGGCAGGCTTTACTTGGGTCCGACCGGCCTGGAGACAGGACTGCCGGGTAAGCCTCATGTAATCCTGAACTTTGCCGATAATAACTCCTTGTATTTTTGTAACCTGCGGTTGGGTTACCTGCACCTGCTGGACCAAGCCGAAGCCAATTCGGAGTTGGCCGGTCTCGGTATAGAACCACTTTCCGCTGACTTTACGTGGGAAACTTTTGCCGGGATTTTCCGAGGCAGGCGGGGTGCCATCAAGCCGCTGCTGATAGACCAAAAACTGATAGCCGGTCTGGGCAACGCCTATTCCAATGAAGTCCTATTTGCGGCTGGTGTTTTACCTGACAAGGCCGTCCCGGCCATCGCGGAAAACGAGATGAGGAACTTGTGGCAGGCCATCCCCAGGGTCCTGCAGGAAGCCATTCAAAACGGGGGCTATATAGAGGAACCTTACGCCTCGTGGGATGATCTAAGCGGCGGACAAATACCACACTTCATGGTTTATGACCGCAGTGGGGAGCCGTGTAAGGTCTGCGGGACGGCCATTCAGGGGAAAAAACTGGGCGGCAGGTGGACATATTATTGTAGTAATTGTCAAAGATGAAGGTTCGTTTTCCAGAAAAATTCAGCAAACCCAGAAATTACTTGCAATTATTGTTCATTTATGTTAGCATACTATACAGTGTTAAAAAGTCGTGAAAGACTAAAACGTTCCTTAGGCCTCCAGTATAGGAATGGGACAAGGTGTTTGATGTTATTTCCGCTTTTTTATTCAAATTATTTAAGGGGGCTTGCACATGCAAGGCAAAGTAAAATGGTTTAATGCAGAAAAAGGTTTTGGTTTTATTGAAAGTGAAGAAGGTGGAGACGTATTTGTTCATTTCTCTGCTATCCAGGGTGATGGTTTCAAGACTTTGGATGAAGGCCAAAGTGTTGAATTTGATGTAGTAGAAGGTAATCGAGGCGCTCAGGCCAGTAACGTGGTCCGCCTGTAAAACAAAAGAATCAGTACCGTTAATTAAGGGCATTTCCGGTATTGCGGAAATGCCCTTAATTATTTTATATATGTTATAAACTTATTAAGAAAAGCAAATTATAGAAATGAAAAGTTCAAGGGAGGTATTATGAAGATGTCTACTTTTTATGAGATGGAATTAAGCCAGCCGGTGATTCGGGCTACTACTGATATGGGATTTGAAGAAACTACTCCGATACAGGAGCAGACTATTCCACTGGCTATGGAAGGCCGCGATATTATTGGACAGGCTCAAACGGGAACAGGAAAAACGGCGGCTTTTGCTATCCCTCTGGTGGAAAAATCAGAACATGAACAGGCTATTGTTAGCGGGCTTGTTGTTACCCCGACCAGGGAATTAGCTATTCAGGTCAGCGAAGAGATAAACAGAATCGGCCAGTTTAAAGGGGTCCGCGCCCTGCCGATTTACGGGGGACAGGATATCAATCGCCAAATCAGGGCGTTGAAAAACAGACCGCAAATTGTGGTTGGAACCCCCGGCCGTTTGATGGATCATATGAGAAGAAGGACCTTGAAATTGCAGCAGGTATCTATGGTCGTTCTTGATGAAGCGGATGAGATGCTTAATATGGGATTTATTGAGGATATTGAGACTATTTTGCGGGAGGTCCCTGAGGAGCGTCAAACACTGCTTTTCTCGGCAACAATGCCGAGACCGATCCAGGAATTGGCCCGGCGTTTTATGAAAGAGCCGAAATTAATAAGTATAAAGGCTGTGGAAGTCACAGTTCCAAACACCGAGCAAAATTATTTCGAGGTCCAGGAGAAACAGAAATTCGATGTTCTCTGCCGGTTGCTTGATATTCAATCACCGGAGCTGGCCATTATTTTTGGCAGGACTAAAAGGCGGGTCGATGAACTTACTGAGGCCTTAAATAAACGTGGATACTCATCTGAAGGAATACACGGTGACCTAACTCAGGCCAAACGTGACAGCGTAATGCATCATTTCAGGGAGGGGGTTACCGAGATACTCGTGGCTACAGATGTTGCGGCCCGGGGATTGGACATCAGCGGTATTACTCATGTTTATAACTTCGATATTCCCCAGGACCCGGAAGGTTATGTCCATCGGATCGGGCGAACCGGTCGGGCGGGGAAAACCGGTTTAGCTGTTACCCTGGTGACTCCTCGGGAGTTGAATCATTTAAGGTTAATTGAGCAAGTTACTAAAAAGAAAATTGTCCGTAAACCCGTTCCCAGTGTTAACGAGGCCGTAGAAGGCCAGCAAAGATTAACAATCGAGAGATTAATGCTGGCAGTTGAAGATAAAGAAAATCTCAAATACAAAAAACTTGCGGAGGGTTTACTAGAGGAAAATGACTCGGTGACCCTATTATCGGCAGCCCTAAAGCTGCTGACAAAAGAACCTGATGTGACACCGGTGAAATTGAGCGAGGAAGCTTCAATTCGTTTAAGGAAGCAAGTCCCCGAAAATCGCGGGCGAACTGATTCCCGGCGGAAACGTCAAGGCGGCAAAGGCGGCTATCCGCATGACAAAAGACAAAAACGAAGAATTTCATAGGACAAGAGAAAAGCCCACTATCGTGGGCTTAAATTTTATCTTTTGTCATCCTGCCGTCACCTGATATCGGGATGGCCGGACCAAGGTACTTGGGCTTCATGCCGATGGCCAGTTGCGCGGCGGCTTTGGTGCGGGCGAAGATTTCCCGGAAGTACATAATCTTTGCTCCGGCATAGGCCCTTTTATCAGCGGCTGTACCGCTTACTTCCAGGTCCATGACCCTGGCAATATATAGGGCTCTGGGCAGGTGGAATTTCTGGGTAACAATGATTGCAGTTTTAATCTGAAAAATATCCCGGGCCCGGTACATGCTGTCATATGTGCTGAAACCTGCATGGTCCATAAAGATATCATCTTCAGGTACGCCCCGTTCCAGGGCATATAGCCTCATGTTGTTGACCTCGTCGTAAGTGACAGTACCGTGGTCACCTGTCATTAGCAGTTTTTTTACTTTGCCTTTTTTGTATAGCTCCACCCCTGTTTCCAGCCGGTCGGCTAGTACATGGGAAGGCGCACCGCTGGTGTAAACCTTGGCCCCCAGAACAATGGCGGCATCAGCCGGGGGAACCTTGTCCACCGTATATATCCCGCTAAGCCCGGCCCGGTTAACCGCAATGTTAGCGTATGCTGTAACTGCAGCGGCTATAAGGACCAGCAGGGCAGTTATTATGAGTAGTTTCTTAATAAACAAGGCTGTAACCTCCATTTACCCTAATAGCCGCGAAATATCCTTGGTAGTGGCGTACACCATTACACTGAGCAGGAGGAGCCAGCCTAAGAGTGACAGGGGGAGCCTTACTCTGGTTGACTTGGGCCACAATTTCTCCAAAACGGTCATTACAATTTGGCCGCCGTCTAAAGCGGGGATAGGCAGCAGGTTGAGGATGCCCAGGTTAATGCTCAAGAAGGCCACCAGAGCAAGGAACCCGGGGAGGCCGGAGTCAACCACCCGGCTTCCTTCAGATACGATGCCGACAACTCCGGACAAGTGTTGGGGTTGG
>Ga0209347_1005993_pt1 | contig 11127 bp, 12 predicted proteins | sample AutmiccommuBRH23_FD_187382 | JGI IMG/M metagenome (GOLD analysis project Ga0209347, IMG submission 187382) | Deep subsurface microbial communities from Mt. Terri, Switzerland - Autotrophic microbial communities BRH/23 (SPAdes) (version 2) | ecosystem: Environmental > Aquatic > Deep subsurface >...
CGCGTGCCGGTCGATGCTGAGCGCCCCGACCCGCAGCGTCTCGTGGACCAGGGCGCCGCGCGAGCGGCGCAGCGCGGCGCCCAGGCGCGCCAGCAGCTCGGGGTAGTGGAACGGCTTCGGCACGAAATCGTCTGCGCCGCGCTCGATGGCGCGCACGGCGGCGTGCGGGCTCCCCTGGCCGGAGATGAGCAGGATGGGCATTCCCGGGTCCCACGAGACGCTCGCGCCGCCATCCCTGATCGCCGTCACCAGGTCCAGCCCGGAACGTCCCGGCAGCCCGACGTCGACCACCGCGACGTCGGGACGCGCCCGGGCCAGGAGATCGAGTGCCTCCTCGGCCGAGGTGACGGACATCGGGGCGAAGCGGTCGGCGATGAGGTTCTCGGCGAGGAAGATGCGCGTGGGCGCGTCGTCCTCGACCACCAGCACCGACGGCACGTCGCCGCCCGAAGCGATTGACACCACCCACCCCCTCGGTTGCCGGGCGCCCCGGCGGCGCCCGTCTCACACGCACAAGGCGCGCGGGCGAACGGATCCGCCCCCCTCACGCGCGCGGATGTCCGCTCGGAGCGGGAAAATCCGCGCAATGGGTGCCGAGAGACAGTCGCGTCAGCCCCGGATGGGCGCGCAGCACACCGGCGCGGCACTCGACGACCGAGCGCGCGCCGCGGCACGCCGCGAAGCGCCCCGGCGCGAGGGGGTCGACGAGGCGCATCACCCGCCCGCCGCCGTCGAGGAACGCGCAACCGAGCGGTATGCGCATGCCCACGGTGTGCACCGCGCCGCACGCGTCCAGCCACAGCGCCTCGTCGGCGGCGAGATCGGGGGTCCACAGCAGCCCGGCGGCCCGGGGGCGCCACGACGACGCCCGGTACGCGCGCCCCGCAACCACCGCACCGCGGCCGTCGCGAAGGGGCCCCGCGTTCACGGCCACGCGATCGATGCGCAGTCTCCCCATGCGTTCCACGATGGCCGCGGCCGGCGCGCCGATGGGTGTACTAACGTGCGCGCGGTGTCAGAGGATCCCCTCGCCCCCCGTTACCGCTCCGGCCGCGACGTGCGCCTGGCCGTCGGGACGGTGCGCTTCGAGTTCAACGATGAGGACTTCTCCCGCCGCGTCGTCGCCGCCGCCGCCCGCCTGGGCCTCGTGGACGGCGCGGCCGTCGGCGACGACGAGCGCGCCGACCTCGCCGCCATCGCCATCGACGGGCGCGCGCGGGCCCCGCACAGCGACCTCGCCCGCCACCTCGGGCAGATCGACCACCTGCTCGTCCACGACGGGCGCGACCTGACCCACTGGCTGCGGCGACTCGTGTTCCGCGGCGCGTGGATCGACCAGCTCGTCACCGAGGGCAACCTGGAGCCGGTCTTCGTGCAGGGACGCGGCTTCGCGTACCGCTCGCCCGCGACGGGCGCCCCCACCGCCGACGACGCCGGCGCGCCGGACTGGTCGGCGCACGCGTACCGCCGCACCGCCGCCTGACCCCGCCGCCGGCGCGCCGGGGTCGTGCGGCTACGGGCTGGGGCGGAGGGCGCCCTGCAGGGCCGCCATGGAACGCGCGAACAGGATCCCCATCGCGTCGGCGGCCTCATCGGGCGTCTTCGCCGGCTCCATCGCCCTCAGCCCGGCGCTGGTCAACTGCACGGCCTGCTGGATGATCTGCCAGCGATCGACGGCCGCCACCTGCCCACCCGACTCGGCCTGCATCTCCTCGAAGGCGTCGCGCTGCGCGCGCATCATCTCCTTGAGACGTTCCTTGAACTCCTCCCCGGCGCCCTCGCCGAAGAGGAAGGGGAACGGGTTGTCCTCGTCGCTCATCTGCGCTCCTCCTTCACATCCCGCCTCTAGAGCCGGATCTCGCGGATGAGGGTGGGGCTCAGGAGGTGCACGGTGTCGATGAAACGCACCGTGTTGGTCACCAGGTCCATCACCATCGAGTGCGTCCGGGCCCCGTCGGCGAAGTAACGCACGCCCTTCAGCAGGTTCCCATCCGTGATCCCGGTCGCCACAACGTAGCGCGGTCCGGGCGCGAGGTCGCGGGTGCGGTAGACACGGTCCGGGCGGTCCATGTCGAACTCGTCCATCTTCTTCTGGTCGTCCTCGTCGCGCACCCACATCTTCGCCTGGATCTCGCCTCCGAGGCACTCGAGGGCCGCGGCGGTGATGACGCCCTCTGTGGAGCCGCCCATACCCACGTACAGGTGGTCACCGGTGCCGCGCACCGCCACCGACAGCGACGCGGTGATGTCGCCGTCGGGGATCAGCCGGATACGCGCGCCGGCGTCGCGGATCTCCTGGATCAGCCCCTGGTGGCGCGGGCGGTCGAGCACGATCACCGTGATCTCGCTGACCCGGCGCCCGTAGCAGCGGGCCACCATGTCGAGGTTGTCCTCGATCGGCGCGTTGATGTCGACGCGGCCCTTCGCGGTCGCCCCCACGCAGATCTTCTGCATGTAGATGTCGGGGGCCGACAGGAAACCGCCCGGCTCGCCGATCGCGCAGATCGCGATCGCCTCGCTGTCGCCGCGGGCGACCAGGTCGGTGCCCTCCACCGGGTCGACGGCGATCTCGCACTCCATGCCGCCGGTGCCCAGCTCCTCGCCCACATACAGCTCGGGGGCCTCGTCCTTCTGCCCCTCGCCGATCACCACCGTTCCGTTGATGGGCAGCTTGTTCAGCGCCACGCGCATCGCGTCGACGGCGGCCTGGTCGGCGGCCTTGTTGTCACCGCGCCCCAGCCAGCGGCCCGAAGAGATCGCGGCCTGCTCGGTGACCGGGAGGAACTCGGTGGCGCGGACGCGCCGCGGCTTGTCGGCGTCGAACTCGGACATCGTCAGCCCCGCGAGGCCGCGCGGCGGGCCTCGTAGTCGCGGGTGAAGGTCTCGATACCGGCGCTGGTGAGCGGGTGAGTGAGCATCTGTCGGAACACCTTGGGTGGGATGGTGGCGATGTGGGAGCCCATGCGGGCGGCCTCGACGACGTGGACCGGGGTGCGGATGGAGGCCGCGATCACCTCGGTGTCGTACGGCGACTCGGCGAGCACCTCGACGACGTCGCGCAGGCACTCGACGCCATCGTGGCCGATGTCGTCGAAGCGGCCGAGGAACGGCGATACGAACGCCGCGCCGGCCGCGGCGGCCAGGAGCGCCTGGGTGGCGGAGAAGCAGAGGGTCATGTTGACCCGGATGTCGTCGGCCGCGAGACGCGAGGTCGCGGTGAGCGCCTCGGCGCACATCGGCAGCTTCACCACGATGTTGCCGTGGATGGCGGCCAGGCGCCGGCCCTCGGTGACCATCGCGTCGGTCTCGACCTCCACTACCTCGGCCGACACCGGCCCGTCGACCAACTCGCAGACGCGCCGGTAGATGTCGTCGGGGTCGCCCGGCACCTGGGCGAGGAGGGTCGGGTTGGTGGTGACGCCCGACAGCACCCCCCAGCCCGCGATCGCCTCGATCTCGGCCAGGTCGGCCGTGTCAACGAACAGCTTCACAGTCCCTCCTTGCGGGATCGCCCGCTCCCGGAGCCGCACCCGTGCGCGGCGGATCGAACCGGGTCGTCCGCGGGCGAGGCTACCACCCGCTCGGGCCGCCGGGCATCACTTGACCACCTCGTGCCACCGCGCCACCTCGCCGCCGGCGAGGGCGTCGGCGACGGTGAGGGCCGCGCGCAGGAACGCCACATCGTGCACCCGGAACAGCCGCGCGCCCTGCGCCCGGCACCAAGTCATGCCGGCCGTCGTCTCGGCCAGGCGCTCGGACGCGACCGCACCGGTGAGGGTGCCGAGCACCTTCTTGTTCGAGATCGGCACGAGCACCGGCCGCCCCAGCCCGACGACCTGGCCGATGCGCCGCAGCAGGTCGAGATCCTGCGGCGGTGAGATGCCGAGACCCAGGCCCGGGTCGAGCACCAGCCGCTCCGGCGCGATCCCCGCCGTCTCAGCCAGGTCCATCTGGGCGTCGAGCCAGCGCGTGATCCGCTCGACGACATCGCCCTCGGGGAACGAGGCGGGGCGAACCTTCGGCGGGCCGAAGAAGTGGGTCATCACCACGCCCGCGTCGCTCGCCGCGACGACCTCCATCATCGCCGGGTCGCGCAGCCCGGTCGGGTCGTTCACGATCGCGGCGCCCGCGGCGATCGCGGCGGCGGCGACCGCGGCCTTGAAGGTGTCGACCGCGACGGGCACGTCCAGCTCCGCCGAGAGGCGCTCGATCACCGGCACCACGCGCGCGATCTCCACCTCGACGGGCGTGTGCGGCGAGAACCGCAGCGACTCGCCGCCCACCTCGACCACGTCGGCGCCCGCGGCGGCCACGCGGTGCCCGTGGGCCACGGCCCCCTCGTACCCGGCGCTCACCCCGTTGTCGCTGAACGAGTCCGGGTTCGCGTTGACGATGCCCACCAGGCGCCCGCGGGCGCAGTCCATCGTTCCCCGCGCGTGGCGCCAGAGCAGGTCTGTCACCCGACCGCCCGGGCCAGCCGCAGGTCGTTGCCCCCGGTCCAGCGCGCGCGCACCCCCGCGCGGCTGACCTTCGACGGGCGCACCCGGGCGTCGTGGCCGGCGGCATCGAGCGCGGCGCTCGCCCGCGCGGCGACGCCGTCGACGGCCTCCATGCGGCACCACAGCAGCACGCTCGGCCCGGAGCCGGAGATCGTGGCGCCGAGGCACTCGCGGCGGTCCACCAGGCCGCGCAGGACATCGAAGGAGGGGATCAGCGGCGCCCGGTAGGGCTCATGCAGGGCGTCGGCGCCGAGGTGGTCGGCGAGGGCGTCCAGGTCGCCCTCGGTGAGGGCCATCACCAGCCCGACAGCGTGACCGAGAGTGCTCGCGGCGGTGCCCAGCGACACCTCGGCGGGCATGGCCTGCCGGGCGTCGTCGGTGGAGATGCGCTCCTCGGGGATCACCACCACGAAACCGAGTTCGTCGGGCACGGTCACCTGGCGCGCGATCGGCCCGTCGGCCACCGCCACCAGGCCGCCGTTGAGGCACGCGGCGGCATTGTCGGCGTGCCCCTCCAGCTCGGTGGCGCGACGCAGCAGATCGTCGGGGCTCCAGCGCAGGCCTCCGAGGGCGTTGGCCGCCACCAGGCCGGCGCAGACGGTGGCCGCCGACGAACCGAGGCCGCGACCCAGCGGGATGCGGTTGCGGCATTCGATCTCGAGGCCGTCGAGGCTGTCCAGACCGGTCGCGAGGGCGCGGCAGACCAGGTTCGACGCATCCTCGGCGAGCTCACCCGCGCCCTCGCCGGTGACGCGCACCGCGAGCGGGCCGGGGCGGCGGCGGATCACGACGGCGTTGCCGAGGTCGAGCGCGACACCCAGGCAGTCGAAGCCGGGGCCGAGGTTCGCCGAGGTGGCCGGGGCGCTGACGGTGAGCGCTTCGAGCCCCGGGGACTCGTCAGCCACCGAAGAGCGCCTTCTCGACGGCCGCGACGGTGGCGGGCAGCTTGTGGACGCCCTCCGAGTTGGCGATCGCCGTGTCGGGGTCCTTGAGCCCGTGGCCGGTCAGCACGCAGACGACGCGATCGCCGGGGCGCAGGTCGCCCGAGTCGATCCGCTTGATCATCCCCGCCACGGATGCCGCGGAGGCGGGCTCGCAGAAGATGCCCTCCCGGGAGGCCAGCATCCGGTAGGCCGCCAGGATCTCGTCGTCGGTCACGGCCATCACGTTTCCGCCCGACTCCTCCATCGCCGCCAGGGCCTGAGCCCCGCGCGCCGGGTTGCCGATGCGGATCGCGGTCGCGATGGTCTCGGGCTTCGCGACCGTGTGGCCGAGCACGAGGGGCGCTGCCCCGGCCGCCTGGGTGCCGTAGAGGCGCGGCAGCGACCGGCTGCGCTCGGCCTCACGGTACTGCTTGAAGCCGAGCCAGTAGGCGTTGATATTGCCGGCATTCCCGACCGGGATGCAGAGCGCGTCGGGGGCGTCGCCCAGGTCGTCGCAGATCTCGAAGGCGCCGGTGCGCTGACCGTCGATGCGGTACTCGTTGACCGAGTTGACCAGGGCGATCGGGTGCCGATCGGCCAGCTCGCGCACCACGGTGAGCGCATCGTCGAAGCTGCCGTCGAGCGAGAGGACCTGCGCGCCGTAGATGAGCGCCTGGGCGAGCTTGCCGGCGGCGATCTTGCCCTCGGGGATCACCACGGCCGCCGTGATGCCCGCCTTCGCCGCGTACGCGGCGGCCGAGGCGGAGGTGTTGCCGGTCGAGGCGCAGATCACCGCGCGGGCGCCCTCCTCGACGGCTTTGGTGATGGCCATGCACATGCCGCGGTCCTTGAAGCTGCCGGTGGGGTTCATCCCCTCGTACTTGGCGTACAGCTCCACGCCGAAGCGCTCCGAGAGCCGATGGAGGGGCACCAGCGGGGTGTTGCCCTCCCCCAGCGAGATGATCGGGGTGCTGTCGTCGACGGGCAGGAACTCGCGGTACTTGTCGATGAGCGCGATCACAGCTGCCCCTCGCCGCTTCCGAGCACCCGCAGCATCACGGGCTCGCCGCGCACGTCATCCAGCGCGCGGACCGTCCCGAGTGCGCGCCGCATCCGGCCCTCCACGCCCTCGTGCAGCACGAGGACCAGCCGCGCGGCGTCGCCGGTGCCGCTCTGCAGCACGGTGCGGATCGACAGGCCCTCGTCGCCGAAGACCGACGCGACGCGCGCGAGCACGCCGGGCCGGTCGGTCACCGACATGCGCACATAGAAGGCCGAGGAGACCTCGTCGGCCGGCAGAACCGGGCGGCCCGAGTCGGCCAGCGCGTTGTGCAGGAACGAGCCCTGATGGGTGCCGAGGATCGACAGGATGTCGGCCACCACCGCCGAGGCGGTGGCGTCGCCGCCCGCGCCCGGGCCCACCAGCATCAGCTCGCCCGTGGTGCGCGACTCCACCAGCACCGCGTTGTCCGGCCCGCCGATCGCGGCGAGCCGGTGCCCCTTGGAGACCAGGGCCGGGTACACCCGCACGCTCACGCCGCCGTCGGAGAGGCGGGCGACGCCGAGCAGCTTCACGACGAAGCCGAGCGCGTCCGCCTGGGCGAGATCCTCAGCCTGCAGGCGGTCGATGCCCTCATAGGGAACATCGTCGATCCCCACGCGCGAGTGGAAGGCGATGGACGACAGGATCGCCATCTTCGCCGCCGCGTCGGCGCCCCCGACATCGTCGGTGGGGTCGGCCTCGGCGTAGCCCAGCTCCTGAGCCTGCGCGAGGGCCGCGTCGTACGGCAGGCCGGCGCGGGCCATCTCGGTGAGGATGAAATTGGTGGTGCCGTTGACGATGCCGGTCACGGCGGTGATCTGGGCCGCGAGCAGCGACTCGCGCAGCACCTTGATGACGGGGATCGCCGCGCACGCCGAGGCCTCGAAGCGCAGTTCCGCCCCGGCGGCCTGGGCGATCTGGAACAGCTCGGGCCCGTGGCGGGCGATGAGCTGCTTGTTGGCGGTCACCACCGAGACGCCCCGGCCCAGGGCGCGGCGCAGATACTCGAAGGTGGGCTCGACGCCGCCCATCACCTCGACGATCACCTGCACATCGGGGTCGTCGATCACGCGCGCGGGGTCGTCGGTCAGCAGCGCCGGGTCGACGCCCGGGCGCGGGCGGCCGGTGTCGCGCACCAGGATCGGCCCGACCTCGAGGCGGTGACCGGATGCGCGCGCGATGGTGGCGCCGTCCTGGCTGAGGGTGCGCACCACGGCCTGGCCCACCGTGCCGCAGCCCAGGAGGCCGATGCGCACCGGCTCGCTCACCGGGCCGGTCACAGGTCGCGCGCCACGATGTCGGCGTAGGTCTCGCGGCGGGTGACGAGCCGCGCCTGCCCGCCGTCGACGAAGACGACCGCGGGGCGGGTGACCCCGTTGTAGTTCGAGGCCATCGAGACCCCGTAGGCCCCGGTGGCGGGCAGGCAGACGAGATCGCCGAGCGCCGCGGTGGGCAGGGCGGCCTCTGAGATCAGGATATCGCCGCTCTCGCAGTGCTTGCCCACGAGGCGGACTGAGCCGTCGGGCTCGGCGTCGGGGCGGTTCGCGAGCAGGCTCTCGTAGACGGCGCCGTAGAGCATCGGGCGCAGCAGGTCGCTCATGCCGCCGTCGACGGCGACATAGCGGCGGATGCCCGGCACCTGCTTTGTTGCCATCACGCGGTACACCGTCACACCCGCGCGGCCGACGATGCTGCGCCCCGGCTCCACCATGATCCTCGGCTCGGGGAGGCCCACCCGGCCCCACTCGCCGCGCACGGCGTCGACGATCGTCTCGATGAGGGTCTCGACCGAGGCCGGCTCGTCGGCCTGGGCGTAGGCGATGCCGAGGCCGCCGCCCATGTCCATGGTGGTGAGGTCATCCCCGCCCACCTCAGCGGCGAAATCGGCGAGGATCGCCGCGGCCGCGGGATAGGCCGAGAGGTCGAACAGCTGCGACCCGATGTGGCAGTGCAGGCCGGCGAGATCGAGGTTGACCGCCGCACGCGCCCGCGCCACGGCGTCCGCCGCCGCACCGCCGACGATCGAGAACCCGAACTTCGAGTCGAGCTGCCCGGTGGAGATGTAGCTGTGCGTCGAGGGCTTGACCCCCGGCGTGACGCGCACGAGCACCCGCTGTCGGACGCCGCGGGCACCGGCGAGGCGGTCGAGGGTGGCGATCTCGTCGAGGTTGTCGACGATGATCGTCCCCACGCCGGCCGCGAGCGCCTCGTCGAGTTCGTGGGGTGACTTGGCGTTGCCGTGCATGTGGATGCGCTCGGGCGGGAACCCGGCATGCAGGGCCGCGTACAGCTCGCCGCCGGAGGCGACATCGACGGACAGCCCCTCCTCGCGCGCGAGGCGCAGCATCGCGAGGCCGAAGTAGGCCTTGCTGGCGTAGATCACCTCGCCGCCCGGGGCGTTGCGATCGAGGGCGTCGCGGTAGGCGCGCGCCACGTCGCGCAGGGCGCCCTCGTCGTAGATGACGAGCGGCGTCCCGAACTCCTCGGCGAGCCCGACGACATCGCACCCGCCGAGCGACAGGTGCCCCTCGGGCGTGATGTCGGCGGAGGGGGGCAAGACCTGATGGAGTGGCAGCATCGGCGCGCGGGACGGTACCAGACACGGCCCGCCCGAGACATATCCTTGCGCGATGACCAGACCCTCCCGGATCGCCCTCAGAGCCCCCGGCGGACCGCAGCTCGCGGCCCTCCTCTGGGAGGCTCCGGCCGGGCGCCCGGGGGTGGTGATCGTGCCGGGTCTCGGCAGCCGCAAGGACAACCACCGCGACATGGGCGCCGCCCTGTCGCGGGCCGGCCTGGCGGCGCTCGCGCTCGACCTGCGCGGGCACGGCGACAGCGCGGGGGAACTCGACGAGGGCTGCCTCGACGACGTCCACGCGGCGATCGCGCACCTGGCCGGGCGCGGGCACCGCGACCTGGGCGTCCGGGGCTCGTCGATGGGGGGGATGCTGGCGCTGATGGCGAGCGCGCACGAGCGCGTGCGCGCGGTGGTGGCGATCTGCGCGGCGCGACCCGAGGCGCTGGCCGAGCGGATCGGCGCGGACTGGCCGCGGGCGGTCGACCTGCCCGCCGCGGTGCGCCACGCGGGGGTCGCGCGCGGGTTCTGGCACGCGACAGGTGACGACACCGTCCCGTGGGCGCACTCGTTCCACCTGTCGGGCCTCTCCCCGCAACCGGTTCGCCTGCGGGTGACGATGGGCGGCGGGCACCAGACGCTGCAGCACGACCCCGCGGTCATCGCGGAGACGGTGGCCTTCCTGCGCGCCCATCTGACATGAGCGCCGAGGGCCTGCGGGCACTTGAGGCGCGGATCACGGCGTGCCGGGCCTGCCCGCGCCTGGTTGCGTGGCGCGAGGAGGTCGGCCGCGTCAAGAAGCGCGCGCACGCCGACGAGGAGTACTGGGCGCGCCCGGTGCCCGGCTTCGGCGACAGCGACCCGTGGCTGTTCGTCGTCGGCCTCGCCCCCGCCGCCCACGGCGCGAATCGCACCGGGCGGATGTTCACCGGCGACCGCTCCGGCGATGTGCTGTATGCGGCCCTGCACCGCGCCGGGCTCGCGTCGCAGGCCGAGTCACGTGCCCGCGACGACGGGCTCACGCTCCGGGGCTGCCGGATCGCCGCGGCGGTCCGGTGCGCCCCGCCGGGCAATCGCCCCACCCCGGACGAGCGGGCGCGGTGCCGTCACTTCCTCGTCCGCGAGCTGGACCTGTGCCCGCGTACGAGCGTGGTCTTGGCGCTCGGAGCGATCGGCTGGGACGCGGTGCTGCGCACCATCGAGCCGCCGCGCCCGTGGCCCCGTTTCGGGCATGGCGCCGAGGCCACGCTGCCGGGAGGGCGGACCCTGCTGGGCAGCTACCACCCCAGCCAGCAGAACGTGTTCACGGGGCGGCTCACCCCGGAGATGCTGGACGCCGTGCTGGCGCGGGCGCGCGCGCTGCGCGCCGCGCCGGGCGATGACTAGAGGAAGGGCAGCGGGTCGGTCGCCACGCCGTTGATGCGCACCTCGAAGTGCAGGTGCGGGCCGGTGGAGTTGCCGGTGTTGCCGACGACGCCGATGATCGCCCCCTGGCCGACGCTCTGCCCGACCGAGACGCCGATGGCCGCTTGGTGCGCGTAGGCGGTGCTGATGCCGTTGCCGTGGTCGATGACCACCGTCTGGCCGTAGCCGTTCTTCCAGCCGGCCACCATGACGGTGCCGGGGGCTGCGGCCGCGATCGGCCTGCCGATGGGCGCCGCGACGTCGATGCCTTGGTGGATGCGGCCCCACCGCGGGCCGTAGTTCGATGTGAGCGTCCCGGCGACCGGCCAGATGAATCCCCGGGCGGATGGCGTGCGGCTGACCGTCCCGGCCGGCACCGGTATCGCCGGGGAGGCGAGCGGAGCGGAGGCGGCCCTGCGGATCTTGATGCGGAGCCTCTTGAGCAGCGCGGCGTCGGCGGCACCGGTGGGTCGCAGTTTCATCCGGCGCTGCAGGGCGCGGACGGCGGCGCGGGTGCCGCGGCCGTACACCCCGTCGACGGAGACGCGGTACCCGCGAACGCGCAGCGCACGCTGCAGCTGCCTCACCGCCGCTCCCCGCGAGCCGAGGCGAAGGCGGAGGGTCACCGTCGTCGGCGCGGAGGCCCTCGGGGCGGCCGCCGGGCTGGTCGGTGCGGCGGCCGTC
>Ga0209347_1005994_pt1 | contig 11126 bp, 15 predicted proteins | sample AutmiccommuBRH23_FD_187382 | JGI IMG/M metagenome (GOLD analysis project Ga0209347, IMG submission 187382) | Deep subsurface microbial communities from Mt. Terri, Switzerland - Autotrophic microbial communities BRH/23 (SPAdes) (version 2) | ecosystem: Environmental > Aquatic > Deep subsurface >...
ACTAAATTTTTCGGTGGCTAAGGCAGTAAGAATGAGTGCCAGCATCCCTTATTTTTTTCGACCCGTTCAATTACCAGTGGTGAAGGATGGAAAAAAAGAATTGCATACCATTGTAGATGGCGGCCTGTTAAGCAATTTTCCGGTTTGGATCTTTGATCATGGACGTGAACCGGACGGGCCAACATTTGGATTTAGAACAGTTTCTAAGAAAACCGGAAAACCGAATAAAATAACCGGACCATTTACCTTAGGCTTTGCTTTAATTAGTACAATGCTGGAAGCTCATGATACCTTACATATTAAGGAACATGATTTTCTGAGAACAATCGCCGTTCCTTCAATCGGGATAAATGCCACGAAATTCGATATAACTATGGAAGAAAGGGAGAAGCTGTTTGAGTCGGGGGTAGATGCCGGGAAACGATTCTTCGAAAACTGGAGCTATAGTCAATATGTTATCCGTTATCATACTTACATAACTAAAGTAAATTGAGAAAAAAAGCCCCACTTTTATAGGTGGGGTAATTCTTACTGATTTTCTGAATAAGTCTCGCTTTATGTTAATGGTATTTGGGTTTATCATCATTGTCATCATGATCATTATTAACGTCCTTAAATCTCCCATCAATAACTTTGAATTTAGTATCCTTGCGACTATTCGGCTTATTCCGTCCGTTGTAATAGGTATTTCGACGGTTGCCCTTTTGTAGCAGTCCTTTCAATTTCTCAGGATACTTAAAGAAATAAATAATACTGCCAAATACTAAAAGCGGGACAAGGATTCTTGACGGGTTCAGAGCAAATTCTGTTAGAAACCCGGTAAAGAAGAAGATGATTAATACCCAAGTTAACAAATTATATCTTCTCAATGCTAATCACTCCTATCTCAGTGAAGCTACTGCTGGATTTTTATTGCTATCTAATTCGCTCATTCGTTTAAAGGCGGCAATTGATACTTCAATTTGGGCATTGTCCGGTTCTTTGGTTGTCAAATACTGTAACCATACTCCGGGTACTCCCAGCCCTTTTAGAACAGCGATATTCCGCACACGATTTGTTAGACGAAGCGCTTCATAGGAAACCCCGACAACGACTGGGATAAGGGCCAAACGTTGCAGTACTCTATCCCAAATTGATTCATAGGGAGATATATAGTAATTAAACAGGGAATAAATAATCACTCCAATAATTACTGTTAAGATCATAAAGCTGCTCCCACAACGATAATGATATCGACTATATCTCCGGACATTATTCACTGTTAATTCCTCACCAGCCTCATAAGCATTAATTACCTTATGCTCTGCGCCATGATATTGAAATAAACGCTTGATAAAGGGAGCCTGAGAAATAGCCATAATATAGCCGAAGAGAATTAGGATCTTTATCGCTCCTTCGATTAAGTTGTTGAAGAATTGATTGGGAACAAGTTTACCGAACAGTATATCAGCCAGAAAGGCTGGCAGAGCAGTAAAGAGCACTTTCCCGAAAATTAATGAAAGAACACCTACTAATGCAACTCCGACAATCATTGTTAAGTTGACTGTGTTGCTCTCTTCTTGCTGTGGTTCCTCCTCGGGCTCAACATCGAAGCGTTCAGTAGAAAAATTCAAGTGCTTAGAGCCGTTGGCTGCTGATTGAATAAGAGCGATAATGCCGCGTAAAAAAGGGATCTTCTTTAAGACCTTTAGCGGAGTACTCTCCCTGTTGGGTAATTCATAATATTCAATATTGTTGTTTTTTCTGCGGATAGCTGTAACGCTATAGTTCCTGCCACCGAACATGACACCTTCAACTACTGCCTGCCCGCCGTACATCTGAGAAGGTTTATTAGACAAGTATCTCACCTCTTTAAGAAATAATCCTGCAATTTTAGTATATCTTTTGGAAAATAATTAGATACTATTGTGAGGTATTGAATTTACAAAGGATTGCTTATTTTAGTATACCACAATTTTGTTCGGAGGGAATCCAACAAGCCAATGGAGAATAATAAAGAGCAAAAAAGTGAAAATAATCAAAATCAAGCTAAGGGGCGGAAATGGAAAGTGGCAGTAATTCTCGGCTTATCTGCTGGAGTTATTTTTGGTTTGACCTTTCTACTCTTCTATTACTTGCAGTTTATAAATGTTGGACCGGCAACTTATGCTAAAGTGGTTTTAAATCCGGAGTATTTAGAAAAGTGGCAAGGTCAACTTATTGGAGTTGGTTTTTTTATTATTTTCTCAGTGATCTTTTCCTTGATTTATTCCGCTCTTTTTATAAAAATTAAATCCTTTTGGACGGGTATAGTTTATGGTTTCTTATTATGGGTACTAGTCTTTGTTGGCCTCAATTGGCTTTTTGATTTAACAAAGCCTGTCAAAGAGTTAGGCTTTGATACCATTACTGCGACGCTTTGTTTATATATTTTATTCGGTGTTTTTCTGGGATACTCTCTAACAACGGAATTTAATAACCTCGATCGGTAGCCCATGTGAATTATTGCGATAAAAGATAACTATTCAAAAATTGCTAACTATGATAGAATATCAACGAAAAAACTAATAGGAGAAGATCAATGGGGGATAAACGAAGAATTTTGGTTGTAAATGGACCTAATTTGAATTTGCTCGGTAGCCGAGAGCCGAATATATATGGCAATACTGGCTTAGAGGAGCTTAATCAACAGTTGGTTTTAATCGCCGAACAAAAGAATCTAGAGCTAAGCTTCTTTCAATCTAATCACGAAGGTGAGATAATTGATCGTTTGCATTCGGCAATAGGGAAATATGACGCGCTGATTATTAATCCCGGGGCATTTACCCATTACAGCTATGCGATAGCTGACGCATTACTTGCCATAAAGCTGCCGATAGTTGAGGTACATATCTCGAACATCTACAAACGTGAAGCCTTTCGCCATCATTCCGTCATAGCTAATGTTGCTACCGGACAAATTAGCGGTTTAGGACTGTACGGATATTTTGCGGCGGTTAATTACCTCCATGATTATTTTTCGCATTAAAAATGAATAAGGAGAGTGTGGGAATGGGAAGTCGTTTAACAAAGATCAGAAGCATTTTAGAAGATTCTAAAATAGACGGATTGTTACTCACGAGTGCAAGCAATCGGCGGTATTCTACAGGTTTTACGGGTAGCTCCGGCTACGCTCTGATTACTAAGCAAGAGGCACTTTTTATTACCGATTTTCGTTACATAGATCAAGCCAAAGAGCAGGCGCCAGACTTTAAGATCGTTCAACATCAAGGTCCAATAGTCGATACTGTAAAAGAACTGCTAGATAAATATGCAATTAACAGCTTAGGTTTTGAAGAAGATTTTGTGACGTATGCTCTTTATCAGCAGTTCGATAAAAAATTTAGTGGCGTAGATTTAGTACCTCTAGCTCAAGCAGTGGAGAAGCTAAGACAGATTAAGGACGAGGCTGAGCTTGCCCTGCTTAGAAAAGCCGCTAACATTTCCGATCAAGCCTTTAGCTATATTCTAACAGTTATTAAGCCAGGGATGCGGGAAGTAGATGTAGCTACTCAGATGGAGAATAAGATGAAAGAGTTGGGTGCAAAAGGTGCTTCCTTTGATATTATTATCGCCTCGGGGCATCGCTCAGCACTCCCTCATGGTATCGCCAGTGATAAAATTATTGAGGCCGGCGATTTTGTAACGATGGATTTTGGCGCACTTTATCAAGGTTATGTTTCCGATATAACTAGAACTATTGTAATGGGTCAACCAAGTGAAAAGCAACGGGAGATCTATAATCTTGTTCTTGAGGCTCAGCTAAATGGGGTAAATAATTTAAAAGCCGGAATGACAGGCATCGAGGGTGATGCTCTTACTAGAGAGATTATTACCAATAGAGGGTATGGAGAACAATTCGGTCACGGTACAGGTCATGGAGTGGGGATGGATGTCCATGAGGAGCCGAGATTATCACCAAAGGCTGAGGGTGTTATACTAAAGCCGGGTATGGTTGTAACAGTTGAACCGGGGGTTTATATCAGTGGTTTTGGTGGAGTACGGATTGAGGATGATGTAGTTATTACCGAGGATGGTGTAGAGATATTAACTAAATCTACTAAGGAATTAGTGGTTATAGCTTAAGCAGCTGAAGTTAGATTTGCCAACGCGCTCCGTCGTTCGTTGCTTTTCAGCACCCTGCGGGCACAACGATCATATTTCAGCAAAGGAAGCATATCGACGAAGTAGAAATATATTACATTGGAGGAATAACTTTTGGTTTCAACAAATGATTTTCGCACAGGATTGACGATTGAGGTTGATGGAAGTATCTGGCAGGTTGTTGATTTTCAGCACGTTAAGCCGGGAAAAGGTGCGGCGTTTGTCCGTTCCAAGCTAAAGAATCTGCGAAATGGTGCAGTTCAAGAAAAAACCTTTCGCGCTGGTGAAAAGGTTGCTAAGGCCTTAATTGAGACTAGGGAGATGCAATATCTATATAATAGTGGTGAAGAGTATACCTTTATGGATACGGAAACTTACGATCAAATAAATTTACCAGCTACTCGATTAGAAAGAGAGATAAAGTATCTTTTAGAGAATATGAATGTCCACATCGTTACTTATAACACCGAGATCTTGGGTATTCAGCTGCCAAATTCGGTGATCCTAGAGGTTGTGGAGACAGAGCCTGGCATTAAGGGTGATACTGCAACAGGAGCGACAAAATCGGCAACAATGCAGACTGGATTAACTATTCAAGTTCCGCTATTTATCAATGTTGGCGATAAGCTGATCATTGATACACGTAATGAAGCCTACGTCTCCAGAGCGTAAAAACCTAGAGCGTTAAAAAAATAAGTCCTCTCATTTGTCTGAGAGGTCTTTTTTTCTATCGAAATCTCGAAATAAGTCTCGCTTTATAGTGTAATTGATAGATTATCATTTACAAAAGGGGTTATGGAAAATGAGTTAATTTGGCAGCTGAATTCTACATCGGCAGTTAAGCCGTTTTGGATCAGCTTTTTGGCATTTTGTGAGGATTTGATTATCTCCAAGAGCTCGTTTTCGTGGTACTTATACGCACCATACATCGCCAGACCAAAGTCATTAATTTCAATAAAATCATTGTAGTTTTTCTTAATTTGATCGATTAAAAAGCCAGCACCCAAACCGTCCTCGAAGGCAAATTGATTGCGATCTCCCGCCGCTAAAAGCACAATATCTTTTTTATAAGAAAGTGCTGTTTTAACACAGCTTTCTCCGTTTAATAAACTACCTATCAGGATTGTTTCTCCTTTAAGAGCTTTTTGAATTGCTCTGGTACCGTTCGTAGTTGTTAAGACTATTGTAGTGGCAGACATTGGGGTGTCCGCCATTTCGGTTGGTGAATTACCAAAATCAAAATCGACTACTTTTTTATAGAATCTTTCACCAGCCAATTGAAAGTGCGGGTTTTGATTTTTGAGAGTTTTGGCTTGACCAAGGGTTTCTGCAGTAAAAATACAACTACATCCGTTCGCTAAAGCGGAAATTATGGTACTTGAGGTACGTAAAATGTCTACAACAATTACAGTCTTTTGATATAGCTCATCATTTTTGATTTCATCGACTGTCGGTATTACATCTACGCGCATACCATCACACACCTTTCTGAAATGAGCAAAAAAAACCTTGTCTCATATAACTATTCTTAATTCCCATAATATATGCAATAAAACAGATTTCTGCTTTTAAAAAATAACGAAGGATATAATATTTATTTCCGCATATTTTTAATATACGTTAAAGTTTTATAGGTGTGAATTTAAGTTGATGGAGGGATAGCGGTGGACTTTTTAAATAAATTTGTATTAGGCATGGCTCTATTACGATTTTTCTCGGGAAGCCTAGAGATCTTGGCCGGACTAATAATGTTAAAATTTAATGATCTAAACAAAGCCTTACTTGTTAATTCTACTTTAGCTTTAATTGGTCCGCTAATCTTGATGATTACTACAGCAGTTGGCTTAGTAGGTATTAGTGATAGTATATCGTTCAGTAAGCTTGCTTGGATTATTACAGGGGTCCTATTTATTTTTATTGGTTTAAAAGGTTAGGATATTTCAGAAGTTATAAGTGCATAATATTAAGGCTGGTTTAAATCTTGCTAAAAAAAGTTTTAGTGCAGTGTTACCCAAGCTAGGAGTAACTTCTTCTGGAGTGTGGCGAGGGATAGATTCAAATAGAAAGGAAGGGTTGATTGTGGAAAGCGTGCAAGAAAGAATCTCTTATGTGAAAGGTCTTGCTGATGGTTTGGAGCTTTTTCAAAACAAAAAGGAAGGTAGATTTTATAGCGAGCTGTTAGAGGTGATTACTGACTTAAATCATTCTGTCATTGGGATTAACAACCGTTTGAGCAGCTTGGAAGAGTACGTCGAAGCAATTGATGAAGATCTAAACGATATCGAATGGGATTATTATGAAGAAGATTCTGAGGAATCTGAGGGCTTTTTTATGGACGAGCTTGCAGATGATCAAGAAGATGGCGCCACTATGATCAATGGCGAGATTGATGATGAGGTTTATTATCAGATAATATGCCCGCACTGTAATGAGGTCGTGATGTTTAATGATAATTTATTTACTCAAGATGAAGATAAACAGGTAATCTGTCCCAAATGCAATGAGCTTTTAACAATTGAGAAGACGAATGAGCAGACACTAACTCCCTCTTAAACTGTGAGCTATTGAACAGACACCCACTTTTAGTGGGTGTTTTTTAATGGAGATTTTTTAGCTGCTTGTTTTACTTTTTAGCATAAATTGGGCAAGCAGGCATATGTATTAGTTAAGAATCTTAGGTGGACAAAGATAGGAGAGAAAGCTGTAGTGAAAGAAGAAATAATGGCCATTTTACCTGTCCGAATTAGAGGAATGTTTGAGCAAATCACTAAGGAAGTTGATGAGTCTTTAGAAGAAATTAGAATTAGAGAGAATCGCCCTCTAGAAATTATCTATGCCAATCACCAAGCCTTTTTAACTCCAAATGGGAAAATGACTGGTACCGCTGACGCCGCTTACTATCCCACAAATGAGGATACCTTCAAAATAATAAATTTGATCAGCAATCATTCAATTTATCGCTTAGAAGAGGAATTGAGAAGGGGCTATATTACAGTTCATGGTGGACATCGGATTGGAATTGCCGGCAAGGTTATTTTAGAAAAGGGTGAAGTAAAATCAATTAAAGATATTTCCAGCTTTAATATCCGAATTGCCAGAGAAAAAATCGGTGCTGCCGATCCGGTAATTCCTTATATTTTAGAGAAAAGAGAGCAAAGAGTGCATAATACCCTAATAATTTCCCCTCCGCAATGCGGAAAAACTACTTTGTTAAGAGATATTGCCAGGCAAATAAGCTCAGGTATTAGCAAATATCAATTCAGCGGTCGAAAGGTTGGCATAGTTGATGAACGTTCGGAAATAGCCGGTTGTGTTTTGGGTGTCCCACAGAATCAGGTGGGAACTCGGACGGATATTCTAGACGCTTGCCCGAAGGCGGAAGGAATGATGATGATGATTCGCTCAATGTCGCCGGAAGTTTTAATCGTTGATGAGATTGGCAGACAGGAAGATAATTTGGCAATTTTGGAGGCGAGAAATGCTGGTGTACAAGTAATTGCGACTGCTCACGGAAGCAGCATTTCGGATGTTGTTAAGAGACCCTCGATATCCTCGTTAATTCAACAAGAAATCTTTACGCGCTATATTATCTTAAGCAGAAATAGAGGGGTAGGTACAGTTGAACGAATTCTTAACGAACAGCTTAATTCCATTCAAGTAAAGGAGAGAGTTTATGCTTAAGCTTCTTGGCGCGGTTCTGGTTATTGCTGCTTCGACAGCGGGTGGATTTTACATCGCCCGTTCTTATAGCGATCGACCTAAACAGCTAAGATTCTTGCAACAGGCCTTGCAGATGCTGAGAACCGAAATTGTCTATGGGGCAGTTCCCCTGCATTTGGCGATGAAAAATGTTGCCGATCGGCTACCGAACATTACCAGATTATTCTTTTATTCAATGAGTAAAAATCTAGTTGAATTAGATGGAGCTTCTACCTATGAATGCTTTGAAAGGGCAGTAACAAAACATTTTTATAAGACCTCTTTAAAGAATCAGGATAAGGAGATATTAATTCAATTCGGTCAAACACTAGGTATTTCTGATAAGGAAGACCAAATGAGACATATTAGTTTGGCTATGCAAAGTTTAGCTGCTGAAGAAACCTTGGCCAGAGAAGAACAGAAAAGCTATGAGAAATTAAGCAAGAATTTAGGAGTTCTTTTAGGTCTGTTAGTCGTTATTCTGATGTATTAGGTGGTGAGCGATTTGAATTTTGACGTTGAAGCGATTTTCCAGATAGCAGGTATCGGGATCATCTTATCAATGATTTCCTCAATATTAAAACAGATGGATAAAAAGGAGGTTGCTGATTGGGTTACGCTCATTGGATTTGTCGTTATCTTGTATATGGTTGCTAATTTTGTAAATGATCTGTTTCAAGAAATCCAGCGAGTTTTTTTGTTTCATTAAAACAGTAGCTGAACTCTGATTAGTACCGAAGCTTAGTGAAGATTTATAGGAGGATTCTTACGAAATAGAGGGTGAAAGGATGGAGATAATTCAAATAGTCGGATTGGGCTTAGTCGCCACAATTATCATCATTGTCTTAAAGGATATAAATCCGCACTTCTCATTTTTAATAGTCTTATTTACAGGCGTGATGATTTTCCTGTTCCTACTTGGAAAAATATCTAGAGTAATCGAGATTTTGGATAGTCTAGCTACCCAAGCAAATATAAATATGGTTTATTTAGAAACCATCCTAAAAATCATCGGAATAGCTTATGTTGCGGAATTCGCCGTGCAAATAACGAAGGATGCGGGGCAAGGGGCGATTGCTGAAAAGATTGAATTAGCCGGAAAGCTATTAATTATGGTTCTGGCAATCCCAATTATCGGAGCTATCATTGAGACTGTAATTCAATTGCTTCCCAGTTAGAGGGTGTAGATTATGAAAAAAATACTATTCGCTGCATTTCTTATAATATTTTTAACTCTTAATTTTCTACCGGTTGCAGCATTTGCCTCACCGGCAAACGAAGTAGTTAAAAAGCAGCTACAAAGCGTAGATACTGGTCAGCTTGAGGAATACTGGGACAATTTAATGAATGAGTATGGGGGATTTTTTCCGGAGAATCAAAGAAGCTTAGTTGATCTCATTTTACCGAACAGTAATTTTAAGCTGCAATCCTTGTTCAGTGGGTTATTAAAATATTTTTTTTACGAGATTTTTTATAATAGTAAATTGATCGGTACCATAATCTTATTAACCGTTTTTAGCGCTGTTTTGCAGCAAATTCAATCGGCTTTTGCTCAAAATGCTGTTAGCAAAATCGCCTTTTCGATAACCTATATGGTTGTGATAATCATCGCAATTAATAGCTTTAGTGTAGTAATCGGTTCAGCGCAAGCAGCAATTACCCAGATGATTAATTTTATGATCGCAATTATTCCGATCGTCCTAACACTATTAGCATCGATGGGAAATGTGGTTTCGGCAGCTACTTTTCACCCGCTGATTATTTTCTTAATCAACGTGATTGGCACGATAATCTATAAAGTGGTATTTCCTTTAATCTTTTTTTCTTCGGTACTCTCGATCGTCAGCTCGATTTCTGATAAATACAAGGTTACGCAGTTGGCAAAGCTATTAAGGAATGTCAGCGTAGGAATGCTGGGGGTTCTCTTAACGGTTTTTCTTGGAGTTATTTCTGTACAAGGTGCTACAGCCTCAGTCGCTGACGGGGTCACGCTGAAAACAGCTAAATATATTACGGGCAACTTTATTCCGGTAGTAGGTCGGATGTTTTCGGAAGCTGCAGATACTGTAATTGGAGCCTCCTTACTGGTGAAAAACGCCGTAGGTTTGGCGGGAGTTATTATTTTATTATTAATCGTTATTTTTCCAGCAATCAAAATTTTAACATTGGCATTTATTTATAATTTTGCAGCAGCAATAATGCAACCTCTTGGCAATAATCCGATTATCGAAACCCTAACCACGATTGGCAAAAATATTATTTTTGTTTTTGCGGCCTTAGCATCTGTGGGTTTAATGTTTTTCTTGGCACTTTCGATCATTATTACTGCAAGCAATATTTCAGTGATGATTAGGTGAGTTAGTGCTAGATGTGGAAATGGGGAGTGAAGGTATGGTTGAGTGGATAAGCAGCTGGTTAAAAAATATTATTTTAATTGTTTTGCTGGCAACCTTTGTTGATCTTTTACTACCAAGTTCCAATATGCAAAAATACGCAAGGATGGTTATGGGTTTATTAATTATTTTGGCGATATTAACTCCGATTATCGACATTTTTGCAAATGAGCTGTCGCTAACCGAGTTATTTCAGCAACTTGAGCAGCAGCAGCCGGTTAATGCAAGTAGTCTTTCGGAAGACCAACTGAAAAGAAGTGTCGAGAGTGGTCAAAAGGAATACCAAGCTAAGCTGATCTCTGAGGTTGAAGCCCAAATGACATCGCAGCTCAAGAAAATGATAGAAGGTAGCTATGACATTCTCCTGACTGCTATTTCACTGGATGCTCATTTAGAAGCTGGTACATTTGTTATTGAACATTTAACTGTCTATTTGCTTGACAACATTCCAGAAAATGAAGTCGTGACTACTGAACAGGAGACGATTGAACCTATCCAACCCGTTTCAATCTATCTTAATGAACATTCGAATTCAGTTGCCGTTGAAGAAGCAGTTCCCGAAAAACTTGATGAGAAACTGGTAAGTGAGGTAGAGCGGCTAATTTTTACGGAGTGGGGAATTGCTAAGGAACTTATTGTGATTAAATATGATTCGAGCAAATAGAGAGGAGGCACCCATGGGCACAACGATCATATTCCAACAAGGAAGTATTTCATTGTAGTAGGAATATAAGGGGGGGGGGAGTCATGGAGAATAAAAATAAGGGAAGCTGGATGGCAAGATTATTAGGTGGAGAAGGTACTGAAAAGAAGAAGTCATATTATTGGCTCGTTCTCCTTGTTTTGTTCGGAATAGCGATAATGCTGCTCTCGTCATTTTTTGACATAACAGATCAGGTAATTCCTTATGAG
>Ga0209347_1005995_pt1 | contig 11125 bp, 9 predicted proteins | sample AutmiccommuBRH23_FD_187382 | JGI IMG/M metagenome (GOLD analysis project Ga0209347, IMG submission 187382) | Deep subsurface microbial communities from Mt. Terri, Switzerland - Autotrophic microbial communities BRH/23 (SPAdes) (version 2) | ecosystem: Environmental > Aquatic > Deep subsurface >...
TGATAGGAAAGATAGACGATAACGTAGCTGGATATCTATGTTTTTCGCTGCCAAAGGGCATTGTCAGAAGCATCAGGGGCATTGAGGCGGTACGATCATTACCAAACGTTTATAAGTCTTTCTTAGACTCTCTCTATATTGGCATGGAAACCAAAGAAATGACGGATAAATCTATGCGGATAGGCCCCATTATAATCAAGGGAAACAGCATGGAAGAATGTGAGGACGCAATAGCTGAAATAAAACGCCTGATTGAAGTTGATGTAGAAACCCCGGAAGGAATAAAAGGCATAGTATGGTAATTGAGATATTATTTCATATTCCATAGATGCTGTAAACATTTATGTAGAATCAAATATATCTTTGAGGCTGTATTACCGGAAGTTGATAGCACTTATGAAAGTGATCATTTGAGGGTTGATATTCATAACATATTCAGTGGCGGTTTCATAAATGTCTGAGAATTTTCAGGATAATGCAAACTCTAATGCAACATGTGTATTTATTTTAAAAGGAAGCGATTATAATGGACTTTTCAAATTTTCGTGTTTATTTAAGGGCTTTTGAACCAGATGATCATAATACAACTCATCCCTGGAGGGAAGATGAGGATATAGTAAAAAACATTGTTGGCAAGAAACACTTTGTTTCTCATGAATACGAACGAAAATGGATCCATGATGCAATTTTTGATCAGAGCTCAGTAAAGCTGGCTATATGCTTGAAGGAAACAAAAGAACATATTGGAAATGTTTATCTTAATAAGATCGACCACATCAATAAGAATTGCAGATTTGGGATACTCCTTGGAGACAAAAACCTTTGGGAGCAGGGCCTTGGTTCAGAGGCAACAATACTTATGCTAGATCATGCATTCTATGATCTGGGGATGGTTCGTGTTGTTTCAAAGCAGTTACTTACTAACAAACGATCAAGACTTCAACAATGCGGGTTCAAACACGAGGGTATTTTGAGAAAAGCAGTTTTTAAGAATGGTGAATACTGCGATCTAAATATATTGTCGATAATCCGTGAAGATTTTGATGCACTACTGGGATCTGCGGATTGCGTCTGAATATCAATGATAGTACATTGAAACTGAAAAACGGTATATTTTGAAATGTCCCTTGCCAAAAAAACTACTTTGGGAATCTTCTGGAACTTTGCTGAACAGCTTAGTAGACGCGGAATTGGCATAGTTATCACTTTGCTGCTTGCCCGCTTCTTAACGCCAGATGATTATGGCCTGGTGGCTATGATAGCAGTTTTTCTGGCTATCGCCAGCAGCCTTATGGACCTGGGTTTCAACCAGGCCCTCATTCGCAAGTCCAATGCTACAGAGGATGACTTTAACACAGCATTCTACATGAATCTGCTTTTGGGAGGGTTATCTTACGCATTGCTCTTTATCTGTGCTCCTTTGATAGCTGCCTTTTACGAAGAACCAGGACTTACAGTACTTGTGCGAGTGATAGGTATTACAATTCTGATCAATTCGTTCCAGATCGTACAGATCGCCACTCTCAGCCGTAACCTTAACTTCAAGGCACAGCTTAAGGCCACAGTTCCTGCAACGATCATTTCAGGATTGGCTGCAGTTATAATGGCCTATAATGGTTTTGGTGTCTGGGCACTGGTCTTTCAAACGATAATCTCATCCCTGTTAGTCACGGCATTTTTATGGTCCATGGATATATGGAAGCCCAGTTTGATTTTTAGTAAAAGGTCACTTACAGAGATGTTTGGCTTTGGTTCAAAGCTGTTCTTGTCCGGTTTACTGGATATTATTTTCAAGAACATCTACATCGTGGTGATAGCTAAGATGTTTACAACCGCTATTGCAGGCCACTACTTTTTTGCAAGCAGGATAAAAGAGCTGGTCCTCTACCAGCTGGTCACATCTATCCAGACCGTTACGTACCCCGCACTCTCAACACTTCAGGATGATGACATCAGGTTAAAAGCAGGTTATAGGAAAGTGATACAGGTCACTACTTTCGGACTATTTCCCGTACTGGCGATACTGGCAGCCCTGGCGGAACCTTTGTTCGTTGCATTCCTTACCGAAAAGTGGCTGCCTGCCGTACCCTACCTGCAAATGATGTGCATAGCAGGGCTAATGTACCCTCTGCATTCGATCAATCTGAACATCCTTAAAGTTAAGGGCCGTTCGGATCTTTTCCTTCGTCTGGAGATAATTAAAAAGATAATTACAGTGGTCATCTTGTCCATAAGTATACAGTTCGGAGTCATGGGGATCCTTGTGGGACAGATAATATCCTCCGTACTATCGTACCTCCCAAACAGTTACTATTCAGGAAAGCTGATAGATTATCCTGCAGGCGAACAGATCCAGGACTTCCTTCCGGGATTGATCTTATCCAGCGTTATTGCCATTATGGCATATTTTGCTGTAGAAGTATCAACCTTGACAGCATTGACCGAATTGATGCTCTTTGGCGCCTTTGCGGGAATCCTGTACTTGATGGCAAGCTATATTTTCAAACTTGAAGCACTGGGTTTTGCAGAACAGCTTGTCAGGGACAAACTCCGGAGGAATACATAATGACGGACGATCAAGAAGATGTAATGGTAAGTATCATATGCCTTACATACAATCATGAGAACTACATAGCTGATGCAATAGAAGGTTTCCTCATGCAGGAAACAGATTTCAGATACGAGATCCTTATACATGACGATGCATCTACTGATAGTACAGCAGAAGTGATCCGATCCTACGAAAAGAAATACCCCCATCTGATCAAACCGGTTTATCAGAAAGTAAATCAATATTCAAAAAATATCAAAATCAGTCCTACTTTTATTTATCCAAATGCAAAGGGTAAATACATCGCTATTTGCGAAGGTGATGACTATTGGACGGATCCGAAAAAACTGCAGATACAGTTCGATTGTCTGGAAAATAATCCGGATGTTGTATGTTGTTATCATAACGACTGTGTCTTAGATAAGAATGGCATTAAGAAAGAACCAAGACTGGAATCTGTTAATGAGAGATCATTTACCAGCTATGAATTAATGGCATGCCAAGCCCATATCTTACCTCTGACTGTTTTCTTCCGAAATCTGGATATTCTCAAGAACTACCCTCCTGAAGCAAAATACGTAAAGAATAGCGATACATTTCTGTTTTCGATATTAGGACAGTATGGATCCGGCATGTACCTGCCGGCGATAAAACCCGCTGTCTATCGGGTTCATGAAGGAGGAGTTTGGTCAATGCGACCTGAGCAAGAAAAGAAAGTTATGCAGATGAATACATGGTACTGGCTCGCAGAGTATTATTCCAGAGTAGGTAACCACAAGTTACAGGAAAAATTTAAAAAACGATGTCTGAGCGTTGTCATTTCAGGCTTAAGTAAAACCCAATTACTGTCGATATTAGTAAAATTGTGCTTATCCCCGGGAACAAAGAGGTTTGCTAAAAAGTGTTTAGGAAAGTAACTTAACCATTAATATAAGAACCTGGATATTTACAATACTTTTGATTTATGAAGGCGTGACGATAATACAGAGTTTATCATTCCTTTTTCTGATACGGTTAATGCATAATACCATATGCCGATCATATACAAAATGGATATAATAACGCAAACGAGAATTATGTGAATAAATGTTGATAATACGAAGTAATGATTTAACATTGATGCGACTATGAGCACAGGGATTATGAGCACAGGACCCTGAAGCATAGGTTTTGCTAATGTTTTGAGAGTAATTCCCATTAATTTACATGCATACCAGGGCACAAATAAAGAGTTTTTTATTGTTAAAAATATTGCACCGGAAATTGCTATGCCATAATATCCTAAACTGGTATATATTGAGAGGTACATTGCCAGTAAGATATTCAATATTCCCAGGAACAGGGTAACCACTCCGGGAATCTTCGCTTTGTTGTATGCGGCATTAACCGCTGAGAGGGGCTGCGTAGATAAGTTAAGGATCAAATGTATAATAATTATTCTCATAAGGAGAGTAAGTCTTGCATATTCAGGGCCCAGCCATATAGAGAGGAGCTGCGGCGCGAAAACAAAGATGCAACCTATGATGGGAGCCATTGAGATACCAATCATTTTGATGACAAGAGATACTGTGCTTACGACCCTGGCGAACTGGCCCTTTGCATAGTGTGCATATATCACGGGGGCAAATACGCCTGCAAAGATACCGGACATATTCATGGTCATGCTGCTCCAGATCAATACTATTGCATACTCACCTCCCGCAACCGTACCAAATAAAATATTTACAAGTATCAGTTCAGCCTGGGTGAACAGCAGCGTACCAAGTTCGACCACTAACAGCCATGTACTCATTTTAGTTATGTCTTTGAACTGAGTATATTCAAAGTCTTTCAGATCAACTGAAAAAAAGGGGCTTATCCTTTTGGAAAAATATACAGTCCCGATAAGGTATATCAATGAGCCTATGACATAAGCTAAACTGACGAATATTAAGTTGGGGTGCAAAAGTTTAAAAAATACAACTGTTAGTCCCACTCTGCACAGCAGATTGAACAGATCGATATATTTTTGCAGATCCAAGCGATTATATGCAAATAAAGAAACACCAAATACACTACCTAATGTCTTAATGAAAAAGGTAATTAGTATTCCTATTAAAAGTATTGTAACTTCATATATTTGATCAGAAGGGACCTCGAAGAAAAAAGGAAAGTAATAAATTAAAGCTATAGTGAAGGGGGTTAATAGAGCAATTACTCCCAGCAGCCCAAAGAAGGAGGTGTTGAAGGTTTTATTTGCTTTCCTAAAGTCATTCCTTTGCATATCCAGGGTTAAGAACCGTAAGACTGAACTATTAAGGGATTGAGTAATGAATGTAACATACAGTATGATCGAAGTTATAAGAGGTATGAGAGCATAGTTCTCTATACCTAAAGACTTAATGTAAAATGGCACTAAAAATATTCCGATTATCAGATTAGAGAAAAAGTATATGAAGTTAGAGATCATGTTTTTAAGAACTTGCTTGCCAGCACCTCTTTTACCTTCTAGTGATCCGGACAAATCCCTGCCTCTCTGTCATTAACCGTTTCTTGTGGAACTCTGATAAGAGATCGTTCAGTCACATAAGATTGCCATATAACTGAACATACTGCCTGGCAATGATCTCCCAGCTGTACCTTGCTGCAAATTCTCTTTGTTGAGCAGGCAACGATTCCGGATATTCTCTTTTTAAAGCTATCAGTAACTTGTTGCAAATATCTTCTGCTGCAGGCTCAAATGTGAGAAATCTGTATCCGTCTTTCTCGACAAAATCATTGATACCTATGTTCTTTGTGTAGATCACAGGTCCTTTTACAGTCGTAAAGGCCTCAAGTATGGCAAGAGAAAATGGCTCGTAGATGGAAGGATAAATTGCAGCATTTGCCCTTCTTAAATGACAGGCCAATTGAGAATCAGACACACGCCCAAGGAAAGAGACGTTTTTACTTATTCCAAGTTCATAGCTTAAACTTTCAAGCTTGCTTCGTAAAGGACCACTTCCTATTATTGTCAGATGGCTAAGAGAGGATCTTTGATCGGATTCCCGTACCTGCAGGAACCTTTTAAAACCTTTTAATAGCAGATCAACCCCTTTTTCAGGAGCAAGCCTTCCATGATAGACAATTTCAAAAACATCGGAACACTGAGCATTATCCACATCTGCCCTATTCTTAACATCAGGCTTTACACTTTCATCCTTGACATCGGTTTCACTAAGCCAGCATTGATTTATCCCGTTCGGAATAACTACCACATTATTAAGACCGTACTTAGTCTCAAAGAGATCTTTCATCAGAAATGAATTCACTACAATATAGCAAGCTCTTTTCATAACAAAAGGTGAAAAGATATATTCAGGAGCATATAATATACAGGTGGGATTAAAACTTTTAAGCTGGATCAACAATTCTTCTCTGAGTTCCCCATGATAATTAATTATCATGTTGTGTCCTTTAAGCAAGCAAGCCAGGAGCAACATGAACTTCTTATTTGGAAAAACTGCCGGGGTAAGTGTAAAATGGACAATGCGCTTTTGTGTACCAGACAACACTTCCTTTAAGGATGCGAGCCGTGATGTTGTTATAGATCCAGATAATTCCGGAATAAGCTCTTTTTTTTGCAAATAGGGCGAGATCTGAAATGGAATGTCTGCTTTCGTCAGTTCCTCAAAAAGAGATCTGGCAACGTGAGCAGGTGCATTTTTCTTTTCAGGATAATAAAAAATTATAGGTTCTTTCATCTTTATCCGGCTATTACTTTTTCATAAGTTGATATGGTCTCTTTTGCAATATTGGACCAGTTAAAATGTTCTGCTTTCTCTCTGCCGTTTTTCCCCATTTTTCTCTGGAGAGGCTCGTTCTTTATCAGGTGTTTTATTTTATCTGCCAGTTCTTGCGGATCGTCGGGGCTAAATAAATAACCGGTCACTCCATCTTCCACCAGGCCTGGCAATCCTCCTACATTAGAGGCGATCACTGGCTTTCCTGCTGCCATTGCCTCTAAGGCGACCAGGGAGAAAGATTCAAAAGTAGATGGAACGATACAGATATCAATGGATCTGTAATACTGGTTCTTTTCATCACCAAAAATGTACCCTAAAAAAGTGATGTTTTTCTCAAGACCAAGGTCCTCAACCAGTATCCGAAGCTTACTCATTTGAGGGCCGTCTCCCGCAATATACAAATGTATATCCGGGATCTCTTCTTTTACAAGCACTACGGAGCGGATGAGCGTTTTGACATTTTTGGCTTTTACAAGCCTTCCGACGAACAAAAGAGAGGGGGATCCTAATTTCAAAGTTGAATGAGTTCTATCAAATTCTTCGATATCAATTCCGTTTGGAATAGTATATATGCGTTCTTTCTTTACTCCTTTATTTTGTGCAATATCCTCAATCGCTGCAGATACTGCGATAACTGCATCCGCTTTGTTGATAGCCAGTCTTTCAAAATACCCGAATACAACATTTTTCAAAAGCAAACGGTTTTTGATAGAATGCTTAGAATCAATTGCAACGATCCCATGTAAAGTTACAATGACTTTGGATCTTTTTCTTTTGATAAGCGGTATTAAAGCAAGAGGCAAATGAGTACCATGAATATGGACTATGTCATACTCATTTTTATTTATTTCATGGATTATATTAATAGCATCACTTAAAATAGATGATCCTAAATGTGTGAATACAGATCTTTGACGTGAAGGCTCACTTTTCGCGGACTCGGATGTAATAATATCCACAAAGACATGCGGAGCTAACCTTAATTTCCTTGATAAATAGTGGGTATGAGTATAGATCCCATGCTGCTCATCAGGAAAAAAATCTTGAATGAAAGCGATCTTCATGTTTTTCCCTATCATAAAGGATAGAATGTAATGCGCGAATTATCATATATCTTGTTTTTTCGCGAATCGATATCTGATCCAAGAGTGCTTTTACCACTGGTGTCGAAAGCTGCATATTTAAGATCATATTCCTCAATGAGATTTATAGTACGTTTATCCTCGATATCAAAATAAGATATCCAGGCATATTTACCCCATGAGTCTGTTCCGTCCTTCTGCACGTATGGCCCGTCAAAGAAATATGCTGTACTAACTAACTCTGACGTAAGGGTATTTTCAAGTACTTCCTCTTCGCTCACAAAACCATATGCCAAAGCTACAGGAGGTATAGTTGGGAACACTGCATGACCGTTAGCTATCGCTGTCATTCTCCAGGTCTCACCACCAGGCGTTAGTATGCGCGTATTTTCTTCAAAAGCGCTCCTGGTCCAAATACCAGCTACATTTGTCCTGTCATCCATATACCAGCTCTCGCTCGAGGACCCTGTTCTAAAATGCATATAATAACTCGAAAATACAACTGAAGATAATATGAGGCCTATTACGATTATATGAATTAGCTTGGATTTATTTAGCATTAAAAATAAATTACTAAATGAAATTGAGATCAAATAAATTATAGGTAGTAATAATATGAAAGGTCCATAGGCCAGTGAGTAGAACATTGGAGTAAACCCTGCAGTTACGATAAGTATGAACCAATCTTTATGATTTTTATCCTGCTTGAAGATCAGGTACATCAAGCCAGCAAATGCAAAGAATATCAATGGCCCTGTATAGCGCGTCATTGTTATAAATGAACTTAAAAAGGCCTGGTATCTTGAACCAACTATGAACAGTCCGGTTACAAATGGTATAAACATAGCCGAAAACAGAATTGCTATATAAATGAAGTGGTAGTAACGTGAGTATTTATCATTTAATTTAAACAAGTCGTATTTAATGAAAAGCACTGACAGTATGTATGAGCCTACAACAGGCACTAAGAAATAAGAGAAATTGTGTGCGCTTCTCAGATAGACAAATAACATCAATAATAAAAGTGTCTTTTTGATAACTGAGACATTTTCCTTTATAAGTATATATATGAATAGCGGCAATAGTACAAGGAAAATTCCTCTGGAGCTTCCATTCCAGACTGTAAATTGTAAGATGCCCTGGCTAATTGAATAAAAAAGTGCGAATATGAATTTGAATGAGAAATCTCTTTTTATCTCACCTGCCATGATAAATGCTGAGAACATACTGATCAAGCCAAGTGGAACACTCATCACCCAGACAGACGTTTCCATTTCAATGTTTGTGAGCTGCTGTATACCCGACAGTAAGAAAGGAAGAGCACTTCCATAAGAGTAGGAATACATTCCAAAGACGGAGTAAGTGTTTAACCACCATCTTGCTTCTCCGAACTGAGTAACTGAATTAGCAAGCGTGTGAAGCATAAATGAGTCATTACCGTTCTCATGGGGTACCGATGGAATTCGGATAAGTATGTTTAATAATATCAATAATACAAATAAGATCGTTATTGATTTTTTAAAGCTCATATTACACCCCATATTTACATTTAACAATATAAGAATATCTATCGTACTAATCTTGAAGTGTCCCAAAACTCCTTCATACGTTTTAGCATAAGATGAAATACGCGATCCGGCAATCGCCGGACCCTCTCCCATATCTTTAAAAGGAATATAACCTTATTGGCTCTCTCCATGCTGTTATAATTCAATTCCGGCTTAATTTGGATAAATAATAGGTTATAACTTCCTTATATTTGTTACGGTAATATTTTCGAACTTCCGGCATATCAAGCTTTTTCTTACGAAGAAAAACTGATTTCATGTAACCTTTGAAATAAGCAGGGCCAATATAATAGGGGTATGTAAAAGTATACTTCACAGATTTAAAGAAAGTGTAAAGCGGATGATAATCCCGGAAATAATCCGATTCTCCTTTTATGTGATAACCCTTCCAGAGACCTTCAGCACTGCTTGTCCTGCGGGACTGCAGTCCCAGAACATCATCATACTTTATGGTATCCCATCCTTTCAGGGTAGCAAGTACGTTTGAGACCGCATCTGCCGAATAGCTTTCCGGGAATCCTCCGGATTGATCCAGACACTCTTTTCTCCACATCCTCAATCCACCGATCGGCAGGTTATTCCTTCCAATTTCAAGAGTAGACAGATCATTAAAATCATAAACTACGCTTCCACTCCCAACTCCGAGATTTGGATTGATCTCAAAACATCTAGTCAGCTTTAAGAAGAAATCAGGTTCTAAGATCATATCGGCATCTATCAGGGAAACATACTGGATAGAAATGTTCTGACTTTTGCAAACCTCAAACGCTTTCTCGAGCGCAAGATTGACAATTCTTGAATAATGGAAGCTCAGATCCCTGTGAGAAGCCTTTCCTTTGAGGACTTTTACCCAATCGTATTTCTGTTCGAACTCGTCCAGTATTTCGGTTGTCCGGTCAGTACTTCCATCATTGTAAATGACCCACACTTTTGGAGCAAGGCTTTGCTTTAGCACAGAATCGATCAATGAAGGCAGATTCGCCTCTTCATTCTTACATGGAGTCACAATAAAATAATTATTTTCTGTCATAGTATCCCATTCATCTGGATTTATCAAATTCTTCTAGTTCGTTGACTATGAACGAAACAATATCAATTTTATCTTTAAGCATCAGTTTTCTTTTCAGATCCCATTTGGACTGAAGTGTTTCATCCTGCAGGAGCAGAACAGCCTTTTCAAGTGCTTCGTCTTTATCCTTCAAAGTGTAGCAAAGGCCGTACATTTCTTCAAGTTCATCCAGATAACCTCTTCTTGTGTTTGACACATAAAAGGAAGGAACCCCAAGAATTGCCGCTTCTGAAGCCATTGTTGCTCCTTCCCCTATACATAATCTGGAATGGAACAGTATATCGTGGAAATCCGCAGGATTTATCTGCAGAGTGTATTTATTGATGATATCCCATTTTTTTGTTTCAGAGAAAATGATCACTTGACCATATTCCTGCAGCCGGTTGATATATTCCTTCAGCTCAGATTCCGAATTGAAGGAAAATCCATGTGCACTAATATCATGATGTGAAGAAAGTGCCGATAGACGCACTATGATATACTTTTTCTCATTTAGGCCGTATTTTGCCAGGACATCAATGTCCGGGACAAAGTAGCCGGGACCCAGATAGGCCATTTCAAGATAGGAGGAGAATCGCTTCTGCTTTTTCCCCAGATCAAGACTGAAGGAACTCGAAGTATATACCTTATCTGTAAAAGGCAGCATGAGGTTTATAGCAAAGTTTGCTATCTCGGTGTCAATGAATGCCAGATGGGGGCATTTAACAAGACGACTGACATGTGCGGAATAGGGTGAGCCAAAACTGAGGAAAATATCCGGCTTATATGCCTTTGAAACACCATAGAGCCACATGTCGATCAGAGGAATACCGGCAATCTTCATGGCAAAACCTGTGTAGTAAGGTCCGTACTCGGCTTTGAAGCCGTGCTCCTCAATAATTTTCCTGGTGTTCTCCTTTGCCCTTGCAACCAGTTTTACTTCGTGTCCCCTTTCCTTTAACAAACGGATCACATTATTAAAGACATTGATATCTTTTGGATGGCTGACATCAAGTAAAACTTTCATTTATAGCAACCTCACCTATTTTTTTTGCAGGGACACCCGCAACGATCGTGAAAGGATCAACATTTCGGGTCACAACTGCACCTGC
>Ga0209347_1005996_pt1 | contig 11125 bp, 12 predicted proteins | sample AutmiccommuBRH23_FD_187382 | JGI IMG/M metagenome (GOLD analysis project Ga0209347, IMG submission 187382) | Deep subsurface microbial communities from Mt. Terri, Switzerland - Autotrophic microbial communities BRH/23 (SPAdes) (version 2) | ecosystem: Environmental > Aquatic > Deep subsurface >...
CAACCTCCTCGCCCTGTCCGAAATCAAGCGTGTTCAGGTACATTGACCGTCTCCCGGGCTGAAGCGCCGACAAGGCGCAGCGTCATTGCCAGATAGCTCTTCGTTACTTCGTCGACCGACAGGCGCTCGTCGGGCCGGAACCAGACGATCACGCCGGTTATCATCTGGATGATCGCCATGGCGGTCAGGCCGAAATCCTCCATGACGAAGCTGCCGTCTTCCGCGCCGTCGCGCAGGATCTGGCGCAGTTCCTTCTCGTAGCGCGTGCGCAGGCGCAGCATGTGGCTCAGGCGCTCGTGCGACAGGCTGCGCAGTTCCATGTTGGAGACATGCGTCGAATGCCTGCGTGCCACGTGGAAGCGGATATGGTTTTCGACGAAGGCGGCAAGCCGCGTCGCCGGATCGGTGCTGCGGGGGCAGGCGCCATCCCATGCCGCATTCAGGGTTTCCATATGCTCGCGCATCAGGGTGAACAGCAAATCCTGCTTGGTCGGGAAGTAGCGGTAAAGGGCCGCTGCCTGTACGCCCACCTCAGCGGCGAGCTGGCGCATCGACATCGCCTCGTAGCCATGGCGCGCCATCAGGCCGACCGCCGCCTCGCGGATAGCCGCCTCGGTCTTTTCGCCATCCGAACCTGCTGTGCGTGCCATCATTCTCCTCGCTCGAGATGTATAATAAAACAAACGTTCAATTCATTCAAGCGTGCTGTCACCGCTGCTCTCGGTGCCCGTGTGACGCAAAATCAAGCGCCTGACGCCGTTGATGTACTTGCCGGCAATTGCAAAGATGGATGGAGAAGCGGTGGTGTGGCCGTGAGGGCCTAGCTTGCGCGCGCCGCCTCGATCGCGCCGGGCAGTTCCTCTGCAAGGATGTCGAGTTCCTCGTCGCGTCCGACGCTGACGCGGATGCAGCGGTTGAGCACAGGCGCCATCGGCTTTCGGATGAACACGTCGCGCGCCAGCAGGTGGTCCATGATCTTCAAGGCGAAAGCGCCGTCGCCGCCGCAGTCGATGGTGACGAAATTCGTCGCGGACAGTATCGGCGACAGCCCGTTGTCGCGGGCAATGTTCGAAATCCTCTCGCGCCCCGCCGCGACCTTTTCCCGGACCTGCCGCAGGTAGTCCCGGTCGGCCAGGGCTGCCTTGCCGGCCACCAGCGCCATGCTGTTGACGCCATAATGGTTGCGGATCTTTTCGAAGTCGGCGATCACCCGCGCCTCGCCGATTGCGTAGCCGCAGCGGATTCCGGCAAGCCCATAGGCCTTGGAGAAGGTGCGCATCCGCACCACGTTCGGCCGCGACACGTCGAGCGCCGGCATCGCCGAGGCCGGGCCGACTTCGCAATAGGCCTCGTCCAGCACCAGCATGGTGGTTTCGGGCAGCGCCTCGATGAAGCGGGTGATCTCGTGCGCTTCCCACCAGGTGCCCATCGGATTGTCGGGATTGGACAGATAGACGAGCGGCGTTTGCTCGCGGATCACGGCCGCAAGCAGTCCGTCCAGGTTCTCGCGGTCGCTTTCGTACGGCACCGTCACCAGCCGCCCGCCGAAACCGGCAACGTGGAAATTGAAGGTTGGATAGGCACCGAGCGAAGTGATGACCGCGTCCCCCGGCGCCACGAACATGCGCACCACGAGGTTCAGCAGGCCGTCGATGCCTTCGCCGACCACGACATTCTGACGACCGACGCCGTAATGGGCCGCCAGCGCCGCCTTCAGTTCGAAATTGTCGGGATCGCCATACATCCACATGTCGCGCGCCGCCGCCTGCATGGCGGCGATCACCGAGGGCGCCGGGCCGAAGCTGCTCTCATTGGCGCCAATGCGCGCCCGAAACGGCCGGCCGCGGTCGCGTTCCTGCGCTTCTGGCCCGACAAAGGGCACGGTCGCCGGCAACGCCTGGACAAGAGGTGTCAAATGCGGGCGCGCGGCCATCGATCATGCTCCATTTGCGAAACCGGCTGCCGGATGGCAACCGCTGTCCGCCGTCCCGAATAGCCGATGGTCAGATTTCCGCAATACACTTGTCGCCAGGCGTCCTGTGCCGACCGCCGGGCAAGCCAGCCCGAGTGAGGCTGCAATACACCGATGAAGATCGCCCGGCCGCGCTCAGGGCTTCGGGTCGGCCTTGAGGTAGGCAATCACGTTGGCGAGGTCGTCGTCGGACTTGAGGCCCGGAAAGGCCATCTTGCCCTCTGGTACGACTTCCTTGGGATGGTGCAGATAGGCAGTCAGGTTTTCGTCATCCCAGACGAGGCCGCCTTCTCCGAGCTCCTTCATGTTCGCGGAGTATTTGGAGAGATAGCTTTCCCACGTTCCGGCGGTGCGTCCGTAGACGGTCATCAGGGATGGACCGACCTTGTCCTTGTCGGTCTTGGCATCATGGCAGGCCATGCATTTGTTGAACACCTTCTTGCCTGCCACCGCGTCTCCGTCGGCCTTGGCAGGCATGGCGCCGAACAGACTGGCCGCCAGCGCGGCCGTTCCGAAGACAGTGATCGTTTTCATGTGTCGTTTCCTCCCATGAAATGCCGGCAGCATAGCGAAGTGTCGGACCCATAGCCAGCCGCTTGGTGCGCGGGTGATTCGCCGCTCCGACAGATTCCTCTGTGACAATCCGTCGCATTGGGCTATGATGTATCCGGTGCAGGTCGCGGTTTTGCGTGACCCGTCACGCTCGACGCCCGCACCGTGAACCGCGACCGAATCCAGACCTGGTCTTGGAGGAGTGGTCAATGGCAGGCTTTCACGTCATCGCAGGCTCCAGCGAAACACTGGAACACATAAATGTACGAAAAATCGGCATTTCCGACCTCATGGATGCCCTCAAGCGCGGCATCGACGATTTCATGGTCAAGCCGTCGCATGTCGTCTTCCTTGCCCTGATCTATCCGGTCATCGGCGTGTTGCTTGCCGCCTGGACGTCCGGCAGCGAGAATGCGTTGCCGCTTCTGTTTCCGCTCGTCTCGGGGTTTGCCCTGATCGGGCCGTTCGCCGCGATCGGCCTCTACGAGATCAGCCGCCGCCGCGAAGCCGGGCTCGACACGTCGTGGTCGCACGCCTTCGAGGTCAAGGACTCGCCCGCATTGCCTTCAATCGCGGCGGTCGGCTTCATGCTGGTCGTCATCTTCGTCGCCTGGCTGATGGTGGCGCAGGCCCTATACGTCCAGATGTTCGGCCCGCAAATCCCGACCTCGCTGTCCGGCTTTGTCGGCGAAATCCTGGCCAGCGAGCGCGGCTGGTTACTGATCGTTCTCGGCCATGCCATCGGCTTTGTCTTCGCGGCGATCGTGCTGTGCACCACGGTGGTTGCCTTTCCGCTGCTTCTCGACCGCGATGTCGGCGCCTATGAGGCGATCCACACCTCGTTCCGCGCCGTTGCCGTAAATCCGATCCCGATGGCCATCTGGGGTTTGATCGTCGCTGTCCTGCTCATCATCGGCTCCCTGCCGCTGTTCGCCGGGCTTGCCGTGGTGCTGCCGGTGCTGGGACACGCGACGTGGCACCTGTACAGGAAGGTGGTTGAGCCGGCGCCGGCCGGCAAGCCGGTGCGCGCCAAGTCCTCCGCGTCGAAAGCCCAGCCTGGCAAGAAGCGCGGGCCTCGGGCTTCGGCAACGCAGTAGCACCAAGCCTCCTCAATGGGCCGGTCGGGGCAATCCGGCCAGCCCATTGATCGTGCGAGGGCGGTGACTGGCCGGGTGTCAGCCGGTCGGCCAGAACAGCCATGCGGCCAGACAAGTGAGAGTCAACCAGGCCGCGACAATTGCGGCGGCGGCAGCCCGGCTGACCGGGCGCTCCGTGCGCTGCGCCGCCTCCAGGCGCAACTCGGCCATCAGGGGAGCCGGGATCAGTTTCACAGCGAGTATTATGCCGAGCGGCACGATGACCAGGTCGTCGAGATAGCCCAGCACCGGGATGAAATCGGGGATCAGGTCGATGGGGCTGAGTGCGTAGGCTGCGACAGCGCCGGCGACGAGTTTCGCGACCAACGGGACACGAGGGTCGCGCGCCGCGAGCCATAGCGCCACGACATCGCGCCTGATCCTGTGCGCCCAGCCCTTTGCGGCACGTGCAAGGCCCACCCCGTCAGCCGCCGCGGCACATGTTGCAGGCTTCGCGCGGCGCTTGCGTCAGGGGCCAGCGCCGAAGAACGTCAACCGCGTCAGCAGCGTGTGGTCGGCCTCGATCGCCATGATCAGCGTGAACACCAGGACCGCCACAGGCGGCAGGATGATCGCGTAGGTCAGGGCCAGCCGCTCCCAGGCCATATGCATGAACACGGCGACGATCAGCCCGGCCTTCAGCATCATGAAGATCAGGATCAGCGTCCAGCGGAGATAGCCCTGCAAGCCGGCATAGTCGACCAAGTAGGAGCACGCACTGAGCACGAACAGCCAGGCCCAGACCACGAGGTAGACCTTGAGCGGATGCTGCTGGTGGTCGTCGGACTGCACGGCAGCTTGTGTCGCCTGCGCCGCGCCGTGGCCGTCAATGGTTGCTTCGGTCATGCTTCGCCCTCACCAGAGATAGAAAAACGCGAAAATGAAAACCCAGACAAGGTCGACGAAATGCCAGTAGAGGCCCATCACCTCGACACTGTCATAATTGCCCTTGCGGCTGGTAAAGAAGCCCCGCCGCCCGACATCGTAGTCGCCGCGCCATACCTTGCGGGCGACGATCAGCAGGAACAGTACACCAATTGACACATGCGTTCCGTGGAACCCGGTGATCAGGAAGAAGCTCGCGCCGAACTGGTCCGCTCCGAACGGGTTGCCCCACGGCCGCACGCCTTCGGCGATCAGCTTGGACCATTCGAAGGCCTGCATGCTGACGAAGGTTGCGCCGAGCAGCGCGGTCAGCAGCAGGAAGCCGACAGCCTTCAGCCGTTCGCGCCGGTAGCCATAGTTGACCGCCAACACCATCGTGCCGCTGCTCGAGATCAGCACGAAGGTCATGATGGCGATCAGCAGCAGCGGCACGCTGACCCCGCCGACATGCAGGGAGAACACCTCGCTGGTGTTCGGCCACGCCACCCGCGTCGACATGCGCGCCGTCATGTAGGACAGCAGGAAGCAGCCGAAGATGAAGGTGTCGGACAGGAGAAAGATCCACATCATGGCCTTTCCCCAGGAGACGTTCTTGAAGGCGCGCTGGTCCGAAGACCAGTCTGCGGCTACGCCCCGCAGGCCCGGCGGCCGCAGCGCTGTATGTGGGATTGTCGTCTCGGCCATCCGCGTGGTCCTCTCAGGTCAGCAACTGGCGGCAAATGCCGATGAAACTCTCGGCCCAGCCGGCGAGCACGATGAACAGCGCCAGCCAGACGACCAGCAGGAAGTGCCAGTACATGGCGCAGAGCTCGACGCTGAGCGTCAGCTTTGCCTGTGGGGTTGTGCCGTTCCAGGCGCGCGCCGAAGTCCGGGCCAGTCCGCCCAGCCCGCCCAGAATATGCAGTCCATGCATGCCGGTGATCAGGTAGAAGAAACTGTTGGCCGGGTTGGCGGTCAGGAAATAGCCTGTCGCTTCGAGTTCGCGCCATACCACGACCTGGCCGATCAGGAAGGCAATGGAGGTCAGCCCTCCGGTGACGAGGCCCAGCCGCACCAGGTCGGTATGGCCGTTGCGCGCCGCCATCAGCGCACACTGCAATGCGACGCTCGACAGCAGCAGGATGCCGGTGTTGATCCACAACAGCGGCGGTACCGGCATCGAACTCCAGTCTGCATATTCCATGCGCATCGAGTAAGCGCTGGTGAACAGCGCAAACAGGCAGCCGACCACGGCCAGGAAGACGCCAAGCCCGACCTTGGCCATCGGCATCGGTCCCGACTCCGTGCCGGGATAGGCCGAGACGGAACCGGTCTCCAGCCAGGGTCGCGACATCAGGCGTTGTTGCGACAGCCACCAGCCGGCGATGCCGAAAACAACCATCAGCACGACAACGATGACGGTCATGCGTGTTCTCCGGAGATGCCGTATTCGCCCGGATCGTTCTGGGCGATGAAGTCTTCCTTGGCGCCCGGCACGCTGTAGTCGTAGGCCCAGCGATAGACGATCGGCAGTTCCTTGCCGAAATTGCCGTGCCGCGGCGGCGTGTGTTCAGTCTGCCATTCGAGCGTCGTCGCCCGCCACGGATTGCTGCCGGCCTCCTTGCCGTGCCGGATGCTCCAGATCAGGTTGAACAGGAAGACCAGCTGGGCGAAGCCGACGATGAACGCCATGATCGAGATGAAGGCGTTCAGGTCATGCGCCGAGTCCGTCATCAGGGCCATGTCGCCGAGTTCCGAATAGCGCCGCGGCACGCCCATCAGCCCGACATAGTGCATCGGGAAAAAGATCAGGTAGGCGCCGACGAAAGTGACCCAGAAATGGAACTGGCCGAGTGCCTGGTTCAGCATCCGCCCGGTTATCTTCGGGTACCAGTGATAAATGGCGCCGAAGATGACGGTGATCGGCGCCACACCCATCACCATGTGGAAGTGCGCCACCACGAACATCGTGTCCGACAGCGGCACGTCGACCACGACATTGCCGAGGAACAGCCCGGTCAGCCCACCATTGACGAAGGTGACGATGAAGGCCAGCGCAAACAGCATCGGTATGGTCAGGTGGATATCGCCGCGCCACAGCGTCAGGATCCAGTTGTAGACCTTGATTGCTGTGGGAACCGCGATGATCAGCGTTGTGGTGGCGAAGAAGAAGCCGAAATACGGGTCCATGCCGCTGACATACATGTGGTGCGCCCACACGACGAAGGACAGCGCGCCGATGCCGACGATTGCCCACACCATCATCCGGTAACCGAAGATGTTCTTGCGCGCGTGGGTGCTTATCAGGTCGGAAACGATGCCGAAGGCCGGCAGCGCCACGATGTAGACCTCGGGGTGGCCGAAGAACCAGAACAGATGCTGGAACAGGATCGGGCTGCCGCCATTGGTCTGCAATTGCGTGCCCAGTTCGACGATCGCCGGCATGAAGAAGCTGGTGCCGAGAAGCCGGTCGAACAGCATCATGATGCAGGCAACCAGCAGCGCCGGAAAAGCAAGCAGCGCCATGACCGTGGCCGTGAAGATTCCCCAGACGGTCAGCGGCAGGCGCATCAGCGTCATGCCGCGCGTGCGCGCCTGCAGCACGGTGACCACGTAGTTCAGCCCGCCCATGGTGAAGCCGATGACGAACAGGATCAGCGAGACCAGCATCAGGATGATGCCGAAATCCTGGCCACCCGGCGTTCCCGTCATGATCGCCTGCGGTGGATACAGCGTCCAGCCGGCGCCGGTCGGACCGCCTGGCGCAAAGAAGCTTGCCACCAGCACAAGTACGGCGAGCAGGTAGATCCAGTAGCTCAGCATGTTGGCGTAGGGAAACACCATGTCCCGCGCGCCGACCATCAGCGGGATCAGGTAGTTGCCGAAGCCGCCGAGGAACAGCGCTGTCAGCAGGTAGATCACCATGATCATGCCGTGCATGGTGATGAACTGGTAATAGGCCTCGGGCGTGATGAAGTCGAAGGTGCCGGGAAAGCCGAGTTGCAGCCGCATCAGCCAGGACAGCACCAGCGCCACCATGCCGATGGCGATCGCAGTTCCGGAATACTGGATGGCGATGACCTTGGCGTCTTGCGAGAAGACGTATTTCGTCCACCAGCTGTGGGGATGGTAGAGGTCCATCTCCGGAATTTCGGCTGGCGCAATCCCGTCAATCGCGCCGGGTGTGACATCGACCATATGAACGTCTCCCTTTGCGTCGCCTGCGGCCATGTTCCGTCACGGCTGCGTGCGGCGTAGTTCCGTTCGTCTCCTCCCGCCGCTGCCCGAATGGGGCAGCGGGCATGCTAGTCCGCCAGGCTTGTCTGCTCCGGCGTTGTCAATTGCGCGAATGTCTGCTGCTCGCCGAGCCACGCGACATAATCGTCCTGGGTATCCACCATGACGATGCCGCGCATATAGGAATGGCCCTGGCCGCACAGCTCGGCACATAGAACCTGGAACGTGCCGGTCCGAGTTGGCGTGAACCAGAAATAGGTCACCGATCCGGGGATCATGTCCATCTTGGCGCGGAATTCCGGCACGTAGAAGTCATGCAGCACGTCGATCGAGCGCAGCAGCATCTTGACCGGCTTGCCGATCGGCAGATGCAGGTCCGCCGCTTCGACCACCAGATCGTCCTGGCCGTTCGGATCGTCGGCGATCAGGCCGAGAGGATTTTCCGGCGTTACCAGCCGTGTATCCGATGTTCCGAGTTTACCGTCGGCGCCCGGTAGCCGAAAACTCCATTGCCATTGCTGGCCGACCACTTCGACTTCGGTGGCGTCGTCAGGCACGTTGATGAACTGGCTCCAGACGAAAAGGCCGGGCACCAGCATGGCCGCCACGCCGATGCCGGTGACGACCGTCAGCCATGTTTCCAATCGGCGATTTTCGGGATCGTAGTCGGCGCGCCTGCCGTCCTTGTGCCGGAACCGGAACACACAATAAGCCATGAACAGGATGACCGCTGCGAAGACTGCGCCGGTGATCCAGAATGTGATGATGATCGTGCTGTCGATATAAGCCCAGTTCGAGGCGATGGGCGTCCACCACCAGGGACTTAGAAGGTGAAACAGGATAGAGCCCGCCACCACCAGAACGAGTACAAGCGCAATCGCCATTCCCCGGTTCCTCCCCGTATCCCTAAGACGTGAGTCCGTCAGGTTACGCAGTCACCATAACTTGAATCAGGGGTAAAATTCTAGTGCCGGACCTTAGGGAAGTCGATCCAGTCATTGTCCGTTGGGAGACAATGCCTTGCAGCTGGTTGTTTGTACGGGACATGCACTGTGGATCATCTCGAACCTCAACGCCAAGATGATGCCGACGCACCGCTGATGGACACGCGCCAGGCTGGCCAGCCGGTGTCTGTCCGGTTGGCGTTCGGCTGTCTGCCTTCCTGCCCGTCGCCCAGGTTGAAGACGCTTCAGGGCCGGGTCGAGCCCTCCGGCGAGGGAAGGCTGATCGGCATATCGGAAGCGGCCGCCGCCTCTAGGATCCCGTACGCTCGAAGCTTTCGATCATCGAATCGATGCGTTCGAGAAGGTAGGGAAAGAATGGATTGGAAGTGATGCGAAGAAGCGTACTGGCTGAAATGACCAGGACGTTCTCCTCGCCATGCCAGGCCAGCGTGCCGAGGTGAATGCCGAAGTTCTCCTTGGGGTTGGGATTCTCGCCATAGAGCGAATCCTTGACCGGGAACGGCAGCGACAGGTGCGACATCGAATAGGTGTTTTCGGGATAGTAGAGCCGCAGCGCGCGCGACTGTCCGGCCGTTGCGCCGGCCTCGGTCACGTACTCGGCAACTTCCGATGTTGCCGAACTGACGTTCGATATGGTCGTCAGCCTGTAGTTGCGCTTTGCCGGGGGAGTGATCTGCGCCAGCAGGGCCTCTGCGCCGGCGCGCAGCAACGGTCCGTATTCGGCAGCCCGATTGATATCGAACAGAACGAGTTCGCTGCCGTTTTCGGGAAGTTGTCCATAGAGGACATCGACAAGCGCGCGCACATTGACAGTTGCGTCCACAACCGACTGGAATGTGAGGATCTGTGGCAGCTGCGCAATCGTGCCGCCACGCGCCGCGCTGCCGATCTGGCGCTGCAGCGCCCTTGTCAATTGATATGACTGGACAGCGCCGTTCACCGGAAAGGAGTTGTACTTGAAGGGATTGTATTCCGGCAGGATCGACAGCCATGAGGCATTCACGAATGCCGGGAAGATGGCTGGCAGGCCGGCGAGACCTGCAAAGCGCGCATAGGCGCTCACGCCAATCATCGGTGAGATCAGGACAAGCCTGTCCGGCTTTGGCAGGTCGGGATCGTCCAACGCGTCGAGCGTGTATTTGAGGGCCAGGGCGCCGCCGTTTGAATAGCCCACGATATGCAAGGGCACGAACGGCCCGGCCTTTTGAATTGCCTCGCGCACGGCGAGCCGCGTCGCCGCCATCCATTGCTCCCATGCGACATCCGTCAGCCCGGCCGGCACCGTTCCATGGCCGGGCATGCGGGCCACGACCGCGAGAAATCCCATGTCGCGGTAATGCTCGGCGAAGTGGCGCATGCTATAGGGACTGTCTGTGAGGCCGTGCAGAAGCACGACCGCGCCCGTCGGAACGCCTTGGGGCGCGAATTCATACGACCGGTTCCAGTCGGTCTCGAAATTCCCGGGATAGATCGCGCTGCCCTGGAAATAGCGGTTCTCGGGCACCCTGTCGGTCTGCGGAAGCGTGTCGGTCACTTCGGCCTTCATCGACCTGAAGATCGCCGCTTCGGCGTCCAGATAACCTGGCCAGTCCGTGGCGTCTATTTCCGCGACGCCGAGTTCCTCGGGCACGAATGTATGCCAGGGTTCAAGCGCCGGGCCGGTCAGCGAATCGTAGACGCGCACGGCAAGCACCGTCATGATCACGATTGCCACCGCCGCCGCGACCAACTTCGCCAAGAGTGCCAGTCGCTTGTTCATCAACTACCTGATCTGGCGGGCCGATTGACCGTTCGCGTGTCACCCCAGAGGTCCAGCCGGCATGAACGCACAAATGGCGTCTCAAAGACAAGAGCCGGAACATCCTGCGGGCAGGTAAATTCCCCGCAAGGTTACGGCGTTCTGCTGTTGTGCCAGGCTTGGCTTTCCCGGATCTCGGTGCCGATCTCCGCGACCAGCCGGTCCACAAGGTCCTGCCACTCGGCGCGTCTCGCCAGGGAGAGGCTGCGCGGACTTGCAGGCACATTGCTCAAGGCCAGTTCGGCTTCGGCCAGCTCTGCGCACATGTCGCGGAAAGCCTCGCTGCGCGCCAGCAGTCTACGGATCGCGAATTCGCCATGCGGGAACCTGCGAACCGCCGCTGCTAATCCCCATTGACCATGCGTCGCTTCGCTTCCTGTCGCCATCGCGCCACCTGTTGCCGGCAGGGTAAGTGAAGTTGCAAACGGCATCTAGGAGGCGGGTGTAAATTACGTGGTGGCCCGTGGCCCGAAGCTCGCTTCTTCAGCCTTCGGCAAGGCCTCTGGGTCTGTTCGGCGGTGCGGTTCTTGCGGGCCGGAACAGCTGCGGTTCGGCTGCTTGCGTCGCCATTCGCGCGGCCAACCCGGCCCGTGTTGCACCG
>Ga0209347_1005999_pt1 | contig 11122 bp, 8 predicted proteins | sample AutmiccommuBRH23_FD_187382 | JGI IMG/M metagenome (GOLD analysis project Ga0209347, IMG submission 187382) | Deep subsurface microbial communities from Mt. Terri, Switzerland - Autotrophic microbial communities BRH/23 (SPAdes) (version 2) | ecosystem: Environmental > Aquatic > Deep subsurface >...
CGTTTCCGCATCCCGCCGGTCGTCGGCTTTCTCCTCACCGGGGTGCTGATTGGCCCGAGTGCCCTCGCGCTGATCCGGGACGTGGAGCAGGTCGAGCTGCTGGCGGAGATCGGTGTGGTGGCCCTGCTTTTCACCACCGGGCTGGAGTTTTCGCTCGACCGTCTCAAGTCGCTTCGCAAGCCGTTCCTTCTCGGAGGAGGACTGCAGACCGGACTGACCATCGCCATCGTCCTGCTTCTGATGATGGCGCTCGGCCGATCCTGGCAGGAGTCCCTTTTCTTCGGTTTCATCGTCGCTCTGAGCAGCACGGCGATCGTCCTCAAGCTTCTCGCGGCCCGCAAGGAGAACGACACTCCGCACGGATGGCTGGCCATCGGGGTCCTGATCTTCCAGGACTTTCTCGTTGTCCCGATGGTGGTTCTCGCTCCGATCCTCGCTCATCGCGTCGACGCCTCTCCGCTCGAGCTGGTTCTCCGCTTCGTCGGCGGCATTGCGGTTCTCGGTCTGGCCGCCGTCGCCGCACGATTCCTGATTCCGCGCATTCTCGGGATGCTCGCCCGAACTGAGGTTCGAGAGATCTTCATCCTGGGGTCCCTGCTGCTCGTCCTGGGCATGTCGCTGCTGACCAATTCGCTCGGGTTCTCCATGGCTCTCGGAGCCTTCCTCGCAGGGATCCTTCTCGCAGGCTCCGACTACAGCCATCAGGTCTTCTCGGACGTCGTCCCGTTTCGCGACCTCTTCTCCAGCGTATTTTTCATCTCGGTCGGGATGCTCCTCGACCTCCGGATGGTCGCGGAGCGGCCGCTCCAGATCCTGGGTGTCGCCCTCGGCATCATGGTTCTCAAGGCGGCGATCGTCGGCACCGCCGGGATCGTCCTCCGCTACCCCCTGCGCACTGCCGTCATCGCCGGAGTCTCGCTGGCGCAGATCGGAGAATTTTCCTTCGTCCTCTTGACCGTTCCGGGAGCTTCGGATCTGCTCACCCCGACGGACTTCCAGACCATCGTCGCCGCCTCGGTGTTCACGATGATCGTGACGCCGTTGCTTCTTTCCTTTGCTCCAGGGCTGTCTCTGAGGCTCGACGAGCTTTTTCCTGCCCGCGCGGAGGGAAGTGGGCGGGACAAGTCGGCCCATGTGATCGTGGTGGGCTACGGCGTGAACGGCCGGAATCTGACCCGGGTGCTGAGGGAGGTCGGGATCGGCCACGTGGTCGTCGAGTTCAGCGGCGAGAGAGCGGCCCTCGCGCGCAAAGAGGGGACGGCCGTTCTCTATGGGGACGCCACGCGCTCGGAAATTCTCGAGGAGGCAGGAGCGGAGCGCGCGCTGGTCATCGTATTCGGGATCTCCGACCCGATCGCCGTACGGCGGGCGGTCCGTTTCGCGAAACAGATCAACCGGAACATCCACATCATCGTCCGCACCCGGCTGGTGGGGGAGATCGAGCCGCTGTACGCCGAAGGCGCCGATGAAGTCGTTGCCGAGGAGTTCGAGACATCGATTGAGATCTTCAGCCGTGTTCTGCAGCGGCTGCACATTCCGCGAAACGTGATCGAGGCCGAAACGCGCGTCCTTCGGGGCGACAGCTACGAGGTGCTTCGAGCTCCCAGGCCGTCGAAGCACATGTCCGCATCGGTTCTCGACCTCCTGGCGGCAGGAGCAACAGAGGTGTTTCTGGTCCGAGACTCGAGCCGGCTGGTCGGAAGGACGATGGTCGACCTCGCGCTGAGAGAAAAGACGGGCGCGACGATCATCGCTGTGGTGCGGGGGCAGAAGTCGTACCCGAGTCCGGCGGCCGACTTCGAGCTCTTCGGCGGCGACAACATGATCGTCATGGGGGGACACGCCCAGGTCGACGAAGCGTTCCGCTATCTGGAGGATCTGGAATCGGCCGCGATGGGAGCCTGAGGGTTAGCTCGCGACCGGGGATGATAATCTCTCGCGCATGCAGGCGGTGCAGTCAGCGGTGGCGGTTCCACTCGAGCAGCTCTTTCTAGTGCTCGCTGTACTTCTGCTGCTCAGTATTCTGGGGAGCAAGGCGTCGGGCCGGCTCGGCATCCCCGCTCTCGTTCTCTTCCTCGTCACCGGTATGCTCGCCGGATCGGAGGGGATCGGAGGGATCTGGTTCAACGACCCCAGCGTGGCGCAGGCGATCGGCGTGGTCGCGCTCGTTTTCATCCTGTTCGCCGGAGGGCTCGACACCAACTGGTCCTTCGTGCGGCGCAGCCTCGGACGGGCAGCGATCCTGGCGACTCTCGGCGTGGCCCTGACTGCGTTCATCCTCGCGGCCTTCGTCCACTGGTTCCTCGACCTGGGATGGATCGAGAGCCTTCTGCTGGGCGCCATCGTGTCGTCGACGGACGCGGCCGCGGTTTTTTCGATCCTCCGATCAAAAGGCGTAAAGCTGCGTGAGGACATCGCGGCGACCCTGGAGCTCGAATCGGGCAGCAACGATCCGATGGCGGTCTTCCTCACGACCCTGCTCATCGGTTGGCTCGGGCCGGGGAAGCATTCGCTCACGGCTGCGGGGCTCGATTTCCTCCAGCAGATGGTTTTCGGCGGAGCTCTAGGGATCATCATCGGGTTGCTGGCTGTTTATTTTCTGAATCGGATTACTCTCGACGTCAGTGGGCTCTATCCCGTCCTGACCATCGCGGTCGCGCTCTTTGGATACGGGTTCACGCAATGGGTGGGGGGGAACGGATTCCTTGCCGTCTATGCGGCCGGGATCGTGATGGCCAACCGCAACTTCGTCCAGCGTCGCACGCTGGTGAGGTTCCACGACGGCATCGCATGGCTGATGCAGATTGCGATGTTTCTCGTCCTCGGCCTGCTGGTCTTCCCCTCGGCGGTCAGGGCGGTCGCCGGCCCGGGACTGGTCGTCGGCCTGTTCCTGATGTTCGTCGCGCGACCCCTCGCCGTCTATCTGACGCTCTCCTTTTCCGAGCTCGACTTTCGCGCCAAGACCCTCGTCGCCTGGGTTGGACTCCGCGGAGCCGTTCCGATCATTCTCGCGACCTTTCCCCTGCTCGCGGGCGTGCCGCAGGCCGGCGCGATGTTCAACATCGTTTTCTTCATCGTCCTGACCTCGGTGCTGGTCCAGGGGACCACGCTCTCCCTGGTCGCTAAATGGCTAAAGCTGGACCAGCCGCTGGTGAGAGACGTGGCACCCTCCGAGCGCGACCTGCCACAGCGCCCCGATACCGAGCTCGCCACCGTCGAGGTAGCGGAAGGATCGGCAGCGGCTGGGAAGCGAATGGTCGAGATCAAGGACTGGCCGCGGGAAGCTTCGATCCTCGTGCTCTATCGCGGAGAGGAGTTCACGGTTCCAAACGGCTCGACCGAGATCCTGCCGGGCGACCGCCTGATCGTGCTCACCAATCGCTCGACGATCGACCAGGTGAGGCGCCTGGCCCGCGGGTAGGCGAAACTTCCAGCTTCGCTCCGTAGGCGAAACTTTCAGTTTCGCTCACTGGAGCCGAAGCTTTCAGCTTCGGCCGATCCGGGTTAGATGAATTCAATGCCGACGAAGCCGAGACGCGAAGCTGGAAGCTTCGCGTCCTGTGAGCGAAGCTGCAAGCTTCGCCTACATCCGGTCGGCGTGGCGCTCGACCCAGAGCTTCCGCGTCAGGACGATCGCCACCGCCAGGAACGGCTCCGCCACCAGCCCTCCGATCAGGCCGAAGATGATCATCAGGGCGGGAACGGCCAGGATCGTCAGGATGGGCGGGACATCGACCCGATTCTGAAGAACGAGCGGAGTGATGATGTTGCCCTCGAGCTGCTGAACGACGAGGAACAGGATGGCGACCCAGAGCGCCTTCTGCGGCGACTCGATCGCCGCCATTCCGATTGCCGGCAATGACGATGCGATGGGTCCGAAGAACGGGATGAACTCCAGAAGGCCCGCGATCACTCCGAGGACGACCGCTCCCTCCACGCGCATTACCGCGAGAGAGATTCCGACGATCAATCCGACGGCGACCATCGCGATCAAGCGGGCGACCAGCCACTGCCGAAGCGTATCGGCTACGTCGCCGAGAATGCGTTCTGCATCATCCCGGCTGCGCTCGGGCACCATGCGCAGAAATCCGCGCCGGTAAAGGTCGGGCCGGACGGCGAAAAAGAGAGCCACGAAAATGATGATGAGCAGGGCGGCGATCGCGTCGACCGCCGCGCTGGCGACGGGGAAGAGGATGTCGCGGATGCGGCCGAGGTTGGAGCCGACCATGCCCTGAAGACGGCTGCCGTCGGTCGCCCTTGCGCCTTCCGCCGGCGGAGGCGGTTCCGCGGTGGCGACCTGCTTGCCCGTGACACCTTCGCTCGCGGGCTGTTCTCCACCTGCCGTCGAGGCCTGCGGCTGGTCAGCCTCGCCGGTCTCCAGTCCGACTCCCTCCGCAATCTCCTCGCCGATCTCTTCAGCGTCGACCCCGAGCCTCCGTTCGAGACTTTCGATCGCCTGGGGAAGTCGCTCCCGGAGCCCTTCGACCTGCCGCTTCAGAACCGGCGCCATCATGAAGCCGACGCCAACGAGAGAACCGATCACGAGAAGCACGATCAGCGGAGCGCCCACGGCTCGTCGGATGTGAAATCTCTCCAGCCAGCCGGCAGCTTTCGAAAGCACGATTCCGAAGAGCAGGCCGAAGAATCCGACGATCAGGATCGAGCGGATCTTCCAGGCGAACACCAGAAGTAGGCAGAGGGCTAGAACGATCGAGGCCATGCGAAGCACCGCCCCGGCCGTCCACCCCCCGGAGGGATCGCGCTGGCCGACGTTCATCCTCGCGAGGAGAGCAATGATGGTGCCGGGGCGGCCTCAGCCGGCTGTGGCAGGCGCTGAGACGAGCTCCTCGAGCGTCTTCCAGAAGCGGGGATAGGACTTCCCGACCACGCTTTCGTTCTCGATGGAGACATTTCCCCGCGCCAGGCCCGCGATGGCGAAGGCCATCGCGATCCGGTGGTCGCCGTGCGGGTCGATGCTCGCCGGCGCATCGCTCCACCCCGGCTCGATTCGAAGTCCGTCTTCCCGTTCCTCCACCTTCGCTCCGAGCTTGCGCAGCTCCGAGGCGAGGACGGCGATCCGGTCGGACTCCTTGATGCGGAGGTGGGCGATGCCGGTGATCTCCACGGGCGAAGAGGCGAGGGGAGCGATCGCCGCCAGCGTCGGAACGATGTCGGGAGTCGACGAGCAGTCGAACGATCCGCCGCGGAGGGATCCGGCGGCACGCGCGGTGGCGGTGGAGGCGGCCATCCCGGTGTCTGCTCCCATGCTGGCGAGGATCTCGAGAAACGCGCGGTCTCCCTGGGCCGAGTCATGCCGAAGGTTGGTCACGCTGACCTCCCCGAGAATCGCTCCGGCGGCCAGCCAGTAGGAGGCTGACGACCAGTCACCTTCGACGACGTAGCGGTCGAGGCGTTTGACCGGGCCGCGGATGCGGAAGCGGCCGGAGGGCTCCTGCTCGACCTCGACGCCGAAATCGCGAAGGATTGCCGCGGTCAGGTCGATGTAGGATCGCGAAGCGCGCGCATCGGTGCGCAGCGCCATCCCGTCGTGCAGCGAGGCTCCTCCCATCATCAGGGCGGAAACGAACTGGCTCGAACGGTCACCGTCCACTTCCACCTCGAAGCCGCCCCGCATCTTTCGGCCGCGGATGCTGATCGGAGGAAATCCTTCCTTCTCGAGGTACTCGACCTCGGTGTCGAGCATCCGGAGTGCGTCGACGAGCTCCTCGATCGGACGCTCGTGCATCCGCGCGTCTCCGCGCAACACGAACCGGCCGGGCGTGAAGGCGAGCCATCCGGCGAGAAAGCGCATTGCCGTCCCGGCATTGCCCACGAAGAGCTCGACGTCGTTGGCGGACATCGACGTCCGTTCGCCGATGGTGACCGCATCCCGGAACGAGCCGCCCGTCTCGAACCCGATCTTCCGGATCGCGTCCAGCAGGTAGCGCGGGTCGTCCGAGTCCAGCGGCCGTTCCACGATCGTCTCCCCCCCGGCCATTGCCGCCAGTAGGAATGCGCGCGCGGTCAGTGATTTCGAGGAGGGAGCTTCGACGCTCCCGCTCAGCGAGGTGATCCGGGGAATCGATTTCATCACGGGGATCTTAGTGCAAGATCGCCGCTCAGAGGTCGAGCGTGAGGCCGTCGTACGCCAGATGGACGCCTTCGGGGAGAGTCGCCTCAACCGTGTCGTGATCGATGTCGTGCGCGAGGTGGATGAGGAATGTCGTCTGCGGGCCGATGCGGCGCGCGGCTTCGATCGCCTCGTGGAGAATGAAATGCGTCGGATGCGGCGGCCCCAGACGCAGGCCGTCGAGCGCCAGAACCTCGATCCCTTCGAGCAGACGCTCCGACTCGGGAGGGATCCCGTTGGTGTCGGTGATGTAGGCGAACTTCCCGATGCGGTAGCCGAGAATCGTCCACTCCCCATGCGCGACGGGTATGGGAACGATCGGGATGCCTTCGTGCTCGAAGGGTCCGTCGATCTCCCGCAGATCCACCTGCGGCTTTCCTCCGCCGAGCTGAGTGCTGGTATCCCAGATGTAGCTGAAGGCGCGCCGGATGGCTTTCGCCGTCAGCGGATTCGCGTATGCGACCAGGGGACGTCGCTGAAAGAAATTGAACGGCCGGACGTCGTCCAGGCCCATCAGATGATCCGCGTGCGAGTGGGTGAAGAGGATGAAGTCGAGGTGACTGACCGGATCGCGCAGCAGTTGCTGGCGCAGATCCGGCGTGGTGTCGATCAGGAAGATCTTTCCGTCGAGCTCGATCTTCACCGACTGCCGCAGACGGTTGTTCTTCGGGTGGCTCGACGTGCAGATCGGGCAGCGGCACCCCACCACCGGGACGCCGGTCGAAGTCCCGGTTCCGAGGAAGGTCACCCTCATCAGGGGACCTCGAACCAGTGCTCGCCGGTCGAGGAGTCGATGACCAGAGCCTCGCCGCCGTCGAACCATGCGGGGAGGACGATCACCTTCGCCGTGCCGTTCGGCTCGATGATGTGCTTGTGGTGAAAATGGCCGAAGACCACCACGTCGTATCCGTCCTTCCGGCGAGCGGTACCGAAGCGCTCCATCTGCTCGACCGGCAGCCGAAGCTTGTGCTTGAAGTTCGACGAAGCCAGCTTCCGCTCGACTCCGTCGACGAAGCGGCGCGCGATGCCCCTTGGAACGAGCTTTACGCCCGTGCGGGTGACGAAATTCTTGGAGGCCGCCCTCCAGAAGCGGTAGGGGAGATCGTGGTCGTTGATCAGATCACCGTGGATGATGAAATACCGGACTGCGCCGGCGGCGATCTCCAGCGAGTCCTCGACCCGGCTGACGGCTCGTTCGGCCGCCGATCCACGAACGAAAAAGTCGCGATTCCCCTCGACCCAGACCACTTCCACTCCGCCGTCTCGGAGCGCCTTCAATCGGGCGAGAAAACTCTCGACCGCCGGCGTGATGAACTTCGGCTCGCCGATGTAGTAGTGGAAGACGTCTCCATTGAGGAGGAGCATCCGCGGCTTCCGCGTTTCGAGCCTGTCGATCCAGGCGAGCATCTTCTTCTCGTCGCCAGCCGACAGGCCGACGTGCGAATCGCCCAGAATCCAGATGTTCCCTTCGCCGGTCATGAATCGAGCTCCGCCATCGCCTCTTCGAACTCCTCGAGCGCTTCCTTCCCGAATAAGCAGAAAGTGACGCTGCGCAGTGTGCCTGGCTCCGTTCCGAAGCCGCGAACGGTTCGCAGCATGATTCGTGCGCAGCGGTCGATCGGGAATCCGAAGATCCCGGCCGAGATCGCCGGGAACGCGATCGATTCAGCGCCGAGCTTCTCGGCGCACTCGAGCGCCGCCCGCGTCGCACTTTCCAGCTTCCTGTCCTCGTCGCCTTCTCCCATGCGCGGGCCGACGGCGTGGATGACCCATTTCGCCGGCAGGTTTCCGGCGCCCGTGGGAGCCGCTCCACCCGTCGGAACGAACCCGATGCGGTTGCTCTCCTCCTGGATCGATGGCCCTCCGCGCCGGGCGATCGCGCCCGCCACGCCGCCGCCGTGCTGAAGCTCCGTGTTGGCGGCGTTCACGATTGCATCGACCTCGAGAGTGGTGATGTCCCCCTCGATGATCCGGATTTCCATGCTGGCGCTCTTCACAGGTCGGTCCGCAGTGTATCCCGCGGATTCCCGTCATACGCCTGCTCGATCTGCTCGACCGCCTCGGCCGCGCTCTCGGGTAGGCGCTTCGGGACGACCACGTATACCTTGTAATAGTGATCCCCCCGCTCTCCACCTTTTCCCTTAGGGACGCCCTTTCCCGTCAGGCGAAAGGTCTGGCCGGACTGCGTACCCGCTGGGATTTTCGCGCGGACCATCCCCTGAATGGTCGGGACGTCGATCTCGGCGCCACGGATGGCCTCGCCGACCGTCACGGGGATCTCGGTATGAATGTCCGTTCCCTTCTGCAGGAAGAAAGGATGGGGCTTGACGTGGATCGTGAGGAGGAGGTCTCCGGCGGGGCCTCCGCCCGTTCCCCCTCCCCCTTTTCCCGAAAGGCGGATTTTCTGGCCATTGCGCACTCCCTCCGGAATCTTGACGCGAATCGATTCGGGAGAGGTGACCACGCCGGTTCCGCCGCAGGTGCGGCAGACCGCGGAACCGGTATGCCCGAGCCCGCCGCAGGTGGGGCACTCGCGCTGGCGGCCCAGGGAGAGCTGAACGGTGGTGCCGCGGATGGCGTCGCGGAAATCGATGGTGGTCTCGGCTTCGAGGTCGGAGCCCCGCCGGGCAGCCGATTGGAAGCCGCCGGCCTGACCGCCACCGAACAGATCGGAGAAGATGTCGCGGAAATTGCCGGAACGGGGGCGATGGGATCGCGACCGCCCTCCGCCTCCGACCCCGAGATCTTCAAAGTCGAACCGGAACCCGGCGAAAGGTCCGCCGGGAGCGAACGGGTCGCCTTGAGGTCCGTAATTGAAAGCGTCGCGGCCGAGCCGGTCGTACTGCGCGCGCTTTTCCTTGTCCGAGAGAACGGCGTACGCCTCGGACGCTTCCTTGAACTTCGCCTCGGCCTCCTTGTCGCCCGGATTCACATCGGGGTGAAACTTGCGGGCGAGTTTCCGGTAAGCCTTTTTGATCTCGTCTTCGGTGGAGGTTTTCTTGACCCCGAGAATGTCGTAATAGGTTCGGTCTGCCATGTCAGCGGCCAGCAGGAAACGGTTTCGACGCGTCCCCGTCGGATCGGGACGGCGCACCGGGACCTTGTGATAAAAGCATACTCAAAGTTGGTCGAACTCGTGCAATCCGTAAGGATCCCGACTTCTCCCTGCGAAACACAATTGATGCCATGATCAGATCCTCGGCCCTTCGCAACGTTCTTTCCCTGGTGCTCGCCGGCGGCATGGGCGAGCGTCTCTATCCTCTGACCCGGGATCGGGCGAAGCCTGCCGTGCCGTTCGGCGGTCGCTATCGCATCATCGACTTCGCGCTCAATAACTTCGTGAACTCCGGCTTTTTCAAGGTGAAGGTCCTCACGCAGTTCAAGTCGAGCTCTCTGATCGAGCACATTACGCGAGTCTGGCGCCTGGTGCCCGAGGTCGGGCAGTACGTCGAGGTGGTGCCGGCACAGATGAGGCGCGGACCCTTCTGGTTCCGAGGCACCGCCGACGCGGTCTACCAGAACCTCGAGCTGATCTTCGACGAGCAGCCCGACCAGGTATGCGTGTTCGGCGGGGACCACATCTACAAGATGGATGTGCTGCAGATGCTGGAGTATCACCTCGATACGAACGCCGACCTGACGATTGCCACGATTCCGGTGCCCCTCTCGGAAGCCCACCACTTCGGCATCGTCGAAGTTGATGACAACCACCGGGTGACGGGTTTCGTCGAGAAGCCGAAGGAGGGGGCGAAGACGATGCCGGGGCGGCCCGACATGGTCCTCGCCTCGATGGGCAACTACGTCTTCAAGTCGAAGGTGATGATCGACGTTCTGGAGCACAACGCCCTCCGGGACGCGGCGCACGACTTCGGCAAGGAGATCGTCCCGGAGATGTATCCGCAGATGAACGTCTACGCATACGACTTCGCGACCAACAAGGTGCCCGGCGAGACCGAGCGGAGCCGTGGATACTGGCGGGACGTGGGGACCGTCGATGCCTACTTCGAGGCTTCCATGGACCTGGTGGAAGTCGACCCGACGTTCAATCTCTACAACAACCGTTGGCCGATTCTGTCGGCGAACTATCAGCTGCCCCCGGCCAAGTTCGTATTCGCCGACCGGGAGACGCACCGGATCGGTCTTGCCACCGATTCTCTCGTCGCCGACGGGGCGATCATTTCCGGGGGCACGCTGAACCGTTCCGTCCTCTCTCCGCGGGTGAAGATCAACTCTTTCTCCCACGTCGACGAGTGCATTCTGATGGACGGGGTCGACGTGGGTCGTCACGCGCGCTTGCGCCGGACGATCGTGGACAAGGGCGTGCGCATTCCGCCGAACGCGGTGATCGGATACGACATGGAGCTCGACCGGAAGCGTTTTACGGTGACCGAGTCGGGCATCGTGGTGGTTCCGAAGGGGCTGACGATCGCGGAGACAGAACGGGAGAGCGAATGAGCGATGCAATCGGGCGGAGAGCGGACGATCGTGCCGCGGACGAGTTGCGGCCGGTGGTCATCCGTCCCGGATGGGTCAAGCACGCCGAGGGATCGGCCTTGATCGAAATCGGAGAGACTCGGGTGCTCTGCACCGCGAGCGTCGAGGACAAAGTCCCGCCGTTCATGCACCGCTCGGGCCGCGGCTGGGTCACGGCGGAGTACGGAATGCTGCCGCGAGCCACCCATGACCGCTCGGCGCGCGAGGCCGCCCGCGGCAAGCAGGGAGGGCGAACACTCGAGATCCAGCGTCTGATCGGCCGCTCGCTCCGCGCGGCGATCGACCCCGAGCTTCTCGGCGAGCGCACGATCATTCTCGACTGCGACGTCCTGCAGGCCGACGGCGGAACCAGAACCGCGTCCGTAACCGGCGCCTACGTCGCCCTCTGCCTCGCTCTGGGCAAGCTCTATCTCGGCAAGCGGCTGGCGAGCTGGCCGGTGCGTGAGTGGGTCGCCGCCGTCTCGGTCGGCCTGGTCGGAGGAGTCCCGGTTCTCGACC
>Ga0209347_1006001_pt1 | contig 11120 bp, 9 predicted proteins | sample AutmiccommuBRH23_FD_187382 | JGI IMG/M metagenome (GOLD analysis project Ga0209347, IMG submission 187382) | Deep subsurface microbial communities from Mt. Terri, Switzerland - Autotrophic microbial communities BRH/23 (SPAdes) (version 2) | ecosystem: Environmental > Aquatic > Deep subsurface >...
CCCGAAGCGTCATCGCGCCGGCCAGCGGCTGGCGTTGTCCGAACAGGGTCTCGGCCAACACGGTCTTGCCGACGCCGACCAGCCCGGTCACCGCGACGATCTCCCCGTCGCCCAGTTCGAGCGAAAAAGGCACGGCACCGGCAGCAATGCGCAGCTCTCTGGCGGCAAACACCGTCCCGCCGGCTTCCTTCACGGCCACCTGGCCGAGATCGACCTTCTGGCCGAGCATGGCGTTCACGGCGCCCTCATAGTCGAGCGGCTTGCTATCGAATACACCGGTGATTCCGCCGTCGCGCAGGCTGACGATGCGGTCGGCCAGCCGCCTGATGTCCGACATGCGATGGGAGATATAGAGGATCGCCACGCCATCCTGGCGCAGCCGGTCGATCACGGCAAACAGCCGGTTGGCTTCGGCGCTCGACAGGGAGGAAGTCGGCTCGTCGAGGATCAGCACTTTCGGTTCATGTGCCATGGCGCGTGCGATCGCCACCATCTGGCGGTCGGCCAGCGACAATTCGCTGATCTGCGCATCGAGGTTGATGTCGAGTTCCATGCGTTCGGCGACTTCGCGCGCCAGTCGGCGCACCCGCCGCGGATTGAACAACAGCTTTGCGCCGGCGCCGTTCAGCCGGTCGAGCGTCAGGTTGGTCGCGACGTCGAGTGCCAGGACGACGCCGTCATTGATATTCTGGTGCACAGTCACGACGCCCGAGCGCATGGCATCGGCCGGCGTTTCGGGGGCAAAGTCCTTGCCTTCAAGGGAAATCGTGCCGCCGTCCCTGGAGTAGACGCCGCTGACCACCCGTACGAGCGTCGACTTGCCCGCGCCATTGGCTCCCATCAGCACTGTCACCTCGCCCGCACGCAAGTCCAGGCTGACGCCGCCAAGCACCTGAATGGGGCCGAAGGATTTCTTCAGGCCCGCTATGCGGAACACAGCTTCGTGCGACATTTTTCCTCCCTGCTTACAGACGCTAGGAACAATTCCGTCAATTGTCAATACGATTGACAATTGACAGAGTGCTGCCTAGTTTCGCCCATCATCGCCGGCTTTCATGTGGCGGCGCATGAACTTAGGGAGGTCCAACATGACAAAAGCTGCAGCGTTCGAAGCGCTGACTGCCGCAACTCTGCCGCTCCGTCTTGGCACCACCGAAGCGCTGACCTCGCGCATCGGTTCTGATGCCGCCGGTTGGCGGGTGCGCGAGGTCGGCGATGGCAATCTCAACCTGGTTTTCATCGTCGAGGGTGACAGGGGGGCGGCCATCGTCAAGCAGGCGCTGCCCTATGTGCGCCTAGTCGGCGAGAGTTGGCCGCTGCCGCTGAAACGCTCCTTCTTCGAGTATCACGCCCTGACGCGACAGGACGCGCGTTCGCCGGGTATGGTGCCCCGGGTGTTTCACTTCGACGAGGCCCAGGCGCTGATCGTCATGGAGTACCTGTCGCCACATATCATTTTGCGCAGGGCGCTGATCGAAGGCCGGCAGCTGCCGCGCATCGCCGAGGATCTCGGCCGCTTCGTGGCGCGCACGCTCTTTCGCGGCTCGGACCTTCATATGAAGGCCCGCGCGCGCAAGGACGATCTGGCGCTGTTCGCCGACAATGCCGAGCTTTGCGACATCACCGAAAGTCTCGTTTTCACCGACCCCTATTATGAGGCGGAACTGAACCGTCACACCTCGCCGCAACTCGATGCCATTGTCGCCGAGCTGCGCGCCGACCGTGACCTCAAGGTCGAGGCACAGCGGCTCAAGCATCTCTTCACTTCTTGTGGCGAAACGCTGGTCCACGGTGATCTGCATTCCGGTTCGATCATGGTCACCGACGAGGAAACCAAGGTCATCGATCCCGAATTTGCCTTCTACGGACCGATGGCTTTCGACCTCGGCATGCTGCTCGCCAATTTCTGGATGGCATATTTCTCGCAGGCCGGGCACGAAACGGGCAAGGATCGGGCCGATATGCGCAGCTATCTTCTCGGCGTCATCACCGAAACCTGGTCGGTGTTCCGCAGCGAATTTTCTCATCTGTGGCGCACCGAGCGCACCGGTATCCTCTACGACAGGCGCCTGTTCGAGGATCGCGGTGATTCGCTGGGTGCCGAGCAGGCGCTCGACCGAACTCTGCATTCGATATGGACGGACATGCTTGGCTTTGCCGGTATCGAGGTTCATCGCCGTATTCTGGGCCTCGCCCACAACGCCGACTTCGAGACCATTGAGGACAAGGAGCTGCGCGCCGTCTGCGAGACGCGCGCGCTGAAATTCGGACGCCACATCGCCGTCAACCGCCACCGCATCCACGGCCTCGACGAGGTCAACGCGCTGGCCGAGCGGCTCGAGAAGGGGATTGTCGCTTGAACGTCGGAGACCGCCATTACCGCACCATCTGGCTGAATGCCGATGGCCATTCAGTAGACATCATCGATCAGCGCTGGCTGCCGCACGACCTGCGCGTTGAAACGGTCGACAACGTCGCCGGCATCGCCACGGCCATTCGCGACATGTGGGTGCGCGGCGCGCCGCTGATCGGCGTGACGGCGGCATACGGCGTTGCTCTGCAGATGCGGCAGGACGCTTCGGACGCAGCGCTCGAAAAGGTCTGGCACGAACTGCACGAAACCCGCCCGACTGCGATCAACCTGCGCTGGGCGCTCGACGAGATGCGCCGCGTTCTCGCGCCGCTGCCGGTCTCTGAACGCGCCGAGGCTGCCTACCGCCGCGCCGCCGAGATCGCCGACGAAGACGTCGAGCTCAACCGCGGCATTGGTCGGCACGGCTTGGAGATCATCAAGAAGATCGCTGACACCAAGAAGCCGGGCGAACCGGTCAACATCCTGACCCACTGCAATGCGGGCTGGCTTGCCACGGTCGACTACGGCACCGCCACCGCGCCTATCTACCTCGCCGCCGAGGCCGGCATTGCGGTCCACGTCTATGTCGACGAGACGCGCCCGCGTAACCAGGGTGCTCAGCTGACCGCCTGGGAAATGGCCGGTCATGGCGTGCCGCATACGCTCATCGTCGACAACGCCGGCGGCCATCTGATGCAGCGCGGCCAGGTCGACATGGTCATCGTCGGCACCGACCGCACCACCGCCAATGGCGACGTTTGCAACAAGATCGGCACCTACCTGAAGGCGCTCGCCGCCCACGACAATGGCGTGCCATTCTATGTCGGTCTGCCGTCGCCAACCATCGACTGGACCGTTCACGACGGCCTGACCGAAATTCCGATCGAGGAACGCTCCGGCGACGAGGTCTCGCTGGTCTGGGGCAAGACCGCCAATGGCGACATCGCGCAGGTGCGCATCTCACCTGAAGCGACCCCCGCGGCCAACCCGGCCTTCGACGTCACGCCGGCGCGTCTCGTCACCGGTCTGATCACCGAGCGCGGCGTGGCCAAGGCTTCGCCGGAAGGCCTCAAGGCCCTGTTTCCCGAGCGGGGCTGAGACCATGAGCGTCACCATCTACGGCATCAGGAACTGCGATACCATGAAGAAGGCCCGCTCCTGGCTTGAAGGCCGTGGCGTGGCGTATCGCTTCCACGACTACCGCGTTGAAGGCCTTGAACCCGCGCGTATGGCATCGTGGCGTGAGGCGCTCGGCTGGGAAGCGCTGGTCAACCGCTCAAGCGCCACCTGGCGGCAACTGCCGGATGCCGACAAGGCCGGGATCGACGGCGACAAGGCGGCCGCCCTCATGCTGGCCAACCCGACGCTGATCAAGCGTCCGCTGCTCGATGTCGATGGCAAGCTGACGGTTGGTTTCAAGCCGGACGATTACGAAGCGATTTTCGCCGGCGCCTAGCGCGGCCATCCGGTCGGGCTGGACGGACTGGCCCATGCGATAATTGTTGCGCTGCACACGCGGCGCAATAATGTCCGCGCGATGTCGTCCAAGCCCGCGCCCCCGCTTCGCCTCGCCCTTGCCGGCATGCTCGCCATGGCGGTTGCCATGGGCATCGGGCGCTTCGTTTACACGCCCATTCTTCCAGGGATGATGCAGCAGCTCGGCCTTTCGGCCGCCGATGCCGGGCTCATCGCCTCGTCCAATTACCTCGGTTATCTGGTCGGCGCCTTGCTGGCCGCCGGCGGATGGGCCGAGGGTCATGAGCGCGTGCTGATGCTGGGCGGGCTGGCGTCCAGCACCGTTCTGGCCGGCGCCATGGGGCTGATCGATAGTCTCGCCCTGTTTCTCTCGGTGCGCTTTCTGGCAGGACTCGCCAGCGCGTTCGTCATGGTCTTTCTGGCCAGCATCGTCTTTTCACATCTTGCCACCGCGCGGCGCAGCGACCTCCAGGCACTGCATTTCGGCGGCGTCGGTCTCGGCATCGCCCTGTCTTCGGCCGTGATGCTTCTCTTTAACTCTGCCGGGGCGGATTGGCGCGGCGGCTGGTTTGGCGCGGCCGCGCTTTCGGCCCTGGGTTTGGTCGTCGTCGCCTGGCTTGTCGACCACGGACCTTACGTTGTCGGCCATCCTCGCCGCGAGCCGAAGCTCCCCGACAGCAAGGCGCTACGTAAGGTCATCCTTGCCTATGGACTGTTCGGTCTCGGTTATGTCGTCACCGCCACCTTCCTGGTCGCCATCATTCGCGCAGGCGATGGCACGCGACAGTTCGAGGCGTTGGTCTGGCTGGCCACCGGCCTCGCCGGGTTTCCCTCGGTCTTCCTGTGGAACCGTGTCGCCAACCGCGTCGGCCTGCCTGCAGCCTATGTCCTGGCCTGTATCGTTGAAGCGGCCGGTGTCACGGCCAGCGTCGCAGCGGGTGGGCACTGGGGGCCGCTGATCGGCGGCGTTCTATTGGGTGGAACATTCATCGCCGTCACGGCGCTTGGTCTCAGATTGGCGCAACTGCTGGCTCCCTTGTCGGTCCGTCGCGCGCTGGCGCTGATGACTGCATCCTTCGGTGTGGGACAGATCGCGGGTCCGCTACTCGCCGGCTTCGTCGCCCAATGGAGCGGCAGTTTCTTCCTGCCCTCGTTGGGGGCAGCGTTCATGCTGCTCGCTTCCGCGCTCATCGTCTGGTCTGCCGATGCGCCAGGAACGTCGTGACTTTCAACTTCCCGGGGCTGAAGCCTGCGGCATTTCCTTTCGCCACGAATTGTGGATGATGCCCGCCGACCGGTGATTGCGCCGCCCTCAAGGAGATCCAGCCTTGTTCGTATCCTTCTTCCCCAGGCCGAAGCTGTTTTTTATCTCCTTCGTGGTCTGGTGCATCCTCGCGGTGACGGTCTGGTATCTGATCGGCAGGGATATCGGTGCCCATTTCGGCATGCCGCCGGCAGCGGAAGATGCCACGCCGATTGTTGGCGCATACTATTTCTGGACGCCGGAATTCCTGTGGTTCTACATCTACTTTGCACTCGTTACCGCGATCTTCGCGGCCTTCTGGTACGTTTATTCGCCCCACCCCTGGGCCCATTGGTCGATCCTGGGAAGCGCGCTCATTCTCTTCTCGACCTATTTTTCGGTGCAGATCAGCGTCGCGATCAACAACTGGCGGCGGCCTTTCTTCGACGCGGTCCAGCAGGCACTGACCACACCGGGGTCGGTGCCGGCGTCCGAACTGTACGGCCTGATCCTGATCTTCGCCCAGATCGCCTTCATGGCGGTCACTGCATTCGTCGGCACGCGCTTCTTCGTCAGCCACTACATCTTCCGCTGGCGCACGGCGATGAACGACTACTACATGTCCAACTGGCCGCAGTTGAGGACAATCGAAGGTGCTTCCCAGCGTGTCCAGGAAGACACGATGCGTTTTGCCCAGACGGTCGAAGGGCTGGGTGTCAGCATGGTCGATGCGGTCATGACGCTGATCGCCTTTTTGCCGATCCTCTACGGCCTGTCGTCAACGGTCACCGAATTGCCGATCGTTGGCGAGATACCGACCCCGCTGATGTACGCGGCAATATTCTGGTCGCTTTTCGGCACCGTCCTATTAGCCATCGTCGGCATCAAGCTCCCCGGCCTTGAGTTCCGCAATCAGCGGGTCGAGGCTGCCTATCGCAAGGAACTGGTTTACGGAGAGGACTATGAGGATCGTGCGCGGCCGTCTACGGTAAGGGAACTGTTCGCCAACGTGCGCAAGAACTATTTCCGCCTGTATTTCCACTACATGTATTTCAACGTGGCGCGGTCGTTCTACATTCAGGCCGATAACATATTCGGCTACCTGATCCTCGTCCCGACGATCGCGGCAGGAAAGATCACGTTCGGCATCCTGCAGCAGATTCTGACTGCTTTCTCGCAGGTCAGTTCTTCATTCCAGTATCTGGTCAATGCCTGGCCAACGATCGTCGAACTGCTGTCGATCCACAAGCGGCTGACCTCGTTCGAGGCCGTGCTGACAGGCGGGGAGTTGCCCGCGATCGATCGCCGCTACATGGAGCGCCAGTCAGAGGTCTAGATCCACTAGGACGACGTGGCGGAGGGCGGTTCAGCCGCCCGCCGCCTCGCTGACCGTATCGCGCGATCCCGTCCGCGCCAGATAGTCGCCGTAGCTGGTGCACACGACATCGGCTTTCACGCAGACCTCCTCGGCGAATTGCTCCAGCGCCTTCCAGTACGCACCGTCATTCATCAGCGTGAAGTGGAAGCCGAGTTGCAGCGGAACGCGGTCACCGGCATGTTGCGCGTCGAACGCCGCCTTGAATGCCTCGTAGGATCGCTCCTGGAAATCGCCGGTCTCGTCTGGTTGCTCGACGCCGTCCGAGTGGCGCACGAACAGATTGTAGTCCATGGCAATTACGCGCCGCGCTTTCGGCCCTTCCGGGATCATCGGTAGCGAGAAGCGCTCCACCCCTGCGTCGCGCTGCGGCGCGACCGGACCGCGCGAAACGCCGCTGGCATCGTATTTGTAACCGGCCATTTCAAGCGCATCGTAAAGCGCTTTGCTGGTCGACAGATAGGGCGCACGGAATCCCGACGCTGCCTCGTCCGAAAGCTTCCGCCAGTCGCCCGGCTCGTTTGCGATGCCGTTGATGGCGTATGCATCGCGCATGATGTGGCGGAACGACGCAAGTTCCTCCAGCCAGTCATCCCTGCTCCAGTCTTTGCCGTCGAAATGACCACAGGCGTGGCTGGCGATTTCGTTCCCCTCGGAGGCGGCAAGGCGGATCTCCCCGATCCGTTCGGCAACCTCCTGCCTCGATTGCGCAAAACCGACATTGGACTTGCCGGGCTGCTTGCCTGGCCCCTGGTATTCGCTGCGTGTGTCGCGGCTCAGCAGGAACGCGCAAGACAGGAAGTAGGTGAACCGTGCGCCCGTTCGCGCCGCCAGCGCGCGGCTGCGCTGCCATTGCGCGATGTCGTGCGCTCCATCAAAGGAGATGATGACATATTGAGGTGTCTTGGATTCGGTAACGAGCGGGCGCACGCCGGCCTGCGCAGATGACGCGATTGACAGGGACGCATGCAGGGCGACGCGGAAAGCAACGGACATGGCACTCTTGTTGTTGTAGTTGGCGCTTCGCCCCTATGCGCCAAATGTGGCGCCGTTGCGATCCAGCGAGCCGGGAACTGCCGGTTCCGGGTGCGTTGGGGGAGGCGTGTTGGGTAATGTTGAGGACCGCCTGGGGCGTCCTTTCGCCGAATTTCGGCCCGCCCCCCTTCCATGCCGGCAAAATTTCGCTAAAACGCAGGCTCGCAACAAGGGCCGGCCTACGGGCCGGCATGGTTCAAGAGAAAAATGTCGGACGACAGCTTCATCCGCGAAGTCAATGAAGAGATACGCCAGGATCAGGCGCGCGCCCTGTGGGATCGCTATGGTCCCGTGGCGCTTGGCGCTGCCGTGCTGGTTGTCCTGGTAACGGCAGGTTTCGTTGGCTACGACTACTGGTCTACGTCTCGCGCCAACCGCTCGGGCGATGCCTTCTCGCAGGCATTGGCGCTGGCCAATGAAGGCAAGAACGACGAGGCGCTCGGTGCGCTCCAGGCGCTTGAGGCCGAAGGCTATGGCGCTTATCCCTTGCTCGCCCGCATGCGCGCAGCGACTGTGCTTGGCGCGAAGGGCGATTTTGCCGGCGCCGTGGCGGGTTTCGACGCGGTGGCAGCCGACGGGTCCATACCTGCGGCCATTCGCGATATGGCCAGCCTTCGCGCCGCTTTGCTGCTGGTCGACAACGGCACTTACGCCGAGGTGGCCGCCCGTGCCGAGGCATTGACGTCCGATGCTGATCCCCTGCGCCACTCTGCGCGCGAAGCGCTTGGGCTCTCCGCCTGGAAAGAGGGCCGTTCCTCCGATGCGCTCAAGCTTTTCGAACAGATCGTGGCCGACGAAGCGGCGCCGCGAAATGCCCGACAGCGCGCCACCTTGATGGCCGAGTTGATCCGCGGTTCCGGAACGGCGTCGTGATCCATGGGCTTCCAGATTGCAATCATCGGCCGGCCTAACGTCGGAAAGTCGACGCTTTTCAATCGCCTGGCCGGCAGGAAACTCGCTTTGGTGGACGACACGCCGGGCGTGACGCGCGATCGCCGCGTTCATCCGGCAAAGCTCTACGATCTGCATTTCGACGTCATCGATACGGCTGGCTTCGAAGACGCGGCGGCAGCCACTCTGCAGGGCCGCATGCGCGCCCAGACCGAGATTGCCATAGCCGAGGCCGACCTCATCTTCTTCATGGTCGACGCCAAGACCGGCATAACGCCCGATGATCGCACCTTCGCCGAAATCGTCAGGAAATCGGGCAAGCCGGTGGTTCTTGTTGCCAATAAGGCTGAGGCAAGGGGTGCAGAGGGCGGATTTCTGGAAAGCTGGGAGCTTGGTCTCGGCGAGCCGGTCGCCGTTTCGGCCGAACATGGTCAGGGCCTGCCGGATCTGCGCGATGCGGTGGTCGAGAAGCTTGGCAAGAAGGTCGCCTTCGGGGATGACGAGGAAGACGAAGAACCCGCCATCAGCGAACCGCTGATCGGCGAGGATATCGTCGATCCAGACATTGAGCCGGCGTATGACGATTCGAAGCCGATGCGCATTGCAGTCATCGGCCGGCCGAACGCCGGCAAGTCGACGATGATCAACGCGCTGATCGGCGAGGAACGTCTGCTGACCGGGCCCGAAGCAGGCATCACGCGCGATTCCATTTCCGTCGACTGGGACTGGCACGGTCGCCAGATGAAGCTCTTCGACACGGCCGGCATGCGCCGCAAATCACGGGTGCAGGAGAAGCTCGAAAAGCTGTCGGTTGCAGACGGCCTGCGCGCCATCCGCTTTGCCGAGGTGGTCATCGTTGTGTTTGATGCGACGATTCCCTTCGAGAAGCAGGATCTCCAGCTTGCCGACCTCATCTGCCGCGAGGGAAGGGCGCTGGTGCTTGCCTTCAACAAATGGGACTTGATCGAGGATCCGCAGGGAACGCTGGCAGAGCTGCGCGAGAAGACCGAACGCCTCCTGCCGCAGGTGCGCGGTGTGCTCGCCGTGCCTGTTTCGGCCGAGACGGGTCGTGGCCTCGACAAACTCATGGACGCCGTGATCAAGACCCACCGCATCTGGAACAGCCGCATCTCGACCGGCCGTCTTAACCGCTGGCTCGAAGGCGTGCTCGGCCATCATCCGCCACCCGCCGTTGCCGGGCGCCGTCTGAAGATCAAATACATCACCCAGGTCAAGACCCGTCCGCCGGGCTTCGTCATGTCATGTACGCGGCCCGACGACGTTCCGCAGTCCTACATCCGCTATCTGACCAACAATCTGCGCGAGGCCTTCGACATTCCCGGCGTGCCGATCCGCATGTCGCTTCATGCATCGGAGAACCCGTTCGCCGGGCGGGCCAAAAAACGCCGCTGATGCGGCGGCCCGTCGCAGTGCGCGAACATGTTCTCGCCGTATCCCGACCATTAACGCTCCATCAAGGTTAATGCATCACTCTCCCGTCAAGAGAATGAGTTGCGTTCTGGAGAGTTTCTGTGCACCGACGACTAGTGACGCGGCTGTTTGCCGCCACCAGCCGAGACAAGCGTTCGTTCCTGTCTCCTTTTATCGTAGGGCTTGGCCTCTGGATCGGCTTTCCGACCGTTGCCGCCTACCAGGACATGGCCGGTCTGGTCTCTGGCATCGAGACGTCCGGCACGCGCTGGAACGTCTATGTCGAGAATTCCGTCGCTGGCTCCGTCCATGCAGCCGAGATGACGTTCGTCGACGGTGACATCGCCACCGGCTCGATCGCCGGTTCCGGCATCGAGGCCGGGAAGCTCGGTACCGTTTCGTTGCGCGCCAAGGGTAATCGTCTCAGCGCGATCCCGGACGAGGACAGGATTGTCCGGTCGGGCAAGAAGGATCGCATCATCCACATTGCGCCGGTTGCGCCGCCGCGGACCTTTGACGCCGGCTCGATGTTCAAGCGAACCGGCATGTTGCTGCGCCCCGCGCCCGAGGACGTCAAGATGGCCTTCTCCATGCCGGAGATTCGCGGCAGGGAGGTCGCCATCGCCGCCGCTTTCTACATGAAGAGAGAGAAGCGCGATCCCGCCGTTCCCGCAATCCTCGCCGGCCTCGTCACCAACGAGAAATCCGACATCCTCGCCACTGCCTATGCGCCCGCCGTCCCCGACTATGAAAAGGCATCGCCGTTCGAGAGCCTGTTGCGCGATCCGCAGGACGCAGATAGCGGGCGCTTCATACCCCCGCTCGCCAAGGGCGATCATGCATGGATGAGCCAGCCGCTGCCAGCGGAGGTGTTTTCCAAGGCCGAGCAGAAATGCCTGGCGACTGGCGTCTACTTCGAGGCGCGCGGCGAAAAACTGCGTGGCCAGGCCGCTGTGGCGCAGGTCATTCTCAACCGGGTGCGCAATCCGACCTATCCCAACACCATCTGTGGCGTCGTCTACCAGAACGATAGTTGGCGCAACCGTTGCCAGTTCTCATTCGCCTGCGACGGCAAGCGCGACCGCATCACCAGCCCTGCAAACTACAAGACGGCCGAAGAGATCGCCATGGCCGTTACCGCTGGCAAGATCTTCATTCCGGAAGTCGGCTCCGCCACACACTACCACGCGACCTACGTGGCTCCGCGCTGGGCAAACACCATGAAGAAGATGAAAAAGATCGGCTTGCACATCTTCTACCGCACCTATGGCGGCGGCTGGAGTTAGCCCGCTTTTCCAGTGCTCTCCCCTCTTTCG